>Ga0209156_10004189_pt1 | contig 10552 bp, 8 predicted proteins | sample GraSoiAngelo_124_FD_185881 | JGI IMG/M metagenome (GOLD analysis project Ga0209156, IMG submission 185881) | Grasslands soil microbial communities from the Angelo Coastal Reserve, California, USA - 14_0927_05_20cm (SPAdes) (version 2) | ecosystem: Environmental > Terrestrial > Soil > Grasslands ...
GCATGCTGGCGATGACCCGGCTCGCCGCCAGGCTCGAAGGAATGCCAATCGCGATCCCGAACAGTGTCAGGGCCAGCGTCTCGCGCAAAATCAGCCAACGAACGCTGCGCTGCTGCGCCCCGAGCGCGACGCGAACACCGATTCCGCGCGTGCGGCGGGTGACGCCGTAGGACATCGGCCCATAAAGGCCAATCGAAGCAAGCAGCAGCGCGAGGGCGGCGAGAGAAGAGTCTCGAAGCTGACGTGGAGTTTCGAGGATACCCGTGCGCACATTTGCGATCATTAGTAATTTCGACCGAGTGGTTGAGATAAAGACGTTCGCGCTGCCGGACCGAAGCGTCCCGCCCTTAACAGTAAAAAACCATCGGTCGCGAGACCGGCTGCTCCTTCCAGGTTTATAATTGGGCGCTATGGACAACAAGCAAATCGCACGGATTCTGCGGGACACAGCGCGGCTTCTGGAAATTGATGGCGCGATTATTGGGCGCTATCGGAGCTACGAAAAGGCCGCCGAACTGATCGATAGCTTGCCGGAATCGGTCGAGCAACTGGTCAAAGAACCGGAAAAGCTCGAGGAACTACCGGGAATCGGCGAACGGATGGTCGAGCATCTGCAGGAGATCGTGAAGACCGGAGACTATTCGCTGCGGAAGAAGCTGCTGAAAAAATACCCGGTGACGATTCTGGACGTGCTGCAACTGCAGTCGCTGGGTCCGAAGAAAGTGGCGTTCCTGTGGTCGAACTTTAAAGCAGCTACCGTGGCGGACGTCGAGAGGCTTGCCAGAGAGCAAAAACTGCGCGACCTGCCGGGCTTTGGCGAAAAAAGTGAACAAAATATTTTGAAGGCGGTGGAGGTTTTCAAGAAGTCCACGGGCCGTTTTCTGATTCACACGGCGGAAGCCGCGGCGCTGGAGCTTGCGGAGCATATTAAGAGAGCGGGAAAGGCAGTGGATTCGGTGACGCCCGCCGGCTCGCTGCGGAGAGGGAAAGAAACGGTAGGCGATTTGGACCTGCTGGTCACGCTGGCGGACGAATCTACGTCGCAGAAACATGTTGATGCGCTTGCCGAACACATCCTGAAATTTCCGGACATCGATCAGAAGCTGGCGCATGGCGAGAACAAAGTCAGCTTCACACTCACAAATGGATTGCAGGTAGACGTGCGCTTGCTTGAAAAAGAAAACTTCGGCGCGGCGCTGATGTATTTCACGGGCTCGAAAGAGCACAACGTAGCGCTGCGCGGCCGCGCGAACGACATGGGATTGACGCTCAATGAGTATGCGCTGGCGACGCTGAAGGGCGAAAAGCCCGTTGCCGGGCGGACGGAAGAAGAGATTTACGCAAAGCTCAAGCTGGATTACATCCCACCGGAACTGCGTGAAAATACGGGCGAAATCGCGGCGGCGGAACAGCACAAATTGCCACACCTCGTGACGCTGAAAGATATCAAGGGCGATTTGCAGATGCACTCGACGGCAAGCGACGGAAAAAATTCGATTGAAGAAATGGCCGAAGCGGCGCGCAAGCTGGGACACGAATACATCGCGATTACGGATCATTCGAAGGCCGTGACGGTGGCGAACGGATTGGACGAGAAACGGGCGGCGGCGCACATCAAAAAGATTCACTCGCTGAGCGAGAAAGAGCTGGGGATTCGCGTGCTTGCGGGCGCGGAGGTGGACATCCTCAAAGACGGGGAGCTGGATTACTCCGACGAAACTCTCGCGCAGCTTGACGTTATTGTCTGCTCGGTTCATTCGTACATGAATCTGGACCGTGCGGCCATGACCGACCGCTTGCTCGCGGCCATCGAAAACCCCTATACGCAAATTATCGCGCATCCCACCGGACGGCTGCTGCTGCGCCGCGATCCTTTCGACTATGACATGGAGAAAGTGCTGGACGCCTGCGCGAAACACGGCGTGGCCATGGAATGCAACTCGTATCCCGACCGGCTGGACTTGAAGGATGTGTACTTGCGGATGTGCAAGGAGCGCGGGGTGAAAGTGGTCATCTCGACCGACGCTCACACAACTACAAATCTATCGTTTGTCCGCTACGGCGTGACTATGGCGCGGCGGGGTTGGCTGGAAAAGAAGAACGTCATTAATACCCTCCCCGCCGACGAATTACTGGCCGCCCTGCGGCCCAAGCCCGGCGCGGCCAGCAAAAAGCATTCCGCGAGAGCGAACCGATAGCGCGTTTCGTGCCCCCTTGGACCAGGTAGAACGCAACTATCCCCCCGACGATAGCGGCAATGGCCGACATCGAGACCAGGGTTTTGGGGCGATGCCGCGGAGGAGTCTGCGAGCAGTCTCCAGAGAGGTTCGAATCTTGAGCCTAACGCCCCGGCACATTCTCCTCTTCGGTGCCCGATAAGACTAAGAGGCACCAAGCGGAGCAGAGACGTGCTCGTGGACGACAATCCAGCCCCCGGCGCGCTTTTCGAGGATCATGGTCCAGCGCCCGTAAGATGCGAAGTCGCGCCTTGCTTGTTGGTGATGTCGGCACCGAAGGTGAACGGTGGCCCATGCCGGCGAGCCGCGCGAATGCACGCGCAGGTCGTCGTTCATCTTGAGCTTGAGGCTGCTGTTGGGCTCGAACAGAACTTTGCGCACGGTGGCGCGATACTCGGCCCAATTGTTGTATTTCAGGGGCGCAAGATCGAAGTAGGTCAGGTCCGGGTCTGCAGCGTAGTAAGGCTCAATCTTCGAAAGATCAAAAGTCTCCCATGAAGCCACGATCCTGGGAACGAGCGCACGCAGTGCCTGCTCGCTTTGCTGCGCGTGGGATTCGATGACTAGGAAAATAATGGCGGTGCCCGTCAAAAGCGACAAAGCCCAAAGCTTTCTCATGGTCGCCTCCCTTTTTGAGAGATTCATTTTGCATCCCGGGGGCCCCGGATTTTGCCGGTATGATAGGCTGCACAAGCGACTTAGGCAACCTGAGTTCTCCCGGTAACAAGGCGTTTGCACAGGGGAACATTTCCGGCGGATCAGACGTATCTTCTGGCAGAACGCCAGACTATGAGTCGCGGAGGATAGGACAAATGAAATCTCTCCTACGCCCGCCGAGCGGCTATCGCTTGGGATGGGCCTGCGGGGCCGTTCTGGCTGTTTCCCTTTGCGCGCCCCAAGTTGTGCGGGGCGAGGAAGTGACCAAGTCTTTTGGCGTGACGGGACGGCCGAACGTGCGCGTGGAAACCAATGACGGCAGCGTGCGCGTGACGTCCGGAGATGCGAAGCAGGTTGAGTTTCGCGTCGAGTATCAGGGCTATGAATTGGCTAAGAACTTGCGCGTGGACGCGCGGCAAGATGGCAACAAGGTTGAACTTATCGCGCGCGCGACGGGGCACTGGGGCATGAATTTTGGCTGGGGCCACAATCGGCGGCTGCACATCGAAGTGCGCATGCCACAACAGGGCGATTTGCAGGTGGAAACGGGCGATGGCTCGGTCGAAACCAGCGGACTCAGCGGGACGCTGAACGTGCATACGGGCGACGGGGCGGTGAAGGCTAATTCGCTCGAAGGCACCATTGATCTGCACACTAACGACGGAGGCATCACCGTCGACACGCTGAAAGGCGATATCCGGCTGCGCACGGGCGACGGCTCGATCGAAGGCCGCGATTTGGATGGCAAGGTGGAAGCAGACTCCGGGGACGGGCATGTGCGGCTGACGGGACGGTTTGCGGCACTCAACGTGAAGACCGGCGATGGCAGCGTCGATACAAAAGTGCTCTCCGGCTCCAAGATGGCGGCTGACTGGACCTTGCGCACCGGCGACGGGAGCGTGGATATTTCGCTGCCCGCGGACTTCCAGGCCAACATCGACGCCACGACCGGGGACGGACACATCAGCATGGGCGGGATTCCCATGACTGTAGAAGGGACATTTAGCAGATCCGCGGTGCACGGCAAGATGAACGGCGGAGGCCAGACGCTGACCATCCACACCGGGGACGGCTCCATCCGGCTCAGCAAGAGCTAGCCGCAAGCCAAGTTGAGCGTGCGACGGGACCATCTGCCCAGTACCAGTACAAAAGGTGCAGGAAATTTGTGTCAGCTTGTGTGCTGCTGCGGTCACACTCGAACGAGGCGGCCAAATCGCAATCCACTGAAAACTCGACCTGTTACGGTGTGGCAACGGACTTGCCCTTCTTTGAGCAAGACCAGGAGAGCTCCCTTGATCGTCTTCGTCTTGCTTGTCGCCATTCTGATGCTTGTGGGTATTACTGCCGTCAGCGCGATTGATTTCACGAACGGGAAACGCCGCTGAACGTCGGCCGGGCGAGTCAACGCAAAATCACAAGGTTGAAGAATTCCTCCGCCCCGGCGAAGCGCGCGGGGCACAAAACCGGCTGCGGCGTTTCTAGCCGAAGCAGGAGTTCGATGAAATCGTTCGCGGCGAATCGCGAACCTAGTACGTACAATTCCCTCGCGGCGGAGGGTTAGCACATCGCATGCCTGAAGGAAAACTACATGGCCAGGGGCTGCGGATCATCGCCGCGTTCAAACTGCTGAAGGCGTGCTCGTTGATCGCGCTGGGGGTCGGCGCACTCAAACTGCTTCATCGGGATGTGGCAGCAGTGGTGGAACACTGGATCAACATGTTCCAGGTGGATCCGCGGAACCATTTCATCAATCTTTTGCTCACAAAGCTCTCGAATTTCGACGACCGCCGACTAAAGGCATTGAGCGTCGGCACGTTTATCTATGCGGGAATTTTTCTTCTGGAAGGTGTGGGACTTGCGCTGCAAAAGCGCTGGGCGGAATACTTCACGATTTTCACGACCTCTTCGTTGTTGCCGATTGAAATCTATGAACTGTTGAAGCGCGCGAGCATCGGGCGAGGCCTCGCGCTGGTCGTCAATCTTGCGGTCGTCGCGTATTTGATTGTCGAGCTGCGGCGGCTTCCCAAGCAACATTGAAGCGCGATCAAGAATGATTGCGGTGCAGAGACGGCCGATCTCTGCGTCGGCAGACCGCCACGGTGCCGTTTGCCAGATCCGTCGGGAGCTGCTGCAAGGGGGCGTATTGCACCCGGAGCGGATTGGCTGCCGATGTATCGTTGCCGCCGTTGGTGTCCGTGAAGAACACTGGGAGAGAAAGAGGCGGCGAAGGGTCTCCGCCGCCCCAGGTTGAGAAGCGAAGTCTCCTGCGGGAACGAAAATGTCGTGATCGATAGGGCGCAGCATGCTGCGTCCTTCGAAAAGAAAGCTTACGGCAGCGTGAGAGTATAGCCTTCCCGTACGATTGCGGCTTTTTCCGTCCCTTGGTAGCTGTAGATGACCACGAGGACTTTATCCGCGCCGACGGCCGGGTCACCGCCCATGGCGCTATTCCTCACCACAAAACTGATCTGGCCGTCGCGCATTCTTCCGCGCAGCAGTTCGGTCACGTTAACGGTGCTTCCCTGCCAGCCGTAATAAGCCCGGACAATGCGGAGATCCTGCTCGCCATCGCGGTCCCGGTCGCCATAATTGTCTGGGCGGTCATTCCAATCGCCGCGATCGCGGCGCACCGCAAAGGTGGCTACCTCGACAAACCCACCTTCCCGGTAGTCAAATTCACGCTCCCCGTACTTGCGGTTTCTGGCCCGGATGCGCAGGTGTTTCTCCGCGCCGACGGCGGGATCGCCGCCCATGGTTTGATTGTTGACGGCCACGCGGCCGTTCACCCCTCCGCGGCCAACCAGGTCCCTAACGATATCGGTGACGTCGTTGTGCTGGGTCCGGGTGCCGTACTCGGCGCGAACGATCTGCCAGCCGTCGTCCTGGGCGCTCGTTGGGGCGCTCGAGAAGGTAACCGCTGCGGCGACGCAAGTCGCCGCAAAGACAAAAATTGCATAGCGAGTGGATAACTTCATTCGAGACTCCTCCGTGGCGGACGAGCTCCGCCTCATTTCCTTCAATGTAAGCTAGAACGGGCGAAGGCATAACGAGAAAAGAAAAGGCGATTGTCCTAATCGTCCATACCCTCGAGCGAAGGCCGCGTGCCTGCAAGGCAGACATAGCCGTTGTCCGGCATTGCAAACGTGATTGGTCGAGTACGGGGGAGAATCCGTTCCTGCTTCTCATTCATAACCGCCGCGAAGATTAGCCCAGCTCCGGAAGCAGGCGATGCATTTGCAAATCCCGCGCGGTCCCCTCATTATTAATGGTTTGTTTCGAGCCGCAACGCGCTTCTGGTGCGGCAATCTTTGAATTGTCTTCAAATTACAATTTTTATCGGATCGAATTTTGGGAATTTTGACCGTGCAGGAACGGGTTGCGGAAAAGAGCTAGGCTTGTCATCGGAGGGCGGTTTGCGTCTTAGGAATCTGTTTTTCCTTCGCCCAGGGAAAAGCAGATCCCTCGCCACGTTCGGGATGACGACCAGAACTCCCGGCAGCCTACTAAAGGAGCGGCATGGAAAAGCCAGCTAAGATCGCGCCCGCAAAGGGAAAGCTGGGCATCTTGCTACCCGGAATGGGCGCTGTCAGCACCACCTTCATGGCGGGTGTCGAACTGATCCGCAGAAACAAAGCGTGCCCGATAGGGTCGCTGACGCAGATGGGCACGATCCGCCTGGGCAAACGCACCGAAGGGCGTTCGCCACTGATCAAGAAATTCGTTCCGTTGGCGGACCCGAAAGATCTTGTTTTTGGCGGATGGGACATTTTCAAGGACAACGCCTACCAGGCGGCGGCGAAAGCGGGCGTGCTCAGTTCCGAGCATCTCGCGAAGGTCAAGACGTTTCTCTCCGGCATTCGGCCAATGAAAGCTGCATTCGACCGTGAGTACGTGAAAAGGTTGGACGGGTCGTATGTCAAAAAAGCAAAAAACAAATATGAGCTGGCGCTGCAAATCACGGAAGACATCGCCAACTTCAAGAAAACGCACCGATTGTCGCGGCTGGTGACCTGCTGGTGCGGGTCCACGGAAGTGTTCATCAAGCCGGAAGAGATACACGCGACACCGGAAAAATTTGTCGAAGCGATGAAGAACAATCACTCGGCGATTCCGCCGTCGATGCTGTATGCGTGGGCTTCGGTGACCAGCGGAGTTCCCTTTGCCAACGGCGCGCCCAACCTGACCGTGGACATCCCGGCGATTCAACAACTGGCTCATGAAAACAACGTGGCGATTTGCGGAAAGGATTTCAAGACCGGGCAGACGTTGATGAAGACGATTCTTGCGCCAGGATTCAAGGCGCGGATGCTGGGCCTACAGGGTTGGTATTCGACGAACATTCTGGGAAACCGCGACGGCGAAGTGCTGGATGATCCGGGCTCGTTCAAAACCAAGGAAGAATCGAAGCTGGGCGCGCTCGAGTACATTTTGCAGCCGCAGCTTTATCCAACGCTGTACGGGAAGATTCATCACAAGGTGCGCATCAATTACTATCCGCCGCGCGGCGACAACAAAGAAGGATGGGACAACATTGATATTTTTGGCTGGCTTGGCTACCCGATGCAGATCAAGGTGGACTTTCTGTGCCGCGACTCGATTCTTGCCGCGCCCATTGTGCTCGACCTGGTTTTGTTTCTGGACCTGGCGCAGCGCGCGGGGATGCGCGGGATCCAGGAATGGCTGAGTTTCTATTTCAAATCGCCGATGACGGCACCGGGGCTTTATCCGGAGCATGATTTGTTCATCCAATCGATGAAATTGAAGAACACGTTGCGGTGGATGATCGGCGAGGATTTGATTACGCACTTGGGGCAGGAGTATTACGACTGAGGGCAGTTGCCGGTCGTCAGCGGGGAAAGTCTTCAGGCTTTCCTTGTGTCATTCCGAGCAACCCAAGCGACGAGGAATCGTGGCTGCATCAGGAGCCGACAAGACGGCAACGTGGGCCTCGCGAGACCGTCCTTCCTTTCATCGGATGCGGCAAACCCGAAGTCAACCCAGGTTCCTGGGGCAAACTCCGGCCCGGAAATGACACCCAGCGTAAGTCTTTGCCGCTAAGCGTGGGCGGCGGATTTGGCTTCGACGGCGTCGAGGACACGGGCGGAATAAATGAGCGCGGCACCGGCGTTCATGCTGACGGCCACGCCGAGCGCTTCGGCGATTTCTTCCCGAGTCGCGCCCGCCTGGAGGGCGGCCTCCGTGTGAAACACGATGCAGCCATCGCAGCGCGTGGTGACCGCGACGGCCAGCGAGATAAGCTGGCGCGTCTTTTCGCCGAGCTTGCTGGTTTTCGAGTTGGCAGCGCTGAGAGTCTGATACCCCTTGACCGTGTCGGGCGACAGCTTCGCGAGATCGCCGACACGGGCGCCGATTTCCTTGTGGTAGTGATTCCAATCCATGACCATGGGTTTTCTCCTGTAGGGGGGATCTCCATCCGCTGAGACAGTTTTTCGTTTACTGGCAGCGCACTGAAGCGCCCCTAAAATAATTTCCATTTCGATTCCAGAGAACAGCCCGCAGATACCGGACCGTATAATGGGATGGCATTATACTCGGTGGGCGCGCGAATGTGATATCTTCTCGAGTTCGCCCTGGCCAGCCTGAGATCAGGGTTAGTTGCAGTAGCGGCCTAGCCCTTTCCTTTCATGCTCGTAAGAAGTCGACCTAGGGATAAGGAGCGGTTTCCATGAAAAGTTCGTACAACGGCAAACCCATACCAGGCGACGGAAAAGCCATTGGCTACAGCGGGGGCGAATTGCAAGTGCCGGACGCGCCGATCATTCCGTTCATCGAAGGCGACGGCACCGGACGCGACATTTGGAAGGCGTCACGACGCGTGTTTGACGCGGCGGTGGAACAGGCTTATGGCGGGAAGCGGCGCGTGGCGTGGTTTGAAGTCTTCGCTGGAGAGAAAGCGTTCAACACGTTCAAGGAATGGCTGCCGAATGACACCGTCGATGCCATCCGCGACTTTCGTGTCGCGATTAAAGGACCGCTGACGACTCCGGTGGGAGGCGGGATTCGTTCGTTGAACGTGACACTGCGGCAGGTGCTTGAGCTTTATTCCTGCGAACGGCCAGTCAAGTATTTTCCGGGAGTTCCCTCCCCTGTGCGGGCGCCGGAGAAAATGGATGTCATGATCTTCCGGGAAAACACGGAGGACGTGTACATCGGAATTGAGTGGAAATCCGGGACGCCGGAAGTAAAGAAGCTGCTGGAATTTTTGAACAACGAAATGCTGAAAGATGGGAAGAAGCAGATCCGCTGGGATTCCGGTGTGGGTATCAAGCCGATTTCGCCGACGGGGACCAAGCGCCTGGTGCGGCGCGCCATCAGGTACGCGCTGGCGAATGGGCGGAAGAGCGTCACGCTGGTGCACAAAGGAAACATCCAGAAATTCACGGAAGGCGCTTTCCGGGACTGGGGCTACGAGCTGGCGCGCGAAGAGTTCCGCGCGCAGACGGTGACGGAGCGCGAGAGCTGGATTCTCGACAATCAGGACAAGGATCCGGGCCTGGCCGTCGAGCAAAACGCCGCGATGATCGAGCCGGGACTCGAACAAGCCACGGAAGCGTTCAAGAAAACGGTGTATGACGAGGTAAAGAAGACGCTCGATGCCATTTACTCAACGCATGGCCAAGGCCAGTGGAAACAGAAGCTGATGATTAACGACCGCATCGCGGATTCCGTGTTTCAGCAGGTGCTGATGCGTGCGGACGAGTACAGCGTGCTGGCGACTTCCAACTTGAACGGCGATTACCTTTCCGATGCATGTGCCGCGCAGGTAGGCGGGTTGGGCATGGCTCCCGGGTCGAACATTGGCGACGGCTACGGCGTTTTTGAGGCGACGCACGGGACCGCGCCGAAGTACGCGGACAAAGACGTCATCAATCCGGGTTCGGTGATGCTTTCGGGCGCGATGATGTTCGAGTTCTTAGGATGGAAAGACGCTGCGAAGCTGATCGGGGACGGCATTGCGCGCACGATTCAGCAGAAGCGCGTGACGTACGACCTCGAGCGGTTGATGCCGGGCGCGACCAAGCTGGGCACTTCGGCGTTTGCGTCGGCCATTATTGAGAACATGCAGGGAGCCGCGGCAGCGCGGCGATAAAAAGGAGGGTGAGGAAGCCAAGGAAGTAAAGGAGGGAAAAGATCAAAAGCTGCCAGTCACTGGCGCGGGAATTTGCAGACGGGGATTCCCGTTCCCCCTCATCGTTTACTTCTTTGAATTTCCTTTGCCTCATTCGGTTCCAAACGATTCGGTTACGAAAGGACCAGTACACGCGATGAGTCGGAAAAAAGTGACGGTGGTGGGGGGCGGTTTTGTAGGATCGACCACGGCGCAGCGGCTTGTCGACAAGGAGCTGGCGGACGTGGTGCTGACGGATATTCTGGATGGGCCTCCGGCGGGCAAAGGTCTGGACATGCTGGAGTCCGGGCCGATTACGCGAACCGATTCGCACGCGTTGGGAATCTGCACGGCGAATGGAGATTATTCCGCGACGGCGAACAGCGACGTGGTGGTGATCACCGCTGGATTTCCGCGCAAGCCAGGGATGAGCCGCGACGATTTGCTGAAGGCGAACTATGACGTTGTGAAGGGCGTGGTCGAGCAGATCGTCAAGCATTCCCCGAACTGCATCCTCCTCATGGTGACG
>Ga0209156_10004194_pt1 | contig 10548 bp, 10 predicted proteins | sample GraSoiAngelo_124_FD_185881 | JGI IMG/M metagenome (GOLD analysis project Ga0209156, IMG submission 185881) | Grasslands soil microbial communities from the Angelo Coastal Reserve, California, USA - 14_0927_05_20cm (SPAdes) (version 2) | ecosystem: Environmental > Terrestrial > Soil > Grasslands...
GAGGCCACCGGCACGCCGATCGGTAGCAACGACTTGCTCATTGCCAGCCACGCCTACGCGATCGGCGCCACTATCGTGACGGCCAACGCCGGCGAATTCAAACGCATCCGTGGACTGAAGGTCGAGAATTGGCTCGCCTGAGTTTTCGTTGAGACCGATCGCTTCCCGGCTAGAACCGCGTCACGATATCCGATAGCGACGGACGGGGCCGGTCCTCGTTCGGCTTCGTCACCGTGCCGATGTGGATGAAGCCAGCGAGCTTTTCGTCCACCTTCAACCCCAGTCCGTCGAGCACGTCGCGGTCAAAGGCGAACCAGCCGGTCAGCCAGCACGCACCGTAGCCGAGCGCGGTCGCGGCGGTGACGATGTTCATCGCGCTGGCGCCCGCCGATAGCTCTTGCTCCCACGGCGGCACTTTCGGATGCGGCTTGGTGAAGCTGACAACGCCGATCACCAGTGGCGCATCGGTGAGCCGGCGCTTCTCGACTTCGATGTCCGTAGGCTGGGCGTTCGGATTCTTCCGCGCAAACACCTTTGCGATCACCTCGCCGGCGCGGACACGCGCGTCTCCCTCGAATACGATGAAGCGCCATGGCGCGAGCTTGCCGTGATCGGGCACCCGCGTGCCGATGGTCAGGATAGTCTCGAGTTCGGCCGGCGAGGGGCCGGGGCCGGTCATCTCGCGTGGCTTCACCGAGCGGCGGGTCTTCAGGAGTTCGAGGGCGTCGGGCATCGGGATTCCGTGTGTTGTCACAGGGCTGCAGCAGATATCTGTATCTGGCGCGCGATGGCAAGCCGAAGCAACTTATCAGGCCTCTAGACTGCATTCCCGATGAGAACCATGCGCAAGATCGCGGCAAGCCGAACCGGTCATTGATCTCGGTCAAAGAAGCCAGGACAAATACCCGTATTGTCTGTTAGAGTCCCTTTTTCGGAGGCAAGCCATGCCGGCGTCGAAAAAGATCGGTCAGAAGGCAATCGAGGGTCATCCGGTCGACCGAAAGCCAGTTAGCTCAATCAAATTACCATCGGCTCTTACCGCCAGCATCGATGCGTGGGCCAGCACGCATGCCTTCAATCGTTCGCAGGCCATCCGCCGGCTGGTCGAGCTCGGCCTGAAATGGGAAGCGGCAGGCGGCCGCAGGCAGGTTTTGAGCGGCGGCGCAGTTGCCGTCGAAGAAATGGTGGCAAGACAGCTCGATCAAATCATCGATCCGGCGACGCCGAAGGTAGAACGCGCGCGGCGCATTCACAGGCTCACGGAAGGGCCGCCTGAATTCGTCGACGTGCGGATCGATCTGCCGAAACGAGAACACTGAAGATCAAGCCGTTCCCGCGGCGTCACGTTTCCAGCTTTGCCCGCTTCACATCCGGCGGCGTTGCCTCATCAATCAGCGCGGCGATCGCTTCGTCCGTCGGCAGCACCTTCTGGCCGTCACTGCCGAGCCGGCGGACGGAGACCGAATGCGTCTCGGCTTCTTTCTTGCCGACGACGAGCAACGCCGGGATTTTCGCCAGCGAATGCTCGCGTACCTTGTAGTTGATCTTCTCGTTGCGCAGGTCGATTTCGACGCGCAGGCCGGCACGGCGCGCGGTGGCGGCAACCACCTTGGCGTATTCGTCGCCTTCTGAGGTGATGGTGGTGACGACGGCCTGCACCGGCGCCAGCCAGAGCGGAAAATTGCCGGCGAAATGTTCGATCAGAATGCCGATGAAGCGTTCCATCGAGCCGCAGATCGCGCGATGCACCATCACCGGCACCTTCTTCGAGCCGTCGGCATCGATGTAGAACGCACCGAACCGTTCCGGCAGATTGAAGTCGACCTGCGTGGTGCCGCATTGCCAATCGCGGCCGATGGCGTCGCGCAGTACATATTCGAATTTCGGGCCGTAGAATGCGCCTTCGCCAGGATTGATCGAGGTCTTGATGCGGTGGTTGTGGCCCTGCGCCTCGATCTGCGACAGCACGGTTGCCATCACGCGCTCAGCGTGGTCCCACATCTCGTCGGTGCCGACGCGCTTGCCCGGCCGGGTCGAGAGTTTGACCGTGAGATCGCCGGTGAAGCCAAAATCCGCGTAGGTCGACAGGATCAGATCGTTGATCTTGAGACACTCGTCGGCGAGCTGCTCCTCGGTGCAGAACACATGGGCGTCATCCTGGGTAAATCCGCGCACGCGCATCAAGCCGTGCATCGCGCCCGACGGCTCGTAGCGATGCACCACGCCGAATTCGGCGAGCCGCAACGGCAGATCGCGGTAGCTTTTCAGGCCGTGCTTGAAGATCTGCACGTGGCCGGGGCAGTTCATCGGCTTTAGCGCAAACCAGCGCTTGTCCTCGGCCTCGTCGCCGGCGGATTGCGCCGCGAACATGTTCTCGCGATACCAGTCCCAATGGCCCGAGGTTTCCCACAGCGCCTTGTCGAGGATCTGCGGCGCGTTGACCTCGCTGTATTCGCCGGCGAGCCTGCGGCGCATATAAGCGATCAGCGCCTGGAAAATGGTCCAGCCCTTGGGGTGCCAGAACACCACGCCGGGCCCTTCCTCCTGGAAGTGGAACAGGTCGAGCTCGCGGCCGAGTTTCCGGTGGTCGCGCTTCTCGGCTTCCTCGATCTGCTTTAGGTAGGCATCGAGCTCTTCCTGCTTCGCAAATGCCGTGCCGTAGATGCGCGTCAGCATCGGATTGTTGCTGTCACCGCGCCAGTAGGCGCCCGCGACCTTCATCAGCTTGAAGGCATTACCCACCTTGCCGGTCGAGGTCATATGCGGGCCGCGGCAGAGATCGAACCAGTTGCCCTGGAAATAGATCTTGATCGGCTCGTCGCCCGGAATGGCGTCGACCAATTCGACCTTGAACGCTTCGCCCTTGTCGCGGAACACCTGTTTGGTCTTCTCGCGGTCCCAGACTTCCTTCGTGAACGGTTTGTCACGCGCGACGATCTCGCGCATCTTCTTCTCGATGCCTGCGAAATCCTCCGGCGTGAAGGGTTCGTTGCGGAAGAAATCGTAATAGAAGCCATTCTCGATCACAGGGCCGATCGTCACCTGCGTGCCCGGCCACAGCGACTGCACGGCTTCGGCCAACACATGGGCGGCATCATGCCGGATCAATTCCAGCGCGCGCGCGTCGTCGCGGGCGATGAATTCGATTCTCGCGTCCTGCGTGACCGGATCGGTGAGGTCCGCAAGCTCGCCGTCGAGCGCCATCGCCACCGTGCGCTTGGCAAGCGAGGGGGAGATGCCCTTGGCGATATCGAGCCCGGTGCTGTCCTTGGAGAATTCGCGCGTCGCGCCGTCGGGAAATGTGAGGGTGATCTTTTGCTGCGGCTCGGCGGGCTTCAGATTCGTGAGGCTGTATTTGAAATCGGACATTGCGTCTCCTGATGCTCACTCCTGCGAACGGGCGCAGGTAAGCGGGAACGACCGATATAGCAGGCGATTCGGGCGTTGCAATCGGCCAACGCAGGAAAATCGGCGAGTGCATGGTCCCCAGAATTTGAACGGCGCATTCTGCTCCTCGGGCAGGCAAGTTCCGAGAGCTCGTGGCAACGGTGTCGGTTCTGCCCGTAAAGATGTCGGTTCTGACCGTGAAAAAGCTCGCGCCTCGTCCTTCCGTTCCGTGCTGGCATCACCTACATGCACCTGCATGAAAGCGCCGCCGGACCACGGCCACGTCCATCGCCGATTTGCTCCTACCGCCCTTATGCTCGGAAATTTCGCCAACGGGACGGCCGTCCTGGCGCCGGCGGGCATGTTGAGCGAACTGTCAGCGGGGCTCGACGTCACCATCCGTGACGCCGGGTTGCTGATCACCTTCGGCGCGGTCGTGTTGTGCATCGGCTCGCCGCTGACGGCATGGCTCACCAGCCGGATCGAACGCCGCACCCTGCTCACCGCGACGCTCGCGCTAATCGCGGTCACCAACCTCGCGTCGGCGTTCGCGCCTGACTACGCGAGCTTGCTGATCGTCCGCCTCATCATGCTGGCGGTCAGCGCGCTTTACACGCCACAGGCCGCAGGCACTGCCGCCCTCATCGTGCCACCGGAGAAGCGCGGCGGCACCGTCGCCTACATCTTTCTCGGATGGTCGCTCGCCGCGGCGATCGGCCTGCCGCTGGTGACGTTCATCGCCAGCCGCTACGGCTGGCGCGCGACCTACGACAGCATCGGCGTCGCCGCTTTGTTTAGTTTTTTGCTGCTGGCCTGGCGCCTGCCCGGCGGATTGGTCGGCGCGCCGGTGGACTTGAAGACATGGGTTGATGTTGGACGAAACCGGCTCATCCTTCTGCTGCTGTTGGTCACGACCTTGCAAATCGCGGGACAGTTCGCCGTGTTCACCTATATGGGGCCGTTGCTGGCACGGCTGACACACGTCGGTCACGATGCGGTCGGGCTGGCGTTTGCGACATTTGGCGTGGCCGGCTTCCTGGGTAACGTGATCGCGACCCGTTTCGTCGATTCCTGGGGCAGCTACCGGACCTCGCTGTTGTTCATGAGTGCGCTGTTGGCCGGGTCCGCTATCTGGGCGCTCGGCGCGGGTAACTTTGCGATCATGGCCGCCGCGGTTGCGGTTTGGGGCCTTGGCTTTGCCGCGACCAATTCCATGCAGCAAGTGCGGCTGATCGGCGCCGCACCGGCGCTTGGTGCCGCCTCGGTCTCGCTGAACACTTCAGCGCTCTATATCGGTCAGGCCGTGGGTTCGGCGATCGGCGGCCTTTTCTACGCACGCGAGTTGTTTCACGGCATCGGCTTCGTCTCGATGGGTCTTGTGGCGTTGGCGCTGATGACAGTGATCCTGACCAAACCGCAAAAGCCCAGCTACTAGAGACGTAAACGGTCATACCGGTCATGCTAGCGGGCCGCATGCTGGTCTCGCGGCATGTTTTTGCGTCCGAGCGGGGAGCTTGGCAAACCAATCGAGAGGGGGATAAAAGGCCCTCCGGGGCAGCCGTTTGGATTTAAGCCGGAGCCTCGGCGTGGCTTTCTACTGAAACGAGAGTTATTGACATGAGAATAGTGCTGGCGCTCATCGCGATCCTGTACTCGGCCGCAACCTTTGCGCAGGACAAGCCGCCGCCCACGGTGGGTGGCAAGCCACTGGTCCAGGTCAAATCGCGCACTCCGTCCGAAAAACCCGGCAAGCAACAGCCGGTCGCGGTCAGGCTGCAGGCCTGCCTTGATATCGACGACCAGACCAAGGAGCGGTTGAACTGCTACGATGCCGTCGTGCCGCCGAAGCCGAATCCGAAGGCGCCCGCCGCGAAGGGCGTCATGGATTGCAAGTTCAACAAGGAGGAAGACGAGCGGCTGAACTGCTACAACGGGTTCGTGGAGAGCATGCCGAAACTGCCGAAGAGCTGAGCTTGCTGAACTAGCGGTTCGAGGAGGATTGTGCGCCGGCGGCGAGGCGCATCGACGGCGTTGACGCCATCTTGACCAGTACTTCCTTGACCGGATTTTCGGTCCAGGCGTGGGTGACGTAGTCGCGATGGGTAATGCCCTCGCCGGTTTCCACGAAGACCACGCTGCCCGGTCGCAGCGGCCCGTCCATGTCTTCCGATACCGGGATGCCTTTTTCGCGCAGCATGCTCATGAGTTCGTGGTCGTGACGCGCGGTGTAATGGGTGTAGGAAGAGACGAAGAAGCCGGACCGATGATGCTCGATCCATGATGCGAACTTGTCGAGTTCGCCGTAAACGGCGTCGAGCAGGAACACGCCGCGGACGCGGTCGCTGATGCCGCCGACTTCGAGGCTCCACGCCGTCGGCAGGAAGCCGCCGCTATAGCCGACAATGATGATCGGCATGTTCGCAAACGCCTTGGCGGCATTCGGATCGCCGTAGAGACGGGCGAGTTGACTTGCCGATTCATCCATAAAGCGCTTGAAGCCGCCGGGCTGCCAGAACTTGCCGGCGCTGGAATCGGCAGCATCGACAGCGAGCTGCGGCGCCAGCAGTACGGCGTTGACGCCGGAATCCGAAATCTGCTGCGGCACCAGTTGGCGGTCGCGGACGTCGCGCTCCAACGTTGCACCATTGCCGTGGAAGAACACGACGATGACACCGGGCCTGCGCACGTCAAAATTTTCCGGCACGTGCACCAGCACGCGATTGTCGTTGTAGGTCTCATCCTGCCAGTAGACGCGGCCGCCATAGCTGCGATGGCCGCGGCGATCGCCCTTGCTGATATTGAGGAACGGCGCGTCGGACGCGGGATTGTTGCCGTAATAGGGGAAGGCCGAGGATTTCATGCTGACGAGCGTGGTCAAGTTTTGTTTCGCCGTCGGGCGCTGATATGGAATCTGCGGGGCCAGCGAGGCGACGCGGTAGGGCGCGGGCTCGCTTTGCGCCGTGCGCGCCGGCGTAAAATCGGAAATCTGGCGCTGAGCCAGGCTTTCATTGGCGGCGGGGAAGCGATCGCGGAACTGCGGTGCCGGGAAGCGGTCGTCGAATGAATCGCCCGACGAGAATGTATCGCCCGACGAAGCCCGCGCATTGGCGGCGAGCGTTCCGGGACTTGGCGCCCGTCCGCATTGCGCCAGCACCAACGACAGCGGCACGAACACGCTAGCGAGGGCGACCCAGCGCCAGCGATGTGATCGAGCTAGCGACGCTCCGCCGCGACCACGCGCGACAGCACCGGGTGAATTGACCCGGCCATAGTCATGCGTTTGGAATCTCGGATCCGCCCCGACCATCCACCCATTACCCCAAAACCACCCGCAAACGACCTAGCTTGCTGGTGTTTAGGCGACGTTAAGCTTCGCGCTTTCCGGAAAAACTCCCCACATCCGGAAGTGCTTAGCAGAACACGCAATCGTGTCGCGATTGTGGGACCGCCGCCACGTTTTCGCAATGCCGTACCATCACGGCCCCAAGTTAGGTATCAAAATACCAAATTGATCCTGTGACTTTAGGCCTTGTTAAGGCTGCTTGAATTGGGCTGCGTCCGCCTTCACCATCAATGCCGGGCGGGGGCCCGAGGTACGGACCGACATGGCGACATCAGAGGCGGGAAGCGCGGCGTGGCCAGGCCGGCTTCTCGGAGGCGGGTCCTCGGTTTCGGTGATCGTCGCCACCGCGATCGTCGTGGCCGACATGGTGGGGGTGGGAGTCTTCACCAGCCTCGGCTTCCAGGTCAAGGACATCCCGTCCGGCTTTTCCATTCTGTTGCTGTGGACCGTCGGCGGGCTCGTCGCGCTGTGCGGGGTGTTCTCCTACAGCGAGCTCGGCGCGATGTTTCCGCGCTCGAGCGGCGAATATAATTTCTTGAGCCGGGCCTACCATCCGGCTTTCGGCTTTCTGGCCGGCTGGGTGTCGGCGACGGTCGGTTTCGCAGCCCCCGTGGCGCTCGCCGCGATGGCGTTTGGGGAATACGCCAAATCGGTATTTCCCGATGTCCCGCCGATGCCGCTCGCGATCGGCGTGGTCTGGCTGGTGTCGCTGGTGCAGCTCACCGGTGTCCGGCACTCCAGCACCTTTCAATTGATCTCGACCATTCTCAAGGTAGCGCTGATCGTTGCCTTCCTGATTGCAGGAGTGGTCGTCGGCGCGCCGCAGCCGGTGTCGTTCGCCCCGTCAGCGTCGGACCTCTCTCGCGTGATCAGCGCGCCGTTCGCGATCGGGCTGGTGTTTGTGATGTATTCGTTTTCGGGGTGGAACGCGGCGACCTACATCATCGGCGAGATGCGCAATGCTAAGCAAAACCTGCCGCGGGCCTTGCTTACGGGAACGCTGATCGTGCTGGTCATTTATGTGGCGTTGAACGCGGTGTTCCTGCATACCGCTCCGATCGACAGATTGTCGGGGCAGCTCGACGTCGCCAGCATTAGCGGCCGTTACATCTTCGGCGATATCGGCGGCCGCATCGTCGGCGCGATGATCTGCAGCGGGCTGATCTCCTCGATCAGCGCGATGATGTGGATCGGCCCGCGCGTGATGATGACCATGGGCGAGGACATCCCGGCGTTGCGGGTCTTCTCTGTCAGATCGCCCCGCGGCGCGCCGGCTTACGCGATCCTGTTCCAGCTTGCGGTCGCCTGCCTATTGCTGTTCACCCGAAGTTTCGAGGCGGTGCTGGATTTCATCCAGTTCGCGCTATTGTTCTGCTCGTTCTTCACCGTGCTCGGCGTCATCAAGCTTCGCATGACTTCTCCGGAGCTGCCGCGGCCCTACCGCGCTTGGGGATACCCGATCACGCCGCTGGTTTTCCTCCTCGTTACCGCCTTCATGATGTACTATCTGCTCACGGAGCGGCCGTTGCAGTCGTTTTTGGGCACGTTGATCATGATTTCGGGGCTTCTGATCTACGCGGTATTCCGCAAGCGGACCGATGCCGGCGCCGTCACCACCTCTCCTGGCCGCGAATAAATATGCGTCACCTCCCAAAAATCGCGGCGCTCGCTGCAACCATCTTCCTCGCAGCCGCTTTTGCTTCCCGCGCCGCCGATACCGTGACCGCCGACGACACCGCGCGCTTCCTTGCCGGAATGGTGCCGTCCGCCGATTCGCCGCTGACGCCCTTGACCAGGGACCCGGCGTGGCAGCATCACGCCCGCTTCTTCGATGCCGCGTTCGCCCAACTCGAGCAAGGGCAACTCTCGAGGATCCGGGCCTGGGCGGAGACCAATCTGGCGGCGCCGCGGCCGACGATGTTCTACATGTTCTCAGGGCCGGATTTCCTCTACGCCGACGCGTTCTACTCCAAGGCAACGACCTATGTATTGAGCGCACTCGAGCCGCCAGGCTCGGTGCCCGATCTCACCAGATTGTCGCCCGGCAGCGTTGGTGCTGCGCTCTACAATGTCGAACGTTCGCTCAGTTCGATCCTGAGCTTCAGCTTCTTCATCACCAAGCAGATGAAGGTCGACTTGCACGCGGGGCAAATGGGCGGCACCTTGCCGATCCTCTACGTGTTCCTGGCGCGTTCGGGAAAGACCATCCGCGAAGTGGGTCCGGTTGCGCTTGACGAAAACGGCACTGCTTATTTCGGCAATGAAAATCCCGGCAGGAATGCGGCGCGGGGCGCCCGTATTGTCTTCTCAGGCTCCGACGGAGCGCGGAAGACGCTGTATTATTTCTCGACCGATCTCTCCAATTCCGGCGTCAGGGCGAGCGGCTTCCTGAAATTCTGCGCGGCGCTCGCGCCCGGCAACAGCCTGATCAAGAGCGCGTCCTACCTCTTGCACTCCGGCAATTTTACCACTGTGCGCGATTTCATCCTCGCCAACAGCTCGACCGTCATCCAGGACGATTCCGGAATTCCACTCGCCTATTACAATCCGAGGAAATGGCGGTTTTTCCCGTTCGGCCGCTACGCCGGGCCGATCGCGGAATTCCAGGGAAGGTACCAGGAGTCCTATGCGGAGCTGTTCAGGCGGAGCCAGCCGATGGATTTCGGCATCGGCTATCGTTGGCGGGCCAATCAATCGAACCTGCTATTGTCGGTCAGGCTGTCAGCGGATGAACCCGTCGCCGATGCGACGTCACCGGTCGAGACGCCGCCGAAGCCGCCGCAGTCCAAAAAGCCGCGTCCGCCGGCATTGATCGCGCCGCAGCGAAGTTTTTTCTGGTTTCGCTGACGCAAGCTGGCTCAAGCGCCGTTACCACCGCACGCTCTGGCTCGGCACGACCAACGTGGTCGTGTTCGCCGGCTCAGGTCCGCGGCTGAAATAGCTGTAGGCGGCAATGATCACGACAAGCAGGGCGACGATGGCCAGCAGATCCACCTGCCGGGGATCGTGACCGTGGCGGCTGATTTTCCAGCACATTGTTGTTTCTTCCCAAAGGGAGCAACAAAATAATGCGGGGGCATCGCCACAGTTCCCCAGCGCACCGGGGATGGCAGGTCCGAAAAAAGCACTCGGCCCAAAGCGCGTCTTCGCCTGGGGCATTGGCTTTCCGTTGCGACAAACGCAAGCGTTTGCTCGGAGATCATCCGCGACTTGAACTTATCCCGCGTTGACGCCGCGCCAGCGTCCGTAACGCCAGGGCAGATACCATCGCGCGGCCGGCGGCGCTTCCAACGGCACGTTGTCGATGCCCGAAGTGCCGAACGGATGGCAGCGCAACAGCCGCGCCAGCGTCATCCACCCGCCGGCCCACAGCCCGAACCGCTCGATGGCCTCATCGCCATAGGCCGAGCAGGTCGGCAAATGGCGGCAGTTGTAGCCGACGAGCGGCGACAGCGTGTGCCGGTAGATCCAGATCAGCGCGCGGCCAGCGTTGCGTGGAAGCCGCTGCATTGATTCGGCGCATTCACGCGCATGCGAATGAGAGTGTGAACACTTCATGGGCGGCCTGCTGCAATTATCACCGTAGTTTTGCGGGGTTCCGAGGCAGGGAACTGCTGCTCGCCAGTATTTGCGCCACACTTTCGAAAATATCCAATGGTTTGGGTGGCAGCGCACAAAGGTTTTATGGACGATGGCAACTCGTGCGGTTACGGTTTCCAGTAACACCCGCATGACAGATACATGTGGCGTTGAAGTGGGGCCCACCACCGCAACCGCTCGATCGTTGGGGCTTTGGGGGAAGGAACCGGTTTGAGATT
>Ga0209156_10004196_pt1 | contig 10545 bp, 11 predicted proteins | sample GraSoiAngelo_124_FD_185881 | JGI IMG/M metagenome (GOLD analysis project Ga0209156, IMG submission 185881) | Grasslands soil microbial communities from the Angelo Coastal Reserve, California, USA - 14_0927_05_20cm (SPAdes) (version 2) | ecosystem: Environmental > Terrestrial > Soil > Grasslands...
CAGCGGGAGTTCCTTCGGCACCACGAACTGCAACGGGCTGTTCAGTTCGGAGGCGTGGGCGCGGATGCAGGCCGGGTTACGGGAGGCGCTGCGCAAGCTAGATAATCAGGTGGACTGGACGCAATACGACTCCGACGGCGATGGCTACGTCGATCTCGTGGCCTTTATTCACCCCGCCGTCGACGGCGCCTGCGGCGGCGCCACGAACAACCACCTCTGGCCGCGCCGCTCCTACCTGAAGAACGCATTGAACATCGTCGTGCCCTACACAACGCACTCCGTGAACAGTCAGGGTGTGCCTATCAAGGTCGCGGACTACATCCTCGACAGCGGCGTGGGCGGTCTGGACGGTTGCGACCCGAGCCAGATCATGCCGGTGGGGACAGTGGTGCACGAGACCGGCCACGGGTTCGGGCTGCCCGATCTGTACGATACCCGCTACACCAGTCAAGGCGTCGGGGAGTGGAGCCTCATGGGCACCGGCAACTGGGCATCGCCCCTCAGCCCATCGCGCATGGACGCGTGGTCGCTCAGCCAGCTGGGCTGGGTGACGATCGTGCCGCTCGGAAGCGCTGGCACCCACAGCTTCGGCGCGGCACCGACTTCTGACACGGCGTTCTACCTTCCGGTCTCTGGATCGAACCCTCGGGGTGAATACTTCCTGCTCGAGAATCGTCAGGCGGTGGAGGCCGATACGGCGATGATCGAGCACTATTGCCAAGTTTGGTACCAAAGCCCAAACCCCCCCGCCTCTTGCGGCGGTGGGCTGCTGATCTATCACGTGGACTCGACGCAGATTGCCCAACACTACCTCGACAAGACCGTGAACAGCGGGCCGATCCACGGCCTCGAGGTGATCCAGGCGGACGGCTTCGGCAATCTCGACGCGAGCCCGTACTACGGCTGTGGCGGCCCGACGGCGGGGTGCTACGACTACGGCGACGCGGGCGACCCCTATCCTGGAACCACGGGCAACGGGACGTTCAGTCAGACCAGCGTCCCCGCTGCCGTACGGAACTCAGACGGGTTGCCCGCCGGCCTGGTGGTCGATCAGATCACGCAGCTCGTGCCGAACGGGACGATGCAGTTCCGCCTGAGCTATCCTGTCTGGGTGGTGCGCGCGACGGACACGGCCGCCGTGATCCAGTTCGACGCCGTCACATATCACCTGTTCCGGGATGTTCTCACGCCCGGCACGGTGCACAGCGTGAGCGTCGCGGATACGCAGTTGACGGTGGGCGGTCGCACCCGGCAAGTCTTCGTCTCCTGGTCCGGCGGGCAGCCGCGCAGCTTCAGCTACACGCCGACCGCCACCCCGGAAACCCTCACCGTGACGCTGGCCCGGTCGCACCAGGTCCACTATACCGCCACCAGCGGCGGCACGATTTCGGGCTCGGTGCCGAGCGACACGTTCGTCACGGACGGGACGCCGGTGACCCTCATGGCCACCGACACGAGCGTCGTGCGCACGTTCCAAGGCTGGGCGGGCGATACCGTCACCAAGAACTTGAGCGTCACGCTGCCGATGGGTCGGCCGTACTCCGTGCGGGCGGTGTTCCTCGAGACCTTCAACACGGTGGACGTGGTCTCCCAGCTGCTCAACGGGTCGAGCGCGCTCACAGCGGCGCAGCTCACAGACCTCGACCAGCTGGGGAACAACAGCGGCGAGTTCGATCTGGGCGATTTTCTCGCCTGGGTGCAGGCGACCGGGGCGCCGCTCACGGCCCAGCAACGGGCGCGCGTGAGCGCGGCTAAGCGGAAAGGAGCGTCTCGATGAAGCGGCTCGGGCGATGGCTGCTGGTCACGCTGGCACTGGGAGGCGCCGGGAGCTGCAGCAGCGACGCGGGCACGGGTCCGGTGGCGGGAGTGCTCACCGTTTCGCTGACGACGCCCAAGGCCGGCTCGGACGGCGCGATTCAGTTCAGGTTCACAGGGCCGCTGGCGCCCACGAGCATTACGGCCGCGCCGGGGCTACGGGTCTTCTCCCAGCCCCTGACCATGGTGACCCGGATGGCCGTCACCGGGACGCTGACGAACGGCGCGGTGGTGACGATCGGCCTCGCCGACACCCGGAAGCTGAGCCAATACGTCGCAACCATCGAGGCCGTGGCCGGGTCGGACTTCCAACTGCGCCCGCTCACCGGGTACTCTCTCACGATCTCGCAGTAGCTTCGCAGTCGCCTGGCCGCGGCACGAACGCCGGCGTACCGTCCGGCAGCCGGAGCGCGAGCACCGCCTCGCGCCCCTGTGTCGCCCACGTCGCGAAGGCCCGCGCGTCGGGATGCGGCGCCGGGCGTGATCGGATTCATGCTGCTCGGTGTAGTACTCGCGAGGCGGGGCGTGAGGCATGCCACGGCCGCTCCCTCGGCCGCGCCTTAGATTGGAACGTCGCGCTCATCCCTCGAGGACCGGGAGTTCCGCGTGAAGGCTCGACACACCCTGTTGCTGACCGTGGTGGCCGTCGTCTGCCTGCCGGGCGCCGGCCGATCGCAGCAGGGCCCGCCGCGTGTGCGCCGCGAGATTAGCGGCTTCGATTTCCGCAAGGACGGGGTGTGGCGCAAACAGGTGCGCGCCGTGCGGAGCGCCCGCCAGCAACTGTTGCGGCAGCGGAATTTCCCGGCGCTGAACGCACCGCTCGTGACCGGGGGCCGCGCCCCGCGGTCGCAGGGCGCGCCGCTCGCGGCCGGGCCCGCCGTCTCCGGCGTGCTGCGCGTGCCGGCCATCCTGTTCAAGTTCAAGAACACACCGGCGAGCCAGATCCGTCCCACCAGCCAGTTCGACGACGTGCTGTTCGCGCCGACACCCACCGGCGCGTCCGCCGGCCGGCCCTACACGTACGCGTCGTATTACGCCGAGCTGTCGAACGGGTTGCTGAACGTGCAGGGGCAGACGTACGGCTACGCCGCGCTCGACTCCAATGAAGTGACCTACACCGGCGTTCCCGGCACCTGCACCGGAAACCCGTATACGGGCTCGACGGACTGCAACGGCCTGTTCTCACCCAATGCGGTCGCACGCATGCAGAGCGCGCTCACCGAGGCGCTGCGCAAGCTCGACGGCCAGATCGACTGGACGCAATACGACAGCGATGGCGACGGCTTCGTGGATCTGGTGGCGTTCATGCAGCCGGCGCTCGACGGAGCGTGTGGGCCGCGCGGCAACAATCACCTGTGGGCACACCGCTTCTTCCTGGGGCCGTATCGCACGCATTCGACCACCGTGGTGAACGGCCGGACGGTGAACGTGCAGGTGGCCGACTACATCCTGGAGAGCGGCGTGGGCGGTGCGAGCGGGTGCGACACCACCACGATCATGCCGATCGGCACGGTGGCTCACGAGACCGGACACGGATTCGGGCTCCCCGATCTGTACGACACCGACGAGTCGAGCGAGGGCGTGGGCGAATACAGCTTGATGGGGAGTGGGAACTACACGTCCCCGTTCAGTCCCTCGCGCATGGACGTGTGGTCGCTCAACGAGCTGGGCTGGGTGATCGTCGCACCGCTCGCCACCGCGGGGGCGTACACGTTCGGCCCGGCGCAAGCAACCGTGGACACCGCGTTGTTCGTCCCCGTCACCGGATCGAACCCGCGCGGCGAGTACTTCCTGCTGGAAAACCGTCAGCGTGTGTTGTCGGACAGCGCGATGATTCGCTACCACTGCCAGGCGTGGTATGCCTCCGCGAATCCACCCGCGTCGTGCGGTGGGGGCCTCATCGTCTGGCATGTGGATTCGGCGCAAATTGCCGACGGGGTGACCACACCGGGCCCGAACCGCGACTTCAATCATGTGAACGTGGGCCCGATTCACGGCCTCGAGTCCATCCAGGCAGACGGATTCGGCAACCTCGACGCGGACCCCGCGCGTCGTTGCTATCCGGGGGCTCCGGTCGTCGGCTGCTCGGATCGTGGCGATGCGGGCGACCTCTATCCCGGTACCACCGGAAACGCGACGCTGTCGATCGCCACGCTGCCGAGCGACGGCCTCAACGCGACCGGCTGCCCGGGCTTCAGCCTGGACACGATCAGCCAGGTCGTGCCCAATGGAGCGGTGCGCTTCGTGTTGAACACGGGTGTGCAGCCCCTGGCCGTGACCACGGTGCCGCAGCTCCCCGGTGGCCAGTGGGGATACTCCTATAACACGGTTCTGAGAGCGACGTGTGGTGGCGGCAACTACCGGTGGAGCGTCGTGTCGGGGACGCCGCCTCCGGGGGTGGGGTTGTCGCAGGGCGGCGTGTTGAGCGGGTGGCCGACCGACACGGGCACCTACACGTTCCAGGTCAGCGTGACCGACCAGACGCAGACCGCGGGGCGGGGGATGACCCTCCACGTCGTGGAGCCGTCCCTCACGCTGCAGCAGGTCCTGAGTCTCGAGTTCCAGGGCCCGGCGCTCGCGAATGGCGACCAGACACGCTACCTCGATCTGCAAGGCAATCGCAACAACACGTTCGACATCGGCGACTTCCTGCGCTGGCTCGGGCGCACGGGGAACGTGGCGCCGGCAGGCGTGCCGGTCGCGACCGCGAGGGCACGGCCATGAACAGATATCTGACGGCTCTCGGCGTGGCCTGGGCGATCGCCGCGGGCGGTTGCAGTGAGCCCGCCGCCCCCGCTTCGGTGACCCTCTCCGCACAGCTCGCCAACGCGGGATCGACGGATCGGGCGATCCTGGTGCAGCTCGTCGGAGCCGACCCGAGCGCAGGGATCGACAGTGTGCTGGCGCCCACCGGCTCGAGCTATCGTCTATTCACGCAACGCCTGTCCGCCACCCAATGGCGCGCCATCATCACGGGCAATCTCTCGGACGGGGCACTGCTGCGGCTCTCGGTGCCCGCCAAGAGCCAGGCGAGCGGCTACACGGCCATGATTCTGGACGTCGCGGACGCATCGTTCGCCGCCGTGGCGCCTGGAAGCCGGGCCGTCACGATCGCGCCGTAGCGCCCAGCGGCGAGCGTCACGGCGCCGCGGCAGCCCGCGGGGTCATGCACGCCCCTGCCACCATAGCGAACGCCGGCGTGCTGTCAGGGAGACGCAATTCAGCGATCGCGGCCCGACCTGTCTGCGTCGCCCACTGCGCGAACCCGCCCGCGTCCGCCGGGGCGTCGGGATGGCGCACCACGTACAAGGTGTACGGGTTGGTGAGCGCCGTGTCTCCCACGAACAGGATCCGCAGACTCAAGCCCCGGAGCCTCGCATACGTGGGCAGATCGGCGAGGGCGTACGCGTCGCGCTCGTCGGCGAGGTGGAGGGTGGCCGCCAGGTCGGCCCCCGACTCGATACGCCAGGGTGACACCGGTGTCACTCCCGCCGCCTGCCACAAGGCCAGCTCCTTCACGTGCGTTCCGGACGAATCGCCGCGTGACACGAACGGACCGCCCACGGCGGCGATGCGGCGGAATGCCGCGGCGGCCGAAGGGGCGGCGGCCACGCGCGCGGGATCCGCCGCCGGCCCGACGATGGCAAACCGGCTCGCGACGAACGGGCAGCGGCGCAGGGCGTGGCCGGGCCCGACCAGCAAGCGCCGCTCCAGCGCCGGCGCGTGCGTGATCACCACGTCGAGATCGCCGCTCGCTGCGGCACGCAGGATCTGTCCCGAGGGCGCGACGACGGTCGCGAATCGAGGGCCCGCCCAGAGCGACTCGAGCACGGCGAGGACGCCGGATTGTTGGACGGTGTAGGTGGTGCCGAGGCGAAACGGGGTGGATGCCGGCCGGCAGGCGGCCACGATCGCGCATAGGGCACTCAGGCGTCTCACGACGGGGAATCTCCACGCGGAGACACAGGAAAGGCAAAGGGCTAGACGCACAGACCCGCCGGGGAGAACAGCGGGGAGGAGACAGGTAGTCCCGCCCCCTGGACACTGTTCACCGCTGCGCGTCTGTGCGTCTGTTTTCTCTGAGCTATCTTACTAGCCGTACCAGGGGCGGTAGCTCAGCTGGGAGAGCACCTGGTTTGCAACCAGGGGGTCGTGGGTTCGAATCCCATCCGCTCCACGTTCAGGGGGTGACGACCATGCTGCCAAGGACGAGTGGCGCGGCGCGCGGGTGGCTCGCGCTGATCCTGCTGAGTGCCGCCGCCGCACAGGCGCAAACGGCCGCCGCCCAGGCGCGATCGAAAGGATGGAATCCCATGGACTTCAAGAAAGCGACCGACGGCGAGCTGCGACGCTCGCTCACGCCGCTGCAGTACGAGGTGACGCAGCGCGACGCCACCGAGCGGGCGTTCAACAACGAGTACTGGGACAACCACCAGCCCGGGATCTACGTGGACGTGGTGTCGGGCGAGCCGCTGTTCAGCTCACTCGACAAGTACGATTCCGGGACCGGCTGGCCCAGCTTTACGAAGCCGCTCGAGCCCGGCAACATTCGCCAGAAGACGGATCGCTCCCTGTTCATGGTGCGCACCGAAGTCCGCTCGACGCGCGCTGACTCGCACCTCGGGCACCTGTTCGACGACGGCCCGCCCCCCACCGGGTTGCGCTACTGCATGAATTCCGCCGCGTTGCGGTTCATTCCGCTCGAGCGACTCGAGGCGGAGGGGTACGGGCAGTTCCTCCCGCTCTTCGAGGCGGCGAAGGTCCATCGCCCCTGACCCGGTGCCGCCCGTCGATTGGCTTCCCCTGCTCGGCGACATCGCCGATCGCGCCGACGAGATCGCGCTCACGTTCTTCGGCGCCAAGCGACTGCGGGTCGACGAGAAGCCCGACTCGAGTCCGGTTACGGAGGCCGACCAGGCGATCGAGACGATGGCGCGAGCGTTGGTGCGGGAGCGGCAGCCGGCGCTGGGAGTGCTGGGCGAGGAGCAGGGCGAGGTGGCAGGCGCAGGCGGCACCCGGTTGATCATCGATCCCATCGACGGCACGCGTAACTTCGTGCGGGGGATTCCGGTGTTCGCGACCCTCCTGGCGATCGAAACGGGCGGGGAGGTCCTGGCGGGAGTCGCCAGCGCTCCCGCGTTGCGCGCGCGCTGGCGCGCCGCGCGCGGCACCGGCGCCTTTCGCGACGCGCGCCGCCTGCGGGTATCGGGCACGCGCTCGTTCGACGCGGCCCTGTTGTTCCACGGCAATCTCGGTCTCAGGGAGGGTGGCCCGCCGCCCGGCTTCGCTCGGCTCGTCGGCCGCGTGGGCCACACACGGGGGTTCGGAGACTTCTATCAGCACATGCTGGTGGCGGAAGGCGCTGGAGAGGTCGCGATCGATCCCGTGATGCACCCGTGGGACATCGCGGCGCTGCAAGTGATCGTGGAGGAGGCGGGCGGCCGTGCCACCAGCCTGGGCGGCGAGCGCTCGATCCATGCCGGCAGCCTCGTGAGCTCGAACGGCGCGCTGCACGAGGCTATGTTGGACATGCTGTGCCGCGCCACGGAGGGAGTCGTATGATCGCTCGTCGCCAGTGGGGCGCTCCGATGCTCGTCGCGACCGTCGCGGTCGTCGGCGGTTTCGCCATCGCGGCGCGGGCGCCCGGACCAGAAGTCACCGTATACAAGAGCCCGAGCTGCGGCTGCTGCAAGAAGTGGGTGGAGCACCTGCAGACCGCGGGATTCCGCGTGACGGTGCATGACACGTCCACCCTCGCCGGGGTGATGGCGCAATACGGTGTGCCCCGCAAACTGACCGCGTGCCACACGGCCGTGGTGGACGGCTACGTCGTCGAAGGGCACGTTCCCGCCGACGTGATCCAGCGCCTCCTGAAGGAGCGGCCCGAGATCGCAGGGGTCGCCGTCCCCGGCATGCCGGCCGGGGCGCCGGGGATGGAGTCGGACACACCCGCGCGGTATTACATCCTGACGTTCGACAAGAACGGCACGACGTCGGTGTACGGCGCGCGGTGATGCTTCTCCCGGAGCCGCCGGACGTCGATCCGCTCGACGACGAAGACTTCCCGCCCGGTGACGGCACGGCCGAAAGCGAGGTGGTGGTCGTGTGCCCCCACTGCGGCGAGGTCAACGAGCTCGGCCTCGATCCCGGGGGCGGGTCGGTGCAGGAGTACGTGGAGGATTGCCAGGTCTGCTGCCGCCCCTGGCGAGTCACGGTGCGTTACGCCGAGGATGGGACGGCGGAGGTGTTCACCGAAGCGCTCGACGAGTGACGACGAGGGGCCAGGAACGCGTTCCTGACCCCCCGTAGCTGTTCACCCCTGCGCGTCTGCGCGTCCAGCCGTTGCCCGTCCTATTTTCTGGCGGCCTCGTACCTCTTTCCCACCTCAGGCCAGTTGACCACGTTCCACCACGCCGCCACGTAGTCCGGCCGCCGGTTCTGGTACTTGAGGTAATACGCGTGCTCCCACACGTCGAGCCCGAGCACCGGAATCTTGCCGTCCATCAGCGGGCTGTCCTGGTTCGCCGTGCTGAACAGCTCGAGCTTGCCGCCCGCGAGGGCGAGCCAGGCCCAGCCGCTGCCGAACCGGCTCGTCGCGGCGCTCGCCACCTGCTCTTTGAACTTGGCGAAATCGCCGAAGGTCTTTTTGATCGCGTCGGCCAGGGCGCCACTGGGCTCGCCGCCGCCGCCCTTGCCGGCCGGCGCCATGATCGTCCAGAAGAGCGAGTGGTTGTGATGGCCCCCGCCGTTGTTGCGGACCGCCATGCGGATGTCTTCCGGGATGCCGTTGATGCCGCGGAGCAGGTCTTCGAGCGTCTTCTTGTGCAGCTCGGGGTGTTTGTCGAGCGCGGCATTGAGATTGTTGACGTACGCCTGGTGATGCTTGTCGTGGTGGATCTGCATCGTCTGGGCGTCGATGTGGGGTTCGAGCGCCCCGAACTCGTACGGCAGTGGCGGCAGGGAATGCGCCATGGTCCGCTCCTTGGCGGTCTGACTGGTCGTCCGATCCTTTACGCTCTGTGCCATAGGTCGGCCACTCCTTTCGCTGCGGGGTGGCGGGCCGCGCGAAAGATGCACCGCGCGGGCGTCCATTTCAAACCGGCACGCGCGCGGGTTGCCCGCCGAGTCTTGCGCGATGACATTGTGTACGCTGGTAACCCCGCAGGGTCGCGATCCGTTCCGCGTCCCCGACTAGGAGCCAAGGAGCACGCGCTGTGACCGTGACCGCCTCCGGGGCCGGCCCCTGCGTCGGTGCCGCCGCCCCCGACTTCACGCTCCCGTCCACGGCCGGGACCGACGTGACGCTCTCGAGCTTCCGTGGCCGGCGCCACGTGTTGCTCGCGTTGTCGCTGTGAGCGGCGGGCCGAGCCGGCGCTAGGGTCGCACCAGCATGGCGTCCGTCACGCTCCGCCATCTCACCAAGACCTACGATGCTGTCGGCACGCAGGCGGTCGCGGACCTGTCCCTCGACGTGTGCGACGGCGAGTTCTTCGTATTGCTCGGGCCGTCGGCCTGCGGCAAGACGACCGTGCTCCGCTGCATCGCCGGGCTCGAGGAGCCGAGCGCAGGCGAGATCCTCATCGGAGACCACGACGTCGCGCATCTCTCTCCCGGTGAGCGCGACGTGGCGATGGTGTTTCAGAGCCACGCCCTCTACCCGCACCTCTCGGTGCGGGGCAACATCGCCTTCGGCCTCGAGGTGCGTGGGGTCCCGGCGGCGGAGATCGCGCGGCGGGTCGAGCAGACCGCCGAGCGGCTCGGCCTCACCGCAGCGCTCGAGCGCCGGCCGGCGGAGCTCTCGGGGGGAGAGCGACAGCGCGTGGCGCTGGGCCGGGCGATCGTGCGCGAGCCCCGTGTCTTTCTCTACGACGAGCCGCTCTCCAGCCTCGATCCAACGTTGCGCAGCGAGCTGCGCGCCGAGCTGCTGCAGCTGCACCGCGCCCTCGGCGTCACCGTCGTATACGTCACACACGACCAAGTCGAGGCGATGATGATGGGGCAGCGCATCGCGGTGCTCGATGCCGGGCGGCTGCGGCAGCTGGGCACGCCCGCCGAGGTGTATGGCCAGCCCGCCGACGTGTTCGTCGCCCGCTTCATGGGCAGCCCCGGAATGAACGTGCTGAAGGGCCGGGGGCGGGGAACGGGGCGGGGCGGGGGAGTGGTCGACTGCGGCACCTGGTCGATTGCCGTCCCGCTGGAGCACTACGAGGGTGAGCTCCACCTGGGGGTGCGTCCCGAGCACGTGCGCCTGTGCGCGCCCGACCAGGGGACGGCGACGGCGGAGGTGCGCGTGGTCGAGCCGCTGGGTGCCGACACGCTCATACACGTCGACGCAGGCGGCCAGCGCGTGGTCGCGCGGGTCGGCGGCTTCCCCGGCTTCCGACCCGGCGACCGCGTCGGGGTCACGCTCGACCGGCAGCACCTCTATCTGTTCGACGCGGCGGGAGCGCGACTCGCGTGAGGCGCGTCGTCGCGCTGTGCCTCGCGTGCTGGGCGTGCGGCGGCGGCCGGGAAGAGGGAGGACGGGGCGCACTCGTGCTCGCCGATCGCGTCGACTCGGGCGCAGGCGCGGCCGAGGTCGAGCTTCAGGAGCGGCTGGTGACACCCTATCTCGCCCGCCATCCCGGCCTCGAGCTCGTGCGACACTCGAGCGCGGCGCGGGACGAGTACCGCCGCGCGCTGCTCACCTCGCTGGCCGGCGATGACCCTCCCGACGTGTTCCTGCTCGAC
>Ga0209156_10004198_pt1 | contig 10544 bp, 7 predicted proteins | sample GraSoiAngelo_124_FD_185881 | JGI IMG/M metagenome (GOLD analysis project Ga0209156, IMG submission 185881) | Grasslands soil microbial communities from the Angelo Coastal Reserve, California, USA - 14_0927_05_20cm (SPAdes) (version 2) | ecosystem: Environmental > Terrestrial > Soil > Grasslands ...
CCATTGTGGCGAAGGACCTCGAGGGGCGTTACGTGCTCATCAATTCGAGCGCGGCGCGCCTCTTGGGCCGGCCGGCCGGCGAGATCGTGGGCCGCGACGATGCGGCGCTGTTCCCCGCCGACCAGGCCGGCCGCTCGCGCGAAGCCGACACGCGCGTGTGCTCGCGCGGCGAAAGCGAGACCGCCGAGGAGCACATCGTCGTCGACGGGCGGCGTCGTACGCTGCTGCTCACGCGCAGCCCGCTGCGCGACCACGACGGCCGCATCATCGGCGTGCTCGGCGTCGCGCGGGATGTCACGGAGCAGCGGCAGCTGGAAGATCGGCTCAGCCGCGCGCACCGCATGGAGTCGGTGGCGCGGCTGGCGGGCGGGATCGCGCACGATTTCAACAATCTCCTGACCGTGGTCCTGGGCTCGGCCGAGATCCTGCTCGACGATCTGCCGCGCGCCTACGCCCGGCGCAGCGATCTCGAGGAGATCAAAGCGGCTGCCACCCAGGCGGCACAGCTCACGCGGCAGGTGCTGGCCTACAGCCGACAGCAGGTGCTGGCGCCGCGCCTGCTCGATCTCAACGGCCTGGTCGGCGGGATGGAGAGCGCGCTGCGGCCGCTCTTGGGCGCGCGCATCGAGCTGGCGCTCGACCTGGCGGCGCAGAGCGGCGCGGTGCGCGTCGATTCGGCGCAGCTCGAGCAGGCGCTTCTCAATCTCGTGTTGAACGCGCGGGACGCGATGCCGGGCGGCGGCCGGTTGCAGGTCGTCACGCGAACCGTCGTCGTGGACGAAGCGTTCGCGCGCGAGCACGCGCCGATGCGGCCGGGCCGTTACACCACCCTCGCGGTGCGCGACACCGGCGTGGGGATGGACGAGGAGACCCAGAGCCACTTGTTCGAGCCCTTCTTCACGACCAAGCCGGGCCGCCACGGCGCCGGGCTGGGCCTCGCCACGACGTACGGGATCGTGAAGCAGAGCGGCGGCTACATCTGGACGGAGAGCGCGCCCGGGGCCGGCGCCACCTTCACCATTTACCTCCCCTGGCACGAGCCGCTCGTCGCGGCGGTGCCACCGCCGCCGGAGTCGGCCGGCGCGGCGCGCGGCGCGGGCGAGACGGTGCTCGTCGTGGACGACGAGCCGGCGGTGCGCGTGGTCACCAAGCGGATCCTGCAGCGCAGCGGCTACGCCGTGCTCGAGGCGGCCGGTGGGGTCGAAGCCCTCGACACCCTGCGCGAGCATCCCGGACCGATCCACCTGCTCCTCACCGACGTGATCATGCCCGAGATGAACGGCCGGGAAGTCGCCCAGCGTGTGCGGGGACAGCGCCCGGGAATCCGAGTGGTGTACATGTCCGGCTACAGCCCCGAGGCGATCGCGCACGACGGCCTGCTCGACGAGGGCGCGGCGTTCGTGCGCAAGCCGTTCGAGAGCGGGCTGCTGCTGCAGACGGTGAGGCGTGCCCTCGACACCACGGAGCAGATCACGCTGGCATAGCGCCGCCGCAACGTCGTTCGCAGTCCACGGTAGGCCCCCGCCGGAATCCATGGCCCCGTTTTTGATGATGCTGTGGACGTCGTATGTCGACCGCAGCCCGCGCCCGTCAGGAGCCGCGTCGCTTGGAGTTCGTGGCCAGCGAGATTGCCAACCTTCCCGGCGTCGAGACGCACGCGTACCGGGTGGGCGAAGTGCTCCTTCCCACCGAGCGCCTGAAGCGGCTGCACATCTGCGTGCGGGACGGCGCCCTGGGGCTGCGCCTGGCGGTGGGACGGGCGAACCACGCGATTCTCGACGTGTTCGGTCCCGGCTCACTGTTGACGCCGCAGCTGTGGCAAGGCGACTCCACCGCGGAGGGCCGCCACGCCGCCGCACTGCTCCCCACCACGACGCTCGAGCTCCCCGCCGAAGCATTCGACCGGCACCTGACCGCGCATCTGCCGCTCGCGCTCGCGGTGCTGGCATGGGATACATACCAGTACACCGCCCTGTTGGACCGGCTGGCGATGCTGTCGCTGCGCGACCCGCTGCGGCGCGTGGCGAACACCCTGCTGCTCCTGGCCGACCGGATCGCCGCCGCCGGCGACTCCCCCGCGAGCGCGCGTCTGCAGGTGAGTCAGGATTTGATCGCGGCGTTCGCGAACCTGAGCCGTCAAACCACCAACCGGCAGCTGCGGCGGTTGGCCCGCGCCGGTCTGGCGGACCTGGAGCGGCGGGCTGTCGACGTCCGCGACCTCGCCGCGCTGCGCGGCGTCGCGGCGGGGCGCCGTCCGGCGCCGCACTAGCACGAAGGGACTTCCCGGACATCGCTTCCCCTGCCACTATTCCCTGCTGAAACTCGCCTCGTTCGCCGCTTCCACGTGAGGAGAGATCCGCATGTCCTGGTCGACCAGAGCCGCGCGCGTCGTGGTCGTCACTTCCCTCGCCGCCGTGACGGTCGCGGCCCAGGGTGTCCACCCTCAGGTCGGTCTCGGCGGAGGCCTAGCGGCTCCGGTGGGGGACTATCATTCGACGGCGGACGGGCAGGGGTTCAGCACCGCGTGGCACGGACTGGCGCTGCTCGCGTTCAAGCTGCCCGGCCTGCCGGTGGGGTTCCGGGTGGACGCGAGCTACGGCGCCAACAGCGCGAACAGCAGCCTCAAGGACACCCTCACCAACCGCCTGGGCCAGCCGACCGACGAGAAAACCAAGCTCGCCGGCGCCAGCGTCAACGTCACGTACCAGTTTTCGTCGGCCGCCCGGGTGCGGCCGTATGTGATCGGCGGGGTCGGCCCGTACCACACCACCATCTCCGTGAGCACGAGCGACTCGACCGTGGATCACGCCGCCACCAAGCTCGCCTGGAACCTGGGTGGGGGATTGACCTATGGGCTCCGAGGAGTGGCATTGTTTTTCGAAGCGCGCTACGTGAACGTCGCGGCCGTGCCGGGCTTCCCCCGAGCCACGTTCCTCCCGTTCACGGCCGGCGTGCGTTTCGGCGGGCCGTAGCCTTCAGGGTCCGGCCCGCGCCTGCAGCTGATACTGGGCCCCGTTGAACAGGCCGGCGACGCCGACGTAGTACGTGCCGGCACTGAGCGAGCGCGTCAGGCGCGAGCAATAGTTGAGGTGCGACGGGTCGATGTAGTCGGCGATGGGGCGAAGCAGGTTGTGCGCCGCGTCGAACAGGAAGATCGCCGTGGCTTCCTCGAGCGCGAACCCGCACGCCGACACCCAGCCCGACGTCTCGAATGTGTACGTCCCGGCCACCGGAATCCGCACTCGATAGAAATCGAACCTCAGCGAATCCACGAGAATGCCGCGCGTGTACCCGCCGACCACCAGGTCGTTCGCGCTCGCGAACGACTGGTTGGGCCGAATCTGGACCGGGAGCCCGATCGCAAAGGACGCCGTGTGCGGCGTCGCGCTCAGCACCGTGATGGGCGTCGGCGTCGCCGCTCCGCCGAGCGCGCCCCACCGCCTGCCCGGCACGCCGAGCTGCTGGTCGCCGCTCTCGTCGTTGGCGCCGTAGACGAAGTACGAGCCGTCTTCCACTCGACTGAACGCGAAGCCGCCGCTCTGATCGGTGCCGACCGTCTGCACCACGGCGCCGTTGCCCGCCGCGTAGAGCAGCGCGTAGAGGCGGGTCGGGGGGCCCTGGGTTTGATTGAGGCTGTTGTACGCGTTCAGGAGCCCCACGCCGTACTGCGTGGCGGGCCCGACGGCATAGCTCGTGAGGCGCGCCCGCAGATCGGCCGCCGTGAGCGACGGGGTCTGGGCGAGCAGCAGGGCCGCCACGCCGGCGACGTGCGGGCTCGCCATCGACGTGCCGTCGGCCCATGCGTAGTCCGCCGAGTCGCCTGCGAAGTTCCAGATCGCCGAGAAGACCCCGTCGCTCGCATCTCCGAGGTCGAAGTTTCCGCCCGGGGCGCGGATCGCGACGTAGGAGCCGAAGCTCGAATACGATGCCGGGGCGCCGTCGGGCCCCACCGCCGCGACGGCCAGCACTTCGGGGTACGCGGCCGGATAGTGGGGCGCACTCGTCCCCGCGTTTCCCGCCGCCGCTACGATCAGCGCTCCGGCGGTCGCGGCGCTGATGATCGCGCTGTGCAGCGTCGTGTCGGTGTCCGCGCCCCCCAAGCTCAGGTTGATGATCTTGGCCCCGGAGCTCGCCTGCACCGTACCGCCTGCTCCGTCGTCGGCAGGCAGGCCGGCGGCATACAGAATGCCCTGCGCGATGTCGTAAAACTCTCCGAACCCGTCCACCCCCAGCGCCCGGACCGACCGGATTCTCACGTTCCAGTTGACACCGGTCACGCCGATGTGGTCGTTCCCCACGGCCCCGATCGTGCCCGCGACGTGCACCCCATGCGCGCCGAGCTCGTCGGGGTTCAAGCACGTAAAGGTGGAATCGTAGCTGTATGACGCCGGGATCGTCGGGTCGGGATCGTAGCCGCCGCCGTCATCGGCGCTCGTGATCGTGCCGCCGGCGCACAGCGTCAGGGTATCGGCGTCGGTCACGAAGTCGTATCCGTCGGACGTCAGGTTCCCAGCGAGCGCGGGATGGTCGAAGCGCGTCCCGTCGTCGACCAGCGCAACCAGCACTGACGCGCTCCCGGTTGTAATGGACCAGGCGCGCGGCAGGTCGATGAGACCGTAGTGCCACGATTGGACCGGGTAGTACAGGTCATTTGGGACTACGTGCAATGCCGCGGCTCCCGGGCCGCTCGACCCCGCGCGGGCGTAGGCCGTTTCGTCCAACCACAGCAACCGATTGCGCGTGACCGCAGCGACGGCCGGATCCCGGCGCAACGCGCCTGCGACGGCGTCGAGCGCGGTCGTGTCGGCCACGCGCACCTTCGCCGCGAGGATCGTGGGCGAGACACCGGTGACCGCGGCGCCCAGGGGCAGCATGGCGGCGAAGCGGGCGCGGATCGCCGCCCCGAGCAGCCGAGCGCCCGCGGCGGTCGCGAGCGCCGCGGACCCCACCGGGGGAGCCCCGAGCGCACCGTGCCGGAACGTGACGATCAGGTCGTGCGGCGTGGCGGCGCGCCGCGCACCCCGCGGGCGGCTCGCGCGCAAAGGCATCCGCGGCAAGCGGCGAATGAACGACGCGATGCTCGGCAGAGGCAGCATCTGGACTCTGTCGCCCGCGCGCGCGGGGGCCGCCGCAGCGGACGCACGGGGAGGAGCCGGAAACGCATTCGTCGCCGTGATCACGCCCTTGATGGTCCCGTCGCTGGGAATCCACCCCGTGGGAGCCGTTTCGCTGCTACATCCGGCCAACATCACCGCGAGCACTGCAATTCGGGACAGTGGTCTCGGAGTCCTGCGCGCGGTGCCGATCGATCGGAAGGGGAAGGTCACGGGGCGATCCTGGAGTCGGTGGGACGGCGCGACATACGGACAATCTGCCCCCGCATCGCGCTACCCGCAACGGAGGTCCACCCCGTGGTCGTTGCTCCGGCCTTAGCGGATCACGAACAGCTTCCCCACGAGCCGCCCGACCCCACGCCCCACGACGGCCAGCGGGCCGAGTACGTGCTTGCGCTCCAGGCTCACGGCGAGCGACGCGAGCTCCGTGCGAGACTTGAGCTGGTCGATGTGCGCCTGCAGCGCGTCGATGTCGGATTGCAGCCGAGCGATCTGCTTCTCGAGCGTGAGGACCTCGTCGAGCGTGGCGGCGCGGGACAGCAGTTGCTGCAGGCGATCGCGCAACGCGATGTTGCTGCGCAGCCGCGCCTCGAGGTCGGTATACTGGTCGGTGACGTCGGCACCGGTGAGGTGGCGGTGCCGCTCCCTCCCAAATCCGGCGACGCTGTCCATGATGCGGTCGAGCTGCGCCGCAGGCACCCGGGCCGCGATCTGCACGTTGCCGTCGCTACTCCCGCTCGAGCGCTCGAGGTACCCGCCCGCTTCCTGAACCATATGCTCCACGTGCCGGCCCACTGCGGCGGGCGAGTCGACCACGACTGCCTGCTCCCCGGTGCGCACCGTCATCCGGTCCAGCGTGGACGCGGCCGCGGGGACGGGTTCGGTGGACGCGACGTAATGGGTTCTGCTGCCGCACGCGGCGGCGACGCCGGCGAAAACGAGGGTGACGCCGGCGCGATGCAGGAACGAGCGTGACATGGGAGGCCTCGAGGAAGGGGACAGGCAATGGTACTCGGGCGCGGCCCGGAAGGTGCCGCGACGCTCACTCGCCAGCCCCCCCGCTCTGCCTTATTGTTGGTACGCCGGATCTCGGACTACATGGCCGACCTCTTCGAGCGCGTGCGTGCGTCCCTCGCGGGCCGTTACACGATCGAGCGCGAGCTCGGCCGGGGCGGGATGGCCACGGTCTATCTGGCGCGCGATCTCAAGCACGACCGCCCGGTCGCACTCAAGGTGCTGCGCCCCGAGCTCGCCGCCGTCCTCGGTGCCGAGCGGTTTCTCAGGGAGATCCGCCTCACGGCGCAACTCCAGCACCCACACATCCTGACGCTCCTTGATTCGGGTGACGCCGGCGGCTTCCTCTATTACGTGATGCCGTTCGTCGAGGGCGAGAGCCTGCGCCAACGCCTGGAGCGGGAGCGCCAGCTACCGCTCGATGAGGCGCTGCGCCTCACCCGGGCGATCGCCTCGGCCCTCGACTTCGCCCACGGACGCGGCGTCGTCCATCGCGACATCAAGCCCGAAAACATCATGCTGCACCAGGGCGAGCCGATGGTGGCGGACTTCGGGATCGCGCTGGCCGTGAGCACGGCGGGGCGAGAGCGGCTTACCGAGACGGGCCTCTCCCCCGGCACGCCGGCCTACATGAGCCCGGAGCAGGCGAGCGCCGAGCCTAGGCTCGATGGGCGCAGCGACCAGTACAGCCTGGCCTGCGTGCTCTACGAGATGCTGGCGGGGGAGCCGCCCTACACCGGCCCGACCGCACAGGCTGTCCTCGCCAAACGCCTGACCGAGCCGATACCGCACCTCGGCACGCTCCGCGGGGTCCCACCTGCAGTGGAGGCGGCTGTCACCAAAGCGCTCGCCAAGGCGCCGCCCGACCGATTTGCCACGGCACACGCCTTCGTGCTGGCGCTCACGGCTGGCTCGACTCGGGGGACGCACCCCCGCTGGCGGTCCGCCAGCGCCGCGCTGGCGGTCGTGATCGTCATCGGTGGCGCCGTGGCGTGGTTTCGTGCTTCCAGGGGCTCCAAAGGCGGTCACAACCTCTCGAACGTCGCGCCGTTCACCAGCTCGCCGGGTGCGAAGTTTGGTCCTGTCTTCTCGCCCGACGGGAACGAGATCGCCTATGCCTGGAAAGGCGAGAACGAGGACAATTTCGACATCTACATCAAGCTCATTGGCGCGGGCGGTCCGCTCCGACTGACGAGTAATGCCGCCGGGGAATATTGCCCCGCCTGGTCGCCCGACGGGCGGAACATCGCCTTTTTTCGCAAATGGCCCTGGAGTGACAGAGGCGCTTATTACATCATCCCGGCCCTGGGTGGGACCGAGCGCAAGATCGCGGAGCAATACGGCCAGGACGTCGTGTTTGGGCGGTGCATCGACTGGTCGCGCGACGGTAAGTCCCTGATCGTGGCGGACAAAATGGCGCCGGAGGACTCCCGCTCCAGCATCCTGCTCCTGTCGATCGAGGATGGACAACGAACGGCATTGGTCTCCCAGCCCGATCTGTATATCGCCAATCCGATTCTTTCCCCCGATGGAACAGGGGTCGCCTACATCCAAGGAGCCGGCTTTCTTGCCGGTGACATTTACGTTGTGCCTGTCAGCGGTGGGCGACCGCGTCGCGTCACCTCTGACGGACGCACCCTCAACGGTATCGCCTGGACGGCAGACGGAAGGGAGATTGTGTTCGCCTCGAACCGTGGCGGGCTGTGGCGGCTGTGGCGTGTCCCCGCGTCCGGCGGCACCCCGGAACCGGTGAGCGGCGCAGGGGATGGCGCGGCCGCGCCAGCCATCGCTCCTCGGGGAAACCGACTGGCCTACGTTCAAGCGCGCGTCGATGCGAACCTGTGGCAAGCGGCAGGGCCCGGCTGGAAAGGCCGCCGTCCCGCTCCCCTGAAGCTGATTGCGTCGTCACGCTGGGACTTTGAAGGCGCGTTTTCTCCCGATGGTCAACGCATCGCCTTCGGGTCCGATCGCTCGGGCAGTGTCGAGATTTGGACGTGCAACGGCGACGGCACGAACCAAACACAGCTCACATCCCTGAAGGCGGCGGATGCGGGCACGCCACGCTGGTCTCCGGACGGAAAGACGATTGCGTTCGACGCCCGCCTCGAAGGCCACGGTGACATCTTCACCATCAGCGCCGAGGGAGGTACGCCGCACCGCCTCACCAGCGATCCCGTGGAGAACAATGTCCCGGCGTGGTCGCGCGACGGCAAATGGATTTATTTCTCCTCCAACCGGACGGGGAATTGGCAGATCTGGAAGGTCCCATCCGCTGGTGGCAGTGCCATACAGGTCACAACAGACGGCGGCTTCAGCGCGCAGGAATCTCCCGATGGCAAGTCGCTCTACGTGTGGAGAGACGGGGGGACGATTTGGCGGGCGCGACCCTCGGGCGAGGAGACCACCCGCGTCCTCCAAGGCGTGCCGGTGTTTGCCTGGTGGAGAGTCTTTCTCGGCGGAATTTACTTCGTCGACGGATCAACCGCTCCTGCTCAGGTCAGGTTCCTCGATTTCGCGACCGAACGCGTCAACACAATAACAACCCTGGATCTGGGGTACTCGGTCACGGGCCCCTGGGGATTTGATGTCTCTCCGGACGGAAAGTGGATTCTCTACAAGCGGGTGGACCAGGTCGAAAGCGACATCATGCTGGTCGAGGATTTCCGCTGACGTCTAGCGGAACGTCGCCGCCGCCGCCGAATCGCCTCGTTGTAGCAGTGTCACGAAGTCACGCAGCTCCGCCAGTCCCAGGTCGGACGCGACCCAGTACGTATAGGCCGGGGTCACCCAATGCAGCAGGTGGTAGCCCTGCCGGGTCGCTGCGCGAGGCCCTTGCGTGCGGCCCTGCTCGGCCGGCCACAGGAAGACGTTGATGACGTGCTGCCGTCGGCTGTAGGCCAGAGCCGCCACCGCCCGCCCGTCCACGTACTCGAGCCTCCCCCCCACCAGGGGGAAGCCACCCCCGGCGAAATCGTACACCGGCGGCGAGAAGTCGAGCTTGCCGTTGAACCACGGCTTCACTGTGTGCTGGTCGGACGACAGCACATCGGTGAGATGCCCCGGCATGAGCGAGCGCACGTGGCTCGCGAGCACCTGGTTGGTGATCGCTTCTCCCGCGGCGCCACGCAACGCCAGCCGCCAACTCCCGAAGGCCACCATCACGAGCGATGCGGCGACCGCGAGCGCCTTCCAGTAGGGAACCCGCCGCAGCGCCGTCCAGTCGGCTTCGGCACGCGCCCCGGCGCGCACCCGGGCCCGGAGCGTCTGCGGCGCCGGGAAGCGCACCAGCTGCTCGCGCAGCGCGACACTCAACGCGCGCCGCCGCCGCTCCAGGCGGGAGCAGGCGGGGCACGCGCGCAGGTGTTGCTCGAGCTCTGCTCGGTCGGGCGCGGCGAGCTCGCCGTCCAGGTAGGCGTCGAGCTGGGCTTCAAAAGCCGGATGCGTCACGTCAGCACTCCTCCGGGTCGGCGCACAGCGCCTCCTCGAGGCGCCGGCGGGCGCGCGACAGCCGCGACATCACGGTGCCGACCGGCACGCCCGCCACATCGCTGATTTCCTTGTAGGACAGTCCTTCCAGCTCGCGCAGCACGATCACCTCGCGGAATTCGGGCGGCAGCTCATCGATCGCGCGGCGCAGCGCGGCACGCTCGCTCTGGGCCTCCGCGGCCGCTTCCGGGTGCTCGTCCGCCACCGTGTCACTGTGCCGCTCCTCGTCGAACTCGGTCGTGAGCGTGTCCCCCCGGTGCCGCTGCCGCCAGGTGTACGCCGTGTTGCGAACGATCGCGAGCAGCCACGCTCGCCCGTCGCCGACCGCGGTTCCGCGGAAACTCCGGAAATACCGCAGCGCGCGCAGGGAGGCGTCCTGCACGATGTCCTGGGCATCGTGGTCGTTCCGCGTGAGGTAGCGCGCCAGCGTGTACGCGGCGTCCAGATGCGGCAGCACGACGGCTTCGAATCGCTCGAGCTCGCTCGACTCCAACCGGTCCTCGGGGTACGCGGTCCACCTGCCGGATACAGACCTCGGACGCGGCAGGAATATTCCCGAAGGAATAAGGGGGTGACGCACACGGTCCGATAGGCCGGAGGTCATACTAAACCCCTTGACGAGGAAGGCTGCTATGGACCGCAAGTCGAATGCTGTTGTGGCCGGGACGGTCGTCGCCGTTGCGTTGCTTGGCGCCCTGATGGGCGCGGCGCCAAGACCGCGTCCAGACGTTGCTACACAGGTGAGCGTGAAACTGTCTGAGTGGAATGTCGTGCTGTCGCAGGCGAGCGTTCCGGCCGGGCCGGTCAGCTTCGTGATCACGAATGCCGGGAGCATCCCGCACGGCTTCGAGGTCGAGGGACAAGGAATCGAGAAGGAGATCGAGACGATCCAGCCGGGGGCAAGCGACACGCTCACGCTGACCCTCAAGC
>Ga0209156_10004199_pt1 | contig 10543 bp, 3 predicted proteins | sample GraSoiAngelo_124_FD_185881 | JGI IMG/M metagenome (GOLD analysis project Ga0209156, IMG submission 185881) | Grasslands soil microbial communities from the Angelo Coastal Reserve, California, USA - 14_0927_05_20cm (SPAdes) (version 2) | ecosystem: Environmental > Terrestrial > Soil > Grasslands ...
ACGCTCGCGCCGATTTATTCGGTGGCTGCTCGTGTATGGTTGGCGTGAGGTGCCGGCAGCGCCGAGACGCACGCCTCATTTTCATATCAATCTGCTGCCAGACGCGCGCAAGGTTTCGACGACACGCGCCTTGATGAGCGCGTATTTAAGTTATCTCTACCGCTCCGGTGAAAAACGCGTTTACGGCCAGATTGTTACATTCGAAAGCCGACGCGGAGAGAAAATGTTCGAGCGCTACGGATTCAAAGTGCTGAATCGAGCGGAGATCACGAAATACAGAGCAATTTATCCCAAATCGGTTTATCTCAGCACCGTGATCAAAACCCTGGAGACGGCCGAACCGCTTTCCGTCACGACGCGTTCACGCTTGTAATCCTGGCAACTTGTTCCAAGCGGCGGTGTGCATTAATGTGCGCCGCTTTTTGGCAGCTGTTAGACGCCTACGCCTACAGGCACAGCTACTCCGAGGCTTAGTCCAATGCCGAGGCCTCGTCCAACACCACTGCTTCGGCCAAAGCCGCCGCGGTGATAGCCGAGATCACCGGTTCAACAGACCTTAGTCCAGAATTTCCGGAGAACTGACCAGGGGAAACGTCAAAAACCAGTGGCGGAATACTTTACACCTTTGAAACTCCACGCTTAATGAAAATTCAACTTCGATCATTTCTCATCACATTATTGATTGTTTGTCTTGAACCGTTTGAAACAACGGTTGCGGCCCCGGATTGTGGACGACACTTCGGATTCGACTCACTTCCAAAGTTTTTTTGATACCTTGCTAGGACTACAACCTAGGAAAAATCGGTTCAAATTTGTGAGCGGAGACCCGCGTGAATTTCCCGTCCAGCTTTCTCCGGTCTTTCGATTGGTCTTTCAGAGAATGACCGACATCGAAAAAGGCTTACAGACATCACGATGATCGGCGGATCAGTGACGTTCCAGCATTTTTTCGAGGACTTCGTTCTGCTGTTTCCGTAGAAAGAGGTGAGAAATGCAAACACCCGTTGGAGTCCCCGGAGTCGTGCCACGGCGAACAGGCGTCGGACATTTCTTGAACGACACTTTGCCTTTTTGGCACGAGGGTTGCTTTTTTACGGTTGGCTGGTATAAAAGAAATTTGAGCGGGCGACGATGACGCGCATCGGGCGTTGCCAGATTAAGTCCCGACAACTTTACTGGCAATGCATCCTACCGGCGAGACAACCTCGCCCCGCTCAAAATTCTACCGACCAAACGGCGTCGATCAATATGCCACCAACGTCGCTTGGCTGTTCTTGTCGGAGTTGGAAGACGCCGCCGTGAATACCCTAACGCCGCCTGATCCACAAGCTTTTTTTGAAAATCGCACACCTGGTGTCGGATGCATCGCCGTAAGCTCTGAACCGCGGGTGACGTGACGTGGGACAAGATTAATGGAACGAACTGAACGGCAACCCAGCGCCGTTATTGTAAAGTTGTCCAACTTCTGTCTGGGTCAGCGCCCGTCCAATCCAGATACCGACTTCGTCAATCAATCCGTTCCACGTATTTGAAGCCGCTTCGCTGCCGATCTGGAACGCGCCTGTGCCGTCACCAAAGATTGGACCGGAATATGGAGAAGTGACAAATGCTCCGCCATCGACAGAAATCTTGATGTTGGACCCGTCCCATCCAGCAGCTACGAAATGCCAGTTGGTGTCAGTGAGAGCGAACGTGGAAGCAGAAGCACCGATTGTCCTTCCGTCTGTCATCGCCAGAAATTCCAGCTTTCTCCCGTTAGCGTCAGCTTGCCTAAACAATAACCATGACGCGTGAGGAAGAACGAATTTACCCGCAATGCCGGCATCGTAGCTATATGTCGTGACCGCGGACTTTACCCATGCGCTGACGAATATGTGACTTGCTCCCGGTTGGAACGTGCTGGTGGAACTTGCGTCAAACAAGAATGGACCTGAGTACCCTCCAGACCATAACCGCGCTCCGTTAATCTTTCCTGTGCCCGCCCCGATTGTGCCTGATCCTTGTGATAGGTTGCGTCTGTTGATAGAAGCGTCAGAAGCCCCACCACTGCCTTCATCCAGCTTGTAGTAGGCGTAAAGATTAGTAAGGAACGTGTTACTTGGAGGGCTAGGTGTAGGGGTGGCCGTGGGAGTTGCTGTAGGTGTAGGTGTTGCTCGAGGTGTGGCCGTTGGTGTAGATGTAGGTGCAGGGGTAGGGGTAGGGGTAGGGGTAGGTGGCCAACTTCCAACGGGCGTATTCATGTCGGCCTGAATTTCCGCTTGGCTCAGCGCTCGGTTGTAGATGCGCATCTCATCAATGATCCCGTTAAAGTAATACCCGCCGCTGCGTCGCCCAATATTCACATTAACCGCGGAGTTTATCTGTGACGCTGGGATCGTACCTGTGAGCACACCATTGTCCCGCACTCCATTTACGTAAATATCCAGGGTCCGAGCAGCAGCATTGTAGACTCCCGCAACGTGATACCAAGTATTCAAAGACCGAACAGTCGCGCTATAACGCTGAGCAAAGGCAGTGGTCCCACCGGAGACTGTCACCCCAAAGGTGTGCGGCCCAGTGTCAGGACTTGTCTTAAGTTGCCATCCGGAGAGGTCATTGGATTTAGCCACGATTTGTCCGTCGTCCGGCGGGTTGGCGGCAGCCTTAACCCAGGCGCTCCAAGTCATACTTCCGGTGATCTGCAACAGCGCGGGGTTACCGAGGTCAACATAACTGCTCGATCCGTTGAAACTCAGTGCTTTGCCAAATCTTCCACCCGTAATCCAAGTTGCGCCGAGGATATTCCCAGTAATCCCATGACCGGAGGCATCATTTACCGTCGTCCCGCTCCCTTCGTTAAAATTGTAAGCTGCTACCAGACTACCAGGCGGAGTGGCAGTAGGAGTGGGTATTGGGGTAGGGGTAGGGTTTCCTGCCGGCACGGCAAAAGCATAAACTTTGTTGCTGGCGGCAAAATAGATCCGACCGCGCGCGACGATGCCAATGTTCCACTTACGTGTATTGGCCATCAGCTCGTTCGTCCCACCGCCGGCGTAAACCACCGCGCCAGTATCGCCATTATAGGCGTGCAAGCGCTGGTCGCCGTTTCCGGAACCGACCACCCACACGATCGCATTATTGGTCCCATCAGTAGTTGTGACCCACGGCGACCCCTGGCCGGTCTGACTGACGCTCCAAGCAGGGACGATGGTTGGCGGATTTGTTGCAGTAACTTTGTAAGCCGAAATCGCGCTGCTACCATCGCGAAAAACAAAGTATTTTCCGTTGCCAGTGCGATAACTGGCAGCGGATTGACCTCTGATTCCTACACCCACGTTCGCGGATGCTAACGGTGTGGTAATGCCGCCGAGATTATTACGATTTAACAAATAGGCATTGCCATCTTTCCCCAACGCGAGCGCCAGCTGCGAAGGCGTCGCGCCGGGTACATCGATGAGCACTGCGCCGCACCCCCCAAGATCGATATCGCCGTTATCAAGTGATAGCCAATTAGCAGGCGCCCAATAGTCGGTCGGGTTCCCACTAAAGATCGGCCCAGCTTGCAAACGAATAATCGCTTCGCCACCGCTCCAGTTACCTCCAGTGTTGAAAGTGTTTCCGGTCACCACGAACATGTTATTGCCGTCACTGGCAACACCGCCATGGCCCCAAATTCCGCCACCGATAGCCGTTGTCGCCCATGCGGTCACACTGGCTGGATTATTGATTCGCACGCCGACAACCCAACCACGATAACTGCCGCAATCGCCGGCGTGGCCGGAATAGGGCACGTAGACTATGCCATTGACCAGCCCGAGTGCCGCCCGCTCGTTCTGGACTAGCGAAGTGAAGGTCAGGCCGTTGTACGTCGCTTTCGCGTTCACGTCCACCGGCCAGCCGGGATTGATGGCGCCCGTGTCCACATTCAACGAATAAATGAAATGCTTCTTCGTCGCGCCATCGATCATGGCGTCGAAGAGAAGTGACCGGGAGGCGAGGTCGACAACGGGTGTGCCGGTAATGCCGAGCGGAGTAATGTTGCCGCACGGCAGACCTGAGCTCACAGGGGGTCCCACATTGCGCTGCCAAATCACTGCGCCAGAAATAGCATTGAGCGCATAAACGTTATTCGATTCAGTCACGACGATAATCATCGCGGCGCCGCCGGGGCCGTTCTCGATGTAAAGGGGCTGAGCGTAAACGTTCCCTGACATTGTGCCATTAAAGTTGAGGTCGCGCGTGACGTTAGCAGCGGCAGAAGGCGTAAAGGCGGAATCAATGTAAAGCCCATCACGGGAAAGATTGTTCTGCTCCTGGACAACGTTGACCTGCGCGTTTATTGGAAAAAGCGCTCCCCACAAACCAGCAAGGATAAGTGAGGCAGTGCGTGTTACAGGTTTCATCAGGTCGGTAGTGGCATTTCCGCGACCTGATACCACAACGCGAAATAGCATTCGCACCTCGTTGCAAAAGAGGTTGCATCAAAGATAATGGTGAGAAGACGTCCTAGCAGAAATCGTCAAGATTTCCGACAAGGACGCTGGCGCATGGAACACCGGCGGAGGCAGTCATTGTAAACCTCGGCACCTGTAGCGGGCGGATGACGCGCATCCGGCGTTGCCAGGATACGATAAACTAGTTTCAAGTTAATCCTTCGTTCATGGCGCGATCTAGAGGCCGAAAGGAGCGAATCGTGAACGCCCTTCGATTTGCACTTCAGCGAAAAGACGAACGGAGCCGGGCCGCAGCGCATGAAATATGAAACTCCAGTTCCTGTCCACCGCGCGCAGCCGGGTGCACCACGGTCGGTCCCTTTGGGTGCACATGCATAACGGTCTTGTAGTCCTGGTTGAATCCGACGAGATGCGCGAACGTGCCATGAGGGGCCCCAGTTGGGTGAAGCCCTTCCCGTCCGCGGTCGTGATCCTTAGCCGGGCCAGTGCGGGTCGGTCCACTTAAATTGTTTTCTGCGCGATAATGAACTCGTAATTCAATCCATCCACAGTGGCTTTGAAATTGACAGTGCGATTCGTCAGCCGCGCGCCAGTTGCAGCCGCGGGAATATCCGTCATCGCATATTTCTGAAGCCCGAGCGGATACGGGTCTCACCATCCAGAAACGGTGGCTCCCCCGGTTGGCGTGGTATGACGCCGAAGGAATACTCCCTCGGATTTCGCGTAGGTACTGGATGAGCACAGTGATCAAGAACCTGGAGACGGGCGAACCGTCTCTGTCACGGCGCGTTCACGCTTGTAATTTTGGCAACTTGTTCCAATCGGCGATGTGCGTTAATGTGCGCCGCATTTTGCCGACATAGCTCAGTTGGTTAGAGCGGCTGATTTGTAAATTCAAGCCTAACGAATTGCGCAGCGTTTCACTGCTTTGCATATCGTTGCTGACGCTAGGTAATTCGTAATTTCGCTTTCGCGGTGCGTTGCGCAGAGTTGCACAGTTTTGCATCAAAATCTTGCCCGACCGTAGAACGGACCGTAGAAAATTTCGGCTTGCGCTTCAGAGTCGTTGATTTGTAGAAAGCAAGAAAGACTGAGAAATTTCGGGTGAACCCTTTCGCAAAGGTCCTTCTCTGCACGACCTCCCTGTTGGCGGCCATCGTTGTGCTATCGTCTGCGATTTTCGCCTGGGTGGACCCCACCACAGTCTACGCGCGGGCATTTGCTCTTCTGGCGGCAGAACCCTATGTAAAAAAAGGATTTCACGTGCGCGAGGATTACTGGGCAGGCGACCTCGCTTCGGGTGAAAGGAAAGCGGTGCGGCAACAATTGTTTAAAGGGAATGAATATTGGTTCTGGCTGGGAACAGAAGTCGATCATGCAAAGGTGTCCGTTCATATTTATAATTCGGACGGAGAACTCGCGGAACAACCAGACAGTTGGGCGAAAGGCCACTTTGCGGCTGCGCACATCATTCCGAAAACCACAGGCAGTTACTTTATCATCGTTAGCGTGGTGGAATCGCCAGCAGCCCGCACGCATTGGGCGCTGGCGTATGGTTTCCGATAAAGTTGACTTCCTAGCCGGTAACTGTATGGGCGCGATGCCCGATACTACGAATTGATCATGCTTGGAACTCGGGAAGCTGGTCGTGACGAACTCTTGATCAACTCGCTGAAAACAGCTTTCGTATGGGAACGCCGGCATAGCTCAGTTGATTTATAATTCAAGCCTAACGAATTGCACAGCGTTTCACTGCATTGCATATCGTTGCTGACGCTAGGTAATTCGTAAATTTCGCTTTCGCAGAGCGTTGCGCAGAGTTGCGCGGTTTTGCATCAAAACTTTGCCCGACCGTAGAACGGACCGTAGAAAATTTCGGCTTGCGCTAGTGAGTCGTTGACCTGTAGAAAGCTGACGCCTCGGCGCTCGTGATTCTTCTTTTATTCTTCACACGGCAATGACAAAGTGAGAAAAAGGGCTCAATGAGACGGGGGACGGTATTTGCGATGAGCTCGTTGCTCCTTTGCGCAGCCGCTGCTGGCCTGACGTCGAGCGGCACACTGCTGGCATTGTCCCAGCACGACGCGCCAGGGAGGGCTCGAAGAACGCTGACTTTTGAAGAACGCGTGTCGTATCAGCGCGCTATCGAAGACGTTTACTGGCGTCATCGCATCTGGCCAAAAGAGAATGCTGACGCCAAGCCGTCGCTCGATGCAGTGATGTCTCAGAAGCAGCTGGAAAAGAAGGTCAACGACTACCTGCGTAACTCCCAAGCCTTGGAGGATTACTGGCAACGGCCCATCACCGCCGAGCAGTTGCAAGCTGAAATGGATCGCATGGCAGAGCACACTAAACAGCCAGAAGTGCTGCGCGAACTCTTTGACGCGCTTGGGAACGATCCCTTTGTCATCGCGGAGTGCTTTGCCCGGCCCGCGCTCGCCGACCGCCTAATAACAAACTGGTATGCGTACGACCAAAGAATCCATGGCGAGTTAAAGCAGCGCGCCGAAACTGAACTGCAAACGCGCGCCAGCCTGGAGCAAATGAAACAGCTTAGCGGTAAGTACACCGAAATTGAGCTGATCAGACAAGAGAGCGCCCACGGAAAGAATACCCCTGCCAGACGTAGCATGAAGCTCAATAATCACGAGTAGGACGACACGGTCCAAAAGCTAGTCGGAATGTTTAGTGATCAACCTGTAGCGGCAGGCGTGTTGCCTGCAAAAGGTCGCCCCATGGCGGAAGGCCCGAAGGCGCGCGGCGCTGCAAACGACAAATTGATGACACACCTAACGACCGGGACAGTCAGTCCCTTGCAGGAAGACGAGACTCGTTACTACGCAACAGCAATGGTTAACAAGAGTGCTGGTCACCTGAAGCTAGCCACTGTTTCATGGCTGAAAGAACCACTAGAGTCGTGGCGAGCAAGGGTGGAAAAGCAGGCGGCTACTGCGCTGACACCACCGGGTGATAGCTATAAGCTACCGCCAATGTCGCAAGGAGACGGGTGCGTTGAAGATACTTGGACAGCTACCGCTGGCCCACCAGATGCTCGAGCAAGCTATACTGCAGTCTGGACCGGCAGTGAAATGATCGTCTGGGGCGGTCTCGGTCCAATCCCCCTGAACACGGGCGGTAGGTACAATCCCAGCACGGACAGCTGGGTGGCGACTACCACAACCAACGCACCTGCAGTGAGAAGTTATCACACGGCAGTGTGGACGGGCAATGAGATGATTGTCTGGGGTGGATTGAATGACGACAACCTTTTGAACAGTGGCGGCAGATACAATCCCATTACGGACAGTTGGATACCTACTACTATCACCAACGCACCAGATGCCCGATACCTTCACACGGCGGTGTGGACGGGCAATGAGATGATTGTCTGGGGTGGATTGAACGACAACCTTTTGAACAGTGGCGGTAGGTACAATCCCAGCACGGACAACTGGGTGGCGACTACCACCACCAACGCACCGGGGGCCCGAAGCGGTCACACGGCGGTGTGGACCGGCACTGAAATGATTGTCTGGGGCGCCACCGCCGATACAACCGGCGGGAGATACAATCCGGTTACAAACAACTGGACAGCGACCAGCACCACCAACGCGCCTGATTTCCGTTACTATCATACTGCGGTCTGGACGGGCACTGAAATGGTTGTCTGGGGTGGCGCGAATTTCCTGGCCTTGAACACCGGCGGTAGGTATAACCCCTCTACCAATAGCTGGACAGCTACCAGCATAACGGACGCACCTAGTGGTCGCCGGTCTCACACCGCGGTATGGACTGGCAGTGAAATGATCGTTTGGGGCGGTAACGGCGGTAACAATGAGGATTCTTTCGACCTGAATACCGGCGGAAGATATAATCCCACATCGGATAGTTGGACCGCTACCACTACAGTTAATGCACCTGCTTCTCGGAGCATCCACACGGCAGTCTGGACCGGCAGCGAAATGATCGTCTGGGGCGGCGTCAACTTTGATTTTGTCCACTTCAATACCGGCGGAAGATACAGTCCTAGCACGGATAGTTGGGTGAACACCGGAACCGCCAACGCGCCACTAGGCAGAAGGTATCACACGGCCGTGTGGACGGGCAGCGAAATGATTGTCTGGGGGGGCCAAGACGGCGAACCCCAGTTCCACGCGTTGGATACCGGCGGGAAATATGGTCCGGCAACTGATACTTGGACAGCGACCAGCACGACCGACGCGCCTGACGGCAGAGCCGTACACACGGCGGCGTGGACTGGCAGCGAGATGATCGTTTGGGGCGGTATCGATGAGAATCTTCTCGTGCTGAATACCGGCGGAAAATATAATCCCACATCGGATAGTTGGACCCCTACGACTACAGTTAATGCACCTGCGGCCCGATATCAGCACACGGCAGTATGGGCCGGCAGCGAAATGATTATCTGGGGCGGAAACGACGAGAATTTCCTCCCCGTGAACACTGGCGGGAAGTATAACCTGGCGACCGATAGCTGGACAGCTACAAGCACCACTGACGCACCGGATGCCCGAGTCAGTCACACCACTGTCTGGACCGGCAGCGAAATGATTGTCTGGGGAGGCCGAGATGAAAATTTTCTCGTGCTGAATACCGGCGGAAAATATAATCCAATATCGGATAGTTGGACCGCTACAACTACAGTTAATGCACCTGCTGCTCGGGACTTTCACACCGCATTATGGACGGGCAACGAAATGATTAGCTGGGGCGGGGGCGATGAGGCACGAAACTTCTTCGATACGGGTGGGAGATACGATCCTGATACGGACACCTGGACCGCTACTAGCACTACCAACGTGCCAGAAAGCAGAACCAATCACACCGCCGTCTGGATCGGCAGCGAAATGATCGTCTGGGGTGGTGCGCGATCCACCAACGGAATCGACATCACCTATCTCGATACGGGCGGGAAATACAACCCCGCGACCGATAGCTGGACAGCTACAAGCACCAATAACGCACCTGGTGCCCGATTCGGTCACACCGCTATCTGGACCGACCGCGAAATGATTGTCTGGGGCGGCGATCCAGGATTCTTCGTCAGCGGCGGTAGATATTGTGCGCAAGGCGGCCCGACACCGACACCTACTCCTAGAGTGACCCCCAGACCGCGTCCGGTTCCGCATCCTCGGCCAACCCCGCCGTGACCGAAGAGTGAGAAGTGATCAGTTAAATCCCATGAAGAGAGAGTTATTTACCAAATCAGGCTTTTTTAACTTGCGCGCTTTGATCGGTCTCCTTCTTTGCGCAGCGACTACTTTTTTCATTCTGATCCCGATCCGATCGGGACTAGCGTTCGTCAATCCCCGAGCGCCTGCGACCGCTTCTCAAAGAACGTTCAGGTTTGAAGAACGCGTGTTCTATCAGCGAGCTATCGAAGAAGTGTACTGGCGTCATCGCATCTGGCCAAAGGAGCGCCCTGATCCCAAGCCGTCACTCGATGGCGTGATATCTCAGGCGCAACTTGAAAAGAAAGTCAGGGATTATCTGCGAAACTCACAAGCGCTGGCGGATGAGTGGAAGCGACCCATCACTACTGAGCAGTTACAAGCAAAACACCAGACAGCCAGAAGTGCTACAGGAGCTCTTTGAAGCGCTCGGGAACGATCCCTTTGTTATTGCGGAGTGTCTCGCAAGGCCCATCCTAGCTGAGCGTCTGCTCGCGCACCCGGCGGTCGAGCGAGTGAAACAACGGAGCGGGATGTTTGATCAGATAGTCGCTGGCGCTAATTACACTCTTCCCACAATCTCGGATCCCTCGGGCGGATGTGTTGAAGACACGTGGACTCCAACCAACCTCACGGGCGCCCCCGACGGCCGAGTGTCTCACACGGCAGTTTGGACTGGCAGCGAAATGATCGTCCGGGGTGGAGATAACTGCTTTTTGAGCTGCGATGTGAATACCGGCGGGCGGTATAACCCCAGCACGGATAGTTGGACAGCTACTAGCACTACCAACGCGCCTGATGGCCGACACAGTCACACGGCCGGGTGGACGGGCACTGAAATGATCGTCTGGGGTGGGTTTAGTCTTGGGATTGGTATTTTGAACACCGGCGGGAGATATAATCCGGCAACGGATAGCT
>Ga0209156_10004201_pt1 | contig 10540 bp, 12 predicted proteins | sample GraSoiAngelo_124_FD_185881 | JGI IMG/M metagenome (GOLD analysis project Ga0209156, IMG submission 185881) | Grasslands soil microbial communities from the Angelo Coastal Reserve, California, USA - 14_0927_05_20cm (SPAdes) (version 2) | ecosystem: Environmental > Terrestrial > Soil > Grasslands...
CGGGCTGGTGGAGCTGTGGCGCGCCGCACGCGGCATGCAGGGGGGAGGGTCGCGGGCCGCGCTGCCGCTCGGCCTGCTCGCGACCAGCGCCATCTTCGTGTTCCACGCGCAGCACCACAGCGCGGCCCCGCGCGTGCTTCTCACGGTGCAGCATCGCATCCTCGGCGCATCGCTCGCGGTCGGCGGGCTGACCAGGGGAGCGGCGGAGCTGCCCGTTCCGGCCGCGCGGTCGTTCAAGACCGCGTGGCTGGTGCCGCTGTTTCTCGCGGGCGTCCAACTGCTGCTGTACACCGAAACGAGTGGCTGAGGCCTGAGGGCCTCAGTTGTCATGCGTGGACGCGACGGATGTGTCGCCCACCAGCTCCTCACTCAGGCGCCACAAGCGGCGGCGCGCTTCCAGATCATATGCCTGGGGCTGCGCTCGCGCGTCCTCGAGGCGATCGAAATAGCGACCGCTAACACCTTCGAGCTCGGGAGCGATCACGAGCGGCAGCACCGCCGCCACGCCGTCGGCGATCGTGCTCAGAGTGTAGCCGAACGCCTCGTACACCATCTTGGTGTTCATGAGCGACGCGGGATGCACGGCATTGACGGTGAGGTGGGCGTCGCCCGTACTGCGCAGCCGCTCCGCCAGGTCGAACGTGAAGGAAATGAGCGCGAGCTTCGCCTGCGAGTACGCGCGCATCCCGTCGTACCTCCGCTCGAGCATCACGTCGTCGAAATCGACGGGCGCCTGTCCCACCGACGCGACGTTGACGATTCGTGCGGGCGCCGACCGGGAGAGCAGCGGTAACAGCAGCCGTGTGAGAAGGAACGGCGCGAGGTAGTTGACGGCGAAGCGGAGCTCATACCCGTCGGCGCTCACCTCGCGCTGCGACCCAGGGGGGCCGCTTCCCAGCGCGGCGTTGTTCACGAGCACGTCGAGCCGCGGCTGGTCGCGCTCGATCTCCCGCGCGAGACCTCGGACGGCGTCGAGCGAGGACAAGTCGGCCCGATAGCGGTGCACGCGGTCGCTGCCGCTGCTCCGCCGGACGTCGTGCTCGGTCGCTGCCAAGCGCTCCGCGCTTCGGCCATGCAGCAGCACCGTCGCCCCCCGTACGCCGAGCTCGCGCGCGAGCGCGTGGCCGAGGCCGTCGGTGGCGCCGGTGATGAGGATCGTCTGCTGGTCGATCGGGAGCATCGTGGACAGGGTGTGAACTGTGTCGCGCGTCACATGGTTCCCGGTCCCGGTGGTCCGCGCCTTGACACCTGTTTCGGTCGTGTCTAGAGTGCGTATCAGAACCCAGGAGGGCTGGAACCCGGTATGCATCGCGTGGGGTTGAAGCATAATTGCCGCTGCACGAGTCCCTGAGCGAGCCGGCCCGCTGGGTGGCACGATGGTGTGCCAACGCCCCCCTCCGGAGCTGTCCGGTGGGGGGCGTTGAATTTCCCCCTGATGAAACGACCATGAGGCGCGGACCGATGAAACGATACCTGTTGGCAAGCGACTTCGACCAGACCCTGAGCTTCAACGACTCGGGGATCGTCTTGAGCGACCTGCTCGGCATCTCCGGCTTTCGCGAGAAGAGCGCCGGGCTGTCGCGCATCCACCTGGTGCAACAGGGCGCGGAGCTCGCGTACCTGCTGCTGCACGATCCCGAATACCGCCGGGTCCGCAAGGAGCACCTCATCGAGGTGGGGAAGCGGATTCGCTTGAAGCAGAACCTGCACCTGTTGCCGCGCCTGCTGAGCCAGTTGGACGGATTCGACGTCGCGTTCTACGTGATTTCGGCCGCTCCACAGGAGGTGATCCAGTCGGCGCTCGAAGGCATCGTCCCGCCGGAGCACATCCACGGGACGCGGTTCCGCTATGCCCCGGCGTCCGGCGAAATCCAGGCGATCGAGCGCGTGACCGCCGGGTACGGCAAGGTGGCCCTGCTCGAGGAACTGCGGGCGCGGCTGCCCGTCAGTCACGACCGCGTGATTTACGTGGGCGACGGCAGCTCGGACATTCACGTGATGCTGCACGTCAACCGCCTGAACGGCATGACGATTGCCGTCTCCGAGAACAAGTACCTCGCGCAGATCGCCAAGCGCACCGTGTTGTCCGATGACGCAGTGAGTGTGCTCGTGCCGTTCCTCGAGGACATCGTCGGGATGGACGCGGGCCGCATTCACGCCTTGTTCGAGTCCCACGGGCTGGTGCTCCAGGAATGGGACAAGGTGCAGACTGACCTCCTCACGATCCGTGAGACCGACGCGGCGCCACCGCTGGTGGCCGAATTGGGGGGCAGATGACGTTCGACTGGATCGGGTGGTTCGCGACCGCGCTGTTCATGAGCTCGTACTTCTGCAAGGATCCGGTCACGCTGCGGCGGGTGCAGGGCGTCGCGGCGCTCGCCTGGGCGGCGTACGGCGTGGTGATTCACGCTTGGCCGGTGATCGTGGCCAACGTGCTCGTGACTGCGGTGGCCGTCTGGACGTCTTTGGGGCGTACGGTGGCCGCGGCGACACCGGACCGAGGCTGAGCCACAGGACCGTAGCGGGGACGCAGCAGTTGCGGTAACGCTGCGATTCCGGCAGCGGCGGCAAGTGTATCGCTGGTGTGGCGTTACCGCCTGACGCGGCGGAGCATCAGGTTGTGCCCGCGTTTTGCAGAGCGGGAAGGGCATGCCCCGACCCAGGCGAATCGCGGTGATTTTGGGAGTCCTCCTGGCGCCCACCGTGTCGTCCTGCGCCGCCGGTCGCGCCGAGCCGGACCACCCGGGCGTGTTCACGGCCGACCAAGCCAAGCAGGGGCGACGCGTGTACAGGACCTCCTGCGCGCAGTGTCACGGCAGCGACCTCGAGGGCGTGACGGCGCCGGCGCTCGCCGGCCCGGCGTTCCTGCAGAGATGGCAACCTCCCTCGGGCAGCGCCGCAGACGTGTACCACGTGATGCGCGTCTCGATGCCGAAGCTGGCGATGGGCTCGCTCGCGCCCGACGACTACACCGCCGTGTTCGCCTTCCTGCTGCAGCGGAACGGCTGGCCAGCCGGGCGCCGGCGCTTCGACGGCTCCGACACGATGCTCAGCCAGATTCGTCTCGATCGCCTCGGCGCCGTGGGCGCGCCGGCCGCGCTCGCCCCCAGCGCATTCATCGCGGGCAAGGACGATCCGCCGCCGCGGGGCGCGGGACCGACCGCGTCGGAGCTCGCCGGCGTCGCCTCCGTCAACTGGCCTTATCAGACCGGTAGTTACTCGGGGACGCGCTACTCCCAGCTGACCCAGCTGACTCCCGCCAACGCCGGACGGCTCAGCGTCGCCTGCGTGTTCCAGGTCGGCCCCTCCGAAGTTTTTCAAACGGGCCCGGTGGTGTACCAGGGAGTGATGTATGTGACGACCGTGCGCCAGACGGTGGCGCTCGACGCCGCTACGTGTCGTCCCCGGTGGCGGTACACGTGGCGACCGAGGGACTACGAGCTGTGGCCGATGAACCGAGGGGCGGCGCTGGCACGGGGGTACGTCGTGCGCGGCACGGCCGACGGGTATCTGCTCGCGCTCGATGCCAGGGACGGTGAGCTGTTGTGGGCGCGCCACGTGGCGCGCTCCCAGGAGGGCGAGACCATCACAATGGCTCCGCTCATCCACGACGGTCTCGTGGTGATCGGCCCCGCCGGTAGCGAGAACAGCATCAAGGGATGGATCGGCGCGTTCCGGCTCTCCGACGGCACACCGGTGTGGCGGTTCAACACCGTCCCCAAACCGGGCGAGCCCGGCGCAGACACTTGGGCGAACCCGCGGGGCCTGCCGCAGGGAGGCGGCGCGGTGTGGACGCCGCTGGCGCTCGACCCGGTCACAGGAGAGCTGTTCGTCGCGGTGACGAACCCGGCCCCGGCCTTCGCGGGTCATCTACGCCCGGGCAAGAACCTCTACACGAACGCCCTCGTCGCCCTCGACGTGCGCACCGGAACCCTGCGCTGGTACGACCAGCTGCTCCCCAACGACACGCACGACTGGGACCTCACTCAGGTCTCCCCGCTGTTCCGGGAGACGGTCGGCGGCCGGGCGCGAAATCTGATCGCTACCGTGGGCAAGGCCGGGGTGCTCACGGTGCTCGATCGGGACACGCACGAGCGCGTGTACGAGGTCCCCATCACCACCCGGCTGAACGCCGACGCGCCGGTGGGTAGGAAGCCCGTCAGGGTGTGCCCCGGCATGCATGGCGGCGTGGAATGGAATGGGCCCGCGTACAGCCCCCGCGTCCACCTGCTGTACGTTCCGGCGGTGGATTGGTGCGGGATCTTCCAGGCGGGCAGGAAGGCGCGCTTCGACCCGGGCGAGGAGTACATCGGCGGCGCTTACACGGGGGACTCCGCGACGCGAGCGAGCGGGTGGCTCACCGCGGTGGACGCCGCCACGGGCACGGTGCGTTGGCGCTACCGCTCCGCGAAACCTCTGGTCGCGGCCGTGACTGCGACCGCGGGAGGCGTGGTATTGACGGGCGAGCTGACGGGCGACTTCCTGGCGCTGGACGCGCAGACGGGACGGGAGCTGTACCGCTTTTACACAGGATCGGGGCTCCTGGGTGGCGTCGTCACCTATACGGTGGGTGGCAAGCAATACGTCGCCGCGGCGTCGGGTGGCGGATCGTACAACTTCGGCCGCGAGGGATCGCCCACCATCTTCGTGTTCACGCTGCCTACTTCCACGCTTCCGTCGGCAGGTCCGCCGGCGGCTCAAGCGACTGGATATAGGTGACGAGCTTCCACACGGCGTCGGGGGCGAGCAGCAGTCCGCCGTAGGCGGGCATGCCGTGCGGGCGGCCATAATAGATCGACTGGAAGATCTCGCCGTCCGCGCCGCCGAACCGCCACCGGCCGTCCGCCAGACTCGGCCCCACCCAACCGGCGCCCGCGCCGCCGTGACAACCGTCGCAATTCATCGCGGTGAAGATCTTCGCCCCCTCATCTGCCGACCGCTTGTCTCGCCGGTAGGGATTCTGCCAGCGCACGGCCTTGGGGACCGCGCCGCCCGCGAACACATGCTCGTCGTGACGCACGGCGGGGAGCCCAGCCTGCTGGTCGGGGGTCGCGCGCTGCCCGCACCCGGCCACCACCGCTCCCAGGAGGAGGACCGGAAGGAGCCTCACCCCTTCACCGCCGCGAACCCGCCGATGACGGCGATCACGACGCCCAGCGCGATCTTGGCGGCGGCACCGGCCGCGCGGGCCAGCACCGCGCCCCAGCCCGCCCGCACCGCCACGGTCGGCGTGCGCGACCACGAAAACTCGAATAACGCAGCGCCGGCGAAGGCGCCCAGGAAGGCGCCGATCACGCTCCCGACGATCGGGACCGGCACGCCCACCATGGCGCCCACGATCCCGCCGACCAGCGCGCCCCATCCCGAGCGGCGTGAGCCCCCGTAGCGCTCGGTGAGCCCGAACCCCACCCACCACTCGACGATCTCGCCGAGAAACGCGAGGCCCAGCACGATCGCCATCGTGGCGATCCCGACCGTGCGAAACGCGGTGAGCGCCCCGTAGCCCAGGACGCCGCCCACCATCACCCACAGGCCCGGCAGGCCCAGCGGGACGAGGATCAGTCCCGCGACGAGGCACAGGCCGAGCACGATCACAGCGAGGGTGTGGCTCACGGACCGAGCGCGAACAGCCAGACCATGCCGCCCTGGCTCGTGTGGCGCGCGATGTCGCGGATGAAGTCGGCGGGCGGCCGCACGTCCGCGGGGTCATCGGAGCGCACATCACCGGCGAGCAGGAACCAGTCGCCGCCGATTCCAGCGTACACGGCGACGTACTGTTTGCCGTCGGGGCCGGTGTAGGTGATGGGATTCCCCACGACGCCCGACCCGACCTTGAATTTCCACAGCAGCCGCCCAGTCGTCGCGTCCGCGGCCTTGAACCAGCCGTCGAGCGTGCCGTAGAAGACGACGTTGCCGGCGGTGGCGAGCACACCGCTCCAGACCGGGTAGGGCTCGGCGATCTCCCACACCTTGCGGCCGCGGCTCGCGTCCCAGGCGATGAACGCGCCCAGGTGGCCGCCGGGCCCGGCATGGTACGGCGTGTTGGCGCCGATGAACGGCGTGCCGGCGATACGGGTCGCCGTCACCGCCTGGTAGTCCATACAAAGGTTGTTGGTGGGAACGTAGAACAGTCCCGTGCGCGCCGAGTACGCCGCCGGCGCCGCAGGCGTCTTCCCGCCCTCCAGACTCGGGCAGATGTCCTTCACGTTGCCTCGCGACGCGCCCGTGAGCTTGGTCGAGTCGACCACCGGGCGGCCGCTCGAGCGGTCCACGCGCTTCGCCCAGCTCACGGTGACGAACGGCTCCGCCACGAGCACTTCGCCCGTGGCGCGGTCGAGCGTATACGCGAAGCCGTTCTTGTCGAAGTGGACCAGCACGTTGCGCTCCTCACCGCCCACGGGCAGGTCGGCGAGGATCATCTCGGCGTTGGCGTCGTAGTCCCAGTTGTCGTGCGGCGTGAACTGATAGGCCCACACCAGGGCCCCGTTGTCGGGCCGCCTGGCCAGCACGCTCGCCGTCCACTTATTGTCGCCGGCACGCTGCTCCGGGTTGTACGGACCGGGATTGCCGACGCCGTAATACACCAGGTCGAGACGCGGGTCGTAGGACATCCATCCCCACACCGGCCCGCCGCCGTGGACCCAGGCGTCCTTCGGCCACGTCGTGGCGCCCAGATCCTTTTGCTTCTCGTAAGACGGCCGCCACGTCCCCGGCCACGCCAGCATCTCGCTGTCCGGGCCCATGTTGTACGCGGTCCACGCGAGCCGGCCCGTCCGGAGATCGAGCCCCTTCACCCAGCCGTGGATGCCGAACTCGCCTCCCGACGCGCCGACGATCACCCGGCGCTTCACGATGAACGGGGCGACGGGTGTGGTCTCGCCCTGCGACAGATCCGCGATCTTCGTCATCCACACCTCTTTCCCCGTCGCGGTGTCGATCGCGACCGTGCGGCCGTCCAGCAGGTTGTAGACGATCTTCCCCTCCGCGTAGAACGCGCCGCGGTTGATCGCATCGCAACAGGCGATCCCCACGGCGTTGGGATCCACGTCGGGGCGGTACTTCCACTTGAGCGGATAGTCCGGCCGGGTGAGGTCGAACGCGTACAGCACGTTTGGGTACGGGGTCACGACATACAGCGTGTGGCCCACGACGAGGGGCTGGCCCTCGTGGCCGCCCAGCACGCCCGTGGAGAAGGTCCACACCGGCCGCAGTCGGCCCGCGTTGACCGCGGTGATCTGCGCCAGGGGGCTGTAGCGCGTCGCCGCGTAGTCGCGGGCGGGCATGGTCCACTGGCCGTCCTCGCCGGCCTCCTGCGCCGGGGCGGCCACCGGACACAGTGCCCCGAGGAGCAGCGCGAACGCGCCCGCCCCTCTGCCCGTCACGCCAGGCCGAGACGGTGGCGGAGATGCTCCTGCACCTCGGCCGTGATGATCCCCCGCTGGACGGCGTCCGCGAGCGCCGCCGTGATGGCAGCCCGATCGGCGTCCAGGCTCTGCTCGCGCAGCTCGCGGATGATCCGCGCCAGCCGTTCATCGTAGTCCTGCGACTTGAGGGTTCCCGCGTCCACCTGCTGCTTCAATTTCTCCAGCTCCTTGACGAAGCGTTGAACCGTGACCGGTGCCATCCGACATCCTCCTGTGGCGGCTCTCACTCTGTCGAGCCGGTGGGACTGCGCCCCGCGGGCAACGATGGACGATGGGAGCACGTGGCCGCAAGGCCCGCGGCCGGCTACACTAGTGGCGTGACCGCCGCGCACCTCATGCTCGCGCTCGTCGCCGCCGCGGCGGCGGGCGCCGTGAACGCCATCGCCGGCGGCGGCACGCTGCTCACCTTTCCCGCCATCGTCGGGCTCGGCGTCACGCCGCTCGTGGCCAACGCCACCAGCAGCGTGGCGTTGTGGCCCGGCTCGCTCGGCAGCATGTGGGGCTATCGCCACGAGCTTACGGGCGCGCGCCACTGGGTGATCGGCTTCGCCGCGCCGAGCCTTGCGGGCGGGGGCCTCGGTGCGTGGCTGCTGTTGCACACGCCGCCCGCGGCGTTCGATCGCATCGTGCCGTTTCTGGTGCTCGGGGCGACGGTTCTATTTCTCGTCCAGGGACCGCTGCTTCGCAGGCTGCGCGGCCAGTCTGCGGGGGCGAGTGCCCGGACGATGCCGGACACAAGGCCCCGGTGGAGCTTCGTGGCGGCCCAGTTCCTCGTGGCAGTCTACGGGGGCTACTTCGGGGCGGGCATCGGGATCCTCATGCTGGCCGTGCTGGGCTTCATGGGCCTCACCAACATCCATCTGATGAACGGCCTCAAGAACTGGGGCGCGCTGTGCATCAACGCCGTGGCGGTAACGATGTTCGCGAGCGGCGGCATCGTGCACTGGCCGATCGCCCTGACCATGGCCGTGGGTGGGATGCTGGGTGGTTATGCAGGCTCCCGCCTGGCGCAGCGCGTCGGGCAGGCGGGCGTGCGGCACGCCATCGTGGCCATCGGTCTCACGGCGTTCGTGTGGCTGCTGCTGCGCCGGCCCGGCGGCGGCTGACAGTCAGGACGAGCCTGACTCGGAGTCCGACGCCTTCTTACCGTCGTTGCGCTTGAACAGCCACACCGCGAACAGGACGATCCCCACGACGAGCGCGATCTTGAACGCCAGGAACAGCAGTGGAATGAAAAAGAGCGACCCGACCTTCCACAAGGAGAAGCCAAGCAGGCCGAGTGCGGCGAGTTGCAGCAGCGGTTTGGACATGAGCGACTCCTTCGTGACGCGTCAGCCGGACGTGATCGAGTAGTCGAGCGGCTGGGTGATGTGGACGCGTACGGCCCTGCCGTGCAGCCGGGCAGGCCGGAACAGCGCCTTGAGGAGCCACTCGCGGGCGGGCACATCGAAGCCGGGGTTGGGGCTGGTGGCGATCACGACTGAGGCGGGCTCCACCCGACCCGTGGTATCGACGATGGCCCGCAGCAGCACGCGGCCCTGGATCCGGGCCTGCTTCAAGAGATCGGGGTAGAGGGCAGGGGGCGCCGAGAGCAAGGCGGGCTGCTCCTCCACCAGCGCCTCCGAATAGACCTGGTTCTCGGAGGGCAACAGCCCATCGGCGCGGCCGCCCTCGACGCCGATCCCCGAATAATCCTTCGGGTCGAAGCGCTCCCGCAGGTCCAGCTTGGGCACGGCGCTGGGGATCTGGGTGGGGACGGTCACGGTCTGGAACCCTCGGAGGGGCTCCACGAGCTGGGCGGGGGGCGGCGTCGGCTGCCGCTCTGGCGGCGTGAGCAGCACGACCGACGTGTCGCTCCGCACGGCGGTGTCGGCGGGCCGGGCTGAGAGCGTCGCGTACACCGCGGCGGCAATCAGCGCCGTGTGCACCGCGAGCGACGTGGCCCCGACGCCGAGCAGGGTCCTGGTCTTGGTCCGGCGCTTCGTCTCGAGCAGTGTCAGCTCCATACGTCCTCCCGTGTCCTGGGGTCGGCTAAGGCGACGGCCGCACCCACATGACCCGGTTGGAAGACGAGAAGTTCCCATCAGGAGTTTCGCGGCGCGGACCCGCACGGGGCCCGGACCGACTCCTGACGCGCCGACGCGCCTCGACGGGTAGCCGCCGAGGCGCGTCGCGTCAGGCAGGGGTGGAGATTACTGCTTCGAAATGTCCCCTCTGGTGACGGTGCCGGACACGGTGAAGCCCTCGGACGGGATGAACACCTTGAAGAAGTCCGTCCCGCTCCCGGCCGGCCCGTTGTCGCATACGGTCAAGGTGTAACCGACCAAACTCCCTGTGTCCTCTCGACCGACGGCGTCGACCTCGACTCCGCGGCTCGGGTCGCTGCACGCGCCCGAGCTGTTGCGGTACGCCTTGAACGAGGTCGCGGGATCGGCCACCGGATCGGTGGTCAGTGTGGCGGGGGTGCCGCCGTGCAAGTCGGCGTAATCGGTGCCCGTGAACCGCCCGGTGAGGTCTGCCCGAATGTCGAAGTCGAAGGTGGTGGCATCGCTGCCGGGTGTAGGCGAGCCGGCGCCGATCTGACCCTGACCGATCACCTCGCCCGTCGCACCCCCGCCGCCCCCACCACCACCCCCCCCGCTAGCGGTGCAGCCCACGGAGAAGCCCGTCGTACCGACGACCCCCGCGATGAGCGAGACTGTGCGCGGGTTATCACTCACCGAGCAGTTCGACGGGACGTCCGCCAGGCCCACGGTGTGATCGCCCGCCGAAAGTCCCGTGAACGTGACGATGCCGTTCGCGCCGACCGACTGACTGTGTGAGTCATCCACGGTGACGGTGTAGCCGCTCGGCATGTCCGATCCCGAGGTGCTGACCGTGACGACGATTGTGCCGAGGTCCAGAAGACCGACGTCGGCTTCCGGCCTGGGACTCTGGGAATCGGTGCAGGCGCTCGCCGCGGCCAGCATTGCGAATAGAACCGCCCGCACGGAGTTTCGCATTGGACGCGTCATACAGCCCTCCCCTCGCACCAGAGGGGGGAGGCAATAACCGGACCACGTGCGGTCCCGCACGCGCGACCACGTGATTGGGCGCCGACGCGGCGCGCATGTGCC
>Ga0209156_10004203_pt1 | contig 10537 bp, 13 predicted proteins | sample GraSoiAngelo_124_FD_185881 | JGI IMG/M metagenome (GOLD analysis project Ga0209156, IMG submission 185881) | Grasslands soil microbial communities from the Angelo Coastal Reserve, California, USA - 14_0927_05_20cm (SPAdes) (version 2) | ecosystem: Environmental > Terrestrial > Soil > Grasslands...
ACGGAGGTTTTCGACGACGACGTCCGCGCGTCGAATCAGGCGGCGGAACACTTCCTTGCCCTCCCGCGACTTGAGATCCAGCGCGAGAGAGCGCTTGTTCCGATTCAGGCGGACGAAGCTGGACGATTCCCCGTCGAGAAACGGAGCGGTGGTGCGCACCTGGTCGCCGCCGTCCGGGTTTTCGATCTTCACCACGTCGGCGCCGAGATCGGCGAGTTGCAGCGTGCAGAAGGGCGCGGCCATGAAGTTGCCAACCTCGACGACGCGGATGCCGGCCAGCGCGGACTCGGGCATGGGCGCACCTTTATCAGAAGAACCGTGCGCGGACGCCGGCCCGGACGCACAGCGGTTGCCCCACGGTCGCCACGCCGCCCTGCAGCCCGACCAGGTACCGCCTGTCGAGGAGGTTCTCGGCGGCGGCGAACAGCGTCCACCCCGGCGCGAACATCCGTGAGAGCTGCACGTCGAAGACGGCGAACCCGGGCAGGCGGAAGACGTTGCGATCGTCTTCGAACTGGTCGGAGGTCCAGCGCAGCGCGAGGTCGGCCTCGAACCAGCGCAAGTCGGCGAAGCTCGCCGCCGCTGCGATCCTGTGGCGTGGATCCTGCGGAAGGGCGCGGCCGTTCAGGTCGCCGGAGGTGACGCGCGCATCGGTGAAGGTCCAGGCGAGCGAAAGTCGAACGGCTTCGAACGGCGCCCAGAAGGATTGCACTTCGACACCGCGGACGCGCGCGGACCCGAGGTTCTGACGCATCTGGAGATTTGGGACGTTGGGCACGGTGGCGTTGGTGATGGGATCGCGCAGTCCGGCCAAAAAGGCGGTCGCGCGCAACCAGCGGGTCTCGAATCCCGCTTCGGCGCCTAGCAGCGTCTCCGGGCCGAGCTGCGGATTCGCTTCGGTCCGCACCGGTCCGGCCTGGAACGGACGATACAGCTCATTGAGGGTTGGGGCCCTGAAGGACCGGTAGGCGGCCGCACGCACCGATAACCAGGGGAGAGCCTGAACGTGAATCCCAAGGCGCGGACTTACCGCCACGTCGCTGCGATCGGGCAGATCGGGATCCGGGACCGACGACGGGACCTGGTGACGCAGACCGCCGAGGTTGTGCCAGTAGTCGAAGCGGACCGCGGCTTGCACCCGCAGCCAGGGCAGCACGTCGAGGAGGCGCTGGGCGAACGCTCCGCCTTGACGCTGCTCCCCAGAGACGGAACGTGACACCGCCGTCGGCAACCGGACGTCTTCGAGCGATCTGCCGAAGACGCGTCTCGCGTCCGCGCCGATGAGGAAACCGCCGCCTGACCACTGGACCGAGATCCCCTCATCGTCCGCCGGCGCCTGCTGCCTGGAGGCGAGCTGTTCCCCGATGCGGCCGGCTTGCACCTGGGCGCGGTCCTGTGCGAACCGCGCCCAACGCGCGAATGCGCGGGCCTCGACTCCGAAGGCCGATACGCCGAACGCGACCAGACCTTCGCGCGCCAAGGCGGTGGTATAGCGTGTGCCTCCGTTCTCCTTCTCCACGAATCCAGCGAGTCGGGCGCTCGCGGTGACGTTCTCGGTGATCCGCGCCTCGACGCGCCCGCGTGCCGCCGCACGCCGGGACCAGGCCGGCTGATCGATGGGCCCCGGGAGGGCGATCACGCCGTAGCCATCGGTGCGCAGCCCCTCGACGTCCAATGACGCGCCGATCCGTTCGCCAAGCATGCTCACGGTCGCCGCTCCTTCGGCGGTGCCGAAAGCGCCTGCCTGGAGCTCGAGCTCCGCGCGATCGTCGATGGGGCGCGTGAGCACCTGGACTACGCCGCCGAGCGCCGAGGACCCGTAGAGCGCAGAAGACGCTCCGGGCGCAATCTCCACGCGGGCGATGCCCAGGCGCGGGACCGAGCCCCAGTACATCCAGCCGCCGAATCCGTCGTTCAGCGGGACACCGTCTTCCAGGACGAGCGCACGGGAGACTCCCGAAGGCCCGATGCCGCGCAGGTTGACGCCTTGCGAGCTGGGGTCGGCGACCAGACTGGAGGATCTGCGGAAGACCGCGAACGAGGGGTCGCGCCGCAGCGCCTCGTCGAGGGATTTGGCGCGCCCGATCTCCGTCCCCGGAATGACGGTCACGGGCGCGGTCGCCTCTCCCGACGCCTCCGCCGCGCGGGCCGGCGTGATCACGATGGTCTCGCTCATCTCCTCGCCGCCTGCGGGCAAGGCGAGCGCAAGCATCGCCCCAGCCAGGCACTTCACGGCGCGACAGCAATGCCCCATGGCAATTTCCCTACCGTGATCCGCTGGACGATCTGGCCGGTCGCGACGTCGATGACGGAGACGTCGTCGGAAGGGCCGTTCGCCGTGTAGAGCCGGTCGCCCTGCGGGCTCAGGCCGATGCCCCACGGGCGCGGTCCGACCGATTCGAACGTCCGCAGGACCTTGCCCGAGCGCGCGTCGATGCAGGCGACGGCGCCGCCGCGACCTGTAGTGACGAAGAGGCGCGAGCCGTCCGGCGCCATGGCGAGCCCCATCGGCTTCGCTCCCGGTCCTTCGATGCGAATGCGGCCGCTGCGGCGGCGGGTGCGCGCGTCGATCACGTCGACGGCTGCGCCCTGCTCGGCGCTGACGAATGCGCGCTTGCCGTCGCGCGCGAATGCGACCGCTCGCGGACGGGCGGCGACCGCAGGCCGCGCCAGCAGCTTGAAGGTGAGAGCATCGATGATGTCGACCTCGTTGTCCTCCTCGCTGGTGACGTAGATCGCCCGACCGTCGGGAGCCACGGTCACGCCCTCCGGCTGTGCGCCGACCTTCACCGTTCGCACGATCCGCGCCGCCGGGATGTCGACGACGCTCAGCGCGGCTGCGTCCTCGTTGGAGACATAGAGAAACCTGCCGTCGGGGCTGAGATCGAACGATTCCGGATCGGGCCCGCCCGGAAGGCGGCCGACCGCGACGCCGCGGGCGAGGTCGACGACCGCGATGCCGTCCTGCGCGCGATCCGGAGGCGGACGTACAGCTTGCCGCCGGGGCCGAGGCGAATGCCGCGCGGGCGCTTTCCCACCGGGATGTGCGCGACGACTGCGTCGTTTTCGATCACCGCGACGTCGTCGGATGCCTCGTTGCTCACGTACACGCGGTACGGCGAGGCGAGCAGCAACGCGGCGAGGATCACCATCGCCCTGCTTTGTCTCCGAAGGATCGGTCGTGTCAATGCCGCAGGCGGAGTATGTTGCGCGCCATGCTCACGTTCCTCGCCGTCCTCCTCGCCGCCTCGTCGCTCGATGGCCTCGACCAGATGTATCCGCAGCTCGACGCGCTCTACCTCGACCTGCACAAGAACCCGGAGCTCGCGATGAAGGAGCAGCGCACTTCCGCGCGCATGGCGGAAGAGCTGCGCAAGCTCGGGTACGAAGTGACCACTGGCGTCGGAGGCACCGGTGTCGTCGGCGTCTTGCGCAACGGGAAGGGGCCGACGGTATTGCTCCGCACCGAGCTCGACGCGCTGCCCGTGGAAGAGAAGACGGGCTTGCCGTACGCCAGCACCGCCACCGCCGTGAACGCGGCCGGGCAGACCGTGCCGGTGATGCACGCCTGCGGTCACGACGCGCACATGGCCGGCTGGACCGGCGCCGCCGCGTTGCTGGCCCGGATGAAGGACAGCTGGCGCGGCACCGTCTTGATGATCGGTCAGCCGGCCGAGGAGACCGTGCAGGGGGCGAAGGCGATGATCGCCGACGGCCTGCTCAAGCGGTTCCCCAAGCCGGACTTCTCCGTCGCCGTGCACGACAGCTCGGACGCGCCGGCAGGCAAGGTCTACTTCGTGCCCGGTTACGGGATGGCGAGCGTCGATTCGGTGGACATGACGATCTTCGGACGAGGCGGGCACGGAGCGAAGCCGAACACGACCGTGGACCCGATCGTGATCGCCGCCCGGACCGTCCTCGCCATCCAGACGCTGGTGTCGCGCGAGAAAGATCCGCTGGACCCGGCCGTGGTGACCGTGGGGTCGATCCACGGCGGCACCCGGTACAACATCATTCCAGACGAGGTGAAGCTGCAGCTCACGGTGCGCACCTACAAGCCGGAGGTGCGCAAGCTGCTGCTGGAGGGGATCGAGAGGATCGCGAAGGCGGAAGCGGCGTCGGCGCGGGCGCCGAAGGAGCCGGAGATCAGGTTCAGCGAGCACCAGGACGCGACCTACAACGACCCTGCGGTGACCCAGCGGCTCGCAGGGGCCGTCGCGAAGCAGATCGGCGCGCAGAACGTCCTCGAAGCTCGCCCGGAGATGGTCGCGGAGGATTTCGGCGAGTTCGGGAAGGCGGCGGGTGCTCCCTCCGTGCTCCTGCGGGTCGGCGCGGCGGAGCCGTCGAAGTACGAGGCAGCGCAGAAGTCCGGGACGCCGCTCCCTTCGCTGCATTCGTCGGGGTTCGCGCCGGATCGCGAGCGAACGATCAAGACGGCCGCAGCCGCCTTGACCTTGTCGGCGCTCGAGCTGCTCGGGAAACCGTAGCGCCTAGTGGGCCGCCTTACGGCGGGACGCGCGTACGGCCCTCGCGTCGGCGTCGGCGAACGCCGCTTCCCAGGTGGCGCCGCGGCCGCGGATCCAGAAACGGCCTCCGCGAAGCTCGCCGACCAGGCGCCGCGCGCGTGGAAAGTTGTCCGCCACGGAGACGGCTCCCGCAGGTCCCCACCTGCGTCTCGCCTCGGCAATCGCCGCGTCCGCGGCACGATGGTCGAGGTCCTCTGCGTGCAGCATCGCAGAGAAACTTGCGTCTCCTCGCGGGTGGACGCCACGGGAAGAAAGAGAGATACGGCGGTTCCCAGGCTGTCTGCTTTCAAGGCACCGCCATAGCCAGGGCAGCCGCTCGCCTGCACGTCAGCAGAAGACGAGGAAGTGTTGCTGCGGCAGGAAATCGTGCTCCGCGGCGACGCGCAGCCCGGCGGCCTTGCCGGCGCGCAGCACCCGCGCTTTCTCGACCTTCTCGTGAAAATCGATGAGCGCGATCCGGCCGCCCGGCCGAAGCGCCCGGCGGATCCGACGCAAGTAGGCGCGGGGCTCGGGGAAGTGATGATACGTGTTGATGGAGACGATCAGATCGCACCGGCCGCTCGGCAGGAATGGATCCTCCGGCAGGCCGAGGACGGGCGTGACGTTCCGGGCGTCGGCGGCGGCGAGCCGTTCGCGGAGGATCTCCACCAACCGCGGATCCGCATCGGAAGCGAAGACGTGCGCGGCGGCGCGCGCCAGCGGCAGCGTGAAATACCCGGAGCCGGCGCCGATCTCGCCGATCACCGCTTCGCGCCGTACGTCCAGGACGCGCAACACCTCGTCGGGCTTCTGCCACTCGTCGCGGCCGGGGTCTTCGAGGCGGGAGACGTATGCGTGGAGGTCTTCCGGATTGCCGAAGCGGCCGTGGGAGTGGTGATCGCCCAACCTGCTATCCGTCGTAGCGGGCGAGGATGACGGTCGAGTTGTCCACCCCGCCGTTGGCGTTGGCGGTATCGAGCAGCTTCTTCGCGCACGCTTCCAGGTTTGCCGACTGCTTCTGCAGGATCGACTCCAGGATCCGGTCCTCCACCATTCCCGACAGCCCGTCGGAGCAGAGGAGGAAGAGATCTCCGGGGCGCGGATCGTGCGGATTGATCTCCACGTCGACCTGCCGCTGCTGCCCGAGCGCGCGCAGGATGATGTTCTTCTGCGGGAAGTTCTTCGCCTCTTCCTCGGTGATCTTGCCGAGGCGAAGGTATTCCTCGACCAGCGAGTGATCGATGGTGATGCGCTTGAGCTTGTTCTCGCGGAACAGGTAGCCGCGACTGTCGCCGGTGTGCGCCACGTAGACGCGTGGCTCGCCGTTGCGCTCGGTGAAGTGAAGCGAAACGCAGGTGGTGCCCATGTTCTTCTTCGAGCTGTCCTGCTCCGCTACCTCCATGATCCGCGCGTTGCACAGCTTGATGGCGGTGACCAGCCGGTTCTCGTCGTAGCTGCGGGAGCGGTCGTCCTTGAAGGGCCAGGTGGCCTCGGGATCCTTGCCCGTCAGCTCGAAGAACTCCTTCATCTCGCGGACCGCAATTCCGCTCGCCACCTCGCCGGCCGCGTGCCCGCCCATGCCGTCGAAGACAGCGAACAGGTTCTGCTCGGGATAGACGAGGTAGTTGTCCTCGTTGTTGTCCCGCTTCATCCCGACGTCGGTCCGCGCGGCGTGGCTGATGCGCACGATGCGGCTCTACAGCAGGCGCTCCCGCGCCGCAAGGTGGCGGGCGTACAATCAAAAACACAGGCCCAATCCCGCGCCTACGCGGGAGGGGCCTGATCCGGCGCCTTGGGCGCCGGAGGGATTAGAAGTGCTGTGACGTCAGTCGGTAGGAGTCTCTGAACCCGACCGGTGCCCGGTCCGCGTTCGCCGCGGCGTCGATCGCGCCGAACACGCCGCCGATCAGCAGGCCTGCGCCGGCGCCGATGGCCAGATCGCGGCCCCAGTTGTCGCCGCCGTTCAGGAGCGCGACGCCGGCGCCGATGGCGAGACCAGCGATGCCGCCGTACAGCGCATCCTGCGCGATGATCGCGGTGGCGCTGCGGCGGGTCTGCACTTCCACGACCTCTGCGGCGAGCTGGTCTTTCGATTGCGCGCGCTCGCTCAACGTGAGCGTCTGCAGCGTACCGGCGTTCGCCGCGCCTACCACGAGCAGGGCCGCGAATGGAGCAATGAAGAGCTTCCTCAACATGGATGACCCCCGGCTGTTCGTTCGGTGATGGTGATGCCGGAAGGATGGGGAGCCCGCGCCTCAGTGGGCAACCGGACGGAGCACCACAGGGGGGCCCGCTCCCTCGTCAATCGGCCGGGCTCTTCGACCTACTTGCGCTTGACGACCAGGCTGCCGGAGAAGGCGTCGGCCTCGATCATGCCCTCCCCCTTGCCGAACGTAGCCTCGAGCCAGCCGCTGCTCATCCCGTGCTTTCGCTTGGGAGCGCGCTTCACCGCGAGGTTCACCTCGTCCCGGAGCTCGCCGCTGTGCGAGCTGTAGCTCAGCTCGAACGAGCTCTTGGGGTCGACGTTCAGCCGCAGCTCGCCCGACACCGTCTCGGCGCTGAGATGGCAGTCGCGCGCGCAGATGCCCGCCCAGTCGAGGCCGCCAGACGCCGACCGGAACTCCACCTGCGGCGCGGCGCCCGATGTAGCGACGACCGCGTGCCCGGAGACGGTATGGAGCCTCACCGGCCCCGCGACGTCCTCGATCCGGGCATCGCCGGAGATCATCTGCAAGTCGATCTTCCCCACGCCGGCGAGCTTCACGTCGCCGGACATGGTGCGGATGCGCACGTCGCCGATCCGCTGCGCGGTCACGTCGCCCGACATGGAAGCGACATCGAGGCGGCTTCCGCGGGGAAGCTCGACGCGGAGCTTCCCACGGCGCAGCGTACGGCGGCCGCGGAAGGCGGGCTCGACGCGATCGCCGAAGGCATACAGAGCGATGTCCTCGGCGGGGGCGTCGCTCAGCGTCACCGAGACCTGGCGCTTCTCGGTCGCGATCACCTCGACTTCGCCCGCCTGCGCGCGCATCTGGAACGTGACCGGACCTTTGACCTGAAGGGTCGCGCTCCCGCGGCCCCTGGACCGGGCGGTTGCGTTCTCTTCGTCGGACTCGGAGTCGTCTTCGCCGATGCGCATCCGGGGGAGTCGGATGGAGCGTTGCTGGTTCAGCTTGTAGACCTTCACGTTGCCGCCGTGGTCCTCGTCCGGCTCGACGTCGTGGTCCATCTCGTGGTCGTCGTCCTCCTCGTCATCGACGTCGCGGTCGTGCGGCATGGCGCTCGCGAGAAGCTCCGGCAGGTCGATCTCGATCCCGGACAGGTCGATCTCCGGCAGCGGGGGGAGGCCGGGAATGCTCGGCACCTGAATGTCCAGGTGGCGGTCGACGCGATGGCGTTGCGCGGGCTTGCCTTCGTCGTCCTGAGTCTGCGCCTTCGCCAGGACAGGGATTGCCAGAAAAAACACGATGACGAGCACTCGGATCACGGATTTGCCTCCTCAGACTCCTGCACGACGTCGCGCAGCGAGCGCAGGTACCCCGCGTACCCGTCGAGCACGCGCATGCGGACGTTCACGTCGTCGCTCGCCACCGCGCGCGACTCGCCGAGCTGCGCCCTGGCCCGCGTCAGCGTCTCGTCCCAACGCCGCGCCAGCTCCCGATCGAGGCGAGGCCTCAGCCGCTCGTACTCGGCTTCCAGCACCTTGGCGGCATCGCGGTAATCCGATTCCGCCCGGTCCAAAGCCGCCAGCGTCTTCGGATCGATGGCCGGGCGAGGGCGCTCGGCACGCGCCGCTTGCGGCGCCGGCGGTTGTACGGGCTGCGGCTTCTGCGGACGGACCGTCACCAGCAGGACGGCGGCCGCCGCGGCGGCCCCTGCCGCGCCGACCGCCACCCGCCATGCCCAACGCGGGCGCCTGCGAGGGTGCGTCAGGCGCGCAGCGACACCCGGCCAGAGATGGGCGGTATCCGGCGAGGGCCGGCGGGCGAGCAATGCCTGTTCCGCCTCGAGCCAGGACACCTCGCGCGCGCACTCCAGACAGGTGCCGAGGTGGGCGCGCACGTCCGCCGTCCGATCGGCGGACAATTCATCGAGCGCGAGCGCCTCGAGATCCTCGATCGGGAGGTGCGTCATCGCGCCCCCTCCAGATATCCGGCGAGGCTTCTGCGCAGCTGCAGCCGCGCCCGGTGGATCTCGTTCTTGACCTTCTGCAGCGACCAGCCCATCGCCGAGGCGATCTCCGAATACCCAAGGCCGTGATCGATCCGCATCAGCAGCGCGGCCCTTCTCTCCTCGGTCAGACCCTCGATTGCGCCGTCCAGCATGCGATCCGACTCCGCGGAGAGCAGCAGCGCCTCGGGGCTGGGCGCGCGATCGATCTGGGGCGTCTCGTCGACAGGGTCGATCGGGGCGCCGTTGCGCCGCCTGCGCCGGATCTGCTCGAAAAAGACCATCCGGGCGATGCCGAACAGCCACCCCTGCAGCTTGCCGGGTTCTTCCAGCGTGCCCAACCGGTTGTGAGCGCGCACGAAGGTCTCCTGGGTCCCCTCGTCCGCCGCGACGTCGTCGCGGAGGAGATCGCCCAGGAACCTGCGCACACCCGGAGCTTCCCGATCGAAGATCACGCGAAACGCCTCCGCATCGCCGGCACGGGCCCGCGACAGCAGCTCCTCGTCGGAATGACTGTCACGGGGAGAAACCAACCCGCCCGGTAGTGACGCGCCGCCCACGCCGGTTTCAACGGGCTGGAAGCGCTGGTATGTCAGTCGGATGGACGTCAAGGTCACCAGCGGATCCGGGCTGCAGCAAGACATCCAGATCGGGAGGCACCGGCTCGTCTCGGACGAGCCCCAGGCCTTCGGTGGCGCGGATCTCGGGCCCTCGCCCTACGAGCTTCTCGCGGCCGCCATCGGCGCCTGTACCTCGATGACCCTGCGCATGTATGCGCGGGCCAAGGGCTGGCCGCTGCAGCGCGTCATCACGACCATCCGTCACGACAAGATCCACGCGCGCGACTGCGCCGATTGCGAAACGAAGGAGGGTCGCATCGACCGCCTGGAGCGCGAGATCGAGCTGGAAGGCCCGCTCGACGACCCCCAGCGAAAGCGCCTGCTGGAGATCGCGGAACGCTGCCCTGTGCACCGGACGCTGTCCAGCGAGGTGAGGCTGGTCACGCGCCTGAAGACCCCCTGAGCCGTTCCGCCAGCCGCCGCAACCCGATCTCCGTCTTCATGTCGCGGATGTCGCCGCTCGCGCAACGCGACAGCGCCGCCTCCAGAGACGCCCACTCCAGTCGCGCGCCTTGCTCGAACGGCGAACCGTCGCCAGCGACGGGGTGCGTTTCCGCCTGCGCATCCACCTCGCAGCAGACGAAGTGAAAGATCTCGGCGCACATTCCCGGCGTGGGAAACAGCGGCGGACCCAGAGGCTGGACCGCCGCTGCATCGACGCGGAGACCCGCTTCCTCCATCGCTTCCGCGGCAGCCCGCGCCATCACGTCATCGCCGGTTTCCACGATTCCCGCGACGAGCTCCGGAAAGAGGACCGTTCGAGGCCTTTCTGCCCGGCCGAACTGGAGCGGAATGCGGACGCCGTGGCGCAGCAGGACCTCCACCCGATCGCCCCGCCGGAAGAGGGCGACGACCACGGCGTCCAACCCCATGGGGCGCTCGACGTAATCCCAGCTGGCCTCGCCCGTACGCGACCCGTCCGAAAGGACGAGGCGCATGCGCATGCGCCGCAGCCGCAAATGTCCTCCTTCGCCGACGCGCTGGTCGCCGGTGACCTCGAAGCCCTTCACCTCCAAGTCCGCCTCCTGTCTCCGGTTTCCCGGCAGGAACATGCCCGAATGCGAGCGCGCCAGCCGGTTTCCGTCAACTGGAAAGAAAGTGGAAATGAGCGATCCGCATTCGTTAAACTGCAAAATCTGGGGGTAGGAAAATGCCCGACTCCTTCCAGCTCGAGATGATCGTCGCCGCGGAGCCGCAGCGCGTCTTCTCGGCCTGGATGGACAGCCGGGAGCACGCGGCATT
>Ga0209156_10004214_pt1 | contig 10522 bp, 8 predicted proteins | sample GraSoiAngelo_124_FD_185881 | JGI IMG/M metagenome (GOLD analysis project Ga0209156, IMG submission 185881) | Grasslands soil microbial communities from the Angelo Coastal Reserve, California, USA - 14_0927_05_20cm (SPAdes) (version 2) | ecosystem: Environmental > Terrestrial > Soil > Grasslands ...
TGAGGGTATATCCGTGGTAGTTAGGATGAAGGCGGATGCCGGGCATCTTATATTCTTCGCTGCAGCGCCGGAAATCCTCCTGCCAGTTCGGGAGGCCGGGATTGACGGAGCCGAAAGGCATGAGAATGCCGCCACCGTAGCGGCGGCAATCGTCCACAAGGCGGGAGTTGGCGCTCCAAAGATCCTTGTGAAATATTCCGTCGAAGGTGCCTGCCCATGCCTGGGTCACATTGCGGATGCGGAGACGCGCGACGAGACCCGCTGGATCATCTCCAACCAAACGGCGGAATGGCCACCGTGAAAGATTTGCGTTGACGTCGATCATGTGTAACCCTTGGTGCGCAGGATCGGCGTCAGGATGCGGCGCAGATTTTCTCCCAGGATCAATCTTCTGGCTGTCTCGGAGATCTCCGCTCCCATCACTTTGCCAAGCTGCGAGGCGCAACTCCGGCCGAAGGCGTCGCTGCCATAGATCACTCGCTCGGCTCCGAGCTCACGCACTGCCATTTCGACAAACCCGGATGTCGGATTCGAGCCGGCCAGGTCGGCGAAAACATTTTTTGCGGGGCGGATTGCGCGAATTCCGAGCTCCCAGTCTCCACCTGTGTGGCCGCAGATGAAAGGAACGCCGGGGTACCGTCCGGCTAGTTTCACGATGTCGTTGGGCGTAGATTCGCCCGGCCCATTTCCATTGACCTTGAACCAGGTGTGCTGCAGGATGGGCGCCTCCATGGAGGCGGCTTGCTTCGCAATTGGGTCGAGTTCTCGCGCGCTGCAGCGCTTGGCCACCCAAAGCTTTACGCCGACCATCGGCCCATCGCGCACGCAGCGGTCGAATTCGTTGAGGCTGGCCTGAACATATTTGGGATTCAGATACACAAAGCCGTAGGCGCGATGGGGCCTGGATTTGACTGCTCGCAATACCTGGTCGTTCCCTTGGCGAAGTTGTTTAGGCGAAGGATCCGCGAGAAGGGGATACCCCAGCGAGAGCATCACGCGGTCGATGCCCATCCGATCGAGATATTTGACGATTTCTTTCATGCGGTCTTCAGGGGTTTCACCCGGCACATCGGTGAGGTGGAAATGAACATCCCAAACGAGGGGCTGTTTCTCCGGCATCAGATTCCCGGAAGAGGGAGCTATGGCCCGAACTGCGGCGAGCGATAAGCCTCCGTAAATGTGTCTCAAGAAAGCGCGACGGCCGAACATGTTAGCGTCTCTCGTCCAGACCCCGGATCGTTGCAAATATTGCGCGGGCGAATCAAGTATCATGCTGCGGATCATCATTGTATGAACTCGCTGATGAACGCGTTGTCCTGCTCATCGTGGAGATCCGTGGTATCGCCGATGACATGGCGATACCTGTACGCGGGACCAAGAGAAACAGGCCGCTCCATCCAGTTCGTAGGGTCGGTCCACAATACCGACCGATTTCTCATCGCTTTACGAAGATCTTCCAAGTCCCAATGGAGTGCAAAGCCGGGGATCACCGCATCGAATAAGCCGGTGTTCATAGAATTCCCCAGAGCAGCTCGCAGGCTGTAGGGTGTTCGATCCAGCCAGACTTTGCCGATACGCGTATCAGTCGCAGCCGCCAGCAAAAGCCAGATTCCGCTGACGCCGCGGGCGGCAGCCCGAATCGAGCCCGGATCCACGTCGCTGCGAGCTGCGAGGACATCCACGCCGCGCAAAATATCGTGCGCTCGCATCGACGGCAAGTTGCGCCCGATTTGATCGGCTCTTGCGTTGGCAAGCCAATTCCCAACGTACGGCCGGTGATCATCCTGTGTGGGAGAATCACGCGGCTCCAGCTCGAGCACAATTCGTCCTGTCTTGGCGATCCTTTCCGCTAAGGAAGTTGTTGATGGGATCCAATAGCTACTCATCTTATCCGCGATGAGCAGCGCGGCTGGTTTTCGCCCGCCGGATTTAGGAATGTAGAGCCTTCCGCTAATCTCGACCCCGGGCTCACTCTCAAATTTAACCTGCTCACGACGACCCTCTAGACCGTCTACCACTTCCGATACGATCACTTCGGGTGCGCTGCCCTCCGACGGCACCTTCAGCCTCCGCAGTTCGATCAGAAGTTCAGGTATTGTTTTCTGCCGTTTCTTGGCGCGAAACTCGTCCAGGATCAACTGATAGAGCTTCCGGCTTCCCGGTTCGTGCTGAACATGACCGCTTCGTGTAACCAGGAGTTCGTGGTTGGTATAGAGTTTCACCGGCTGTTCATGAGAATCGCCATGACCGTCCTTAAGCCAACGAATCATCCACTCGTAGATGGCTTCCCGAGTTTCGAGAGGAGTGCCGTGAGGGCCTGGCCCAACAAAAAAGCGCAGCTTGTCCGGTGCGCCGTAGAGGTCGTACCAATGTCGGGCTTCCTCATAGACGATCCTCGCCCCGGATGGCGTGAAATAGTCGCGGTCGGTGGCCAGGATGAGCCACGGCTTCGGGGCAGACAATTCGACATAATCGGCCATATCGAGCCCGCTGGAGAGAAGATGGGGCGCGCTCATTTCCGAATCCGGATCGGGGCCCGCAAACAACTGAAGCAAGCGGTGGCGACTGCCTTGACCCTCGGGTCGAGAGCTCCAATGAATGTAGTTAACGCCCCGCCGCCCGAGCACCCAACGGCTCCCAGACTTGCTGAGTCCACTTCAGGCCGACTGAGGAGATAGTCTATGGCTCGTTTAGCATCCCAAATGAAGAAGCGGGCCACACTCTCGCCGATCAGCAGGCTCTGGGCACCTGCTTGGATATGCTCATTAACGGACCACCCTGCCAAAGGCCGATCCACCTGTCGCTCATATGTCTGCTCTCTTTCGCCTTGCCCCAAAGGATCGAAAGTCAATGCTACAAAACCTTTCAGAGCCAGATTAACGGCAACCCTCTGCGGCTCTGGCTTCCCCTCTTGGGTGTGGCCCGACTGCAGAAGGACTGCGGGAAAACGGCCAGGTCGGTTGGGGCGATAAAGATTCGCAGTCACAAAGAAGCCCGGCGCACTCTCGAAAATCACTTTTTCGATCACATAGTTCTCACTCTGGACACGTCCCGTAATTCTGACATTCAGGGGGCCGTTGTAGTCGGGGAGACCACCCAAAATTTCGAAGAGTTTTTCATGTACGAGTCGTTTCCGACTTTCGGCGTCGGTTACGGTATGAATTTCGGTTATTCCGCGGTCCCGTCCGTCCAGTTGTTGTTGTGCGATCTGATCCATCCAGCGGAGAAGGGGATCTTGTGTGAGCTCCTGTGCCGACAGAGGAGAGAGACTAACGAAAGCGGTGCATACTAGCCCTGCAATCCTCGATTTCATAAAGTTCGCCGTCTACCTAGGCGAAGGGTCGTCACGTGTGGATGCTGTGTGGACAAGCCTTCAGCACAGGCGTCGAGCCTCACGATGAGTTCTTGATCCGCGACCAATGTCAACGACTATGCCAAGGTTAGACCCTCCAGAAGCCGAAGTCCTTAGTTTGCTTACAAGCGAAACACGGCGCAACTTACGAAGATAGCGTAATCTTGCGTCGCACGTTTCATGGAGGATAGTGATGTCGAACATTACTCGGCGTCAATTCTATCGGACCCTGGGTGCAGTTATCGGTACAGGCTGGGCTGAGGGCGTTGTGAGCTATGCCTAGCCTACACTTTTCGAGCTGATGCTGTTAGGTACAACTTACGTACAATTAAGAGGGGAAGAAAATCGGGTCCTTGTCCCGAAGCGACGCCAGATAAAGCACTTAGGATATTTTGCTACCCTGGTTCGGGACCAGGAGGTCGATGGTTCAAATCCATTCGCCCCGACCACTTCTTTTAGAACCAGCAAGTTACAAGCACACGAATAGTCGTTGAGCGCCTGGTCCGGGGCGGAGAGCATCGCAGGGGCCAGAACGCCCATGCGAATTTCGAAGCTCTGGCGATCGCAGATGTGTGACTGCTGATGGGTGTTGCGCAAACCTGACGCAGCGGGCTACCATCAAATCTGCCTCTGTTTCGTTGAGTGGCGAGAGTCTTTCCTGTTGCGTTGCATGAAGAATCCGATCATCGCGGTCGCACCTTCTCTGTTGTTTTTCGCCGTCGCCCTGGGCACGTGCGCGGCGCAGGAGCCCAAGGCGGCGCCTGACGAAAATGGGCCTCGAGTCTTTTCGCTTCCGCGAGCCGCGCTTCAGCAAATCAAAAGTGGGATTACAGCTGGAAAGATCATCGATCCAGCTCTCGATCGATTGCGAAGCGACGCAGATACCGCGCTCAAACAAGAGCCGTTGTCGGTAACGTCGAAATTAATTAAACCCCCCAGCGGAGATAAGCACGATTATTTGAGCCTGGCGCCGTATTGGTGGCCAGACTCGAGCAAACCGAACGGGTTGCCGTATATCCGCCGCGATGGGCAGGTGAATCCGGACATTGAGCAGGTACAAGATCACAAGAACATGGACCGAATGATCTCGGTGACACACACGCTTGCACTGTCCTATTATTTTTTTGGCGTTGAGGCATTCGCAGCGCATGCGACCAAGCTATTGCGCACATGTTTCTGAATCCTGAAACGCGGATGAATCCGAATTTGGAGTTCGCGCAGGGCGTTCGCGGATGCAACACCGGGCGCGGTACTGGACTCATCGAAACGCGTGACAATTTACCGCCTCGTTGATGCCATTGGACTGTTGCGGGGCTCGAAATCGTGGACCGCGGCGGATCAGAAGGGAATGGAAGATTGGTGCGGCAAGTTTCTCGACTGGATGATGCATTCACAGAACGGGAAGGATGAAGCCGCCGCGAAAAACAACCATGGCACTTTCTACGACGTGCAGGTAGTTTCCCTTGCCCTGTTCAATGACCAGATCGAAATCGCGCGAAGTGTTCTTCAGGCGGCTCGCGAAAAGCGGATTGCCATGCAGATCGAACCCGATGGACGGCAACCGCTGGAACTGGAGAGGACCAAGGCGTTGGGTTACAGCGCGATGAATCTCGCGGGGCTCTTTGAACTGGGGCTGCTTGGAGAAAACGTGGGAGTGGACATCTGGAGCTTTCGGACGCTTGATGGCCGCAACATTCGCAAAGCTCTTGATTATCTCGTTCCCTTTGTGGCGGGCGAGCAGAAATGGCCTTATCAGCAAATCATAGAATTCAAGGGCGCTGAAATCTCTCCGGTACTGGCGGTGGCGGCTGTGAAATATAAAGATCGCCGGTACCCAGATCTCGCTGTGAAGATAGATGCTGACGTTCTCCGCCGAGTCGACACATTCCCATTTCGCCCGCTACTCTCGCAATGACATTGGAAGTGCACTGACCTGAGTGATCGATAGGGCGTCGTACGTTTCTGTGCCGAGATGTTCCCGCCCCTGAGGCGCGTCACGCTGATTAATCCATCGAAAGCCGACTCTCAATTCGAATGGCCGAGACGCGCTGAAATTGTTCGAGCAGCCCTTCTTGTCGCTCCTGCAAACGCTTGAATGCGATCCCGGCTCATCCTTGTGATGGGTCCGGAAACGCTGATGGCGGCCACCACCTTCCCACTTTCATCGAGAACGGGAGCGGCGACGCATCGCGCCCCCATATCCGTCTCCTGATCATCCATCGCATAGCCTTGCTGCACGACGCGCACAAGCTCTTTTCGGAAGCGGGCAAGATTCGGAATGGTGCGCGGAGTTGCGCGTTCGAAGGTCAACATAGGAAGAATTTCCTCGCGCTGCTCACTAGGAAGAAATGCCAGCAAGACTTTGCCTAACGCGGTGCAGTTCGGCGGACGGTGCATTCCCGCCCGGGAGGCCATGCGGAAGGAGTGGGAACTTTCCAGCACTTCGAGGTAGAGCACATCGTGCCCGTCGAGAACAGCAAGGTTCACGGTTTCCGTGGTTTCTTTTGAGAGCTGCGTCAGCACTGGCCGGCTGACCTTGCGAAGCGTGGCATGGTAGGCGATTCCCGCGCCGAGCCGGGCCAACTTGGGACCCACGATGTAAGCGCCTGTATCATCGCGGAAGAGATAGCCTTCGCTTTCCAGGTGGGCGACGAATCGATAGGCCGTGCTCTTGTTGAGGCTGGTCTGCTGAGAAATTTCCCGTAGCTGCAGTCCGGTGGGGGAAGCGTCCAGCGCTTCCAAGATTCGCAAGACCTTTCCAACCACACCGACTGGTGCGGATTTAGATTCGCGTGCCCGGATCATGGGAATGCTGCTCCTTCCGTTGAGTCGGCACCGCCGCGTCTGAGGAACCTGCCCGTAAATGGGCGGCGGCACCGGGCAAAACGGCTGGCGGCATCTTAACCCAAAGATCGTTCAGTTTTTCAATATTTGAAACGCAGATTTTTAATATTGAATCTTGCGATGTAACTTGGTAGAAGCCTTTCAGTTTTGGACAGAACGCGCCGCCGGCAAGGTCAACGGTATCAAGTTCCATGACCGACGCGCTTTTCGTCTTGGGCCTGGATTTAGAGATGTTTTTGGGAATTCATGCCTAGGGGGTGTGTATGTGGCTGGCGAAGACGACAACTTTTTTTTCTCTGGTCTTGTTGATATTTGCGAATGGAACTCGCGGGCAAACGGCTTCAGGTGAAGTGAATGGCACGGTTACAGACAAATCGGGTGGATTTGTTGGCAGTGCTGCGGTCAAGCTGACCAATCAGGCCACTGGGATCGACGATCGCGCCACTACAAATTCCGACGGCTACTTCGTTTTCATTAACGTCAAGCCGGGAATGTATGTTCTGGGTGTCGAAGCAAGAGGTTTCAAGACAACGCGAATCTCGTCATTTGAAGTAGGGGTCAACCAAACGGTCACACAAGCGGTAAGCCTTGACGTCGGCGCAGTCAACGAACAAGTGGTGGTGAGTGCGGAAACCGCGATGCTTGAGGCTTCTACGAGCGAACTGGGCACCGTAATTCCCGAGAAAGCTGTCAACGATCTGCCTCTGAATGGCAGGAACTTTACGCAGCTACTGACGCTAACTCCAGGTGTCACGCCCGTTTCCACCGCCCAAAACAAGAGCATTGGATGCTGCGAAGGAAACGTCGGAATCCCCGGGTCGGGTTTCTCTGATGCTTCGTTCCACGGACAACAGAACCGCTCGAAGTTCTACTTTTTTGACGGCATCATCAATACAAACGTACGCGGACCAACATATATTGTGATTCCTAACATTGATCTGATCCAGGAGTTCAAGGTGGTTGGGCACGACGCCAAAGCTGAATTTGGTGGCGCAACGGGTGGCGTCGTGGACATGGTTTCCGCGTCGGGAAGCGGATCCTTCCATGGTTCGGCCTTCGAATACGTGCGTAACGATGCATTCGATGCGCGCAATAGTGTGACGGATTTCGACCCAGTCGCAAGAACGCCCAAGATTTTTCCATTTCGACAGAACCAGTTCGGAGCGACCTTTTCCGGTCCCATCATCAAGAATAAGACCTTCTTTTCTGGTGGTTACGACGGCTGGCGCTACAGCAAACCCTCCCTGGACCGCTCTTATGTTCCCACTGCAGCGGAGTTGGGCGGCGACTTTAGTTTGCAGCCCTACTCCACGACACCCCATCAGATCTATAACCCCTACAGTGGTTCGGGTACATCCCGTGTGGCGTTCCGATGCGATGCCAGTGGAAATCCTCTACCTCTGTTACCTGGGACCAATCTTCAAGACCAGACGCTGGGGGCCCCTTGCAACAAGCTTCCGCAAGCGCTTATTTCAACGGAGATGCAACAGTTTTTCCTGAAGTACTCGACCCTGCCCAATTACTCGGTGACGTCAGACCGGGGTCACAATTTCATTCAAACCAGACCGACACCGAACACTTCCAACAGTTTTCAAGTGCGAATCGATCATCGATTGAGTCAAAAAGACAATCTGTTCTTCCGCTACACCGAACAGCGGGTGTCCGTTGTTAATCCGATTGGCGAAGTCGGATTCACCGAGGGCGGTTCAATCGGCAGGAACTATGGCGGCGGCTGGGTGCACACCTTTCGGCCGAGCTTGATTCTTGACCTGCGTGCCGGCTATGCAGGCCGGCCTGCCGTGGATGCCGGGCAGCAGAACCAGAATCCCCTCGGGCTAGACCCTTTGAACCAGCTCGGCTTTAAAGACATCGACAAGTTCTCGGGCATCCTTTTCAGGCTCAACACCAACGAGTGGATTGCCGGCGGCAGCAGCGATTTCGGTATTCGCGGACCGGCGCCGAGGGAAAATCCTAATTGGAGCGTCACACCTAACATTGTCTGGCTCAAGGGCCGGCACAACTTCAAGCTAGGTGCTTGGTTTATCGATTCCAGGCGAATACAGATGAACACGTTCCAAAGATACAGTTTTGGGGACGGGCAAACAGGTCTTGGAAACAGCACTACCGGCCTTTCGCTCGCTTCAGCTCTCTTGGGTTTGCCAAGCAACGTAGGTGGCGAGTTGCCCGTTTCGGGATCGGGCCCTGTGAAGTACAAGTATGGCGCGTGGGCCGGATACCTGCAGGACGAATGGAAGGTGCGACCGAGGCTGACTCTCAATTTTGGCTTGCGGTATGACTACTTGACTCAACCACAGACGCTGGACGGCCGGCTGTGGAATGCCCTTGACCTCTTCAAGCAACAATGGATCATTGGGGCCGCGACCATGCCTCCGCTTTGTAGCGTAGCTCAAAAAGCGCCGTGTATCCCGGATGGCGCGCCGCTATTCACGCCGACAAATACTCCAACTTGTAACAACACTTCGATTCCCTGTGATTTTACTCAGGACGCCCATTCCAACAACGTGATCGTGGCGGGCAAGCCATTTTTCTCGCCGCCGCCTGTGAAGGACAATTGGGGGCCTCGCGTCGGCGTGGCGTTGCAACTGACTCAGAAAACAGTCATTCGTGGCGGCTACGGGCTCTATTGGGATACGCTCGCGGGCAGAGGCCAGGCTGCGCAGAACGTTCTCGAGAAGGCGGTGTGGCCGGGCGCCCTCGCCCTTACTGGCGATTTTAACGGGAACAACCTGAGTCCCACCCAACTGAAAACAATCGACCAGATCCAGGGAACCTTCGCAAATTCGCTGCCGGCAGCGACTCCGTGGACCTCCGGGAGTTTTTTTGTCGCTCCCACTTACAAGGATCCCTACTCGCAACAATGGAATGTTGAAATCCAGCGAGAGTTCACTCCGAATCTGATGTTCTCCGCCGCTTACGTGGGCAGCAAGAATGGACGCCTGGACTTTGAAGGGAACGCCAACGCTGCCAATCAGGCCTCGCCGAATAACACCTGCGCGAAAACCGACACGGCCTGCAATAACGCTTACATTGCTGGCATAGATGCCCATCGGGTCATGCCCTGGGCGACTTCGGGAATAACGTATGCCCAAAGCATTGGGTACTCGAATTACCATGCGCTGGAGGCCAAGTTACAACGGCGGTTTGCCAGCGGTTTGATCTCTCTTCTGTCTTACACGTTTGGAAAGTCCATCGACACGAGCAGCGGCTACTTCAACGTCGAGAACGGCCCCCAAGGAGGCTCAAGCGTTCAAAACTATTTTGACTTGAGTTCCGCTCGGGGCATCTCCGGATATGACATCAAGCATTTTGTGTCTTGGGCAACTGTCTATGAGCTTCCTGCGGGAAAAGGCAAGAGATGGCTTCAGAGCGGGCCAGCGTCGTGGATTCTGGGCAACTGGCAAGCAAACTACATCTTCCAGGCCCGGTCCGGCCAACCGTACGGTTTGATCGTGCCCGGTGATGTCGCCAACCTCAAGGGCTCTGGTGGAATTGGAAGCAATGGCCCCAGTGATTATGCCAGGCCCAATATAATTGCCGATCCCTTCACACCTGGCCCTGTTCCTACTAACCCTAACCCGAAGTGCCAGACAACTATCTCTCAAGGTGGACTAGCCGCCGATGCGACCTACACTGCTCAAACCTGGTTCAATCCTTGCGCCTTCGTTGCTCCATCGGGGACATTTGGAAATCTTGGAAAAAATCCTTTCCGAGGCCCTTCCGTGTTTGATATGGATTTCTCTATGTTTAAGAGCGTGCCTTTACATAAGGAAGGGTGGAATCTCCAACTTCGCTTCGAGGCGTTTAATGCCCTCAACATTCAGAATCTGGACGCTCCGGGAGTCGGGAGCGGAAATTCAGTACGTGTCGGTAACGCGAGCGCGGGATCCATTACAACCCTTGCTGTTCAGCCTCGCCAGCTGCAATTTGGGTTGAGGTTCGCTTTTTAGGTTCACTATTGGACTCACCTTTCTTTGTTAGCACGACTGTGCTCACCTACGCTGCCGTTTGTTGCAAGAGGAAGAAACAACAATTCATCAGCAGAGGTATCGGCTCATGACAAGAAACGAGATGTCGCGGCGCGATTGGATGATTGGAAGCGGCGCCATTTTAGCTGCGGCTACCCTTCCCGTGAATTCTGCGCTCGGTTTCGCGCAATCGTCTGCCCCAGCGCAAGCTGCCACGGCCCCGTCCGCCGGTGACGCCGACCGCCAGCGCCGGATGAAGTGGTGGCATGAGGCTCGCTTCGGCATGTTCATCCATTGGGGACTCTACAGTGTGATGGGCCGCCACGAGTGGGTCATGGAG
>Ga0209156_10004217_pt1 | contig 10516 bp, 7 predicted proteins | sample GraSoiAngelo_124_FD_185881 | JGI IMG/M metagenome (GOLD analysis project Ga0209156, IMG submission 185881) | Grasslands soil microbial communities from the Angelo Coastal Reserve, California, USA - 14_0927_05_20cm (SPAdes) (version 2) | ecosystem: Environmental > Terrestrial > Soil > Grasslands ...
GAACGCGAAGCCACGAAATCTGACCGAAAAATTCGATTTCGACATCGGCGATGGGCCGTTCGGAGATAATGCGCCGCCGCGCGCAGGCGGACGGAGCATTCCGATTTGGACACCGGATGGGCGTAGTCTGGTGGAGATCTATGGCAAAGAAGGCAAAGCGATTCTGGCATCGTTCGATGCGACAACCGGCGCCGTCAGCGATCTGGTGAATGGCAATCAGGCAGTCTCCCGATTCCGCGCGCCAAATGACGGCTCGAAGATCGTCTATACCGTCTCTACGCCAACACGCGTTGGTGACTTGTTTGTGTTGGATCGACAGTCACCCAACTCGCAGCCGCGACAGCTGACCGATGTGAACAAAGAGCTTTTCTCGAAACTCAATCTCACAGAACCCGAAGAAATTTCCTACAAGAGTTTCGATGGAAAAACAATTCAGGCGTGGATCCAGAAGCCTCCAGATTTTAGTCCGGCGAAAAAATATCCGCTCATTCTTAATATTCATGGCGGACCGCACGCGGCTTACGGCTACATCTTCGAGCACGAATTCCAATGGATGGCGGCGAAGGGTTACGTAGTGCTCTTTCCAAATCCGCGCGGGAGCACAACCTACGGCCAGGATTTCGGCAACGTGATTCAGTACCATTATCCGGGCGATGATTTTAAAGATTTGATGGCCGGCGTCGATGAAGTGATCAAGCGCGGTTACACCGACGACAAAAAACTCGGCGTCACTGGCGGCAGCGGCGGCGGGTTGCTAACGAACTGGGTGGTCGGACATACCACTCGCTTCGCGGCGGCAGTAGCGCAGCGCGACATCGCGAGCTGGGCGCATTGGTGGTACACAGCGGACTTCACCTTGTTTCAACCGGCCTGGTTCAAAGGGCCGCCGTTCGATCAGGAAGGGGATTTCAAAGCGCGCTCGCCCATCACTTATATCAAGGATGTGAAGACGCCGATGATGTTTATTTTGGGTGAGGCCGATTACAGAACGCCGCCGGGCGCGGGCGGCGAGGAAATGTTCCGCGCGCTCAAGTTCCGGAAAATCCCGACGGTGATGGTGCGGTTCCCGAACGAGTCGCACGAGCTCTCGCGCTCCGGTCAGCCGTGGCATCGGGTCGAGCGTTTGCAAAATATTATTGGTTGGTTTGACCACTGGCTCCTCGGCACGCCCAAACCGGAATACGAGGTAGCCCCGAGAAATGAAGTGCCAATCAAGCGGGAAAGCACCGAAGAAAAACCGGCCAAACCGCCGAGATAGTAGGGCGATTGACCCCAATCGGTCCGAGCCGGACTGGCGTTTGCGGCCGGTTCGGTGAATGGAGCCGGGCGGGAGCCCGAGCGGCATGGACGGGAAAGCCCGAGAGGGTGAGTGAGCGGGAAGCGAACGAATCAACCGCCCCTACCTTAAATTTTTGAGACGACACGGAGGTCGTCCCTCCATTATTCTTAGATCATGGCTTCTTCGTCGCTTTGGCAGCGGTTTCAGCAATATTTTCTCCGTTACGACGATCTCGGTTTCTCGATCGACATCAGCCGGATGAAATTTCCGGACGGCTTCTTCGACCAGATGCGCCCAAAGATCGAGAAAGCGTTTTCGGCGATGCGCGACCTAGAAGCAGGCGGAATCGCCAATCCCGACGAAAAACGAATGGTTGGGCATTACTGGCTACGCAAACCCGCGCTGGCACCAAATCCGGAGTTGCGTTCCGACATCGAAAAGACAAACGCGCAGCTCAAGAAATTTGCCGCCGACGTCCATAGCGGAAAAATCAAAAACGCGCGCGGCGAAAAATTTCAACATGTCCTTTCGATTGGGATCGGTGGTTCGGCGCTCGGCCCGCAATTCATCGCCGAAGCGCTTGGGACAGCGAAGGATCCATTGGACATTTACTTCTTCGACAATACGGATCCAAATGGATTCGACCGCGTGTTGGACAAGATCGACAGTGAACTCGCGCAAACAATTGTCGTCGTGATTTCGAAGTCCGGCGGAACAAAAGAAACGCGCAACGGAATGCTCGAAGCGGAAGCGCGCTTCAAGGCGGCCGGCTTGGATTTTTCGAAACATGCCGTTGCGATCACCGGCGTTGGAAGTGATCTCGACAAGCATGCGGAGAAAAGCGGTTGGTTAGCGCGTTTCCCGATGTGGGATTGGGTTGGCGGGCGCACATCGGTCATGAGCGCGGTCGGACTGGTGCCGATGGCGTTGGAAGGTTTCGAGATCGACAATTTCCTGGCCGGCGCGGCGGCGATGGACGAGCGGACACGGGCAAACGATTTTCGCCAGAATGCCGCGATGCTGCTCGCGTTGATGTGGTTCTACGCCGGCAACGGTCGCGGCGAAAAAGACATGGTGGTGTTGCCTTACAAAGATCGGCTGCTGCTCTTCAGCCGCTATCTTCAACAGCTGGTGATGGAGTCGTTAGGCAAAGAGAAAGATCTCGACGGCAAGACGGTGAATCAAGGCATCGCCGTTTACGGAAACAAAGGATCGACCGATCAACACGCTTACGTGCAGCAATTGCGCGACGGCGTTCTGAATTTTTTCCTGACGTTCATTGAAGTGGCGAAGGATCGTAATCGCGCGGCTTTCGAAGTGGAGGACGGCGTTACCAGCGGTGATTATCTGCACGGATTTCTGCGCGGAACGCGCGCGGCGCTTTACGAGAAGGAACGTGAATCGATCACGGTGAGCATTCCGGAAGCGAACGCCTTCAACATCGGCGCGTTGATCGCGCTCTACGAACGCGCGGTCGGTTTCTACGGCACGCTGGTTAACGTCAACGCCTACCATCAACCGGGAGTGGAAGCGGGAAAGAAGGCAGCAACGCGGTTGCTCCAGTTGCAACATGATGTCCGGGAAAAACTTTCGGGTGGAACCGGAAAGACCGCGGAGGAAATTGCGCGCGCGATCGACGCCGACCCGGAGGATGTTTTTCACGTGCTGCAACATCTTGCGAGCAACGATTCGCGTGTGCAGATTGCGAAGGGTGAAGAGCCGTCGGACGACAAGTTTTCGCTCAAGGAATAGCATGTGCTCGATCTGGCGCTGAGGGTATGAGTTCGTCCAAACAGCCGCCAGACAAGTCGCCCAGTGTGGCGTGGCCGGACGTGGTCAAATTTGTCCGGCAACTGAGTCACGACATTCGAAACAATCTGAACGCGGTCGAATTGCAATCGGCTTACCTCGCCGAGCTGGCCAAAGAAGGGGAAATGAAAGGCGAGATTCAGCGGTTGCGCGAGATGACTTCACAAATCGGAACCAGTCTGCAGCGGGTGACTGCCGGGCTGAACCAGGCCAATCCCAATCCGATTCCGTATCCAGCGACGGATTTCGTCGAGGATTTAAAGCAAAAACTGACGAAGGAGTTTCCGGATAACGCAGCCAAGGTGACCTGGGACGTGCAATTGAAAGATGCGACGTTACAAATCGATCCGCAACTGGCCCAACAAGCTTTCCTCGAACTTTTCGGCAACGCTTTTCAACACGAGCCCAACGTTAAAGCGATTAGGGCGAGAGCGTACATCGCCAACAACAGTTTCGTTTTCGAGCTGCACGAACCGAAAGCGCGCTTCGAATTATCGACTGAAAATTGGGGACGGGAACCGCTGCGGCACGTAAGCCAGGGCCATTACGGGCTCGGCCTCAACCGGACGCGATCGGTTGCGGAAGCGCATAGTGGGGATTTCGGAGCTGAACACGATCAAAAAACATCGACGCTTATCACCACGTTGCGACTGCCATCCTCCTGTGCGGAAAAATCTTGAGCGCGATGAAAGAAAATCGGCGCATTCTGATTATCGATGACGAGCGGCCGATCCTGCTCACGCTTGAAGCCTTGCTCAGCCGCCACGGATTTGAGACCGAAACCGCCGCCACGGCCGCGGCCGGATTGAAAGCGTTGAAAAATAAAGCGGCGTCTCTTGTTCTACTCGATCTGCAACTGCCGGACGCGGAAGGATTGCAAATGCTCGACCAAATCAAAATCGAGCGGCCGGAAACACAGGTCATCATTTTGACCGCGCACGACACCCTCAGTAACGCGATCGAATCAATCAAGCGCGGCGCGTTTCATTTCATCAGCAAACCATACGCGCCGGAAGAATTGCTTAGCCTCGTCGAGAAAGCATTGGAGAAGCAATCGCTCCTTCGCGAAACGCAACAGCTTCGCGAGAAAACGGTGGAACTCGAAAAACGCCTGGAAATCGCGGAGACGCGATTGACGCCGGTATTCAAAAGCAAATCGATGCAGGAAATCGAAGAGCTGATCAATGCGATGGCGCCATCGCAAGCCAATGTGTTGATCACCGGCGAAAGCGGCGTCGGCAAAGAAGTGATCGCGAATTTGATTCATCATCGCAGTCGTCGCTCGGAACGGCCGATGGTGAAACTCAATTGCGCGGCCTTTCCGCAAACGATGATCGAGGGCGAGTTGTTCGGATACGTCAAAGGCGCGTTTACCGGAGCGATGAACGATTTTCCGGGAATGATCGCGGAAGCGAATGAAAGCACGCTCTTTCTGGATGAGATCTCGGACATGCCGGCCGATTTGCAGACGCGATTCCTGCGGGTGCTGCAGGAGCGCGAATATCGGCCGCTCGGGAGCACACGCACACTGAAGGCGAGTTTTCGCGTGATTGCGGCAACGAATCGGCCAATTGCGCGGGCGCTCGCCGAGAACCGCTTACGCTCGGATTTGTATTACCGCCTTAACACGTTCCAAATTGAAGTTCCGCCGTTACGCGAACGCCGGCAGGACATCCCCCCTTTGGTGACGTTCTTTGTGAAACAATTCGCGCAGCAGCTTGGCAAATCGGAGCCTGAGATTTCACCGGAAGCATTCCAAAAGTTGCTCGATTACTCCTGGCCCGGGAACGTGCGCGAATTACAAAACACGATGGAATACGCCGTAGTTCTGGCGCACCAAAATATGGTGGGAGTGAAGGAATTGCCGGGCGAATTGCAGTTACCGGCGGCATTGCAGCAAATTGAGCGCGGCCTCGTCCCGCAAGGCGTGCAAAGTCTCGACGACATGGAGCGGGTAACGATCTTGCAGGCGTTGGCCCACTGTCACGGAAACAAGAAGAAAGCGGCCGAGCTACTCGGTATTCAGCGGCCGACGCTCTATAACAAGCTTAAGCGCTACGCCATCGATCTCTAATCGCCGTTTGGATTTTCGATTTTCGATTTTAGATTGAGCAGCGGCGGGACTGAGCAATCTAAGATCGACAATGGCGACCTCGCGACATCTTGAGAAAGTCCTGGCCCATGCTGAAGACCAGCTCGCGGTCACCGGAAAACAGCGGCCAACCGAAGTTCTTTCGAGCTACAAAAAATTTCTCAAGCTGGAGGAGCACCGGCTCCGTCTGAAACATCAGGCCGGCGGTGGTGGCCGCGAAATTTGCGCCCGGCGCGGCGAATTGGTCGATGTAATTTTGCGCCATGTTTTTACGGCTGCTGCCAGCGCGGTGGGGCAGCCAAAGACCTCGTTGGCGCTGATTGCACTGGGTGGATACGGCCGCGGCGAGCTGAATCCGTTTAGCGATGTCGATGTCATGCTGCTGCATGGAAACGGCGCAGGCAAAATCTCTGCTTATGTGGAAGAGATGGCGCAGCAGATTCTGTATTTGCTCTGGGACATCGGCTTCAAAGTCGGTCATTCCACGCGTTCGATGAAAGAGGCATTGACGCAGGCGAATCGCGACATGCTCACGAAAACGGCAATGCTCGAATCGCGGTTTCTGGCCGGAGATCGCACGCTGGCTCGCGAGTTTCGCGATCAATTTCGCGCCAAATGCGTAGGCGGTTCCGAGCGCGAATATGTCGAGATGCGAATGCGCGATCAGGAGGCGCGCCACCGCAAATTTGGCGACAGCGTTTACATGCAGGAACCAAATCTCAAAAACGGATGCGGCGGCCTGCGCGATTACCAGAATTTGCTCTGGATGTCTTATTTTAAAGAAGGCGCCCTGACCACGACGCACCTGGTCGGCCGGGATTGGCTAAGCGAATCGGACCAGCACCGAATCGAAATGGCCTACGATTTCCTCCTCCGACTGCGCACCGACCTGCATTACTTCTCCAAGCGCGCGGCGGACGTCCTCCATCTCAATTTGCAGGAGGAGATCGCGCGACGCCTGCGGTATCGGGAAAAGAATGGCCAGCGCGCGAGCGAAGCGTTGATGCGCGATTATTACAAACACACTCGAAATATTTTTCGCGTGACCGAACGCATTACCGAGCAGTTTGCCAGTGGCTATGCGACCAGCGGCACCCGTGCGCTTTTTACTTTTTTACCGCTGCGTCGGGGCACCGAAACGAAAGTGGGATCATTCTCCATTCGTCATGGCCAACTTCACCCTGATCGGCGAGATCTTTTCAAGACAGATCCATTGCAGATGATGCAAGCGTTTCAACTCGCGCAGGAGCACAACGTCGATTTTAGCCCGGAGTTAGAGGATCTCACCAGCCGCGCGCTCGGCCAGATCACCCGCACTTATCGCTACGCCAAAGCGCCGCGCGAAATTTTCAAAGAGATCTTGTCCAGGAAAGGCGAGGTCGGCCGCACGCTCCGTCTCATGCACCGGGTCGATTATCTCGGCCGTTATATTCCGGAGTTTGGCCAGCTGACCTGTCTGGTGCAGCATGAATTTTTTCACCGCTACACCGCGGACGAACACACCCTTCTTTGCATCGATAAGCTCGATGCATTGATTCGAACAAGCGATTCGAAGTTGATCGCTTATCGTCATCTCTTCGAAAATTTGGAAGACCCTTTTGTTCTTTATCTCGCATTACTCTTGCACGACACCGGGCGAGCCGTCGGGGCCCGGCCACATTCGGAAGCGAGCGCTCTTTTCGCGCAACGTGTGGCCAAACGTCTTCAGCTTTCGCCCGAGCAAAGGAAGGCGCTCATCCTTCTAGTCGATCATCACGTCACGCTCTCCAACACCGCACAGCAACGAAATCTCGATGATCCGACGACGATTGTTGAGTTCGCCAATGTTGTTCGGAACCAAAAAAATCTCCGCGCACTAATGCTGCTGACGCTGGCCGACGGTCAAGGCACGAGCGGACAAAGTTGGTCGGATTGGAAGGAATCGCTCGTGTGGGAACTTTTTCACGCCACTTCGCAATATCTCGCAGACCAAAAATCTTATTACGAGCAAACCAAGATTGAGCGGGAGTCTTTAGAAGCAGCGGTAGCGGCTAGGTTGCCGCCTGATTTTGCGGATGAAATCGAAGCACATTTCGAGTTTATGCCGGACAATTACTTCCGCGCGTCTGACGTTCCAGAAATCGTGAAGCATCTCCGCTTGTTTCGATCTTTCTTCGAGAACGCGTCGGCCGAACACGACCGTGCGCTTGCCCCGGCGACAAGTTGGGAAGCGTTTCCGCAATTCGGTCACAGCGCCGCGTCCCTTTGCACATGGCCCCGCCAGCACCTTTTGGCCAAAATCGCCGGATCATTTTCCGTTGTTCCGCTCAATATCCTGAGCGCAGACATTTTTCCCCGCGAAGACCACACCATTCTCGCCATTTTTCGAGTGTGCGATATGAAAGGACGCGCAGTGACCGAAGGGGGCGATCGCGAGCTCGTGGAAAAGACGCTGCGCGACGCGCTGCTGGTTGATGCTTTCGAGTTTGCGCCGTTGCTCGAGCAGGCGCGTGACAAGATTCAACATCAACGACTGCAGGAACTGGAATTTCCCGCGGGAATTGCAATCGATAACAGGGCGCATCCCACCTACACACTGGTCCAGATTGAAGCACCCGATCGCGTTGGTCTCCTTTACGATTTGCTGACCGCGCTTGGACAGGAAGGAGCGAATATCGTTCTCTCGCGTATCAGCACGCAAAAAGGCGCTGCGATCGATACATTTTATATTACCGATAGCGCAGTCCACGCTAAAATTACCGATTCACACCGGATCGCGGCCCTGCAGCGGCGTTTGCGCTCGGCTGTTTTAGGCGGAGCCGCCAAATAATTGACGCGGTGAATGAGCTGGCGCACTTGGGCCGGATGCTTATCGTCCGGCAATTCGAATGAACGCGCTCATTCTCGCCGCTGGATATGCAACCCGGCTTTATCCGCTCACGCTGAACAAGGCGAAGCCGTTGTTAGAGGTCGGCGGAAAACCGATCATCGAGTGGCTTTTGGACAATCTCGCGGATGTTCCCGGCCTGGGCACGGTTTACATTGTGACCAATGCCAAGTTCGCTAGCGATTTTCAAAACTGGGCCAATGCCTACCAGGGTCAGCATCCTGAGATGACGATCAAAATCATCAACGACGGATCAAAGAGCGACGATGATAAATTAGGCGCGATCGGCGACATCAATCTGGTCTTGATGCGGGAGAATTTGACCAATGAGGATTTGCTCGTCATTGCCGGCGACAATCTTTTCCAACAACCGCTCAGGGACTTTGTGAACGCGGCCAAGCATTCGGCGGCCACCGTCGCTGTCCACAACGTCGGGAACCTCGAAGCGATGAAAAAATACGGCACCGTGACCGTGGATAAAAATGGCGTGATCACAAATTTCGAAGAGAAGCCAGAGAAACCGAAGAGCACACTGGCCGCGGTCGCGCTCTATTATTACTCCCGCGAAGTGCTCCCGCTCTTCACGACTTACTTAGCCGCCGGTAATAATCCGGATCAGCCCGGTCTTTTCTTGCAGTGGCTCTACACCCGCAAACCGGTCAACACTTTCGAGATTAAGGGGCGCTGGCTCGACATCGGCAGCAAAGAAACACTCGAAAACGCGGACAAGATTTTCGCGAAATTGTAGAGGCCGCTGCCCTCAGCGGCAGCGTTTAAAAACAAATGGCCGCCGAGACGGCGGCCGCTACAGCAGGATGTCGATCTTATTTCAGCCGACCTTCGTCGAACTCGATCAGATCGAAGTAGGTCCGGATATCTTTGCGCCCGGCCCCGCCCGATTGTTTTAAAAAGTGACTGAAGCGGGCTTTTTTGGCGGCAGTATCGGGATGCCGTGAAATCATCGCCTGGTTCCAATGTTCGATCTCCTCATTCGAATGTTTTACGCAGCTCTTTTGGACCCAGCTAAAGATTGCATCATCACTTTCCAAGCGATGGACAGCTTCTTCGAAAGCATCGCCCTCGATTTTGAGAAAGCTGAGGAGATGCTTGTCGAATCCGACTGTTTTGTAGTTGTAACCGTCGAGCAAGCCTTTGCGCTGGAGCTTCGCCTTATCAATTAAACGCGGGAGATGAACGTAGCCGCCGAGCTTTTCGTACGGACTGCGCGGATGCAGTCTGCGCATGGAGGAAAAGACTAAGTTGCGTGCAAGGGCTGCGTTGCGCCCAGCGGCACCTCTGACTCGGCTTTCTTCTCGGCCGCTTTCGCTTCCGGTAACAACTCGCCCTGGGTGAGACCGGCCTGACCAATCACAAGTTGACCCGAAAACATTCCACCTTTCTCGATCGCGATTGATTTTGCGGTCACGTTGCCTTCCAATGTGCCGGTTTTGTGAATCGTGACCGAGCCAGTGGCCACGATTTCGCCGGACATGCGGCCCTTGATGTCGATGTTGGTCACCCTCACCCGCCGAAAGCATTGAATGTCCGATTTTCGCTCAACAATCAGGTGTTGAGCGCCAATGCGGCCGGGAATTTTCCCGACCAGGTCGATCGTCATCGAATCTTCGCACTCAAGATTTCCGCGCACTTTCCCTTCGATGATGGCCGAGTTACAAATCACACTTGTGCTGCTGAGATCGCCCTTGCTCGTGAGGTGGACATCGCCGCGAGTGCGAATCGTGCGACTGAAGCTGGTGGTGATTTTGTAATCGCGGAGATCGATGTGCGCGCTGCAACCGGGACAATTGGTCGAGCTCGCGGCATCGCTGACTTCATGTTTGCGTTTGCATTCGAAACACGAGACAAGGCGATTGCGTTGCCGGCTCCAAATGCCTTCGAACTTGCGATGAAGGGGTGATTCTTCCGGCGCGGATGATTCGTCCTTAAGTTTCAGTCCCGGCTTGGGCGCTGAAGGTGAAAAGGAACGACCGCATTGCCGGCAGATGGTCGATTTCGCCGCCACATATTCCATCTGCTTAAAGCCACAGTGCGGGCATTCCACACTGGCCTTGGCAGGCGACGACTTGATCACTAGTTCAGTAGGCGAGGGTCAAAAATTAACCGCGAGCCGCGAAGGCAGGCTTGGCTGATTCTTCGTGGCGAACAACTTCTGGCCGGCTGCTGGATGCCGCTTTGACACTCATCCCGCTGGAAACTTCCGATTTCCCGATAAAGGTGGCGCCTTCTTCAATGATGAGGCGGGCGGCCTTCAAATCTCCCTGAAGCGTGCATTTCGACTTCAATTCGCAACGCTCGCTCACGGTAATGTTCCCCTGCACCTTGCCGTAAATCGTGATCGACTTTGTTTTGACTTCGGCGCGGATGTCTGCATTTTCGCCGACCGTCAACGCCCCATCGGAATTAATTTCGCCTTCGACTTTACCATCGATCAAAAGTTCCTTTTGGAACT
>Ga0209156_10004219_pt1 | contig 10515 bp, 9 predicted proteins | sample GraSoiAngelo_124_FD_185881 | JGI IMG/M metagenome (GOLD analysis project Ga0209156, IMG submission 185881) | Grasslands soil microbial communities from the Angelo Coastal Reserve, California, USA - 14_0927_05_20cm (SPAdes) (version 2) | ecosystem: Environmental > Terrestrial > Soil > Grasslands ...
ATGAGGTTAAGGATTTGCTGGCCAGTCAGCCCGGCCTCGCGCAGCGCGACGAACAAGGAGTCGAGTTGTATTACAACGCCGCGCTCAGTCCGTGGTGTCACTTGACCGCCGACCTGCAAGTCGCACAACCGAGCACGAAGGCTTTCGACACCGCAGTGCTGGCCGGCACTCGAGTGAAGATCGATTTTTGACGGAGTAAGTTATGGAAATAATGCAAAAAGCGACCTCGGTCGCGATGTTAGTCTTTGTGGTGTCGAGCATGCTGGCAAACACACCAACCAGAAAGGGAATCCGATTATCGAAATTCATCCCGACTGAACGCGCGACGTTGCTGAATTCGAAGCTTTGAAATTCGCACACGCTTTCGCCATCATCGCCTGCTGCATCGCCGCGCTCTCAGCTGCTGCGCAAGAAGCCGCGCCGGATCAAGCCGCAGACCTCGCCAAAAAACTCCAAAACCCCGTTGCATCTCTCATCAGCTTCCCGCTGCAAAGCAACTTCGACTTCCGCATCGGTCCTTCAGATGACGGCTGGCGCTACACCTTAAACATCCAGCCCGTCATTCCGATATCGATTGGCAGCGATTGGAATCTTATCGTCCGCACCATCATTCCCTACATTCATCAGGAGGATGTTTTCAAAGGCTCCGTCCTAATTTTTGAAGAGGACATTGACGGCGTCCCCGTGGAAGTGACCAGCGCGCGACCGCTGGGACATGTGCAGGACGGCCTTGGGGATATCATACAGAGTTTTTTCTTCTCTCCCAAAGAACCCGTCGCAGGTTGGATTCTTGCCGCCGGACCGGTCTTTCTTTACCCAAGCGCGACCGATTCTTTGTTGGGAAGCGAAAAATGGGGCACCGGGCCCACTGGATTGATCCTCAAACAAACAGGCGGTTGGACTTACGGAATCCTGGCAAATCAGATCTGGAGTTTTGCCGGAGATGCGGAGAGGCGAAGTGTGAATGCGACATTTCTACAGCCATTCATTTCTTATACCATAAAGACCAAGAGTACGTTCGGCCTTAATACCGAAAGCACCTATAACTGGAATGATAATCAGTGGACGGTGCCGCTAAATGTTTCGGTGAGTCAGCTTTTGCGGATCGGAAGGTTGCCGGTGAGTTTGGCAGTCGGTGGTAGGTACTACGCCGAAGGTCCAAGCGGCGCGCCCGAATGGGGGCTTCGTTTCGTCATAACCCTGCTATTTCCGACTGGCGGGACGCCCCCAGCGCAAGCTGCACCTCCTCCAAAGTAGCGTTCGCTTTCGCCGCGGCCGGTCTTCGAAACTCTCGCCTCAATCGATCTGACGCATCCCAAGGTGGATGAGGGAAAACTCAAGGAATTCACTGCAGCGAAAAAGAAGTTGGTAAGCAAGTAGCGTCCGGGCGCTGCGCAACGGCTCCCCAACGCGGTGCTTGCCCGCGAAGGAATGGAAATCTCGATCGGGATGCAATCTAAAAGGCTGCAAACCGGAGACGTCAGCCCAGTAGCACCCACTAGCCCTCGAGAATCGCGGCATTGCCGCGGCTGCGCACGACCGGTTGATCGGTAATGATAACAGTCGTGCCCGGTTCGATGGTGTCGTAAACCTTGTTCACAAACTCGGGGTTCAGTCGGAGGCGTGCCGCAAACAGATTTCAGAAACTAAATTCAACAGAATTGATCATATGCATGATGGGTGAACGTGTTGCGCGAAAGCGATAGCTGAAGTCGTTAACATTCCATGAGACGAGGCTGGGAATTCCTCAAAACCACGACACTAGCAGGCTTGTTCGTGCTGCTGCCGGTGGTGTTGATCGCAAAAGTGCTGGGTGAAGTTATTCGCTTTGCGCACAAAGCTGCTGGGCCAATTATTAAGATGTTACCAAAACACATTGTCGCGGACCCGACGTTTCCAACGCTGTTCGCTGTTTTTGTGGTATTGCTAACATGTTTTGTCGCCGGGTTGCTTACGCGACTTGCACTGGCGCGAGCTGTCGGAAGGTGGATTGAGCGCCATCTCCTGCAACGAATTCCCGGCTACGGGGCTATCAAGAGCTTCGCAAGTGGGTTTTCCGGTTCTTTAGAAGAAAGCGCATTTAAGGCCGCGGTCCTTACCTCGCCAGACGGCGGAAGTGAACTGGTCTACTTGATCGAAGACCATGGCAACGGTCTAGCTACGATAATGATTCCGTCTGCTCCGAGCCCGATGGGCGGCGCAATTAAAATCGTGCCTCGCGAACGAATTCAAATTCTAAGCGTCAAAATGTCGGCAGTGGCGCGTGTCCTCAGTCAGTTGGGAGTTGGGGCGCAAGCGTTATTGCCAAAGGGAAAACTCCCGTAAGCGAATGACCTACTGACCGCCTAAGAGTAGTTGGGCCATTTCTGCTGCTCGCCATTCTGACCGAACGATGGATGAGACCAAAGTCCAATATGCATTGGCGCTTGTTTTTCGGAAGCTCTCTTGCTACGCAGGAACGCGGTAAGAACCTCCTTCGTTTCAGCACCTCTAACTTATGAACAAATACATCGCAGAATTCATCGGCACATTCTTCCTTGTTCTCACGATCGGCTGCACAGGGATCGGCGCCAACTCGGGGGTGATTGCGCCGCTCGCAATCGGCGCGGCCCTCATGGTGATGGTCTTCGCCGGAGGCCACATCTCGGGTGCGCATTATAACCCGGCGGTAACGCTTGGCGTTTTGATTCGAGGCCGGCTGAATGTAGCGGACCTGTTGCCATACATCGTGGCGCAACTCGCGGCGGCAGCGACTGCTGCGGTGGCGGTGAAGTTTCTCCGCGCCGGGATCGACGTAACCCCGATTGCGCCAAAGATCGGTCCGGCTCTGGTCGCGGAATTTTCGTTCACCTTCGCCCTCGTTTATGTGGTGCTCAACGCCGCCACGGCCGAAGGGACCTCCGGAAATTCATTCTACGGCCTGGCGATTGGGATGACGGTAATGACTGGCGCATTCGCTGTCGGCGACATTTCCGGTGGAGCGTTCAATCCTGCAGTAGCGGTCGGGATCTCCATCCTCGGCATTTCTAGCTGGGGTAATCTTTGGATCTATCTTCTGGCGAACTTCGCAGCCTCCGTGGTGGCTGCTTTCGTCTTTAACTTGATCAACCCACCCACGCAAACCACACCGATTGCAACGGATGAGCCCCCTTATGAAACGCCACGGTAACGGCGCTGTGGTCGCCGGCGATCAACCCAACCAGAAAATATCGCCGCGCGAAGCTTGAAAGTTCCGGCTCAAAACACCCCAATCTGGGCCTTGCCTTCGAGTATTCCATTTCTCCGAATCAGACAGTATTAACGAACAGAAAAGTAACCTATGGATATCACTAGCTTAATCATTGAAGCGGTGAGCGGTGCGGTCGGCGGGAATGTCGCCGGAGCAGCAATGAAGGAAAACAGCCTTGGTACCGTAGGGAATTCCATTGCCGGAATCCTCGGTGGCGGATTGGGCGGGACAATCCTCCATTCAGTCATGGGATCCGCGGTGGCGGGCGGCGGTGGGATGGATCTTCAAAGTATTCTTGCCAACGTCGGTGGTGGCGGGGTTGGCGGCGCGATTCTCATGGCCGTCGTAGGCATGATCAAGAACAAGATGGCCAATAAGTAGGGAGTCCGACGGCGTCGGGTGGCAGACTCGGCAAAATTCCTTGGTGAGTTTCGCCTAACGTAAGCACGCGCTTGCTCGCCCTGAACGCATCGCGCGCGGCAGACTTAACCCCTCGCTGACGTCCGAACGATCTTCACTCTCGATCCCCCGGCATCTATTGTCGTTCGCGTCAGGAGCTGGATAGCTCCGTTGTTAATATCGATTCATACGGTCGAGAAAATGCGTGCCTGGAGGGACTCGAACCCACAACCTTCTGATCCGAAGTCAGATGCTCTATCCGGTTGAGCTACAGACACGAGATTTTGGGATTTAAAAAATGGGGTGGCCGACGGGACTCGAACCCGCAACAACCAGAACCACAATCTGGAGCTCTACCATTGAGCTACGGCCACCATCGTTTCGTCGCCGAACCGAGATTTTAGGATTCGAATCTCGTTTTGCAAAGAAAAGGACTCGCTTTTCGTATTCGGCCCGGTCATTCTGGCAATTATGTGGAACGATGGATTGTTATGGGCACGTCGATTATCATCGCGCCTCATCTTCCAATGAAGCGAATTGGATCGATCGTATTCATCGGTTTCTTTTTTCTGGCATTAACCCAGTTTGGGGCGCAGCAGGATGATCCGAGCGAGATTTTTCTGAAGGCCTACATGACCGCTCAGCAGGGCGAAAAATTCGAACACGAGAATCAGTTCAAGACGGCGTTGGCGAGATATCGATCTGCCGGCAGCCTCATCGAGGAGTTGCGCAAATCGCACGCCGATTGGCAGCCGGCCATCGTGGATTATCGTGGCCGTAAAATCAGTGAGGGCATCTTGCGGATTCAGGGCAAAATGTCCACGCAAAGTGACCTCGCGAGCGGTGCAAGTCGTTCACTGGAAGCGGTTCCCGCGCCTTCTCAAGCCGGTGGCCAATCCGGAGCGGGAGTCGAGCTGACGACGCCTCGTGCCAGCGAAACGACGCCTCGAGCTTCGAGCGAGTCGATCAAAGAGACAACTAAAAAATTGCGCGACAATCTCGATCAACTGCAAGCAGCGCTTGAAAGATCGCAGAGCGATCTCGAGACCGCGCGAAAAGAAAAGGAACTCGTGAACGCTCGCTTGCAGCAATCAAATTCGAAGCTTGAGAAAGCGCAAAGCGAGGTCGAGAAATCCAAGAAAGCGGAGCACGAGGTTAGCAATCGACTCGCGCAGGCTCAGGAGTCATTAAAAGCGCTCCAGTCGTCCCGCGACAGTAGCACAAAAGAGCAGGAACAATTACATGCAGAAGTCGCCCGCCTGAAAGACGCGGTCGCTGCCGCTGACGAGGCGCGGGTGATGGCGGAAAAGCAAAAGAACGAAACCAACGCGAAATTCGCAGAGGCGAACAAGCAAATCGCCACTCTTGCCCAGGAACGGGATCAAGCGCGCGATCAATTGAAGGGAATGAAGGAAACGGAACAACGGGTGCAGGCGCTCCTGGCCGAGAGCAGTGATTTGAAACAGAAACTCGCGAGTGCAGAAGAGAGTGTGCGGAAACTTAGTGAGGATAAGCCAAAAAATACGGAGGAATTTGCCAATGCGAAACAGCAGGTCGTTCAACTCCAACAGCAACTGATTGAAACTCAGAAACAGAATCAATATTTCGAGGCCCGAGTTGCCGAGCTCTCGGTCCAACTCGATGACGCGAGCGCTCAGGTCCAGAGTGCGAAGCTCACCGGCGCAAACGCCGATGAAACGATGCGCCTCGCCAAAGAAAATGAACTCTTGAGAAATATTGTTGTGCGGGAACGGAAGGAGGAAGCGCGTCGTTACCAGGCAAAAAAGCTGATGCTGGCGGAGTTGGATAAACTAAAGATCCAATCGGACGCTTTGAACAAGCAGATCGAATTTCTGGCGCAGCCGGTCACAAAATTAAGCGATGAAGAGCTCGCTTTGTTGCGGCAGCCGGTGGTCGCAATTTCAGATCAGAATTCCGGCATGTTGAAAGCGAGTTTTATGTTCGCCAAGAAGTCGTCACTAGACTCGGTTGAGATCGCGCAGCCGAACGAAAAGGAAAAACCGACTCCTGACGCGGGTCGTGCGACAACGAATAACTCCAATGACGCCGCTGCGCCTAGCGACTTCAAACCGGACGTGCCAGATGATCTGCAGAATGCAGCGCGTGCGGCGAAAGAGAGCTTCGCGCACGGCAAATACCGTACGGCCGAAAGCCAATATCAGGAAATCCTCGCCGAAAGTCCGAATAATCTCTATGCCCTCTCCAATCTCGGCGTCGTTTATTTTCGTCGTGGCAAATTTAAGGCGGCGGAGTCGACATTAAAAAAGGCTCTGACGGTGTCACCCGAGGACGAGTTTGCGCATACTACTCTGGGCATCGTCTATTATCGGCAATCCAAATTCGATGACGCCTTCACCGAATTGACCAGGTCGCTCGAAATCAATCCGAAAAGCCCAATTGCCCACAATTATCTCGGCATTACCGCCGGCCAAAAGGGCCGGCTCGTAGAAGCAGAAAAAGAAATACTTCAAGCCATCGCGAATAATCCTGATTACGGAGATGCGCATTTCAATCTGGCCGTCATTTTCGCAACAACGCACCCGGCTTCAAAAGAATTAGCCAAACGACATTACAACAAGGCTACCGCGCTTGGCACGCAGCCCGATTCATCGCTCGAGAAATTGTTGCAGTGACCGGATAGGACAAGTCTTTGTCGAACCGAAGAAATCAACTGTCGCGGTGGTCTATCAACGTGACATAGTTCGCTTCTTCCGCGTGCAACCATTCCTCACCGCCAATTGGCGGTATCTCGCCATACTCAATTTCGTTGTCGATCCTGCAATTATCGCGCCTCTGGTGCCGTCAGGAACGGAACTCGATTACGAAAATGGCGACACATTTGTCAGTGTCGTCGGCTTTCTTTTTCTCGGTACGCACCTGCTTGGACTTTCGATCCCACTGCACCGCGATTTCGAAGAAGTAAATTTGCGCTTCTACGTGCGGAAAAAATCCACGGATACGTGGCGACGCGGCGTCGTCTTCGTTCGCGAACTGGTTCCGCGCCGCGCCATCGCGCTCGTTGCGCGCGCATTTTACGGGGAACGCTATCTCGCGCTGCCGATGAAGCACGACATCGAACATGTTGATCTCAAGTTGAACGTGGAATATTCCTGGCGACGCGGCCGCAACTGGGAATCGCTTAAAATGAGCGCGAGCGGTGACCCCCAATCCATTCCCGCTGGCTCACACGCCGAATTCATCACGGAACATTACTGGGGCTATACTGGCATTCGCGCTGGCTGTAGCGAATACCGAGTCGAACATCCACGTTGGAAAGTTTGGAATGCGGACAAATTCGAACTTCACGCCGATATCGCCACTCTCTATGGCGACCGGTTTGCCGAAACTTTGAGTGCTCCGCCGTGCTCGGCGTTCATCGCCGATGGTTCGCCAATCGAAATTTTCAGGCGAACGATCGAGCCTGAGCAATAGTCGCCGTTGCTAGCCGGCGTCCGCAACGATTACTTCACGAGTAATTGACGCAGCACAAACGGCAAAATCCCGCCGTGGCGGTAGTAATCGATCTCGATCGGTGTATCGATCCGCAATTTCACCGGAACGGAATGCGATTTTCGGTCCTTTCCCTTAATCTCGAGCGTTGCGTGGTGGCCGGGTCGAATTTTGTCTGACAAACTGGTGATCGAAAAAATCTCCGAGCCATCGAGTGCAAGCGACTGCACGCTGGCCCCCTCTAAAAATTGCAGCGGCAAAACCCCCATGCCGACGAGATTCGAGCGATGGATCCGTTCAAAACTTGTCGCGACCACCGCCTTCACACCTAACAAACGCGTTCCTTTTGCCGCCCAATCGCGCGAGGAACCGGCGCCATACTCGTGACCAGCAAAGATGATCAAAGGGGTTTTTGTTTCTGCGTATTTCATTGCCGCGTCGAAGATCGACATCTGCTCCCCCGTTCCTGATTTCTGGTTTCCAAAATATTTTGTCACTCCGCCTTCCGTTCCCGGCACCATCAAATTTTTGATGCGCACGTTGGCGAATGTCCCCCGCGTCATTACCAAATCATTGCCGCGCCGGCTGCCGTAACTGTTGAAATCGGAGTGCTCGATTCCGCGCGAGAGCAGATATTGTCCGGCCGGCGATGTCGCCTTGATCGCCCCAGCCGGCGAAATGTGATCGGTCGTGACCGAATCGCCGAAAATGCCAAGCGCGCGTGCACCCCGAATCTCCTCGACGTGTCCTGGCTCCATCGAGAAATTCTTGAAAAACGGCGGCTCATGAATGTAATCGCTCGTTTCGTCCCACTGGTAAATGTCGCCTGTGCTCGATGGAATTTCGTTCCACTTCGGGTTTTGATCGGCGAAATCGCGATAAAGTTTCCGAAACGTCTCCGGCTTGAGCGCGGATTGCATCGTGTCCCTGATTTCCCTTAAGCTCGGCCAAAGGTCACGCAGGAAAGTTTCTTTCCCGTTCATGTCTTTGCCGATCGGTTCGCGCGAAAGATCGATATCTACTCGGCCGGCCAGCGCAAACGCAACAACCAGCGGGGGCGACATCAGAAAATTCGCTTTGATATGCTGGTGCACACGCGCTTCGAAGTTTCGGTTTCCCGAAAGCACCGAGGCTGCAACCAGATCGAATTCGTGGATCGCTTTCTCAATATTCGGATGGAGCGGTCCAGAGTTGCCGATGCAGGTGGTGCAACCGTAACCGACGAGATTGAATCCGAGTTGATCGAGGTATTTTTGGAGCCCGGTTTTGTCGAGATAATCGGAAACAACCCGTGAACCCGGGGCGAGCGAAGTTTTCACGGCAGGATCGACACGCAGGCCGCGCTCGGCTGCTTTTTTTGCAAGCAGAGCAGCCGCGATCATCACGCTTGGATTACTCGTGTTCGTGCAGCTTGTGATTGCCGCGATTAGAACACTGCCATGACCGATGTGACTCTGCCCATGCGTGAACATCTCGCTGGATGCAGCTCGAATTTCTTTTCCGGTATCGGGTGTCGGCCGGTTTGCCACCATCTCGATCTTGTTGCGCTCGTCACCCGGATTAATTCCTTGCTCGATCTCATCTGTTGATGCCATTGCCCGGTCGCGCGGCGCGCTGCCGTTTAACTGGACGAGATGTTTTTCACCAAGATCAACGTTCTTTTTCCCGTAGCCACCATCCTGGACGGGTTTCTCGAGCAATGCGCGAAATGTTTTTCCCAGTTCCGGCAAGTTGATCCGATCCTGCGGCCTCTTTGGGCCAGCGACGCTTGGGTGCACATTCGCCAGGTCAAGGTCCACATCTACGCTGTAATCGATTTCGCCCTTGCCCGGCATGCCGAACATGTTTTGCGCGCGAAAATAATTTTCGAAAGTGCGGCATTGCTTATCGCTGCGTCCCGTGGCCCGCAAATAATTGATCGATTCTTGATCAACCGGAAAATACCCCATCGTTGCGCCGTACTCGGGCGACATGTTTCCAATCGTCGCGCGATCAGGAACCGGCAGTGATGCCGCACCTTCGCCGTAAAATTCGACAAATTTACCGACGACTTTTTGCGCGCGCAGTAATTGCGTGATGTGCAGCACGAGGTCGGTCGCCGTCACGCCTTCGTGCAACTGCCCTTTCATGTGCAGGCCAACGACTTCCGGCGTCAGAAAATAAACAGGCTGTCCGAGCATGCCGGCTTCGGCTTCGATTCCACCTACACCCCAACCAACCACGCCCAGGCCGTTGATCATGGTCGTGTGCGAGTCGGTCCCGACCAACGTATCGGGATAGAAGATGGTTGATGGTTGGTGGTTGATGGTTGACGGAGCGGATAGAACGCCTTTGGCCAGATATTCGAGGTTCACTTGATGGACTATGCCGATGCCGGGTGGAACTAATTGGAATGTTTTAAACGCTTGTTGGCCCCATTTTAGAAACTGATAACGCTCGCGGTTGCGCTTGAACTCCAATTCCAAGTTGAGTTGCAACGCTTTTGCGGAGCCGAAAAAATCTACCTGTACCGAGTGATCGACGACAAGATCGACAGGGACGAGCGGTTCGATGATTTTCGGGTCGCCTCCAAGCCGCTTGACCGCGCTGCGCATCGCGGCAAGATCGACAACCAGCGGCACGCCAGTGAAGTCCTGCAAAACAATCCGCGCGACGACGAACGGAATTTCGTCATTCGCCGGTGCTTTTGCGTTCCAGTTTGCCAGTGTCTCGACGTCCTTGCGGCGGACTTTCTTGCCATCGCAGTTTCGCAGCACGGACTCGAGCACAATGCGAATACTCACTGGCAACCGGGAAATCTTGCCGACGCCGTGCTCTTCCAATGCCGGTAAGGAATACAGAAATCCTTCGCGGCCGTTGCCGGCATCGAATTTTTTGAGCGTTTTGAATTCGTTCGTCATCTTCAGCTTGGTCATCCTGAGCGAACGCGAAGGACCTCCAACAGACTCATAAGGACACGCCCATTATCTTGAGTGATCCAAGCTTCGATTGTGAGGTCCCTCACTTCGTTCGGGAAGACAATGCAGCGTGTGCGAGTCATTTTAATTCCGCCAGTCTCGCTTTTATTTTGTCAAAGTTCGGAAGTTGTTTGGCGTCGTCGTTGCTCTCCGCGTATTGAACCACGCCGTTCTTGTCGATGATGAATGCCGAACGCTTGGCCACCCCGGCCATTCCGAGGTTCAATTGGGGCAGGAAGGAGTCGTACATCACATCATACACTTTCGCGACTTTGTGCTCGTAGTCGCTGAGCAGCGGGACCGTAATCTTCTCTTTTTGTGCCCAAGCTTCCTGTGCAAATGGGTTGTCGCCGCTGATTCCGTAAACGGCAGCGTTCATATTACTGTAAGCAGATAGCCCATTGCTCACGTCACACATTTCTGTCGTGCAAGTGCCGGTGAAAGCCATTGGAAAAAAGA
>Ga0209156_10004222_pt1 | contig 10507 bp, 5 predicted proteins | sample GraSoiAngelo_124_FD_185881 | JGI IMG/M metagenome (GOLD analysis project Ga0209156, IMG submission 185881) | Grasslands soil microbial communities from the Angelo Coastal Reserve, California, USA - 14_0927_05_20cm (SPAdes) (version 2) | ecosystem: Environmental > Terrestrial > Soil > Grasslands ...
GGGCTGGGCTCGGCTGCTCCGCGCTACCAGGCGAGTGCGAGCGAGCCGCCGACGGGCCTGACCGCGATACCCGAGGTCATGCTGGGGCCTCGGCCGGATCGCGTGCCCGTCTCCACGCCCACACCCATGCCGTCGCCGGCAGGGACGGTTAAACCGCTGCCGACGAGGATGCCGCGGCCCGCTGCCACGTTGCGGCCGCTCCCGGTGCCGGTCATCGCCGCCCAGGAGGTGACGCTGGTCAACCTCGACACCGGCCGCTTTCTCTGGCAATCCAATGCCCGGGCCGCGCGGGCACCGGCAAGCCTCACCAAGATCTTCACCGCCATGGTCGCCGTCGACCTGATCGGGATGAACACCACCGTCACAGTTCCGGCGTCGATCAGCCAGCTGCCGGCCGACTCCACCTTCATGGGCCTGACAGCCGGCGAGCGGCTCACCGTGCGAGAGCTCCTTGATGGCGTCTTCCTGAACTCCGGCAACGACGCCGCCGAAACGCTCGCCTCCGCGGTCACGTCTCGGTCAAGCTTCATCGCCGCCATGAACACCAAGGCGGCCCGGCTCGGCTTACGCGGCACGCATTTCGAAAACCCCAGCGGGCTTGATGCCGCCGGCCACTACTCCTCGGCCTATGACCTGGCGCTGGCGGCCGTTTATCTCGAGTCGCACTATCCCGCGCTGGTCGCGATCGCGGCAACGCCGGCCCTGACCATTCCCGCGACCAGCACGCACAAAGCCTTCGCACTCGTCAACATCAATAAGTTGCTGCGCAGCTATCCCGGCGCCTACGGATTGAAAACCGGTTGGACAGAGGCGGCGCTGGGCTGCTTGATCACGACATCGAGCCGCGGCGGTCACCGGTTGCTGTCGGTCATGCTGGGGGCGCCAAACGGTACCGCGTACGCAGAGATGCCGAAGGTGCTCGATTACGGATTCGAGCTGCTCGGCGTCCTCCCGCGGCCAGCCGCGTCGTAAGCGAGCCGGAGCCGAAACCTACGCCGCCGCGGGACGCATCTGTGCCCGCCGGCTGATCACGAGCGCCACCGCACCGGCACCGGCGACGAACGCCGCGAGGCTGACCAGCCAGCCGAGCAGGGGAACCAGTCCCACCACGGTCAGCACGAAGAGGCCGGCAAGCAGCGCCAGGACATCGTGGTATTGGCCCCAGCCGAGCCGGGCGAAGATCAGACGGCCCAGCAGGAAACCGGACACGACGTAGCCGACGGCCAGCGCCAGGATCCAGAGCGGGATCAGCAGGAGGCCGAGCCACCAGCCGCCGATCAGCAAGCCGACAATGAACACGATCAGTGCGACGATCGGGGTGGCGACGAGGATGGCCGCACCAATTCCCAGGCTGGCCCACGGCTCGGCCCGCAAGGTGTCGATGCTCCGGGTGCTGAACCGAGGCAGCAGCAAGAGCAGCAGGACACCAAGCACGAAGATCCCGATCAGCCCGCGCAGCCAGCCCAGGAACCCATCGGCCACGCCCCGGGTGCCGCGGTCGGTTGGCGTATTGCGGGTGGTGGTCCCGGCCACGCTGGCCCCGTTGGCAACTACTACCGAGTTATCGCTGGTGTAGTCGAGGTTGCCACCGATCTGGGCGCCGTCGAGGCGCAGGCGGTCGACGCGGCCACGCACATCGCCACCGACCCGACCGCGCAGGGTCAGATCGCCGGCGGCCATGGTCACCCGGCGAGCGACCGGCGCCGACACGGTGGCCATTCCGCCCGCGATCACGAGGTCGCGCCCGATGGTCCCGCCTGATCCGATGTTGACGGTCCCGCCGGTCACGACGACGTCCTGCTCGACGGGTGCGTTGAGAGTGAGGTTGCCGCCCGCCGCCCGGATGCTGCCGCCCACCTTCCCGCTGACGTTGATCGTCCCGCCGGCAATCATGACGTCACGGCTGACGGTGCCGGAGACGGTGATCGTCCCGCCGGCCGCGATCACGCTCCCGTTGACGTTCCCGTCGATGCTGATCGTGCCACCCGCCGCATAGATGTCGTCGTTGACGGTTTGGCCGGTGCCGACCGTGACGCTGGGACCCTGCCGAAGATCAGCCGCCGACGCTTCCAGCGGCAGCCATGCAAAGAGGGCGCCGATGACGATCGATCCACCCAGCGCGGCGAACCAGCGGCGATGCCTCGGCGTCATGACTGCCATCCGCGTCCCCTCCCGGTCCGTAAGCTCGTCGGCTCCATTCTCCCACGGCGTGGTCCTGCCTCGCCTAGCTGGCCTGCTCTTCTAGGACGTCGCTGAACTGGCTGTTGTAGAGCGTGGAGTAGAAACCGCCCCGGCGGAGCAGCTCGGCATGGCTCCCCTGCTCGACGATGCGACCCTGGTCCATAACCACGATGCTGTCCGCATTTCGAATTGTCGACAGCCGGTGCGCAATGACGAACCCGGTCCGCCCCTGCCGCAGCCGCGCCATCGCATGCTGGATCAGGACCTCGGTTCGGGTGTCAACGCTGCTGGTCGCCTCGTCGAGGATGAGCACGGTCGGATCGGCGAGAAAGGCGCGGGCGATGGTCAGCAGCTGTTTCTGGCCGGCCGAGATGTTGGAGGCATCATCCGTCAGCACGGTGTCGTACCCCTCCGGTAGCGTCCGGACGAACGGGTCGACGTAGGCGGCCTGCGCAGCGGCGACGATCTCCTCGTTGGTCGCCCCGACCTTGCCGTAACCGATGTTGTCGCGGATCGTGCCGGTGAACAGCCAGGTATCCTGCAACACCATGCCGAATACGCGCCGCACGTCGTCTCGCCGGAGGTCGCGGGTGTTGATCCCATCGAGGCAGATGCGGCCCTCGTCGATGTCGTAGAAGCGCATCAGCAAGTTCACGATCGTGGTCTTGCCCGCTCCAGTGGGCCCGACGATCGCAATCGTCTGCCCCGGTCGCACCTCGAGGTTGAAGTCGCTGATGAGTGGCTTCTCGGGCTCGTAACGGAATGAGACGTGCTCCAGCGCGACGTCGCCTTGCGGGTCAGGGAGTTCAGCGCGTGCCTGATCCGGAACCTCCTCCTCGGCGTCGAGAAACTCGAAGACGCGCTCGGCCGAGGCGAGGCCGGACTGCAGCAGGTTCAACTGGCCGGCGAGCTGGGTGATCGGCATGGTGAACTGGCGCGAGTACTGGATGAAGGCCTGCACGTCGCCCAACGTGATCGCACCGGTCGCCACCCGGTAGCCGCCGACGGCGGCAATCACAACATAGTTCACATTGCCTAGGAACGCCATCGCCGGCATGATGATGCCGCTCAGAAACTGCGCGCGGAAGCTCGCCTCGTAGAGCCCCTCGTTCTGCTCGGTGAACTCCTCGATCGCTTTCTTGCGGCGGCCGAAGACCTGCACCAGCGCGTGTCCGGTATGCACCTGCTCCACCTGGCCGTTGAGCGTACCGGTGCGCGCCCACTGGGCGGCGAAATGCTTCTGCGACCGGCGGGCGACCATCAATGTGACGACGATCGAAAGCGGAACCGTGACCAGGGCCACTGCCGCGAGCAACGGACTGATCCAGACCATCACGGCCAGCACGCCAACGATGGTCAGCGTCGAAGTGATGAATTGGCTCATGCCCTGCTGCAGCGTGGTCGTGATGTTGTCGATGTCGTTGGTGACCCGGCTGAGCATGTCACCGTGGGCATGGCTGTCGAAGTACTTCAGGGGGAGGCGCGCCAACTTGGCGTCGGCATCCCGGCGTAAGCCGTAGACCGTGCGCTGCGCCACGCCGGCCATGATGTAGGAGAGCAACCAGGTGAGCCCGGAGGCCAACAGATAGACGAGCGCGGCCAGTGCCAGGATCTCACCGAGCTGCGTAAAGTCGATGCCTTTTCCCGGCACCACGTTGGCCCCCGACACCAGGTCGGCGATCTGGCCGTGGCCTTGTGCCCGGAGGCCGGCGACCGCCTGTGCCTTCGTGATGCCAGCGGGCAGGCTCTTGCCGATGACGCCGTCGAAGATGACGTTGGTCGCGTTGCCGATGATCTTCGGTCCGATCACGGTGCCGGCCACGCTGCCCAGCGCCAGGATGGCGGAGATGATGATGCGCGTCCGCTCCGGGCGGAGTCGCGCCAGCAGCCGACGCAGCGTCTTGCCCAGGTCTTTGGTCTTTTGCGGTGGCAGCATCCCCCCGAACCCGCCGCCGCCCATGGGCCCGCGCGCCGGCGGCCGCCCGCCCAGGTTGCGAGCCATCATGCGACGGCCTCCTCGCCCAGCTGCGAGGCGACGATCTCGCGGTAGGCCTCGGTGGTCGACATCAGCTCTTGATGGGTGCCGACGCCGACAATCCGCCCCGCGTCGAGGACGATGATCTGGTCGGCGGCGAGGATGGTGCTGACCCGCTGCGCCACGATCACGACCGCGGCGTCACGCGCTTCGGGCTTCAGCGCTGAGCGCAGCCGGGCATCGGTGCCGGCATCGAGTGCCGAGAAGCAATCGTCGAACAGGTAGAGGCGCGGTCGCTTGACGAGGGCCCGCGCGATCGCTAGCCGCTGGCGCTGGCCTCCCGAGAGGTTGGTGCCACCCTGGTCCACCGGCGCCTCGAGCTTCTCCGGCATCGCGGCAACGAAGTCGCGCGCCTGCGCCACCTCGAGCGCGTGCCACAGCTCATCCTCCGTGGCGTCATCCTTGCCGAACCGCAGGTTGTCGGCGATCGTGCCCCGGAAGAGGTAGGCCTGCTGGGGCACCAGCCCGATCGAACTCCAGAGGGTTTCGAGCGGCTGCTCGCGGACGTCGACGTCGTTGACGCGGACCGCGCCCTCCGTCACGTCGAAGAACCGGGGGATCAAGTTCACCAGCGTGGTCTTGCCCGAGCCCGTGCCGCCGATGATCGCCGTGGTCGCTCCCGGTCGAAGTTGGAATGACAGCCCGTGCAGCACCGGCTTCTCCCCTCCGGGATAGCCGAAGGTGACGTCGCGGAATTGGACCGCGCCCGTCTTGGCCGCGGGTTCGATCGGCCGCTCCGGATCTCGGATCGCGGGTTGCGTCTGCAGCACGGCTTCGAGCCGCACGGCACTGGCGGCGGCGCGCGGGAGGAAGATCACCATCATGAGCGCCATCATCACGGCGAACATGATCTGCAGGATGTACGCGAGAAAGGCGATCAGGTTGCCGACCGGCATCTGGCCGCTGTCGATCAGATGACCGCCGAACCAGACGACGGCGACGCTGGAGAGGTTCATGATCGCCAGCAGCGAGGGAAGCGCGGCGGCGAAGATGCGGTTGACGCGCAGCGCCGTCGCGGTCAGGTCAGCGTTGGCCGCCTCGAAGCGGTCGCGCTCGTAGGGGGTGCGGTTGAAAGCGCGGATGACGCGAACTCCGGTGATTTGCTCGCGAAGCACCTCGGTGATCCGGTCGATCTTCTTTTGCATCGATTGGAAGAGGGGAATCGCGAAATACATCAGGACCGCGAAGACCGCGACCATCAACGGCAGGATCACGATCAGGATCGCCGACAGCGTGACGTCCTCGCGCACCGCAAGGATGATGCCGCCGACCAGCATGATGGGCGCCGTCACGAAGATCGTGAGTGCCATCTGGACGAACAGCTGGACCTGCTGGACGTCGTTGGTGTTGCGCGTGATCAGCGACGGCGTGCCGAACCGATTCATCTCGGTGGCCGAAAACTGCTGGACGCGCTCGAAGACGCCGCGCCGGACGTCCCGTCCGAATCCCATCGACGCCCTCGAGGCAAACCAGACGGCCACGATCGAGAGGATGCCGACGAAGACCGCCAGCACCAGCATGATGCCGCCGATCCGCCAGATGTAGCCGACGTCCCCCTTAACGACGCCGTTGTTGATGATGTCGGCGTTCAGGTTCGGCAGGTAGAGGTTGGCGATCGACTGAATGAGCAGCAGGCTCACGACCAGTGCCACGTAGCCGGCATAGGGACGAAGGGAGGTTCGAAGCAGGCGAAGCAGGCTGGGCATTTCTAGCCGGTAGCCAGGCTTCTATCCAACCGCCGCGTCACGCTCGGCAGCCTCGGGGGACGCGGGGATTTCACCGAAGGCGGGCTGTTGCCGGCGCGGCTGGCGGGCGCGCAGCGGCACGTCGGGCATGAACAACGACGCGATCAGGGCGATCCCCGCCAACGCGACCGCGATCAGGAACGTGTCGTGCAGCGTCAGAGCGAGTGCGTCACGGACGGCATGCATGGCCTGATCGAAGACTGGGGCCAGTTGGGGCGTTAGCTTGGCCTTCGCCGCGGCGATCTTCGCCGGATCGAGCATGGCGTTCGGATCGCTTGCCGAGCTACCCATGACGTTGGTAAAGGCGGGCGGCAAGTTGACTTTGGCGACCTGGTCGGCGATCGCCCCTGGCAGCCGCTGGGCCAGGATGCTGCCCAGCACCGCCGAGCTGACCGTACCACCAACGTTGCGCCAGAACTGAATCTGGCTGGTGCCGACGCCGAGATACCGCATTGGCAGGGCGCTCTGCACCGCGTTGATGTACAGCGGCATGGTGGCGCCGAGACCGAGGCCAACCAGAACGATGGCGAAGGTGATGGCCGACTGCGGCGTCGACGTCGTCGTCTGCGCCACCAGGTACATGCCGGCCATCACCAGCACAAGCCCGATGGTGCCCAGGTAGTGGTAGTGCTTGATCCGGGGGATCAGGTTGCCCGACAAAACACTGGCGACGATCAAACCGAACATCATGGGCGTCAGCAGAAGTCCGGAGTTGGTCACGCTGACCCCCAGCACGCCCTGCGTCTCGAGTGGGATGAAGATGATCATCCCGAACATTCCCAGCGCCGCGAAGAAGCCGACCACCATCGAGACGGCGAAGGCACGATTCTTGAACAACTGGAAGGGCACGATCGGCTCCTTGACCCGTCGCTCGATCATGAAAAAGGCGATCAGCATCGCGACGCCGAATCCGAGCAGGCCGAGGACCTCAACCGAGGTCCAGCCCTGGTCCTTCGCTACGGAGAGCGCCACCAGCACGGGAATCAGGCCGGCGGCCAGCGCGGCCGACCCGACGAAGTCGATGTCGCGCCAGGAGGCTTTGGTGCGGACGAAGGGCAGGAAGGCCGCGACGACCAGCACGCCCAGCAAGCCGACCGGCAGGTTGACGTAGAACACCCAGCGCCAGCCGAGGTTGTCCGTTAGGAAGCCGCCCACGACCGGTCCGATGATCGAAGAAAGCCCGAACACGCCGCCGAAGAGCCCCTGGATGCGCGCCCGCTCCGCCGGCGAGTAGATGTCGCCAAGAACGGTGAAGGCGGAGGCGAAGAGCATGCCGCCGAACAGGCCCTGGATGATCCGAAAGACGATCAGCTGCGTCATGTCCTGGGCGACGCCGCAGAGTGCCGACGCGGCGACGAAGCCGATCATCCCGGCGATCAGGAACGGCTTGCGACCGAACAGGTCGCCGAGCTTCCCGGCAATCGGGACAACGACTGTCGAGGCGACGAGGTAGCCGGTGATCAACCAGGAGTAGCGATCCAGGCCGTTGAGCTCGGCGACGATTCGTGGCAACGCCGTGCCCACGATCGTCTGGTCGAGGGCGGCGAGCAGCAGGGCCAGCATGACGCCCGCGGTCGCCAGGATTTTGAGGCGGGTAGTCAGCTCAGCTTGTGGCATGGTTGTCTCCTTCGGCCGCGCCCATAACTCGGATGAGGCGCAGGCACAGGTGACGGAGCTGGATCAGCTCCGACTCGCTAAAGCCCTTCGTGAGCTGTGCCTGGCCACCGGCGGCGTCTCGCCAGAGCGCCTTCACCCGCTCACGGCCCTGGGCGGTGAGCTCGGCGTGCACGGAGCGGCGGTCGTCGGGATCATCAACTCGCTTGACGAGGCCATCGCGCTCCAGGTTGTCGACCAGGCCGGTCACGGTCCGAGGTGAGACATCCAGCATCTCAGCCAGGTCGCCCATGGTCAGCCGGCCATCCGTCTGGTGATTCAGCCGCATCAGGATCTGGAAGCGGCCTTCGCTCAACCCGTAATGATCTGCCCAGCGTTCCATCAAGGCGTGCATCTTCTTGGCGAGGATGCGAACGGACGCCAAGGCCTCAGTGCCCGCGTCGACTTTGCGCCCGCTTCGCGTGAGTATCTCCCGGATGTGGGGGTCGTACAGGTAGCCGTTGGCGTCCGTTTGGAACCCGGCCGTATCCGGATCGGCCTTAAAAGTGGGGTGCCTCATATTTACGTGACTCAATATCCCATAACTCAGCAAAAAGAGCAAGCCGGGAATTGTCGAGAGGCGGTGACGAGCAGGACAGCGCCGTGATCGGCGCTGCCCCGCCGTTGACTATGCGACCGATGCCGGCTCCTGCTGGGACTCGGCCGCCGCGTGGGCCGGGACGCCGGCGGTTCCATTGCGCGCCGCAATGGCGCCGACCGCCGCAACCAGCACCACGGCGATCGCCAGCGCCATGGTTGGTCGCATCGCGTCGACGAAGGCCTGGGTGAAGACCGCGTGCGCCAGCTGCTGGATCTGGTGGGCGACCTGGGCCGGCACACCCGCGGGCAAGCTCAGGCTGGTGCCCGTCTGTCCGCGTCCGACCTCGAGGCCCGACCTGGCGGCTTTGCTGAAGCCGTCGACGAACGGTGCCTGTGCCTGGCTCGGCAGTTGCGCCGAGTAACTGACCGCCCGGTTGTGCAGATCGGCAGCCAGCTGGTTCTGCAGCACGGCGCCGATCGCGGCACTGCCGATTACCGCCCCCAGCTCCTGGATGGTGCTCAGCACGCCGGAGGCGACGCCGGCCAGCCGGGGTTGCAGATTTCGGGTCGCCATGCTGAAGACCGGTGTCCAGACCCCGGCCATGCCAATCCCGCCGAGCACCAGGCCCGGCAGGAAGCTCCAGCGGTTCGAGCTCACCTGGGCCATCCACGCGATGTACGCCATCCCGATGGCGAACAGCGTGAGGCCGGTGATCAGGATGTATTTCGCATAGCGCGCCGCCAGGGCGGCCGCGACCCCCGACATGAGCATCATCGCCAGCGGCTGCGGCGCGATCGCGAGCCCGGCATCGAAGGCGCTGAGACCCAGCACCGATTGGTAGAAAATCGTCAGCGGCAGGAAAAAGCCGACGATCGCGAAGCCCATGGCCATCAGCACGAGTGTCATCACGGTGTAATTCCGATCTTTGAAGATGGCGAACGGGAGCAACGGCTCGCGATCCTGACGTCGCCACTGCACGAGGAGAAAGATTGTCAGCACGACCACGCCGGCAGCGATGATCTCCGGGATCGTGATCCAGGACCACACGGTTCCCCAGTCGTAGCGCTGACCCTCGATCAACCCGAACACGATGCCGAGCAGGCCGGTGGTCGCCAGCGCGACGCCCGTCCAATCCAGACGGTGACGCCGGCCCGGGCGGAGGTCCGGCACGAAGGCGAAAGCCAGGATGAAGGTGAGCAGCCCGACCGGCAGGTTCACGTAGAAGATCCACCGCCAGCCAAAGTTGGTGACGATGAACCCGCCCACGACCGGACCCAGCAGAACGGCGAGTCCGGCGAGAGAGCCGTAGATGGCGAAGACTCCGGCACGGCGCTCCGGCGGAAAAATAGTGGTCATGATGGGAAGACCCTGAGGCGCGATGATCGCCGCGCCGATTCCCTGGAGGCCCCGGGCGAGGATTAGCTGCGTCGGATCATGCGCGAGGCCACTGAAGGCCGATGCGACCGTGAAAACGACGATGCCCGCGGCGAACATGTTACGAGGCCCGAAGATGTCCCCCAGCCGTCCCGAGGTGATCAGCAGCACCGCGTACGCCAAGCTGTAGCCATTGAGCACCCACAGGATCTGGTCGAGGGACGCGTGCAGATCGTCAACGATGCTCGGGATGGCGACGTTGACGATGGTGAGGTCGAGCAGGGTCATGAAGAGACCCAGGGCGAGCACCGCGAGGGCCAGCCAGGGCGCCGATGATCGACGATTTTCTGTCATGGTTTCATCCACCTCCTGGGAACGTGCGGTTAGACAAAGAATTGGCGCAGGGCTTTCCCCACGCGTTCCGGCCGGCCGCCTCGGTTGCTATTGCCCGTGGCGCCATGACCGAGTCCGGGAAACTGGATCCGCGTGACATGTGGCAAGACCTTCTCCAGTGCGTCAAGTGCTGCCTTCAGGTAGGCCGGGCTCTTGCTTCCGCCGAGCAACAGGACCTTGGCGCGGATTGCTTTGAACCGCTCGAGAGCGCCTTCCATCTCGGTTGCCAGTTGAAAGTCGTAATGCAGCGTCGGGGCCAGCATCCGCATCGTGACGTCGTCGCCGCTGGCCTTCTTGTCCTCGCTGGCCAACATCCTTGTCGTGAGCCGCTCGAGCAGCCCGCGCGGGACGATGTTGAAGATCGGTGGCCCCATCTGCGTCCCTTTCATCGCGCTGACGAGGGCTGCGGCCACTTCGCCCTGGGCGATCTCTCTCTCATAGCGCTGCACGAAGTCGGTTGGGAGCGAACCGTTGATCGGCAGTGGGGGTTCGAAGATCACGGCTTTTCGAATGGCAGGCAGGGTGAGTGCCGCCTGCAGCCAGATAATGGCGCCCGAGCTCACACCCATTACATCGTGGGCATCG
>Ga0209156_10004224_pt1 | contig 10505 bp, 8 predicted proteins | sample GraSoiAngelo_124_FD_185881 | JGI IMG/M metagenome (GOLD analysis project Ga0209156, IMG submission 185881) | Grasslands soil microbial communities from the Angelo Coastal Reserve, California, USA - 14_0927_05_20cm (SPAdes) (version 2) | ecosystem: Environmental > Terrestrial > Soil > Grasslands ...
GATGACCTCGGCGGCGCTGCGCACCTGCGCGAAGCTGTACTGGGGCGTGAGCGGCACCAGGACGTGCAGGCCGCGCCCGCCGGAGGTCTTGACCCACGCGCGGATCCGGAAGCCGTTCAAGAGGTCGCGCACGAGGAGGGCGGCGTTGCGCACCTCGCGAAAGGCGATCTCGGTGGGATCGAGATCGAACAGCATCAGATCGGGACGGTCGAGGGCGTCGACCGTGCAGCTCCACGGGTGGACGGAGATGTAGCCGAGGTTCACGAAGTACGCGAGGGCGGCACGCTCGGTGACCAGCACGTAGTCGGAGTACCCGAGGGCGGCGTGCTCGCTGCGGATGCGGCGCGTCGTGATCCACGTCGGCAGGCCCGGCGGCGCCGTCTTCTGGTACAGGCACTCGCCCGTGATCGGATCGGGCGCGTGCAGCAGGCTCGCCGGTCGGTTGGCCACGAACGGCAGCAGGTGATCGGCGACGTCGAGGTAGTAGTCGATCAGGTCGCCCTTGGTGACCGCCACGTCGGGCCACAGGACCTCGGCGAGGTGATTGAGGAGCAGCCGGCGATCGTCCAGCTCCAGCACGCGCGTGGTCGAGCTCACGAGGCGCGTCTCCGCGGAGTCTTCCGCGCGGCGGCGACCTCCCGGCGGCCGGCGGCACGCGCGCCGTCGCGCTTGGGCTGCGCTTTGAGGCTTGCCTCGAGCGCGGACATCAGGTCGACGACCTTGGTCGGGGCGCGCCGCCCGCGCTCCGCCGGCTCCGCCGCGCGGCCCTCGAGCTTGCGCTCGATCGTCGCCTGCAGCGCGTCGCGGTAGCGGTCGCGATACTTCTCGGGCTGCCACGGGCCCTCCAGCGTGCCCACGAGCTGCAAGGCGAGGTCGATCTCGCGGCGATCGAGACCGGCGTCGGCGGGCAGGTCGAGCCCGGCCGGCGCCGCGATCTCGTGCGCGAAGCGCATCGTGGTGAGCGTCATCGCGTCGCCGGTGGCCTGCACGGCCGCGAGGTGCTCGCGCTGCCGCAGCACGACCGTGGCCACACCGACGCGGCCGCTGCGGCGCAGAGCCTCGCGGAGCAGCGCGTAGGCCTTGGCGCCGGTCTTTTGCGGCTCGAGGTAATAGGGCTGCTCGAAATAGACAGGCGGGATCTCCGCCGCCACCACGAAGTCGCGGATGTCGATCGTCTGGGTGGCCTCCACGTCGGCGGCCTCGAAGTCGGCCTCGGTCATCACCACGAACTGGCCCTTCTCGTACTCGTAGCCCTTCACGATCTCCGCCCACGGCACCTCGACGTTCTCCTCGGCGCACACGCGCCGGTAGGCGATGGGACTCTTGTCCCTGGCGTGCAGGAGACGGAACGAAAGGTCGCCGCGGGCCGTCGCCGGGTACAGGCCGACGGGAATGCTGACGAGGCCGAAGGTCAGCGCGCCTTTCCAGACCGGCCGCACGGCTGCCTCACCATCCGGCTACCCGCAACCGGTTGCGCATATGCATGTACGCTTTCACATCACGCCGCGCGGGCGAGGCGGCGGCGTTCCGCGACGAAGCGGTCCACGGCGGCGAGCGTGGTGGCCACGGCCAGTCCCGTTTGCACGGCCCGCGCGCTGATGCCGACCACGCGTCCGATCGGCATGCGCGACAGCAGGAAGCCGACGGCGAACGCGCCCGCGACGACCGTGTAGGGCGCCCACCAGCGTCCTTCCACGACGTGACCGAGCGCGTCGAGCTGACGCTCGATCACGCGACGGGTCACCGCGATGTCAGCTTCGATTTCAGCTGGGCTACGAGCCATCGCCAGGTCTCCTGCAGGGAGGCGAGGGTTTGTTGGGGCCACGCGATGTGGGTGAGGCGCCACGCGCTCCACGCGAGCGCGGCGAGCGCGAGCACGGCAACGAAGCCACCTGCGGCCACCAGATGCTGCCAGGGTGTGTGAAAGAGCGGCGCCAGCGCGCCCGCGGCGAGCACGACGATCGACGCGAGCAGCGCGATGGCGGCGGGGATGGCGACGGCGAGCGCCACCGCGACGCGGATCACGAGGCTGCGCGTCTCCGCCCAGCCGAGCTCGAGCTCGAGCGCGATGAGCCGCACGAGACGCGAAGCGAGCGATTCGTGCCTCGGGGGGACGGACACCTCGAGGCGGGACGGAGTGGCCATCGCCACTCTGGGGTAGCAAAAGCAGGGCCACCGTCTTCGGTTAACTGATCAAAATCCTGCGATGTTTTAGCCGAAATCGTGGGAGGGCACGACGTGTGCCAGCCGTGGCAACGGCTCCACGCGCCCCGCCCGCACGGATACCACGCCGTCCTGCATTTGTAAGATTCCCTCCACGAGCAGAAAGGGCTCGCTGACGAGCGGCAGGCGTCGACGCGCGAAGAGCCCGGGCGTCACGATGACGTTCGCGATCCCCGTCTCGTCTTCGAGGCTCAGGAACACGAACCCCTTCGCGGTGCCCGGCCGCTGGCGCACGATCACGCTGCCGGCGACCCGCACGCGCGCGCCATCGTCACCGCGCGCGAGGTCGATGGCGCGGGTGACCCCGCGCGCGGCGAGGGCCGCGCGCCGCAGCGCCATCGGGTGCGGGCCGAGGGTGACGCCGGTGCCGGCGTAGTCGGCGGTGAGCCGCTCGTCAGCGGCCATCTCGCGCAGCGGCGACTCGGAAGATGGGCCCTTATCGTCGCTCGCCGCGAAGAGCGGACCGGGGTCCTGCTCGGCGACCGTCCAGAGATTCGCGCGGCGCGTGCCGCCGAGCGGCGACAGCGCGCCGATCGTGGCGAGCGTGGCCATCTCCTCGCGCGTGAGCCCGACCCGGGCGGCGAGATCGCGCGCGGAGGCGAACACCCGCGTCGCGCGCGCGGTCACCAGCGCCTGCCCCGCGCGTTCGCGCAACCCCTTCACGACGCGGAGACCGAGGCGCACCACCCAGGCGTCGTCGCGCCGCTCGAGCGTGCACGGCCAGTCCGAGCGCGTGACGTCCACCGGCAGCACGCGCACGCCGTGGCGGCGCGCGTCGTTGACGACGGTCGCGGAGTGGTAGAAGCCCATCGGCTGGTTGTTGAGCAGCGCCGCGTAGAAGGCCGGGCCGTGGTGCGTCTTGAGGTACGCGCTGGCGTACGCGAGGAGCGCGAAGCTGCTGCTGTGCGAGTTGTGGACGACCAGGTCGTTGGCGACGAAGTTGTGGTCGCCTTCGATCTCGAGGTCGTAGGTGTCCCGTATTCCGGCGCGCTCGACGGTGAGGACGCTGTCCCACCGGACGCTCGAGTCGACCAGCTCGGCGCTCCCGCCACCGCGCGGGGCCGCGGCGACACGGTCGCGCTCGCGCAGCGCGGCGAGCGGCCGCCAGCCCTGCGGCGTCAACAGCGGATGCTCGGCGGTGGCGACGATGCTCCGTCCGCCCAGCGTCGCCAGGCGATAGACGCCGCGACGACCGCTGGCGGTGGCGCCCAGCACCCGGCGCCGTCGCAGCCTCCGGCCCTCGTCGCACGCCAGGGTGGCCTCGACGCGCTCGACACCATGGACGACGTCCTCGATCCGCACCCACCGTCCGCTATCGGCGTCAAGCACGCGGGTGTCGCCCACGACGCACTCCGGAAAGCCGTAGAGCGCGAACGACGTGATCTGGTGGACGATCTCGTCGGCGGCCCGACCGGTGATCCCACGGCCCGCCATGCCCTCGCGCAGCTTCACCTCGACCTCCGCCATCCGCCGCTCGCTCCGCTTGAACCCGAACGCGCGCCGAAGCTCCTCCGCCTCGCTGCCGCTGAAGCCCGCGGCCACCATGGCGATCCGCAGCAGCTGCTCCTGGAAGAGCGGCACCCCGAGGGTGCGGGAGAGAATCGGCTCCAGGCTCGGATGCGCGTAGGTCACCGCCTCGCGGCCGCGCCGGCGGCGCACGTAGGGATGCACCATGTCGCCGACGATCGGCCCCGGGCGGATGATGGCGATCTGCACGACGAGGTCGTAGAAGCGCTCGGGATGGATGCGCGGCAGCGTCGCCATCTGGGCGCGGCTCTCCACCTGGAACACGCCGATCGTGTCGGCGCGCTGGAGCATCCCGTAGACCTCGGGATCGTCGGCCGGCAGGTGCGCGAGGTCGACCACCCCGCCCGTCTCGCTCACGAGCGCGATCGATTCCTGGAGCACCGACATCATGCGCAGCCCGAGCAGGTCCACCTTCACGATGCCGAGCGCGGCGCAGTCCTCCTTGTCCCACTGCACCACCACGCGCCCGGGCATGGTGGCGGGCTCGAGCGGCACCACGTCGTCGAGGCGGCCGGCGGCGATGACCATGCCGCCGGAGTGCTGGCCGAGGTGCCGTGGCAAGTCTTGAAGCCGCGTCCAGAGCGCGGCGAACTTGCGGATGCGCGGATGGCGCGTGTCGCAGCCCGCCTCGTGCAGGTGGCGCGTCAGCACGGCCTCGGGATCCTGATAGCCCCAGCTCTCGACGAGCCGCGCGAGCCGGTCCTGCATGTCGCCGGGCAGTCCCAGCGCCTTGCCCACTTCGCGCGCCGCGCTGCGGCCGCGGTACGTGATGACGTTGGCGGTCATCCCCGCGCCGAGCCGGCCGTAGCGCCGGTAGACGTACTGGATCACCGTCTCGCGCCGCGCGCCGCTCGGCAGATCGAGATCGATGTCCGGCCACTCGCCGCGCGACTCCGAGAGGAAGCGCTCGAAGAGCAGATCCATCTTCACGGGATCGACGGCGGTGATGCCGAGCGCATAGCAGACCGCGCTGTTGGCGGCGGAGCCGCGGCCCTGCACGAGCACGTCGTTGGCGCGGCAGAACTCGACGATGTCCCAGACGATGAGGAAGTAGCCCGCGAGGTCGAGCCGGCCGATGATCTCCAGCTCGTGCGAAACTTGCTGACGCGCGCGCTCGGCCAGCGAGCCGGCGGGCCCGTAGCGGGCCCGCACTCCGCGCGCGACGAGGTCGCGCAGATGCGCCTGGGCATTCTCGCCGGGCGGCAGCGGAAAGTCGGGAAAGCGATAGCCGAGGTCCTTGAGCGTGAAGCCCAGGCGCAGCGCGAGCTCGCCGCCTGCGGCCACGGCCTCGGGCAGGTCGCGGAACGCGGCCGTCATCGCCGCGCCGTCTCGCAGGCCGCGCTCGGCGTTGAGGAGCAGCCGGCGACCCGCGTGGTCGAGGTCGGTCTTCTCGCGGATGCACGTGAAGACGTCGGCCACCGCGCGACCCCCAGGGCGCGCATAGAGCGGCTGGTTGGCCGCCAGGAGCGGCACGCGCGCGGCACGCGCCAGCGCCACCAGCCGCTCGAGATCGCGCTCCTGCGCGCGGTCGAAGTGACGCTGCACCTCCACGAAGACGTTGGCGCGACCGAAGACGGCCACCAGCCGGTCGAGGATTCTCCTCGCGGCGTCGCGGTCACCCGCCCGCACGGCGTCCGCGAGCGGCCCGCGCGCGCCGCCGGTGAGGCAGACGAGACCGCTCGCCGCGGCTTCGAGATCCTCGAGGCTGACGGCGGCCTTGCCCTTGGGCGCGCCGAGCTTGGCCCGCGTGATCAGCCGGCAGAGGTTCTGCCAGCCCTCGCGATCCTCGACGAGCACGGGCAGCCGCGCGCCGTCGGCGAGTGTGAGCTCGCTGCCCACGAGTGGTCGGATGCCCGCGTCGACCGCGGCGCGATGGAAGCGCGGCGCGCCGTAGACGCCGTCACGGTCGACGAGCGCCAGCACCGGCATGTCACGCCGCGCGGCCTCGGCCACCAGCGCCTCCGGCTGATCCGCGCCCTCGAGAAACGTGAACGCCGACTGCGCGTGCAGCTCCACAAACATCACTCGGCCCCTGCCGCCGTCTGTGGCTCGCGCCGGTGCCTCCGCGGGCGCGGAGTCTCGACGATGACGCGCGGCTCGGAATCGGTGCACGTTGACAGGCGCACCGTTCTGTCGATTTGCGTGGTCGAACGGGGGCGGCCCCGCTGCCCGTCGCTCGCGGCTCGCGCCGTCCGGCCGCGAATACGCACCGCGCTAGTCGTAGACGCCATCGAGATACCACTCCCCCGCACGGAGGTCGCGCGCGAGCCGGCAGACGGCGCCGTCGGAGAGCGCCACGTCCCATTCGTCGCGCGCCCACGCCGCGGCGTCCCACCATTCGCCCGACACGCGCCACGGGCCGGCGCATCCGACGACGCGCGCCTCGGCAGCAAGTGCGCCGTAGACCAGCGCCGGTCGGCGCTCGCCGTCCGTGGTGACCCTCACGCGACGCGGCGGGCGCAGCCGGCGCAGCGCCAGCACGGCATCGCCTGCGGGCCTGGGCGTCTCGGGCGCAACGTCCAGCACGAGGCGCGCGGGGAGGAACGCGTCGGGCCGGTGCGAGTCGGCGAGGGCAACGGCGCCGACGCCCTCGACGCCCACCAGCGTCACGAGCCGCGCGAGCACCGTCGCCAGATCGCGCTCGGCCGGCGGCGCCGAGCGGCCGAGGCGCCCCGGGACCGCACGGCGGGGAACGGGGCTGGCCTGGAGCGCGACCGCGGTCACCGCGCCCTGCGGGGGTCGCGCGCCGAGGTCGTGCTCGAGCAGCGTCAGGAGCGGGCGCGGCGCGTCCATCGGAGAGGCCAGCGCGAGCGTGCGCGCGTGATGGCCGCCGCCCGTGAGCGCCAGGCGTAGCTCGAGCGTGTCGGCGAGAAGATGGGCGGCCGACAGCCGCGCGGTCAGTCGCTCCAGCACGCGCTCGAGCACGGCAACGAGGGGACCGAGCGCGTCGATCTCCCAGTCGAGCTCCTGCGCCTCTTCCCAGAACGGCGGCGGCGTCCACGACGTCCACGGCGCGGGGTCGTCCATCCCGCGCGCCAGGTCGTGGGCCGCAAGCCCTGCTGCTCCCAGACGGGCGGCCAGCCCAGCGCGGGGCAAGGACGCCAGCTCTCCCAGCGTGGCCACACCCCAGCGCCCGAGCGCGTGCGCGATGTCGGCAGGCCAGTCGAGCGTCGCCACGGGCACCGGGGCCAGGGCCTGGGCCTCGCCTCCAGCAACGATGACCCCGAGGCCGGCGCGCGCGGCGATGCGTGCCGCCGCGCGCGTGCCGGCAACACCGACACGTGCGGGCAGGCCAACGGCGCGTGCGGCGCGGCCGAGGCGCTCGGCGATCGCGGCGTCGCCGCCGACGAGGCGTCCGAGGCCCGCGGCATCGACGTGAACGAGCCCGGGGGCGACGTCCTCCAGTCTGGGCGAGACGCCGTAGCACGCGTCCAGCAGCGCGCGGCGCGCCGCCTCCGCGCGCGCCGGTGACACCGGACGACGGATCAGCTGGGGGCAGCGCGCCACCGCGGCGGCGTCGGGGATCCCCGGGCGAATGCCGCGCTCACGCGCCGGCGCGTTGGCTTCGACCACGCGGGTGGCCGGCGCGGCGCCCGTCACCACCGCCAAGGGGTGCTCGCGCAGGGCGGGCTCCGCGCGCTCGGCCGCCGCCGCGACGAAGGCGTCGACCCAGACACACGCGACACGGGTCACAGGTCGCCCGGCGCTACGCCGTCCACCACTGCTGCTCCTCCATCGCACCCGGCGGCGCCCCAAAGACCGCCGACGGGGAGGCCCCCTGGTTGCGGAGTACTTGAACCCGTGTGCTCATCCCGGCCAGCCGCGTCGGAGCGTGGCGTGAGCCCGCCCACGCCAGGGCGTCGCGCCGAGTACGTACGGCCAGCGTCGCGCCCGCTCCCGCGACGCGCCGCCGGCCAACGAGTAGCAGCGCCACCCCCGCGCGGCGCGCGGCCTGGCGCAGGCGAAAAGCCGCGCCGAGCGAGACGCGCGGCGGCGTCTCGCCGGCGTCGAGGGCCACCAGGGCCCAGCCGGGACAGCGCGCGAGCAGATCCGTCGCAGCCAGCGCGGCCTCGCGACGCCCGCCGCAGCGTACCCACAGCAGATGTGCGAGCACGACACCCGCGCGCGCGGCGGACCCGGGATCGAAGGCACCGTCGGCGTCCACGAGGGCAGCCATGCCTCCGGCCGCGGTGACGTCGCGCAGACACGCGGTCATCAGGCTCGTGCGGCCGGACGACAACTCGCCGACGATTTCAGTGATCGTCCCCGCACGTACCCACGAAGTCGGGGTCATGGTTCTGAGGCTAAACATGAGTTGAGTGACCCGCAAGCCCTGATATATCGCGGCTTCCGAGGTGTGGACCCCCTATATCCTGGGCTCAGAGCCCATCGTCGGGAAGTGTCGCAACGGCATTCCATGGCCTCACGCTTGCACCCATTCCTCTCGGAAAAGAAAGCGGGAGAAGCTCATGGCCAAGCAGATCGGCTACGCCGTCGTGGGCGCAGGGCCGCTCGTCGAGCGCGCGCTCTTGCCGGCCTTCGGGCGAGCAGGGGGAGAGACGCGGCTCGCCGCAATCGTCTCGGCCGACCGTGCTCGCGCCCACGCGCTCGCGCAGGAGCATCGCGCGACGGGATATCAGTACGACGAGTTCCGGCAGTGCCTGCAGCGTGAAGACGTCCAGGCCGTCTATCTCGCGCTGCCCAACTCGCTGCACTGCGATTATGCGGTCGAGGCCGCGCGCGCCGGCGCCCACGTGGTGTGCGAGCGGCCGATGGCGGTGATGGCGGACGAATGCCGTCGCATGCTCCGCACCGTCCAGACGAACCGCGTGAAGCTGATGATCGCCTACCACGTGCAAGCGCACCCCGCGTACCAGAAGCTGCTCGAGCTGGTGCGCGGCGGCACCATCGGCGCGCCGAAGACGTTCAGCAGCGACGCCACGATCCGCGTGCAGGATCCCGACGACGTCCGGCTGCAGCGCCGCCTCGGCGGCGGCACCGTGTACGACCTCGGCGTGCCCGCGATCTTCGTCGCGCGCACCGTGTTCGACGCCGAGCCGGCGCAGGTCATGGCGATGACCGCGCGGATGACGCGGCGCTACGGCGGCGACGTCGACGAGAGCACCGTCGCGCTCATCCGCTTCCCTGACGACCGCCTCGCGCACCTGCACACGTCGTTCGGCGAGGAGCCGACGTCCGTGCTCACCGTGTTCGGGGACGAGGGCTCGATCCGCCTCACGGGCGCCTACGAGGCGCACCGGTCGTCCGCGCTCGACGTGGTGCGCGGCGGTCGGCTGGAGGAGATGACCTTCGAGCCGTCCGACCCGTTCGCGGCGGAGCTCGCCCACTTCTCGAATTCGATCCTGAGAGACGTCGCGCCCGAGCCCTCCGGCATCGAGGGCCTGACCGACGTCCGGATCGTCGAAGCAATCTACCGTTCCGCGCGCGACGGCCGTCCTGTGACGTTGCCGAGAGTCGCGCGGCTCGAGGCGTCGCCGGCTGAGCATGACTTGCGCAAGCCGGTCGCCAACCGGCGCCAGGCCAGTTGAGGCCGGCGCGGGCAACCTTCAACACCCCACAGCAGCAGGAGGCAGAACGATGAAGACCTTCACGGGCGCATTGGCGCTGGGCGTCGCCCTCGCATTGGCGACGGCTCCGGCGCTCGCGCAGGGGCCGGGTAGCACCAGCGGCGACAGCAAGGGCACTTCGCCCTCGGCGGCCGGCAGCGACACGAAGACCGACCAGGCGCCGCCGACGAGCGGTTCGACGAGCGGCTCCGGCAGCGGCTCGGCCACGACCGACACACAGGCCGGCGCCAGCAGCGATCAGAAGGCGACCTCGCCGTCGGCCAGTCCGACCGACACGAAGGCGCAGGACGCGACGAAGTCATCGGATTCCATGAAGTCGGACACGAAGTCGTCGTACGACACGAAGGGGTCCGATAGCATGAAGTCCTCCGATAACGTCTCCGGCGCCAAGGGCCGCCGCGCTGCGAACGGCGCGCGTGGTGGCGCGATGTCGGCCGATGCCGACCAGGTGCGGGCAGTCCAGCAGGCGCTCAAGGACCAGGGTCACGATCCGGGCGAGATCGACGGCAAAATGGGGCCCAAGACCCAGGCTGCGCTGCGTGACTACCAGCAGAAGCAGGGTCTGAAGGCGACCGGCCAGCTCGACGGCGAGACCTCGGCCAAGCTGGGCGTGGAGTCCAAGACCTCGGCTGCGCCCTCGGCTGCGCCGTCGATCAGCAGCCCGGCGGCCTCGCCGAGCACGAGCGCACCGTCGTCCAGCGACTCCGGGGCGAAGTCGGACACCAAGGCGAGCACGGGCGTGAAGTCGGACACCAAGGCGAGCACGGGCGTGAAGTCGGACACCAAGACCGACACGTCTGCGAAGCCCTCGACCGACACGAAGCAACCGAAGTAACCGCACGACCGAACGCGTAGTAGTTGTAGAGGAGCGCCCCGGCTTCCCCGGGGCGCTCCGACGTTTAGAGGCGCGCGGGTTCCCCGGGGCACCCCGAACGTTTGGGGGTCTGGGGGCCATCTCGGGGCCCCCAACATTACGGCTGGCCCGGTTCAGAGGGGCGCCCCAGGTTCCCCGGGGCGCCCGAACGTTTGGGGGTCTGGGGGCCATCTCGGGGCCCCCAGCATTACGAGCGGCCAGGTTCAGAGGGGCGACCCGGGCTTCCCGGTGCGCCCCGAACGTTTGGGGGTCTGGGGGCCATCTCGGGGCCCCCAGCATTACAGACGGACGCG
>Ga0209156_10004231_pt1 | contig 10502 bp, 8 predicted proteins | sample GraSoiAngelo_124_FD_185881 | JGI IMG/M metagenome (GOLD analysis project Ga0209156, IMG submission 185881) | Grasslands soil microbial communities from the Angelo Coastal Reserve, California, USA - 14_0927_05_20cm (SPAdes) (version 2) | ecosystem: Environmental > Terrestrial > Soil > Grasslands ...
GCCGAGGCGGTGCAGGGTCGGTGCGCGGTTCAAGAGCACCGGGTGCTCGCGGATGACCTCCTCGAGGATGTCCCACACCTCGGGCCGCTCCTTCTCCACCATCTTCTTCGCGCTCTTGATGGTGGTGACGTGCCCGCGCTCCTCGAGCTTGTTGTAGATGAAGGGCTTGAACAGCTCGAGCGCCATGATCTTCGGCAGGCCGCACTGGTGCAGCTTGAGCTCGGGGCCGACCACGATGACCGAGCGGCCCGAGTAGTCGACGCGCTTGCCGAGCAGGTTCTGGCGGAACCGTCCCTGCTTGCCCTTGAGCATGTCGCTGAGCGACTTCAAAGGTCGCTTGTTGGGACCGGTAATGGTTTTGCCGCGCCTTCCGTTATCGAAAAGCGCGTCCACCGCTTCCTGCAGCATCCGCTTCTCGTTGCGGATGATGATGTCGGGGGCGTTCAGCTCCTGCAGCCTCTTCAGGCGGTTGTTGCGGTTGATGACGCGCCGGTAGAGGTCGTTCAGGTCGCTGGTCGCGAAGCGGCCGCCGTCGAGGGGGACGAGGGGACGCAGATCCGGCGGGATGACCGGGATCACGTCGAGCATCATCCACTCGGGCTTGTTGCCGCTCTCGCGGAACGACTCCACCACCTTGAGGCGCTTGGCCAGCTTCTTCCGCTTCGCGTCGCTCGTCGCCTCCCGCATGTCCTTGCGCAATTCGACCGAGAGCGACTCGATGTCGATCTTGCGGAGCAGCTCGCGCACGGCCTCGCCGCCCATGCCGGCGATGAACGCCTCCTCGCCGAGCTCCTCGACCGCCTTGTAGTACTTGTCCTCGCTGAGCAGCTCTCCCGCCTGGAAGGGCGACTCCTTGGCGTCGATGACGACGAACGATTCGCAGTAGAGGACCTTCTCCAGGTCCTTGAGCGTGATGTCGAGCAGGTTTCCGATTCGCGACGGCAGCGACTTCAGGAACCAGATGTGCGCGACCGGCGTGGCGAGGTTGATGTGCCCGAGGCGCTCACGGCGCACCTTGGACTGGATGACCTCGACGCCGCACTTCTCGCAAACCACCCCGCGGTGCTTCATGCGCTTGTACTTGCCGCAGTTGCACTCGTAGTCCTTCACCGGCCCGAAGATCTTGGCGCAGAAGAGCCCGTCCCGCTCCGGCTTGAAGGTGCGGTAGTTGATCGTCTCGGGCTTCTTCACCTCTCCGTGCGACCACTGCCGGATCTTCTCCGGGCTGGCGAGCGAGATGCGGATCGCGCTGAACGAAAGCGGGTCCTTGGGCTTCTCGAAGAAATTGAAGATGTCCTTCACCGCGACCTCCTGAATCTTTCGTTGAAGTCGATCAAGCTGCCGCTCCTCCCACCTTCTTCGGAGCTGGTGCGGGGACCACCTCTTCCGGCGGCCGCTCCATCAGCTCGACGTCCAGGCCGAGGGACTGCAGCTCCTTGATGAGCACGTTGAACGACTCGGGAAGTCCCGACTCGAGCGCGTACTCTCCCTTGACGATCGACTCGTACATGCGGGTCCGGCCGACGACGTCGTCGGACTTCACCGTGAGGAACTCCTGCAGCGAGTAGGCCGCTCCGTAGGCCTCCATCGCCCACACTTCCATCTCTCCCAGGCGCTGGCCGCCGAACTGTGCCTTGCCGCCGAGCGGCTGCTGGGTGACTAGGGAATATGGCCCGATGCTGCGGGCGTGGATCTTCTCGTCGACCAGGTGATGCAGTTTCAGCATGTACATGATGCCCACCGTCACGTCCTGGTCGAACGCCTCGCCCGTGCGGCCGTCGAAGAGGATCATCTGTCCCGTCTTGGGCAGGCCGGCGTGCTCGAGCTGCGCGAGGATCTCCGGCTCGCGCGCTCCGTCGAAGACCGGCGAGGCGAAGTGCACGCCCTTCACCAGCTTCTGCGCCAGCCGCTGCACTTCCTTGTCGGGCAGCTGGTCGAGGAAGTCGTGCATCTCCTTGCCGTCGTAGATCCGCTTCAGGTCCTTGCGGATCGCGTCGGGGCCCCATTTGTCGTCGATCATCTTCTGGATCTGCTCGCCCAGGCCGCGCGCTGCCCAGCCGAGGTGGGTCTCCAGGATCTGGCCGATGTTCATGCGGCTCGGAACGCCGAGCGGATTCAGCACCAGGTCCACCGCGCGGCCGTCCTCGAGGTACGGCATGTCCTCTTCCGAGAGCACGCGGGAGACGACGCCCTTGTTGCCGTGGCGTCCGGCCATCTTGTCGCCGACCGAGAGCTTGCGCTTGATGGCGACGTAGACCTTCACCATCTTGATGACGCCCGGCGGCAGCTCGTCGCCCTTCTTCAGGCGCGAGATCTTCTCCCCGAAGACGAGCTTCACGAGCTCCTTCTGCTCGTTGAAGTTCTCCAGGATCTTGGCGACCTTCTCCTCCGCGCCGCCGACGGCGATCTCGGGCCAGTACTTCTCCGGGATCTCGTCGAGCTGCGCGTCGGCGATGGCCTGCCCCTTGTTGAGCAGAACGTGGCCCTTGTCGTCGACGAGCTTGGCCGTCGTCTCCTTGCCGTGCAGGAGCCGCTTGATGCGCTTGTAGGCCGAGTCCTTGAGGATCTTGATCTCGTCGTTCTGATCCTTGAGGAGCTTCGCCTCTTCTTGGTTCTCGATGTCCTTGGCGCGCTCGTCCTTGTCGACGCCCTTGCGCGAGAACACCTTGGCGTTGATCACCGTGCCGGTCACGCCCGGCGGAACGCGCAGCGAGCTGTCGCGCACGTCGCCGGCCTTCTCGCCGAAGATCGCGCGGAGGAGCTTCTCCTCGGGTGAGAGCTGGGTCTCGCCCTTGGGCGTGATCTTCCCGACCAGGATGGAGCCGGGCTGCACCTCGGCGCCGATGCGGATGATGCCGGAGTCGTCGAGGTCCTTGAGGGCCTCCTCACCGACGTTCGGGATGTCGCGAGTGATCTCTTCCTTGCCGAGCTTGGTGTCCCGGGCGATGCACTCGAACTCCTCGATGTGGATCGAGGTGAACACGTCCTCGCGGGTGATGCGCTCGGAGACGAGGATCGAGTCCTCGAAGTTGTAGCCCTGCCAGGGCATGAAGGCGACGACCACGTTCTGGCCGAGCGCCAACTCCCCGGTCTCCGTCGCGGGACCGTCGCTGATCACGTCGCCCTTCCTGACGCGGTCGCCGGCCTTCACGATCGGCTTCTGGTTGATGCAGGTGTTCTGGTTCGAGCGCTGGTATTTGATGAGGTTGTAGATGTCGACTTCGCTCGCCACGTCGATGGTCTCGCCCTTCCCCTCGGCGCGAACGACGATGCGGCCGGCGTCGACCTGGTCGATGACGCCGTCGCGGCGGGCGACGACGCAGACGCCGGAGTCGCGGGCCACGGTGCCCTCGATGCCAGTGCCGACGAGCGGAGCGGCGGTGCGGAGCAGAGGCACCGCCTGCCGCTGCATGTTGGAGCCCATCAGCGCGCGGTTCGCGTCGTCGTTCTCGAGGAAGGGGATGAGCGAGGCCGCTACCGAGACGAGCTGGTTCGGCGACACGTCCATCAGCGAGATGTCCTCCGGACGCGCCATGGGGAATTCGCCCGCCTTGCGGCAGGAGACGAGCGCCGTCTCGAAGTGGCCCTTCTTGTCGAAGACCGCGTTCGCCTGCGCGATGACGTGCTTCTCCTCCTCGAGCGCCGAGTAGAACTTCACCTCGTCGGTGACCTTGCCTTCCTTCACCGAGCGGTACGGGGTCTCGACGAAGCCGTACTCGTTGACCCGGGCGAAGGTGCTCAAGGACGCGATGAGGCCGATGTTCGGACCTTCCGGCGTCTCGATGGGGCAGATGCGCCCGTAGTGGGTCGGGTGCACGTCGCGCACTTCGAAGCCCGCGCGCTCCCGGGTGAGACCGCCGGGCCCGAGCGCCGAGAGGCGCCGCTTGTGCGTCACCTCGGAGAGCGGGTTGGTCTGGTCCATGAACTGCGAGAGCTGCGAGGACCCGAAGAACTCCTTGATCACCGCCGTGACGGGCTTGGCGTTGATCAAGTCGTGCGGCATGAGCGTCTCGATCTCCTGGAGGCTCATGCGCTCCTTGATGGCGCGCTCCATGCGGACGAGACCGATGCGGTACTGGTTCTCGAGCAACTCGCCCACCGCGCGCACACGGCGGTTGCCGAGGTGGTCGATGTCGTCGATCGCTCCCTTTCCGTTCTTCAGATCGATGAGGTAGCGGACCACCTCGAGGATGTCCTTCTTGGTGAGGACCGCCTGCTCGAGGGGCTCGTCGATGCCGAACTTGTAGTTGAGCTTGAGCCGGCCGACCTTGGAGAGGTCGTAGCGCTCCGGATTGAAGAACAGGTTGATGAAGAGGTTCGTCGCCGTCTCGATGGTCGGCGGATCTCCGGGCCGCAGGCGCCGGTAGATCTCCATGATCGCCTCTTCAGGCGTCGGCGTCTTGTCGGCCATCAGCGTGTCGCGCAGGAAGGGGCCGACGTTCAGGTTGTCGATGAAGAGCACCTGGAACTCGTTGATGCCCCTCTCGTTCAGCTTGTCGACCTTCTCCTCGGTGACCTCCTCATTGCACTCGAGGAGCACCTCGCCCGTCTTCTCGTCGACGACGTCCTTGGCGCTGATCTTGGTGACCAGCTCTTCGACGTCGATGGGCAGCGTCTTGATCTTGGCCTGCTCGAGCTTCTTGATCGCGCCGCGGGTGAATTTGCGGTTCTTCTTGACGATCACTTCCCCGGTCTTCGGGTTCTTGATGTCGCGGGTCGCGCGCTGGCCGGGGAGGAGTTCCAGCTCGACCGACTTCTCGTACTTGGTCTTCTCGCCGATGTAGATGGTCTCGGTGGCGTAGAAGTAATTGAGCATCTCCTCGGGCGAGCCCTTGAACTCGATCGGGCTCTTCTTCGCGGTGTCGGGGACCGCCCCGAGCGCGCGCAGAAGGACCGTGGCCGGCAGCTTCCGGCGCCGATCGATGCGCACGTAGAGGATGTCCTTGTGGTCGAACTCGAAATCGATCCACGAGCCGCGGTACGGGATGATGCGGGCGTTGTAGAGCAGCTTGCCCGACGAGTGGCTCTTGCCCTTGTCGTGATCGAAGAACGCGCCCGGCGAGCGGTGGAGTTGGGAGACGACGACGCGCTCGGTGCCGTTGATGATGAAGGTCCCGTTCGAGGTCATGAGCGGGATCTCGCCGAAATAGACCTCCTGCTCCTTGACGTCGCGGATCGACTGGGCGCCGGTCTCCTCGTCCTTGTCCCAGACGACGAGACGGACCACCACCTTGATGGGCGCGGAGTAGGTCATGCCGCGCTGGTGGCACTCGTCGACGTCGTACTTGGGCTTCTCGAGGTGGTAGCTGACGAACTCGAGGCTACTCGTCTCGTTGAAGTCCTTGATGGGGAAGACGCTCTTGAACACGCCCTGCAGGCCGGTGTCCTCGCGCCGTTCGGGCGCGATCTCGGCCTGGAGGAACTTGTCGTAGCTGTTCTTCTGGATGTCGATCAGGTTCGGGATGTCGATGATCTTCTGGATCTTCGCGAAATTCTTGCGCGTGCGGAAATTGTTCTGGATCGTCGCCGCCATGTGAAGGGTTGCTCCCCTTTTTTCGATCGAGACACGGAGGGCCCGCCCTAGTCCCTCCGTCGAAGCGAAAACTCCGGCCGCGGCAGGGATCCTTCAGAATCCCTGCCGAAGCCGGCCTCGTTCCCGGCGCGTGGCCGGGCATGCTGTGTTCGAGCTACTTCAGCTCTACCGTCGCCCCAGCAGCTTTGAGCTGCTCCGAGAACTTGTTCGCGTCCTCCTTCGACAGGCCCTCCTTCACGGTCTTGGGAGCACCTTCGACGAGGTCCTTGGCCTCCTTGAGACCAAGGCCGGTGATCGCGCGCACTTCTTTGATGACGTTGATTTTCTTCTCTCCAGCGGCCTGGAGGACGAGCGTGAACTCGGTCTTCTCCTCGGCAGGCTTGGCAGCCGCCGCCCCGGCTCCCGCTGCCGGAGCGGCCGCCATCGCGACCGGAGCCGCGGCGGAAACGCCCCATTTCGTCTCGAGCATCTTCACCAGCTCCGCCGCCTGCATCACGGTGAGCTGCGAAAGGGACTCTGCGATCTGGTTGAGATCAGCCATTTGCCAACTTCCTTTGCGCGCCGCGTAAGGCGCATAGATGTTCAACTGCCGCTTCGGATTCGCGCCGCGTCACGCGGCCTTTTCGCTTTTCGCCTTCAGCACCTGGGCAACCTGGCTGCCCGGGGTGTTGAGGAGCCGGACGAGCTTCTGGGCCGGGGACGTGAGCATCCCGAGCAACATCGCCCGGAGCTCGGGTAGCCCGGGCATGTCGGCCAGGGCGGTGAGTCCCTTGGCGTCGACCAGGTTTCCCTGCACGACGCCGGCCTTCACCTTCATCTTCTCGCCCTGCTCCTTGAGCACGTCCCGGAGCAGCCGGGCGGGCGCCACCACGTCGTCGTAGGCGAGGACGATGGCGTTCGGTCCCTCGAGCTGTTCGGCGAACTTCTCCAGCGAAGTTCCCTTCGCGGCGAGCCTGGCCAGGGTGTTCTTGACGACCTTGTAGTCCACCTTGGAGTCGCGGAAGGTCTTCCGCAGCTTCACGGTGGCGGCGGCGTCGATGGCTCCGTAGCCGACCGCCGCGGCGAACTGCGCCTTGGCCATCTTCTCGTGGAGCGCCGACACCATCTCTTGCTTCTCGTTGCGCTGCATGCCGTCACCTCCTTCCTGCGCGGATTCCGGTTCGGGCACGCGAGCGCGTATCGCCGAACCCCTGGCTCAAGCTCAGTCTCGGCAGGCCTTGCGGTTTAAGGGCCCTTGAAGAGCCCGCCTGCTGTCTTGGACCAGTGTGAATAGAGCTATTAGAGCGGTCTCCCTCCCTATTTATGCAAAGCGGAAATGGCCGCCGTATCGAGGCGGATTCCGGGTCCCATGGTGGTGCTGACGGAGACGCCCTTGAGGTACGTCCCCTTCGCGGTGGCGGGCTTCGCCCGCATGACCGTATCGAGGATGGCGTTCACGTTGTCGGTGAGCCGCTTCACATCGAACGAAGCCTTTCCCACCGGAACGTGGACGATGCCCGCCTTCTCGACGCGGAACTCGACCTTGCCGGCCTTCGCCTCGCGTACCGCGCGGGTCACGTCCGCGGTGACCGTTCCGACCTTGGGGTTCGGCATCAAGCCACGCGGACCGAGCACTTTACCGAGGCGGCCGACGACGCCCATCATGTCCGGCGTGGCGATGGCGACGTCGAAGTCGAGCCATCCCTCCTGCACCTTGGCGGCGAGATCCTCGGCGCCGACCGTATCCGCGCCCGCTTCCTGCGCCTCGCGCGCCTTGTCTCCCTTGGCGAAGACCGCGATCCGCACCGTCTTGCCGATGCCGTGGGGCAGGACCACCGCGCCGCGCACCATCTGATCGGCGTGCTTGGGATCGACGCCCAGCCGGATGGCGACGTCCACGGTCTCGTCGAACTTCTTCTTCGCCGTCTTGCCCACCAGAGCGCACGCCTCGTCCACCGAGTAGCGCTTCTCGCGATCGATGAGCTTCAGGGCTTCCAGATACTTCTTTCCAGGCTTGGCCATGTCCGTTCTCCTAGCCGACCACGTCGACGCCCATCGAGCGCGCCGTCCCGGCGATGCTGTTCATGGCTGCCTCGACCGAGCCGGCGGTCATGTCCGCCATCTTGGTCTTCGCGATCTGCTCGAGCTGCTTGCGGGTGAGCTGGCCCACCTTCTCCTTGCCCGGCTTGTGCGCGCCCGATCCCTTCTTCTTCTCCGTGTGCAACCCGAGCGCCTTCTTGATGAGGATGGCCGCGGGCGGCGTCTTGACGATGAAGGTGAACGAGCGGTCCGAGTAGATGGTGATGAGGACCGGAACGATCAGCCCCTCCTTCGCCTGCGCCTGGGTCGCGGCGTTGAACTCCTTGCAGAACCCCATGATGTTGACGCCGTGCTGGCCGAGGGCAGGCCCGACGGGCGGCGACGGATTCGCCTTCCCCGCGGGGAGCTGCAGCTTGACCAATCCGGTTACCTTCTTTGCCATCTTTTCCTCTCTCCGTGGTCCCAGCGGCAGCCGAGCTGCCTCCCACGCTTTCTAGGTCTTCTCCACCTGCATGAAATCGAGCTCCACCGGCGTCGCGCGACCGAAGATGGAGACGAGCACCCGCACGCGCCCCTTGTCCGGATTCACTTCCTCGACGGTGCCGTTGAAGTTGGAGAACGGTCCGTCGACCACCCGCACGTTGTCCCCTTCTTCGAATTCCACCTTCGGCTTGGGCTTGAGTGCTCCCTCGGAAAGCTGGGTGGTAAGCCGGGCGATCTCGTGCTCGCTCACCGCCGGCGGCCTCGTGGCGTTGCCCACGAACCCCGTGATCTTGGGCGTGTTCTTGACGAGGTGCCAGGTACGGTCGTTGAGCTCCATCTGCACGAGGATGTAGCCGGGGAAGAACTTCCTCTTCGACGCCCGCTTCTCCCCCTTCACCATCTCCACCACGTTCTCCATGGGGATGAGGATGTCGCCGAAGAATTCGTCGAGCGCGTTCTGCTTGATCTTCTCCTCGAGGGACTTCTTCGCCTTGTTCTCGAAGCCCGAGTACGTGTGGACCACGTACCATTTCTTGTCGATCTTCTCCGTCTCCTTCGCGGCCATCTTCAGGGTATCCCTCACACCGTCGGGTTCTGGATCTTGTCGGTGAGGTACTGCCAGATCACGTCGAACAGCCCGAGCAGCGCGGCGGCGATGAGGCTCGCCACGATCACCGCGATGGTGGCGGCGCGCGTCTCCGCCAAGCCTGGCCAGCTCACCTTGCGCAACTCGGCGACGATTTCGAACGACACCTCGCGGCTCTTGGGATTGCTCCACAGATAGAAGGCGGTCGCGAAGGCGACGAGTAGGCCGATGATCGACGACCAGGTCCAGTCGTTGTAGAGCGGGCGCGTGAGCGGCTGGGTGACGCTGAACGTGCCGAAGCCCGCGAGCAGGACGTGCTCGAGGAAGAACCCCGCCAGGAGCGCGAGGACGATGTACCCGATGGACACGATCCTTTGATTCGTCATCGCTCAGCTTCCGGCCGCGGGGTCTGCCGGCCCGACGGCTCTCCATTCGTTCCTGGACGCGAACTGGCAGGCCAGGAGGGACTCGAACCCCCAACATGCGGTTTTGGAGACCGCCGCTCTACCATTGGAGCTACTGGCCTTCACCTTTGCTCCGCGTGTGGCGGGGCGCCTATTTGGTCTCCTTGTGATCGGTGTGCTTGCGGCACCGGGAGCAGAACTTCGGCAGGACGAGCTTGTCGGTCATCGTCCGCTTGTTCTTGGTCGTGGTGTAGTTCCGCTCCTTGCACACGCTGCACTCGAGCGTGATGATCGTGCGGTTCATGGTTTGGCCCTTCGCTCCCGATGGTTCCGTGCTTCGAAAGTCTGGAGCCCACAACCCGGATTGAACGGGTGACCTCGTCCTTACCAAGGACGTGCTCTGCCAACTGAGCTATGTGGGCCGAATCGTCCTGGCCCTGCGCGGTGGAGCGGGAAACGGGATTCGAACCCGTGACATTCAGCTTGGAAGGCTGACGCTCTACCAACTGAGCTATTCCCGCGTAATCCTCCTTCGATCGCCGAGCTGCGGAGTTGGTGGAGGGGGAAGGATTCGAACCTTCGAAGGCATGAGCCGGCAGATTTACAGTCTGCTCCCTTTGGCCGCTCGGGCACCCCTCCCGACCGTCGTCCTTCCTCCGCAGTCGCGTCTGTTCCTCCGGGTTCCGAGACTTGAAAACGGCTCGCCGTGGGGTGCCCTCGCGGCGAACACCTTTCGCTCCTCCGGCAGAGCTGGCGGCGGGAATCGAACCCGCGACCTCCTGCTTACAAGGCAGGTGCTCTTCCGGCTGAGCTACGCCAGCCTAAGTTCCCGATTTCTCTAATGTTCACTGCGCGCGCGCTACCCTCATAGGGCAAGGGACGGCAGGTTCTAGGAGAAGTATCGCACCTTGTCAAGCGAGCGGGCCGGGAGCGCCCGGCAGGATGTCCCTCAGCGGGCGGCTCGCTGCCGCGCCACTTCATAGAAGGCGATCGCTCCGGCTGCTCCCACGTTGAGCGAGCCGACGCCGCCGTGCATCGGGATGCGAGCCTCGTGATCGCACGAACGGCGGACGAGGGGCCGAACGCCCTTCCCCTCGCCTCCAAGGACGAGGGCGATGCCGCTGGTGAGATCGATCTGCGAGAGATCCCGCTCGGCGTCGGCGGCCAACGCCACCGTCCAGACGCTCCTTTCCTTCAGCTCTTCCAGGGCGCGGGAGAGGTTCGTCACCCGCGCCACCGGAAACCGCTCGAGGGCGCCGGCAGCGGCCTTGAACGCCGCCGGAGTCACGCCCGCCGCGCGGTCCTTGGGCAGCACGAGGCCATGCGCTCCGAGCGCCTGGGCGCTCCGCGCCAGCGCGCCGAGGTTTTGCGGGTCCGTCACGCCGTCGAGGACCACGAGGAACGGCTTCTGGGCAGAGGGCAGCAGCAGGTCGTCGAGCTCGGCGTAGTGGAACTCGGAAAGCTCGGCCCCGATCCA
>Ga0209156_10004233_pt1 | contig 10500 bp, 8 predicted proteins | sample GraSoiAngelo_124_FD_185881 | JGI IMG/M metagenome (GOLD analysis project Ga0209156, IMG submission 185881) | Grasslands soil microbial communities from the Angelo Coastal Reserve, California, USA - 14_0927_05_20cm (SPAdes) (version 2) | ecosystem: Environmental > Terrestrial > Soil > Grasslands ...
ATCGCCGCAGGTGTCGCATCCGCGCCGCAGGCTGCCGACCGGTTCGACGACGGCATCGGGCGCGCGCTCCCGCAGATATCCGACGAGCGCGGCGGCGGCGTCGTGCGCATCGGGCAGAAGATGCCGGCCGGCGAATCGCTTCCGTTCCTCGAGCGCTTTGAGGATCAACGCCTCCTTTTTCGGACCCATCCCGCGCAGCGATCGCACGCGGCCGTCTTTCGCGGCCGCTTCGAGATCGTCAATCGTCCGGACGGCGAGCTCGCGATAGAGCATCGCAACGGTCTTTGGACCGACACCCTGCAGATGGAGCAAATCGAGGATGGTGGGCGGGAATTCGGCGACGAGCTCGCGATGAAACGCGGCGTCGCCCGATTCGGCGACCTCGCGGATGCGCGTCGCGAGGTCCTTTCCGATTCCCGGGATCTCGCGCAAGCCGGCTTCGTCGAGCGTATTCAGCTCGTGCGGATGATTGGCGGCGATGTCGGCGCCGTTGCGGTACGCGCGAATCTTGAACGGATTCGCGTCCTTGATCTCCAGCAGGTCGGCAATCTCCCGAAGGATCCGCGCGATTGCCCTGTTGTCCATCGCCTATTCGGGTGCATCTGCGGCCCGCGTCCGCAGGCCTTCGGCCTCGATGCGGTAATCGAGAAGACGAGCGCCGCCGCTCGCGACGGCGTTCCGAATGGCGTCGTGCGATTCCGGCGGCCCGTAGCAGAACAGGCATCCGCCTCCGCCCGCGCCGCACACTTTCGCCGCCGTCGCGCCGGCCGCGCGGGCGCGCGCGATGAGGTCTTCGATCGTCGGCGTCGTGACGCCGGGCGCGAGCCGCTTCCGGTTGTCCCACTCGGTCGCGATCTGACGCCCGACCTCGTCCCACTTCCCGCGCTGCAGCGCCTGCCGCATGGCGATGGACGTGTCGCGGATGCGCTCGAAACAATCGAAGATGTGCCGGTCGCCGTCGATGTGTTTTTTCGTGATCTCCCAGTTGTTCGTGCCGGAATTGCGCGGCGCGCCGGTGTAGGCGAGCACGATGCGCCGTTCGAGCTCGCGCGCGTCGACGTCGAGCGCGACGCGCTTGATGCCGTCGACGCGCAGCTCGACGGCGGCGATTCCGCCGTACAGCGCCGGTCGGTAGTCCTGAACGCCTGTCGGCACCTTGATTGTCTGACACTCCACGTTCATCGCGACCTGAAAGATGTGTTCAGGATCTTCCGACGCGCCCGTCCACCTGGCGAGCGCCCCACACACGGCAATCGTCAGCGCCGACGATCCGGCGATGCCCGCGCCGGCCGGCGATTCGCCCCGCGTCGTCAGCATCGCGTTGTCGAGCCGGTAATGGCGCGCGAGCAGCGCGAGCAGCGACAGGTCGCCGGTGGAATCGAGCTCGGACCAGTGAGCGGCGCCGGCGCCGCGATCGGTGTCGATCGATCGAAGCTCGACGCGGCCATCCGAGCGTGCTGCGATGTCGGCGTGCGCGCGCAGGCTGATCGCCGCGTTCAGCGTCGTCGCGCCATCATGGAAAAGGTAGAGCGGCCAGATGTCGATAGTGCCCCCGGCGAGATCGATGCGCGTCGGCGCCGAACAGGCGATGTGCACCGGCAAAATTATAGTTCGCGCACGTCGCGGTCCATGGATCGAGATAAGGGGACAGCCGTTCCGTATCTACTCGATGCGGAGGGCGTCGACCGGATCGAGACGCGCCGCTCGACGCGCTGGAACATACGCGGTGGCGGCGGCAACGCATGCAAGCACGATTAGAACGGCGACGAACGTGAGGGGATCGCGCGTCGATATTCCGAACACGAGCGTGCCCATGAGCCGCGCGAGGGCGAATCCGCCGGCGAGCCCGGCGGCGATTCCAAGGGCGGTCACTGCGGCCGCCTGACGAGCGACGAGCGCGAGAATCTGTCCGGTTCGTGCGCCGAGCGCCATTCGCACGCCGATCTCGCGCGTTCGTGACGCGACGAGCTGAGAGAGCACGCCGTACAGACCCATCGCCGCGAGCAGCAACGCCGTCGATGCGAAGAGCGTGAGCAGAATCGTGTTGACGCGCCGCTGAGCGATCGACGCCGCGACGAGCTCGTTCAACGGCCGAACCGCGTAGACCGCGCGCTGCGGCTCGATTTCCCGAAGCGCGGCGCGGATGTCGGCCATCGAAGCCGGATGCGACGACGCCGTGCGCACGAGGAAGTACGGATCCGGCCAGTACGGGTTGTAGGTGCACCAATAGACGATTGGCGGCGCGCCCGACAGCAGGCCGTTCTCCGTCACGTCTCCAACGACGCCGACGATCTCGCCGCGGAGGTCCGGCGGCATGCCGGACCACGTCATGACAGACCGTCCGATAGCGAAGGTCTTCTCGGATCGATCTCGTCCGGCGATCTGGAATTCGCCGGGCGGGATGGTGAGGCCGCCGGGTACGAGCTGGCTGAACGCGGACGATTCCACGCCTGGTAAGGCATTCAGCCGCACGATCGTTCGTGCCTGCCGCTGGACGACCGCGTCCGCGCGCTCGCTCCACTGCGCGCTCATACGAAACGTGAGCACGTGTTCCGGATCGAAGCCGGGAGAGATGTGCTGCATCCGCTCGAAGCTTCGGATGAGCAGCGCGGCGCCAACGAGCAGCACGATCGCGAGCGCGATCTGGCCGGCGACGAGCACGCGCTGCACACGCTGGCGTCCTCCGACGCAGCCGCGGCCGCCGCGCGCGAGCGCATCAACGCCGTCGTGGCGTGTCGCCTGCAGCGCCGGCGCGAGCGCGAACAGCAGCGTCGTCGCGACACCGCCCGCAAACGTCAGGATGACGAGCCGCAGATCGAGGCGAACATCGGCAATTCGCGGCAATTCCGCCGCCGCGGCGCGGAGTGCGGCGATGCCCCCGTACGCGATGAGCAGACCGGCGGCGGCGCCGATGACCGCGAGCACGACACCTTCGACGAGCAGCTGGCCGACGACCGTCCGGCGATGCGCGCCGAGCACGAACCGGATCGCGATCTCCTGCTCGCGCCGCACCGCGTCGGCCAGCATGAGACACGCGACGTTGCCGCAGGCGGCGAGCAGCACGAGCGCGACGGCGCCGAGAAGCAGCCACAGCGATCGGCGCACTCCGCCGATCTGCTCTTCCTTCATCGGCACGAGAGCCGATCCCCATCCGCGATCGGTTTGCGGAAACTCCTCGCCGAGACGCGCCTGAACGCCGTCGAGATCCGCCTGCGCCTCGTCGATCGTGACGCCAGGCTTCATCCTGCCGAACGCCGTGTAGAGCCTTGCCGTGCGTACTTGCAGAAAACTCGCAGGCGCCCGCGTGGGCAGCCATACCTCGGTGCGCTCGGTCGGATATCGAAATGCAGCCGGCATGACGCCGATGATCGTGTAGATCACGCCGCCGAGGATCAGTTTGCGGCCGGCTGCCGACGGGTCGCCGTTCAGCCGGTCGCGCCAGAACGCGTCGCTCACGACGGCGACCGGAGGCCCTCCGAAGCGTTCTTCTTCGGGCGTCGGCGTCCGGCCGAGCGCCGGAGCGGCGCCGAGAACGGCGAAAAATCTTGGCGACGTGCGCATGGCCGCCACCCGTTCCGGCAGCGCGCCGGTCGTGTCGGTCATGTTTTCGAAATACATCGCCGCAAGCCCGTCGAAGGTGTGGTTGCGCGCGTTCCATTCTTCGAGTCGTCCGGGCGCCACGAGCTGTGTCGCCTGGCGAAGCGCACGGTTGCGCTCGTACACCGCGACAAGACGATCGGCGCTCGGGAACGGCAGCGGCTGCAACAACACGGCGTCGACCGCCGAGAAGATGGCGCTGTTCGCGCCGATGGCGAGAGCGAGCGTCAGAATGATCGTCGCCGACAGACCAGGACGGCGAGCGAGCGGACGGAGCGCGGCGCGCATCTCTGGCGTTGGACGGACGCGGCCGCCAATGGTTGGTAGAATCACGTGAGTGTCGCCCAACGCTCTTCGTCGTCGGATCGGCCAGCTCCTGATCGTCGGGTTCAACGGTCATCAGGTTCCGCCTGAGTTACGGTCGCTCGTCAGGCAATTCAGCCTTGGCGGCGTCATCCTGTTCGCCAGAAACGTCGCCGATCCGGATCAGGTGGCCGAGCTGTCCTACGAAGCGTCGCGACTCGCCGCCGACCTCCCGCTGTGGGTGTCGATCGATCAGGAAGGCGGACGCGTCGCGCGCCTGAAGGCGCCATTCACCGAATGGCCGCCGATGATCACGCTCGGGCGGAGCGGCGACCAGCGGCTCGCGGAGCGCTTTGCCCGCGCCCTCGCCTCGGAGCTCAAGGCGGTCGGCGTGACGCTCGACTACGCACCGGTCCTCGACGTGCATACCAATCCGAAGAACCCGGTCATCGGCGATCGTGCGCTGGCCGAGCAGGCGGCCGACGTCGCGCGGCTCGGCGGCGCGATCGTGCGGACGCTGCAGGCGGAAGGGATCGCTGCGTGCGGGAAGCACTTTCCGGGGCACGGCGATACGAGCACCGACTCGCACCACGAGCTGCCGCTCGTCGAGCACCCGCCGGAGCGGCTGCGAGAAACGGAGTTCGTGCCTTTCAAGGCGGCGATCGAAGCGGGCGTCGCGACGATCATGACCGCGCACGTGTTCGTGCCGTCGCTCGACGACACTCGCCCGGCGACGCTGTCGCGGCGGATTGTCGGCGACATCCTGCGCGGCGAGCTCGGCTTCGATGGCGTCATCCTGAGCGACGATTTGGAAATGAAGGCGGTGGCGAACGAATATCCGGTGCCGCGCGCCGCAGTGATGGCGATCGAGGCGGGATGCGACGGCGTGCTGGTCTGCTCGGGCGATCACGATACACAGGCGGCGGCGCTCGAAGAGATCGTTCACGCGGTCGAGGACGAGCGGTTGCGTCTTTCGCGCGTCGAGGATGCGTTGAAGCGGCAGCAGCGCGCAAAAGAGCGGTTTCTCGCTGCGCCGGTCGGTCCGCGGCCGCTCGGCGGCCGGCAGCTGCGCGCCGCCATCGGCCGCGACGAGCATCAGGCGATCGCTCGGGAGATGGCGCGCTACCTGTGATGCTCAAGCCGCGCGCCCTCGCTCGAGGGGATCGCCTCGCCGTGGTGGCGCCCGCGAGTCCGTTCCGGCGCGACGAATTCGACCAGGGGATTGACGAGATTCGCAGCCTCGGATTCATTCCCGTCTACGACGACTCGGTGTTCGCGCGCGATCGGTACGTGGCCGGATCGCGTGATGCGCGCGCGGCAGCCTTGCGCGCGGCATGGCGCGACGGGTCGATCGCGGGCATCGTCGGCGTCCGCGGCGGCTACGGCAGCGCGCAAGTGCTGCCGCTGCTCGACCGCGACGAGATCCGGCGGACGCCGAAACCGTTGATCGGGTACAGCGATCTCACGGCGCTCCTGACTTTTCTGACGATCGGCTGCGGCGTGATCGCGTTTCACGGGCCGATGCTCGCGGGCCGTCTCGGTCGCGGCGCCGCCGGCTACGACGTTCAATCGTTCACCAAAGCCGTGTGTCGTCCCGAGCCGGCTGGCGAGCTGACCGGATCGGCCGTCGAATCGCTGCGAGCCGGCGAGGCGGCGGGTCCGTTATTCGGAGGCACGCTGACGCAGCTCCTCGCGTCGCTCGCCACCCCGTTTGCGTTCGATCCTCCTCAGGGCTACGTGCTCTTCCTCGACGAAGTCCGCGAGCGTCCGTACCGGCTCGATCGGATGATCACGCAACTGTGCCAGACAGGTCTTCTGGCGCGAGCGTCTGCAGTCGTCATCGGCGAGCTGCCGGAATGCGACGAGCCGTCGGGCGACATCAGGGCGCGCGACGTGATGGCGACGCTGTTCCGCGATTTTCCAGGTCCCGTGCTGCTTGGTTTCCCGTCGGGCCACACGATCAGTCCCGCGATGACGCTGCCGCTCGGCGTCAGCTGTCGAGTCATCGCCGACAAGCACCCGCGGATGGTGATCGAGGAAAGTGCGGTTGTCTGAGCACCAAGGACCAAATGTGAGGCGGATCCACTTCATCGGCATCTGCGGGACGGCGATGGCGACGCTTGCCGCGATGCTCAAGCGGAAGGGACTCGACGTCCGCGGGTCCGATCAGGACGTGTATCCGCCGATGAGCGATTTTCTGGCGTCGGAACGCATCCCGACCCTCACCGGTTACAGTGGCGATCACATCACCGGCGATCTCGATCTCGTCGTCGTCGGCAACGCGATCTCCCGCGGCAACCCCGAGCTCGAAGAAGTGCTCGATCGAAAGATCCGGTACTGCTCGCTGCCGGAGGCGATCCGCGAGCATTTTCTTTGGGGCGCGCGGTCGATCGTGATCGCCGGCACGCACGGCAAGACGACAACGACGTCGCTGACCGGGTGGCTGTTGACGCACGGCGGCGTCGATCCGACCGTTCTCGTCGGCGGCATCGCCCGCAACTTCGGCGACCGCGGATCGAGCTATCGAATGGGACAGGGACGCGATTTCGTCATCGAAGGGGACGAATACGACAGCGCCTTCTTCGACAAGACGGCGAAGTTCCTCAAGTACCTTCCCGACATCGCAGTCGTGAACAACGTCGAGTTCGATCACGCGGACATCTACACCGATTTCGATGCCGTGATGCTCGCGTTCCGTCGCCTCGTGCGGTTGGTGCCGCGCAAGGGGCTGCTGCTCGTCGGCGCCGACAGCGCGGGCGCGCGCGAGCTCCTGACGGGCGCTGTGTCGCGTGTCCAGACGTTCGGCACGGGCAGCGACGTCGATTGGCACGCGTACGACATCGAGACCTCGGGGACGGCCACGCGCTTCAGGGTGCGGCATCACGGTTCGCCGTTCGGCGCGTTCGACATGCCGCTCGTCGGCATCCATAACGTTCGCAACGCGCTCGCCGCGATCGCCGTCGCGGCTGAGGTCGGCATCGGTGCTGAGCGGATCGCCGAGGGGCTGCGCCTGTTCGGCGGGATCAAGCGGCGGCTAGAGGTCGTCGGCGTGGCCGATGCCGTCACGGTGTACGACGACTTCGCGCACCACCCGACGGCCGTGGCGGAGACGCTTGCCGGATTGCGCGCGGCGAACCCGGACGCGCGCATCTGGGCGGTGTTCGAGCCGCGGTCCGCTTCGTCGTGCCGCTCCGTGTTTCAGGACGATTTCGCAAAGGCGTTCGGCTCGGCGAACGAGGTCCTCATCGCGCCGGTCTTTCGATCGAAGCTGCCCGAAGCGGAACGGTTGTCGGTGCCACGGCTCGTGCGCGATTTGAAGGCACGGGGACAGTCCGCCCGCGAAGCCGAATCGTTCGACGGCATCGTCCAGATCGTGGTTCGTGAACACCGCCGCGGCGATCTCGTCGTCCTCATGTCGAACGGCGGGTTCGGGGGAATTCATCAGAAGCTGCTGACGGCGCTGGAGGGGCCGCGGGAGGCGCTCGCCTGAAAGGCTCCGTGAGCGCTCGCCTGAAAGGCTCGCGCTACAGATTCGGGTGTCGCGCGAGAACGGACGTGCACCTGTAGCGCGGCTTTCAGCCGAGCGAACCAATGCCCAGGATCATTCCGGCCGGCGACTCTGCGCTGTTCGTGGAATTCGAGGAGCGCATCGACGTCGAGGTCAACACCCGGACGATTGCGCTGGCCGACGCGGTGCAGTGCGCGGAGATTGCCGGCGTCTGCGACGTGGTGCCGACGTATCGGTCGGTTGCGATCTACTTCGATCCATTGCGCGTCGACTACGACGCGCTGATGACGCGCGTCGAGCACGCGCTCACGCGGCCCGAAACGCGCGTGCGGACGACGAGCGCTCCGATCGGCATTCCGGTGTGCTACGGTGGCGAGCTCGGTCCGGATCTGGCGAGCGTCGCGGCATTCGCGCACGTCAGCGAGGACGAAGTCATTCGACTGCACACGTCGGCCACCTACCGCGTCTTCATGCTTGGCTTCGTCGCGGGCTTCGCGTACATGGGCATCGTCGATCGCCGCATCGCGATGCCGCGGCACGCGACGCCTCGCGTGCGCGTGCCGCTCGGCTCGGTCGGCATCGCCGGCGTGCAGACCGGAATCTATCCGGCCGAGACGCCCGGCGGATGGCAGTTGATCGGGCGCACGCCGGTAAAGCCATTCGATCCGGCTCGCGCCGAGCCGTTCCTGTTGAAAGCCGGCGACGCGGCACAGTTCGTGCCGATCGCGCGCGAGGAGTACGACCGATGGCCGTCCGCGTGATCAAGCCCGGCATGCTCACGACGGTGCAGGATTCCGGCCGTTGGGGGTTTCAGGCGCGTGGCGTCCCCGTCGCCGGACCGATGGATCCGTTCTCCTGTCGGCTCGCGAACGCGCTCGTCGGCAACGATCGCGGCGCAGCCGGCCTCGAGATCACGCTGCTCGGTCCCGAGCTCGAGTTCGAGACCGAGCGCGTGATCGCCGTGGCCGGAGCCGAATTCGATCTCACGCTCGACGGACGCGCGGTGCCGATGGACGCTCCCTTCGTCGCGTCGGCCGAATCGCGGCTGCGCTTCGGCGCGCGGCGCCGCGGCGCGCGTGCCTACCTCGCGATTGCGGGCGGCATCGCGACGCTGCCGGTGCTCGGGAGCCGGTCCACTCACCTCATCAGCGCGATGGGCGGCCTGGACGGACGCGCGCTCCGAGCCGGCGATCGCCTGGTGCTCGGCGACGCGACGCATACGCGATCGACGCCGCCTGCGGCGCCGCGTCATGTGCCGCTGCCCGATCACCAGGCGCGGATTCGCGTGCTGCCGGGACCGCAGGCCGATTACTTCAGCGCGGACAGCCTCGACGTGCTGCAATCGGCGCCGTATGTCATCGGCCAGCAGTCCGATCGCATGGGATTCCGTCTGGATGGACCGCGTCTGACGCACGCGCGGGGCGCCGACATCATTTCCGACGCGACGCCGCTCGGTGTGCTGCAGGTGCCGGCGTCGGGTCTGCCGATCCTCCTGATGGCGGATCGTCAGACGACCGGCGGCTACCCGAAGATCGCGACGGTCATCACGGCCGACATCGCGGTGGCCGGCCAGCTGTCTCCCGGCGATGCGATTTCCTTCGTCGTCTGCACGCCGCGAGAAGCGCTGGCGGCGCTCATCGCGCAGGAACGTGCGCTCATGGCAGTGGAGTCGTCTCCGTCGTGACGACGTTCCGCGCGTCGCTCGACCTGGCGTTCGGCGCCGATCGGGTACGGGCGAACGTTCCGCTCGCGCCGCTGACGACCTTCAAGGTCGGCGGTCCGGCGGAGTGGCTGATCGAGACGCGCGGTGCCGACGAGATCGTCACCGCGCTGAGACTCGCGCGCCGCGAGGGCGTCCGCGTGACCGTCCTCGGCGGCGGATCGAACGTGCTCGTGTCCGACGCGGGCGTTCGCGGACTGGTCATCCGTCCCCGCGGCGGCGAGGTGCGCGGCGACGGCGAGCATCACGTTCGCGCCGACGCCGCGGTGACGATCAACGGCCTCGTGCGATGGACGATCAATCATGGCTGCGCCGGACTCGAAGCGTGGGCCGGAACGCCGGGTACGGTCGGCGGCGCAGTATTCGGGAACGCGCATTTTGGAGGCCGCCTGATCGGCGAGTTCGTGACGGAGGTTCGTCTCGCGTCACGCGACGGCGCGACCGCCGACGTGCCGGTGGCCGCGATGGCGTTCGGATACGACCGCAGCCGCCTGCAGGACAGCGGCGAGATTCTGCTGTCGGCCGTCTTCCGCGTGACGCCGGGCGATCCCGCGGCGCTTCGTGCGACCGCGCGCCAGTCGCTGGCGTACCGCAAGCGCACACAACCGCTCGAGTCGCCCAGCGCCGGCTGCGTCTTCCGGAATCCCGAACCGGGCCGCGACCGGATGCCCGACGGAATTCCGTGGTCGGCAGGTGCGCTGGTGGATCGCGCCGGGCTGAAAGGCGTCGCCATCGGCGGGGCCCGCGTCTCGCCGACGCACGGCAACTTCATCGTCAACGAAGGGCCGGCGACGGCGCGCGACATCCGGACGCTCATCGAGCGATGCCGCGTGGCGGTGCGCGAGCGCTTCAATGTCGAGCTGCGGGACGAGATCGTGTATCTTGGCCAGTTCGATCAGCCGGACTCCCGCTAAAAGACAACGAACCAAGGACCAGGATGTCGACGCTTGTGATTGAAGGCGGTCAACGCCTGTCGGGATCGGTGGAGGTGGAAGGCAACAAGAACGCGGCGCTGCCGATCCTCGCGGCGTGCCTCCTCACCACCGAAGAATGCGTGCTGACCAACGTGCCGCGCATCAGCGACGTCGAGGTGATGGCGCGGCTCATCCTCGATCTTGGCGGACATGTCGAAGGCATTGGGAGCACGACGCTTCGCGTGCGCTGTCCCGACGTCGTCAAGCACGAGCCCGACGGCGCGCTCGTCGGCCGGCTGCGCGGGTCGGTCCTGCTGCTCGGTCCACTGCTGGCGCGCAGAGGGCGCGCGCATCTGGCGCCGCCCGGCGGCGACTTTCCGGCGCGCCGCACGATCGGCACGCATCTCGAGGCGCTGCTCGCGATGGGCGCGCGGAACGTCGCGGGACCGGGCCACATC
>Ga0209156_10004234_pt1 | contig 10500 bp, 3 predicted proteins | sample GraSoiAngelo_124_FD_185881 | JGI IMG/M metagenome (GOLD analysis project Ga0209156, IMG submission 185881) | Grasslands soil microbial communities from the Angelo Coastal Reserve, California, USA - 14_0927_05_20cm (SPAdes) (version 2) | ecosystem: Environmental > Terrestrial > Soil > Grasslands ...
GCGCACGCTATCGCCGTTCTTCTGCACACTTCCTTCCAAAATGTTGGCGACGCCAAGCTGTCTCGCAATTTCAGGTAAGTTTTCCGGCGCGTTTTTGTAGTGTTGTGTGGACGTGCGCGAGATCACCTTCAGATCGGCAATCTTAGATAAGCGGGTCAGAATCTCGTCCTGAACGCCTTCAGCAAAGTATGCGTTATCGGGATCGCGGCTGAGATTTTCAAACGGCAGCACCGCAATCGATTTTGCGGGCACAGTCGCGACCGGCTCTTTCGCTGCTTCGACGAGTTTTTCGAAGCGAGGATCGTTCCTGAGCGGATCGAACATCGGATCGAGCCGAAGTAGAGCGGGAGTGAATGGAGCGGATGTATCCGTAATTGCAGGAATCGAGAGCAGCTTCTGTAAAGCAGCGATGGCGCGGTCGGTCTCGCCCGTTTGCGCCGCTACTCGGGCGAGGATCTCGATCGGGCCGGATCCACTCATCGCGTCTTTCTCGAGAGGGAGCGCAGCCATGGCGCGCTCCGCGAGAGCCAACGCAGCGGCCTTGTCCCCAAGGCCCATATTAATCAGCGCCAGATTGGTAATTAGCTGAACGTTTTCTGGTTGCTCTTTGAGAAAAGCTTCCAATTCGTTGCGGGCTTGCTGCCAACTTTCCTGGGCGGCGGCGTGGTCACCGCCGACGTCCTGAGCCCAGCCTAACCAAAGGCGCAGCTCGCCATTGATATAACCTAACGCCGGATCAGGCTTGGCCAGTATTTCTTTTAGCCGGGGAATGATGGGTGCAGGACGCCGTTCCAAGATCGCTTGGTAAACTTGCGTTTCCAACACAGTGGCATCGTCCGCACTAGGGTGAAGTGGAGCCAGAAGCGCAGCTGCCCGTGACAGATCGCCCTCGCCTTGCGCAATAGCGGCCTGGAGCGTAAGCGTATCCATATCATCCGGTGTGATATTGAGCACCTGATCCAACTTTCGCAGCGCTTCCGGGCCACGACGGAGAAGCATGTAGAAGAGCGCGTGCTGGGTGAGAAGATTAACGTTGCGCGGGTCGAGCCGCTCCGCTTCGTTGAAATAGGCCTCGCTCCGCTCCCACCCGCCTCGCCTCCGCTCGAGATAGGCCAGAGACTCAGAAATCCGACTGCTGTTGGGCAGAAGCCGTCGCGCCTCCCCAAAGTAACGTTCGGCAGTGTCAAAATCGTTTAGACAGGAGTAGTGGTAATAGCCCTTGGCAAGCACGGCCTCGCCCAGATTGGGCTGAAGAGTGAGCGCATTTTCAGCCGCCTGCCGTGCCTCTTCACGCAGATCGACTGTTGGCTGAAGAGTCAGTGTGCGGTAGCCGACCGCATCGGTGTAAGAGAGCAAGGCCCAGGCAAGGGCGAACTTCGGGTCCAGGCGCACCGCTTCTTTCAGATATTTCTGTGCGCCGAGAGCGTTGGCAGAGTTGTTGCCCGTTCTCAGAGTGTAAGCCAGGCCGCGCAGGTAGTTGTCGTACGCCTCAGGATTGCCAGTCGGTTTGGCAGCGACGACTTCCTTTTCCCGACCAGTAAGTTTCACCCGCAACTGATCCGCGATGGCTTTGGCCACCTCACTCTCAACCGAAAAAATGTCGGTCAGTTTGCGGTCAAAGGTATCAGCCCAAAGATGTGAATCGTCAGCTGCTTTGATTAACTGAACGTTTACGCGCACGCCATCGCTGCTCTTTTGCACACTCCCTTCCAGGATATGGGCCACGCCAAGTTCCCTTGCGATGTCAGGCAAATTTGTGGGCGCGGTTTTGTAATGCTGCGTCGATGTGCGCGAGGTGACTTTCAGATCGGCGATCTTGGATAACCGGGTCAGGATCTCGTCCTGGATGCCTTCAGCAAAGTAGGCGTTATCGGGATCGCGGCTGAGGTTTTCAAACGGCAGCATAGCGATGCTTTTCTCTGGTGGCAGTCTTGAATCGAGACCTGACTGAGGCGCCAGACCATTGTGAGAAAAGAACAAGAACGCGGCTGCCATGGCAGAGCAAAACGCTGCGGCGGTCGCAGCAGCAAGCTTGGGGCTACGCTTTGACCAGCGCCAGGCTCGCACCGGCGGCGAAACGCGACGTGCAATGATCGGGCGCCCTTCCAGCCAGCGTTCGAGATCGACAGCCAAAGCGTCTGCGGAGCGATAGCGCGCCTGCGGCTCGCGCTCCAGGCAACGCCCGCAGATCGTCTCCAAGTCGCGATCCAGTGTCGGCGCGACAACGCGTAGTTTCGGCGCCGGCTTTTCACTGGCCTGTTGAATCACAGCCAAGGCGTGTTCGCCCAGAAAAGGCGGACGGCCGGTGAACAGATCGAACAAGATTGCTCCGAGGCTGTAAACGTCGGCAGTTGGAGTGAGATTAGCTGCCGGTCCTTTGGCCTGCTCAGGCGCGATGTAACCAGGGGTGCCGAAGATTGCCAGTGTGCGGGTGAGATCGGTACTGGTGTCGAGCCATTTGGCCAATCCGAAATCGGTCACGAATGGTTCGCCCTGACCGTCAAGCAGGATGTTTCCTGGCTTAAGATCGCGATGCAAAACGCCGTGCTCATGCGCGTATTGCACAGCGCGCCCCACCTTGGCCATAAGCCGTACGCATTCGCGCAATTCGTTGCGCAGAGCAGGCCCAGCTTTTTGCAAGCTTCCCCCAGTGGCGTATTTCATACTGAAGAAGGGCAGGCCGTCTTCGCCCTGGCCGACTTCATAAATGGGAAGGATATTCGGATGGTCGAGACTAGCGGCGGCTTCGGCTTCACGCCGAAAACGTTCCAGCGTCTCGCGCGAATCGGCGTGATAGGACACCAGTCGCTTGAGTGCGACAATCCGACGTGAGTGCCGCTGGCGCGCGCGATAAATCACGCCCATTCCGCCGCGCCCGATTTCCTCCAGAATCTCGTAATTGCCAACCCGCCAATGTGTGTCCCTCACTTCGTCTTCGGCCAGGATCGCTTCGAATGATTCACGGGATTCCTCGCGATCACCCTCGAGTCCCTCCCGCAGCGTGCAGCTCAAGCAAAGCCCATTGCCCAACCGCGTAGTCGCGCCGCACTGGCGGCATTGCGCCGGGCTTTCGATCACGCCCGCGACCGAATCAGACAGGCCGTGGAGATTCATGTTTTAACCACGAATGAACACCAATATACACGAATGTTGAAGGGCATCCGTGTCAGGTGCCAACTCACAGGACCGCGGATGGCGCGGATTACACGGATGATCGGAAAATGCCGAATGACGAAGTCCGGTGTCCCATCGGTGTGATCTGTGTGATCCGGGGTTTGTGACAATTCTTATTCGTGTCGATTCGTGTTCATTCGTGCTTAGGCTGCTGTCTCAGCGCCCGCTGCCAGCGTCGCACACAGATGCCGAATTTCGTCTTCTACATCGCTCGGATTTTCGACGGTCTGCGCGACTTCCTCGCGGATGAGCCAGCGATAACGACGCCGCAAATTGTGAAGTTGTTTTTTAACTGCCGCCTCTGTTATCGCCAAGGTAGTAGCCAGATCCTGATACGAAACATCTGCGCGATCGGTAGTAAGATAAAGGCTCAACGTCTCAAACAATCTGAGCCGACTTCTGCTTTGGCATTCCTCGCGCAGACGTCGGAGCGCCTGTTCGACTACCGTCGCAGCCCACCGCAGATCGAACAGTTGCTCCGCCGACCACGAATTGAGCGCTTGCGCTGAGATCGACAATTGCGACGGCGCTTCGGCCATCCAATCATCCCATGAAACGAGTTTTACGCCGCCGCCACGTTTGGATGCGCCCAATTTCTCAGTGGCGTGTCCCAGGAAATCTCGCAGGGCCTTCAGCAGCAGCGAACGGAAATGACCTCGGTCGCGGTCGGCGCGCTCAAGAAGAGGTCCCTGGAGCAGACTTGCGAAAAAATCCTGTGTGAGATCCTCTGCATCCTGGCTCGAGTAACCGCGACGGCAGATATAGGCGAAGATTGGTCGCCAATACGTCTTGCATAACTCGCTCAAAGCATCGCGTGCCACGACGCTTTCTATTCCCGAATCGGCACAGGAGAGCACCATGCTCCAGCGCGTTGTGTTGAACCGCCCCGGGCCATGCTCAGCCGTTTCTGCCGCATCAGTGTTCACATCCCGTTCATTCTCTTATTTTCCGAATTCCTTTGGCGAGGTTTTTCCTCAAGCATCAGAAAATTCCTAACCACGAATGGATACGAATAAACACGAATTTTTCATACCTCGGACTTCCGGCCTCTGACTTCCATGAGTGTCAATTCGTGGTTAAGCCTTCGGTTGGGCCGGAGTCGCGTCTCTCCATTTCCGGCTCCCAATCCGTTTAATCTGCGTAATCCGCGGTTGCTTTAAATTTTTTGGGAACTTCATCCCGAATTTCCGGGAATGGGTACCGAAGACCAAAAACTACAAACTAAAAACCAAACCGGAACACGTATGAAACAAACACGAAAGTTTAAGCAATGTCTGCGCAGATCATTTTATGTGTTGGCAATAGCTTGTGCGCTGTTTGGTTTGCCGACCGGACAGGCGGCAACCATTACCGTCAACAACAAGAATGACAGCGGCCCGGGTTCCTTGCGTCAGGCGCTCGCGGATGCGCATAACGAGGACACGATCAACTTCGACTCTTCGCTCAATGGACAGACGATCACGCTTACTAGCGGCGAACTGGTCGTGAACAAGATTGTGAGCATCAACGGTCCTGGTCCCAATAATTTGGCTGTCGATGCCAACCATGCGAGCCGCGTCTTCCATGTAAGCGACGGAGCGAGCGCGGGGATTTCCGGCCTCAGCATCATCAACGGTTCCGCTTCCGGCCTGTATGGCGGCGGCATATATAATGACCACTCGACCGTGAGTGTAATCAACTGCACCCTCAGCGGCAACTCTGCCGACGCGCCCACGGGCGGCGGCGGGGGCATTTACAACGACGCCTCCTACGGCACCGCGTCGCTGTGGGTCCTCAACTGCACGCTAAGTGGTAACTCGGCCGTGTACGGTTATGGCGGCGGCATCTGCAATGAAGGTTACAACGGCGGCGCGACGCTGACGGTCTCCGACAGTACCCTCAGCGGCAACTCTGCTGCTTCCGGCGGCGGCATTTATAGCGAAAGTCTCCTCGTCGGCAGTGCGACCCTGAATGTCCTTGACAGCACGCTCAGCGGCAACTCGGGCAGCTTTGGCGGCGCGATTTACGCACGTGGTGATGCGTACGGCAGCGCGAGGCTGTACCTGCTCCACAGCACGCTCAGCAACTCGGTCTCCGCGTTGTCCGGCGGTGGCGGCATCTACAACCGCGGTGCGCTAATTCAGCTCAGCAACACGGTGTTTAACGCAAGCGCCATTTTCAATGCTTCCGGCCTGATCGACTCACTCGGTTACAACCTCTCCAGCGATGATGGCGGCGGTTTTCTCACAGCGACCGGCGACCAGATCAATACCAATCCGATGCTTGGACCGTTGCAGGACAACGGCGGTCCTACGTTCACTCACACGCTATTGAGTGGCAGTCGGGCCATTGATTCAGGCGACCCCCGCTTTGACCCATATGCTTTTAGTCCCCCGCTGCTTTATGACCAGCGCGGGGATGGTTTTGCACGTGTGGTAAACGATCGCATCGATATCGGCGCATTCGAAGTACAGCCTGCACCTACGGCAGCACCGACAGCAACGGCAACACCGATAGCAATGGCAACAGCGACAGCAACGCCCACGCCAGTACGGACAACCCCTGCTTCGACGGCGCTGATTGTCAGCCCGGCGCTGGCTTCGATGACGCTGAATCCGGCCACACTGACGGGCGGCGCGAATAGCACCGGTACCGTCACGCTTAGTGCCGCGGCGCCGGCGGGCGGTGCCGTTGTCGCGTTGACGAGCAACAACCTCAATGCGGCCACGGTGCCGGCATCGGTCACGGTGGCTGCAGGCGCCACGACGGCCAGGTTCACGGTCGCCACGAAAACCGTGACCGTAGGCACGGTCGCAATCATCACCCCCACTTACAATGGCATCTCGAAACCAGTCGGGCTCGTCGTGAACCCGCTGCTGGGTTCGTTGACGCTGAACCCTTCCGTACTGATCGGCGGCGCTGGCAGCACGGGCACAGTGACACTCACCAGCGCGGCGCCGGCGGGGGGTGCCGTGGTGACGCTGACAAGCGGTAACACGAATGCAGCAACGGTTCCAGCAGCGGTCACCGTGGCTGCAGGGACGACAACCGCAAGCTTCGCCGTCATAACGAAGGCTGTGACGGCCGTGACGCAGGCCAACATCACGGCCACCTCCGTTGGCGCGTCCAGGATCGTCACGCTAACGCTGAATCCGCCGCTGGTCGGCGTGACCGTCAATCCGGCAGCCGTGAAGGGTGGCGTCGGCAGCACGGGCACGGTGACGCTCGGCACCGCGGCGCCGGTCGGTGGGGCGATCGTGACGCTGGCGAGCAGCAACCTCAATGCGGCCACGGTGCCAGCATCGGTCACGGTGGCTGCAGGCGCGAGGAGCGCAACGTTCGCGGTCACAACCAAGGCGGTGACCGCCGTGACGGCCGTGACCCTCACGGCCACTTACAGCGGCCTGGCCAAGACCGCCACGCTGACGGTGAATCCGCCACTGGTCGTGACCGTCACACCAGCCGCCGTGACGGGTGGCGTCGGCAGCACGGGCAGGGTGACGCTCGGCAGCGCCGCGCCAGTCGGCGGCGCGATCGTGACCCTGGCGAGCAGCAATCTCAACGCGGCGACGGTGCCAGCCTCGGTCACCGTAGCCGCAGGCGCGACAACCGCAACGTTCGCGGTCACAACCAAGGCAGTGACCGCCGCCACGGCGGTGACTCTGACGGCCACTTATAGCGGCGTCGCCAAGACTGCCACGCTGACTGTGAATCCGCCGGGAGCGCTTACGAGCGTGAGCGTCAATCCGGCGGCGGTCGTCGGCGGTGCAGGGAGTACAGGCACGGTGACCCTCACATCGACGGCGCCGGCTGGCGGCGCGGTGGCGACGCTGGCGAGCAACAACATCAACGCGGCAACGGTCCCGGCCTCGGTGACCGTGGCAGCGGGTGCGACCACAGCCACCTTCGCGATCACGAGCAAGGCAGTGACGGCGGTGACTGCGGTGACCATCACCGCCACACGCAGCGGTGTCGCCAAGACCGCGACGCTGACCGTGAATCCGCCAACAGGATTGGCGGGCGTGAGCGTCAATCCGGCCGCGGTGGTCGGGGGTGCCGGAAGTACGGGCACGGTGACGCTCGGCCAGGCCGCACCGGCCGGCGGCGCGGTGGTGACGCTAGCAAGCAACAACCTCAATGCGGCGACGGTGCCGGCTTCCGTGACGGTGGCAGCGGGTGTCACCACGGCCACCTTCGCGATCACGAGCAAGGCCGTGACCGCGGTGACTGCGGTGACCATCACCGCCACTTATAGCGGCGTGGCCAAGACCGCCCCGCTGACGGTGAATCCGCCGGCAGCTTTGAACGGTGTGACCGTGAATCCGACGGTAGTGACGGGTGGCGCCGGGAGCACGGGCACGGTGACGCTCGGCAGCGCCGCGCCAGTCGGCGGCGCGGTGGTGACGCTGACGAGCAGCAACAATGCCGCGACGGTGCCGGTCTCGGTCACCGTGGCTGCAGGCGCGACAACGAAAACGTTCGCGGTCACCACCAGTGCGGTGACGGTCCCGACGGCCGTGACCCTCACGGCCACCTACAGCGGCGTGGCCAAGACCGCGACGCTGACGGTGAATCCCGCGGGCCCGGCAGCACTGGCCGGCGTGGCCATGAACCCGGCAACCGTGATCTACGGGGCTAACTCGACTGGGACGGTGACGTTGACTTCCGCAGCTCCCGCAGGCGGCGCGGTGATTGCGCTGACCGCTACGAACACGAGCGGGTTCACGGTTCCGGCATCCGTAACCGTCCCGGTTGGGGCAACGACTGCCCAGTTCACCGTCGGTACCTATTGGTTTCCTGCGACCACGACGATCACGGCGACCTACAACGGTGTGGCGAAAGCGGCGGTTCTGACCTCTGTTGACGCGACCGTGGTAGGTTTGACGTGCAATCCGAATCCAGTCATTGCCGGGACCACGACCACGTGCACGGTGACCTTGAACGGAACCGCTCCTGAGGCAACCAGCGTGTTCATCCTTTCAGACCAGCCGTTCTTCTTGCCCGACTCTTCGGGTTCGGTGACGGTGCCGGCTGGTGCGGTCAGTGCCGCGTTTTCCCTTACGACGACCCTTGTCCCTGACCAGATCGTCGCGCACATCTCGGCCAACGCACTGGCGACCGCTACAGTGACCGCGCCACTGACGATCAATCTGACGAACCGCGGCCGAAAGTGGGTCCTGAACAACGTCGTCTTCAAGGACGGCGGCACAGCGACCGGCTATTTCACATACGACCCCGCGACCGGGCAGTACCTGGACGTCAATATCCAGGTCACACCCGGACCGGACCCGAACAACCCGCTGGGCCAAACTCCACAGAACTTGTACTACTACCCCTGGCCGAACGGGTTCATGCCGACTTTCGTAGACAATTGGAGCACAGCATCTGAAATGGCTCTGCAGAACCCGGTGACCAACACTCCGGTGTCGTGGACATATCTGCAATTCAACTTTGCACAGCCGCTTACGAACGCGGGCGGGACAATTCCCCTGGTCGTCAATCCCAACGTGGCCTACACTCCCTACTGCACCGAAGACTATTCGCCGACGTGCACGCCGCCGCCGGCCAACATCTCTCAGGAGAGCTTCGCCCTGCCCGATAACCTCTACGGTGTCGTGCCAGGATTTTTCTACCGCGTCGTCATCAGCGGGACTGTGACGGCTCAGTGACAGGCTGACGATGACAGGTGCCGGGGTGCTGATCTATCGACGGACCTGCCGAGGCGCCGCCAACGCGCTGCCCGCGTCGGCGCCCCGGCACTCGTACCATCCGCCCGTCAAAACTTTCCAAGGTAGAGGCGTGTCGCAGGATCATGGGGCCGGCGTCCCCGGAGCGGTGAACGGCCGCCCGCTAATTGACAGGTGCAGGATCTCGAAATTGCGCGATGGGTCGATGCCTCGGATCGCCCCCACCAGCGTCGTCGCCGGTGAGTATTGGCTGGCACTCCGACGGTATCTGGGAGTGCCGATGGCACCGGCAGCGCCGCGCGCTTCAGTCACCCATATGCTGTTGCGGTTGACGGCAGCGGCAATGTCTATGTTGCCGATACTTATAACTTCACCGTCCGCAAGATCACGCCTGCCGGAGTGGTGACGACGCTGGCGGGACTCGCTGGAAACACCGGGTCTATTGACGGAAAGGGCAGTGGCGCTCGTTTCAGTTATTGGTGTGGATAGCGCGAGCAATGTTTACGTGACTGACAATGATGCTGTTCGCAAGATCACGCGACAGCTGTGGTCACGACCTTGACCGGCGTGGCGGGCAGCTATGGGATTGCCGATGGAATGGGCAGCGCCGCGCGCTTTATGAACCCGGCAGGCATCGCCGTCGCCAACTCAGGCACCCTCTATGTGGCAGATGCGTGTAACCACGAAATCCGTAATGGCGTGCCGGCTGATCTCAAAATCACCTGCACCGATGGCACGACAATCGTCCCTAACACGACTTTGGATACTTACACAATCACGGTGACCAACACCGGTCTGCAAAACCTGAACGGTGCGGTTATCACCGACACCTTCCCGGCTCAGGTGCAGAGTGTCACTTATGCGGCGACGGGGAACGGTGAAGCGACCGGGTTCTCAGCCGGCATCGGCAACATTAATCAGTCACTGAATCTGCCGCCCAACAGCTCGGTAACCTATAGAGCAACTGGGTTCATTAACGGCACTTCTGGAACCGTGATCTCGAACATAGCTAACGTGAGTGTGCCAGCGGGCGTGACCAATGTAATCACGGCAGACAACGCAGCCACTGATAAGGATACCATCCGTAAGCCTACTCAGGCCGCTGTGATCTTACACGATCACAGCACCACTGCGGGAAACTGAGGCTACCACGGGCAATTCACTGCGATGCAGTGGCTAAGGCACGAGTCGTAGGTCAGAGATTGTAAAGAGGCATTGTGGACCGAAAGGCGGCGCTCCCATTTGTTGAACGTCAGAAGCTCCTTCATGAAGCCGCACGGCCCCGTTCCAATTCTGGCAGAGCCGTCTGCGGTTAAGAAAATTAAGTGGTTTAGAAAAATTTCGGGAACTTCATCCCGAATTTCCGGGAATGGGTAGCGAAGACCAAAAACTACAAACTAAAAATCAAACCAGAACACGTATGAAACAAACATGGAACTTTAAGCAACGTCAGCGCAGATCATTTTATGTTCTGACAGTAGCTGGTGCGCATTGTCCCTATCGCATTCAGCACCCAGGCAGCGACGATCACTACTTGTCGTTTGTCGAAACTTTGGAGCCAACACTCTGCAGAAGGAGGTGTATGCGGTTCCTTCCCTCATTCGGTCTCGCCAAACTAATACAACACCTCTCCCAAGCACGAACCCGAGACCTGATCTAC
>Ga0209156_10004236_pt1 | contig 10499 bp, 9 predicted proteins | sample GraSoiAngelo_124_FD_185881 | JGI IMG/M metagenome (GOLD analysis project Ga0209156, IMG submission 185881) | Grasslands soil microbial communities from the Angelo Coastal Reserve, California, USA - 14_0927_05_20cm (SPAdes) (version 2) | ecosystem: Environmental > Terrestrial > Soil > Grasslands ...
GGAGAAGTAACCGTCGACAGAGACAAGCTCACAGTCAAGAAGGACAGCGGTCGACTGGAAGAGGTCGATGCAAAGTATGACCTCGACGATCTTCCCGGACCCGTTGGCGTTGGACACACCCGATGGGCGACTCATGGAAGACCCGTGTATGAGAACTCGCACCCGCTGGTTGATTGTAAGTCCCGGATAGCGGTCGTCCACAATGGCATCATCCAGAATTATCTAGAGATCAAACGAGAGCTGGAGGCTAAGGGGCATCATTTCCAGTCAAGAACTGATACAGAGGTTGTCCCTCATCTCGTCGAGGATTATCTTACCCAGGGGTTGTCATTGGAGGAGGCCTTCAGGAAGACAGTAAACCGGCTTGAAGGAGCCTACGCGATAGTCCTCACTAGCACCGAACAGCCGAAGACGATACTATGTGCCCGACAAGAGAGCCCTCTAGTGCTGGGTATCGGGGAGGGCGAATACTATTGCGGATCAGACTTTGCAGCTTTCCTTCCACTCACAAGGAGGGCCGTTCTTCTTGACGAGGGAGAAATGGCCGTTCTCAACCCGAATGGAGCTAGGATTCTGAAGCTGAAAAATGCCGCTCCTGTCACGCGGGACCCGATAACGATCACATGGGATCCGGAATCCGCCAAGAAACAGGGCTTCAAACACTTCATGCTCAAAGAGATTCATGAGCAGGCCCAGTCGCTGCGGGACGCTCTGAGAACCGAGCAGCTCTACTACGACCAGTTCGCCAAGAAGATTATCGAAGCGGACAAGGTCTTCATCGTTGCTTGCGGGACCTCATATCATGCCGGGCTCGTTGGTAGCATCGCCCTCGCTAAGCTCGCCGGAATTAACGCGAGGGTTGTCGTAGCGAGTGAATTCTCCGAAGAGGCTCTCGACCTAGTTGGCCCGAAGAGCGTGATTCTCGCCATAAGCCAGTCCGGAGAGACGATGGACACGCTGAACGCGGTGCGCGATGCAAAAGCCAAAGGCGCGACGATTCTGAGCGTCCTCAACGTTCTAGGCTCGACCCTGATGCGTCTCTCGACCGTCTACATTGACCAAAACGCGGGCCCAGAGATCGGGGTCGCCTCAACCAAGGCATTTACCAGCCAGATCGCAGTCTTGCTCAGGCTCGCTGCCACTGTTGGCCGAAGGAAGGGAGAGGTATCAGCCAAGGAAATCACGGAGCTCGAGGCGGAATTGCATCGGGTCCCAGCGCTCATCCAGAGCGTCCTCAACACGAAAATTGACGATATTCGGCGAATTGCGGAGGAGTGCGATGCTGCCTCAAGCATCTGTTTCCTGGGGCGCGGGGTCAATGTCCCCACGGCTCTTGAGGGACGCCTCAAGCTCCTCGAGCTGAGCTATGTTCCCGCCATCGCCTATCCTGCGGGGGAGAGCAAGCACGGCTTCATTGCCCTCATCGAGGAGGGCTTCCCTGTCATCTTCGTCGCCCCCAATGACGAGACACACAGACGCATCATCGGCAACATCATGGAGATGAAAGCGAGGGGCGCCCGGATCATATCAATTATTGAAGAGGGAGACGAGGAGATTCGTAACCTATCAGATCGGGTTGTAGAAATCGGAGAATCTCTTCCTTCATTGGTGACTCCGCTGGTCTACGTCGTTCCCATGCAGCTACTGGCCTATTATCTCTCGGTTATCAAGGGGCATGACCCTGACTATCCCCGAAACTTGGCGAAGAGCGTCACGGTAGAGTAGAGCAGAAGACCAGTGGCCGAGAATTCTTCTGCGGAGAAGAAATTTCTCGAAGAAAAAGTCGACAAGGCACTGGAAGAAGCTTGGTCCAAGGTCAACATCGCAGTAGAATCGACAGCTAAACGGTTGGAACAGTCAACGATGACGCTTTGGCTAGCGGCCGAGGCGGCAGAGTACAGTAGCGCTCTCTTTAGTCTAGCATATGGTTTGGAAGACCTGGACCCTGAGGTCAAGCCCCTAAAGGGCCGTGATTCGGTGAGGCTTGTGCGAGAGTCGATAGAAGCTTTGAGAAGGGCCCGCGAACTACGCCCGACATCCGTAACCGAGGCCTACTCGAGCCTAAGGACCGCGGCTGGCTATCTGAAGGCGGCATACTTGGATCAATCCAAGAAAACTGCGAAGAAACCAAGCTAGTCTTTAACTAGCACTCCACTCGGGTCGAGACGCTTTCGCGGGCGTCGCTGCGTGCTTCGTTCCATCACATGCCTCGCCGGGGGCGTCGGTGCCGCACGCTTCTTAGAGGGACTCGCAAACATATTCCCGCCGGAGAAGATTACAGTCATAGTCAACACCGGCGATGATCTCCAATACCTAGGATGTCATGTCAGCCCCGACCTTGACATTGTAACCTACACGCTCGCTGGAATCGCCGACCGGGAGAGGGGATGGGGAATAGAGGGAGATACGCACAACTGCTTGGATCAGCTGGAACATTACGCTGCTGAGACCTGGTTTCGGATCGGAGACAGAGACTTTGCAACCCACCTCCTACGGACAGCCTTTCTTCAGCAAGGCTTCAACCTATCAGAGGTAACCGAGAAAATCCGGACCTCGCTCAAGGTGAGAGTGAAGGTCCTTCCCATGACCGATCACATCGTCGCTACGAGGATCAAGACGCCCAGTGGAGTCATGGAATTCCAGGAGTACTTCGTGAAGAGAAAGTTCGAAGACCCGGTGGAAGACGTGACCTACGAGGGCGCAAGCCTGGCGACGCCTGCTCCAGGCGTTATTCCGGCGATCGAGAACGCAGATGTCATTATCCTCTGCCCAAGCAACCCGATTCTCAGCATCGGGCCGATCCTCGCCATACCAGGAATCCGCGACAGCATTTCAAAGACCCGCGCAAAGATAGTAGGCGTCAGCCCAATCGTTGGCGGCAAAGCCATCAAGGGCCCGCTCGACAGAATAATGGAGAATCTTGGATTGGAAGTCTCACCGTTCGGCGTCGCCCAGCTCTACAAGGGCTTGATGAAAGGATACGTAATTGACCAGCTAGACAGATCCACGGTCCCCAAGATTACAAGCCTCGGCATGAAGGTCCTGGCAACCAACACGATGATGGATTCGGTGGAAGCAAAGGTCAAACTTGCTCAAGAGACGATCAAGTTTGCGGAGACTCTAACTTGAGCGAGGATTGGGCGGTGATACCCGTCAGGGGTCTTGCGGATAGCAAGACAAGACTCTCAAGCTATCTCGGAGAGAGGAAGAAGCTGCTGGTCGAAGCGTTGCTTCAAGACGTTCTATCTTCCATACTCCAATCAAAAGTCTATGGCGCTGTGCTCGTAGTTTCACCGGACGCAAACGTTGCTGCTAAGGCCCGAGGGAGTGAGGTTTCTTTTCTGAGACAGACAAGTTTTGGCCTGAATCGGGCGATAGAACAAGTTAACAGACTTGCCCTAAGAGAGAATGCACTCTCCATGACCACGATTCTCGCGGACATTCCATTGGCAGAGCCTCGTGACTTCAGGGAACTTTTCGACTTGGGAAGTGGTGATCGCAAGGCTGTGATGGTTCCTTCATTGAAAGGAGGGACAAACGTGATGATGACTCGGCCCCCCGCGGCCATCCGGCCGGGCTACGGCAGGTGGAGCTATTCGAAGCACCTTCGCCAAGCGCAGATCGCGGGGATCGACGCTTATTCTATGTCGAACGCTCGGGTATCCTTTGATATCGACACCGTCGATGACCTGATTGAGCTTAGGCGCCGCGATCCCGAAGGCCGAACCGCATCAGCAAGAGTTGTTTGTAGTATGCAACCAATCTTAAACCACGCCCGGGCCGCATAGGTCAGGTCCTTTTACTCATTATCGGGTAGCAACTCTTTTATGAGTAGTATAAGCGCAACGCCACATGGTCACGTCCCGGTCTACGCTTAGACCAACTACCGTAATCTCTGGAAGCGCCACCTTTGGCGCCCTCGCCGCTTTGATAACGCTGGCGGCTCCTCCAGCGCTACAGCCTCCTTTTCCTGTCTTGTTTTATCTCAAATTTGACGTGGCCGAGGTGATAGATCTTAGTTCGTTTATGATATTCGGCCCTTCAGCAGGATTGCTAACCGCTGGGATTCACGCTTTGATACTGGGCTCAGTAGGTGGCAGTGCAGGCGCTGGCCCTTTCGGTGCCAGTCTGAAATTTCTCGGTGTCCTCACGACATACGTTGGACTCCTGATAGCTTCAAGATTCGGAAAGCGTAGATTGGTAGGAACAGGTCTCAAAATGACTCTCTTGAGTCTGGGAACCAGGGTCCCCCTCATGACTGTTGCTAACTACCTCTATATCATCTTCCTAGCACAAGTCGTCTTCGGGATAAATTATCTAGACTATCCACAGTTTATCCTGAGTCAAGCAGGGATCAATCTCACCGGTGCAGGATTGATCGAATACGTTCTGGCCCTGACAGCAGTTTACAATGCGGTCCATGTGGTCTTCTCAGTTCTGGTCTCGCTCTTGGTGGTAAATACGCTGTTGACGAGAGCTCCGAACCTGCTACAGACTGGTGCTTGGATCACGAGGCTTCTCAGCCCAGCAGTGAAGTAGACTTCTTGCTCCTCACGATCAGAGTCGGCTTCGTCGTCTCCTGCCTGGACTGAGCCCTCCGGTCTATGATGTCCGATTCAGATGCTCCAGTGCCTATCACTGTCACCGGCGTCTTTGTCTCTTGTTCTATCTTGGATATGAATTCGCGGGCCTCTCGCGGCAGATCTCTCATATCACGAATACCCTTGGCTGATGGAAACAGAACGTCTAGCTTGGTCAGCGCGATTTGTGTCCCACCGTTCAACTCAATCGCTCTCTTGGCTAATTTGTAATCGAACGGAGCGGCCCTTCTCTCGCGACCGGTTACGGTTCCGTGTTCCATCCAGCCCCGGCGCATAACCTCGTCCCTGCTCAGCTGGCCTTCGAGAGGACCTTCGCCAACTCTTGTGACATATGCTTTGAAGATGACCATCACGTCGTCAACTTCCGTGGGACCTATTCCGACATCTGCGCAGGCCTGAGATGCTGTCACGTCTTTTGACGTGACATACGGGTATGTTCCGTGGTAGAGGCTGAGGAATGTTCCCTGGGTTCCTTCAACCATAACGTTCCCGCCTGTTGACAGTGCTCGGTGTATCTCCGCAACTGTGTCCTCAACATATGGTGTCAGCTGCTTTTCTTGTCGTGCCAATTTCACCATTCGGAGAGCGCGCTCTGCGTTGCATGCGCCCACACCGCTCTTCGTGGACCCGATTTTTTTCGAGAGATGTTCGGAGTCACACTCCTGGGTCTTGTGCCGCTCCTCGAGCATTGCGCACTGGAAATCTACACCGAGACGCTGTTCTGATGCCGTCTCCTTGATCTCATCCAGTAGCACTTTCGTTTCTACGGGCACTCCTGGGCCGATCAGCAGGCGTGTTGTTGGGTTGACGAAGCCGCTTGGAACGAGTCTGAGATGGTATTCCCTACCTTCATTGAAGACTGTGTGGCCTGCGTTGGGTCCGTTTCCTCCTCTGACGCATATGTCGGGTTTGTCCTTCAGGGCTAGGTAGGCAGCTATCTTGCCTCTAGGGGACGATTAGTCTCGTCTTTCCCTTCGTCCCCGAAGAAGCCCCCGACGATTACAGTGCAGGGCAATGATTGTCCGACGGGGATAGGAACCCGAGCGAATAAGACTTTTGAAATGACATTCGCAAGCCTACGGATGGCTTTGGTTTATCTTATTGAATAGTCGGATTGAGAAATATCCGCCCGGCGAGTCCTTCCCAGACAAGTGAAAGATATAGAGCCTAAGCCGACAGCGATCCGCGGACATCCCTCATACGAAACTGTTATAATTCAACTTGGAACAAAAGGGGTTTTTCGCTTGTATCTTTGGAGGTGTCTTGTTGGTAGAATCAACAACCTCTGAGACTGAAGGAACTTCGCAAGGAGTTTCTAGGAGAGACTTCCTGAAATTCACCGCTGGAGCGGCGGCTGTTGCCGCTAGTTCAGCAACAATCCTGGGAACTCTTCCTTCTCTTGCCACTCAAACTCAAACCCCGAGTTCTCTGTTCCAAACCGGCCCGGCTTCTAGCATTGAGGAGGCAACTATCGCCCAGCTGCAGGCCCAGATGATTGCTGGAACACTCAAGTCTCTGAGTCTCGTCAACATGTACCTTTCCCGGATCACGGCCATTGACGCCAGCGGGCCGTTTCTCAACTCCATACTCCAGACCAACCCGGACGCTACAACCATCGCCTCACAGCTCGATTCGCAAAGGAAGGCCGGCACCTTCCTGGGCCCACTCATGGGAATCCCAGTTCTCTTGAAGGATAATATTGACACTCACGACAAGATGCAGTCAGCAGCAGGCTCGCTCGCTCTCGTCGGGACACCTGCGCCGAAGGATTCAACCGTCGCAGCGAACCTGCGGAAGGCAGGAGCAGTAGTCTTGGGCAAGACAAACCTCAGCGAGTGGGCTAACTTCCGATCGTTCTTTTCCAGTAGTGGATGGTGTGGTCGTGGAGGCCAGTGCAACAACCCCTATGCTATTGACAGGAACCCATGCGGCTCCAGCTCAGGCTCCGGCGCGGCCCCATCTGCAAACCTAACGGCAGTCTCCATTGGCACCGAGACCGATGGTAGCATCGTCTGCCCTGCCAACATGAATGGTGTTGTCGGCATCAAGCCCACTGTTGGGCTCGTAAGTAGAGCCGGGGTCGTCCCGATCTCACACACCCAGGACACCGTCGGCCCCCACGCCCGAACAGTCGCAGACGCCGCGACGGTCCTCACGGCAATTGCCCAGAGGACCCCTGATCCTCGAGACCCAGCCACCAGCACCAGCCCGCTGGGCAAGCTGAACCAGCCACGTCCCAGCATCCCTCTCGACTATACGGCCTTTCTGAATCCCAATGGGCTGCGAGGCGCCCGGATCGGTGTTTCCCGGGATTTCGAGGGGTTCAGCGCCCACACCGACGCTGTCTTTGAGGCCAGTCTGACAGCGATGGAGAATGCCGGGGCCACCCTGGCGGACGTGTTCTTTCCACACTTCTCCGACATCTTCAGCGGAGCTGCTGAATTTACAGTCTTACTGTTCGACTTCGTGCAAGACCTTCAGAAATATCTTGCCACACGCGTAGGGGTACCCATCGCAGACGGAACCCTCCAAGACGCTATCGACTTCAACAACAATAACGCCTCAAGGGAGATGCCGTTCTTCGGCCAGGAGATCTTCCTATTGGCCCAATCGTTCAGCACGGATCCAACTGTCACGCAAGCCTTCGGCTTCTCATACAACGACGCGCTAGCTCATGATCAGCTTATCGGGGCGACTGAGGGTATCGATATGCTTCTAGCGGACAACAACCTTGACGCGATAGTTGCTCCGACCGACAACCCGGCCTGGCCTACGGACTTGATAAATGGCGATCATTTCGTGATCGGTAGCTCCTCTCCCGCCGCCATTGCAGGCTATCCCATCATCAACGTGCCGTCGGGGATGTCGTTCGGAGTTCCCCTAGGGATATCGTTCTTCAGCACAGCCTTCAGCGAGCCCACCCTCATCAAGCTGGCCTCAGGCTTCGAGGCCGTGACCCACGCCCGGCAGAAACCCCAGTTCCTATCAACCCTACCCTTTGCAAACCCTGTGGCCGGACCAGGCAGGAGCGGACGAACACCGAAGAGAATGCAGCGTCTCATCCCCCGACTATAGCAAGAAACAGAAACACGCACTCGGACGAGCGACGGACACAGGTTCTGCTTTTTCTAAACCATGTATTGGCATCTCAGCACTTATGCCGGTTTGACAGTTATCACTCCGGCGAGCCAGTTATGCCACATGCAGGTGTACTTGTAAACACCCGCAACCGTCAGTGAAAGTGTAAAGGTCTTTCCTGGCTCGATCAGGCCTGAGTTGAATGTGGGTGCGTCGGGGGGGATTTGGAGTGAAGTGACAGTGTGAGCAATGCTGTCGTCGTTTATCCATTCGATCGTATTATTGAATCCAATCATTACTGTGAAATTGAATGGGTAAGGGAACGTGGGAGATGAGAGGTCGGTAAAATTGTGCCAGTTACCCGGGGGTATCGACGAGTACTTTGGAATATGGATCGGTACCATCGGCGAAGGGGTTTTCTGAGAGGGAAGTAGGACTGTTGCGACGTAGAAGTATACTCCGACCGATGCTACTATTACGCCTAGGATGATCAATGCACGGTAGGAATTATGCGGAACCAAACGTCCCGATTAAGCGGTTCTCAGAGGGCTGAAGATAAGGATGTTCCCAAAGATGGTTGGGCCCGGCCCACGTCGATCCGGCTACTCCTTCGAAAAGAGGCCGCTGGTCAAGTATCATCCCGTGACGATTACTGTCCCGTGCATCCAGATATGGTAGGCACAATTGTAGTAGTATGTCCCGTCGACAGTGAAGGTGACAGTGTATGTTGCGTTGCCGGCCATGTTTCCAGACTCAAAGCTTTGCGCACCTGACGGGACGCTAGTTGAGCTCACGGTGTGGGCTAGGGGATCGTTGTTGGTCCAGGTGACTTTTCCCCCTTTTGCGATTGTCACAGTTGCTGGTTCAAAGTTGAGCGACTGGACTGTTCCCACATCTCTCGGCATGGATACGCTCGCAGTCTGCGGGGCACCGGTAGACGAGCTTGACATCGAGAGGGCGCTAGACCAACCGAGAACCTGTGAGAGTCCTACTCCTGCGAGGCCGATGCCCGCGCCGATCGCCAAAACTATCAAGACGGGAGCGACGATTCGGATCATCAAACCTTTCGAACCGGTACCTGGCGGAGCAGTTGCCAACTCACACCACCCTGGAATGGTTGGTAGGTGAGAAGATAAGATTTTGCAAGAACGGAGTACGTCAGGCTCAGCAGACTATGAAAGCTATTGGACAGGAAACACGTAGGTCTAGTCAATGGCTTAATCTAAAATAGGACCTCACTGAGCACAGCGTGAGCCTTATTGTCAAAGACAACTAGGCGAGAATTTCTCAAACTCGGCATGGCAGCAGCAGGCGGCGCACTCACCGCCTCCATGGTCGAGATCCCCCTCTTCACAGGCCAAAACTCTTCCCTCCAGACCCAGCTTAGCAATTCAAACAGTCAATTAGCGAACCTCAAGAAACAACTCGACACGATGACGGGCCTGGTTAGCCTGAGCATAACCGAGCAAGCGTTGCTAGAACCCGTAGTTGAGACGATAATTCCAACGGACAGCACCGGCGTAGGGGCGAAAGAGGCGGGAGTGATTTACTTCATCGATCGCCAACTGGCGAGCGAATATGGACTCAGTGGGAACATGTTCATGGACGCACCCCACGTTCCACCCAGCATACCTGCTAGTTCTAGCAATCCGCTGCAGGTTAACCCTAGTCTGGCATGGGCGTTCCTAAAGTTGCCGAGTGGCGCATATTCTCCCGCAGGTGGAGGAGGTTCGGCTAATCCCATATCCTACTCGGGAGGAAGCCAGACGTTCACGGCAGGCGGGACCCCGTTCACGGTCAACTACGGAATCACGGCGAGCCCGCGTGTGGGCTCGGGTATCAACTATCAATATCCGATGAATATGAGAGAATTTTGGAGGGTCAGTCTAGCTGCACTACAAACCTATTCCAACCGGGCATATGGGGGAAATTTCCAGACGTTGAGTTCTGATAATCAACTTCAGATATTGAAGGATCTCTGGACAAACGCACCGAAGACAAAGACCCCCATTCCCGCCGATGATCTCACAGGATTTAGTAATATCCAGCCGTCTGACTTTGCATACGAGCTCACGTTCATGACCTGGGCCGGATTCCTGATGGACCCGCTCTATGGCGGGAACCGAAACATGGTGGGCTGGGACTATGTAGGATTCAACGGCGTAAACTTCGGCAACGCCTACGGCGAGGGATTGAGCCAGAAGACACTCATGGTCGCATCGAGTCCCACGAAGCTCAAACCAGCAAGTCTGGCACAATACCAACAACAAGCAGCAGGAGGAGCCTAATCATGTCAACCGTAATCCAAGAACCGTCGGTAGACGTAGTCTGCCTTGGCGTGGGATTCATGAGCGGGGTAGTGGCAACGGAGCTGGCACTTGCAGGTAAAAAAGTTGTAGGAATAACGAAGGGTCCGTACTGGGACTATGTAAACGACTATTCCACAACCAAGTACGACGAGTGGGGAGTCGGACTCGGACGAAAGTACGATCATCCCCTTCCACTGCAGTCAACAACCATCAGAAACAACAGTAGTCAGTTCGCGCTTCCGGTTCGCAGGTACACTATGCCAATCCAGTATCATGCTTTGGGGCATGGAGTGGGCGGGGCAGCTCAGCACTATGGCGGCGGAATGGGCCGCCAGGGACCATGGGGATACCAAATGGAGTCTTTGACGGCGAGTGCTTACGGATCAGGCTTCTTGAGTAGTATTAATCCTCAAGATGATACACACGATTGGCCGCTGACGTACGCACAGTATGAGCCGTATTATGTGGCGTGGGAGGAAGCCCATGCAATCTGCGGAAATTACAATGGCAG
>Ga0209156_10004237_pt1 | contig 10499 bp, 8 predicted proteins | sample GraSoiAngelo_124_FD_185881 | JGI IMG/M metagenome (GOLD analysis project Ga0209156, IMG submission 185881) | Grasslands soil microbial communities from the Angelo Coastal Reserve, California, USA - 14_0927_05_20cm (SPAdes) (version 2) | ecosystem: Environmental > Terrestrial > Soil > Grasslands ...
GCGCGGAGCGGCGGAGCAGAAGGAGGGGGAGCATGCGCGAGTCCTCGGAGACGTCATGAGCGTGCACGCGCGCATCTTGCTGGCCGAGCCGGACGCAGAGCTGCGTACCGCCATCGCCCGCGCGCTGCGCGCAGACGGGCACGCGGTGGAGGAGGCCGCCGATGGCACCGACCTCCTGCTGCGCGCCGGCTCCCAGATGGCCCGCGTGGATGGCCCCCGACGTGTCCTCGTCCTCGTCGTCGCTGCCGGCCTGCCCGTCTTCTCCGCCAGCGAGGTGCTCGAGATCCTCCATCGCTTTCGCTGGGACATCCCCTGCATCGTCATCAGCCGCGCTCCGGACGGGGTGGAGCACACGCGCGCCAGAGAGCTCGGCGCGCTCGCCGTGCTCGGTAGCCCGCTCCACATCGAGCAGCTGCGGGCGATGGTCCGCGCGCAGGCGCGCCCCCGCTCGGCGGCTCGGCACGATGCGGTCGCCCGCGCGGGCGCTCTGAGCTGAGCACGCGGTCGCGCGCTGCCTGCCCCCGATGAGCCGCCAGTGAAGCACACCGAAGGCACGTCCCCCGACCGCTCGGCCGACCAGCTCGAGGTCCTGCGCGAGCAGAGAGAGAAGCTCGCCGGGCGGGCGGACAGGCGAGACCCATCGCCTGACATCGCGAGAGAGAAACCCGTCGAAGCGCTGCAGAGCGCGCTCGAGTCCCTGCGCGTCGCCGAGAAGGAGCTGCGTCAACAGAACGAGGATCTCCTGGCGGCGCAGCGGGCGCTGGAAGACGAGCGCCGGCGCTACCAGGGGCTCTTCGAGTTCGCACCCTGCGGGTACGTCGTGACGGACGCTTTCGGAATCATCCAGGAGATGAACCGGACGGCGGAGCTGCTGTTCAACCACCGCCGCGAGTCGCTGCGGCGCAAGCCACTCGTCGTCCTCTTTCCGAGGGAGGCCCGGCCGAGCTTCCTGAGCCATCTGCACCGGCTCCTGCGGCGCGGCGCGCGCGAGGTCGAGACGTGGGAGACGCCGCTCGTTCGCGCGGGCGCCGCACCGTTCCCGGCCGAAGTCGCCGCGTCGGCCGTCCTCGACGGCGAGGGCCGGCCCGCCGGTCTGTGCTGGCTCGTCCGGGACGTGAGCGACCGCAAGGAGGTCGAGCGGGCCCTCGAGGCCGAGCGAGAGCTCGTGGCCGTGATTCTACGGGGCACGGCCGATGGCCTGGTGGCCACCGACCGGACGGGCAGCGTCGTCCTGGTCAACGAGGTCGCCCGGACGATCCTCGGCGACGGCGGGGACGAGATCCTGGGGCGCCGGCTCCAGGACACGCTGGCGTGCGCCGGGCGCTCGGTACGCCTGAGCCCGATCACCGGCGCCGAGGGCGTCGCCTACGAGGTGACGCTCGAGGCGCCGCGGCCGCGCGTGTTCGATCTGCGCGTCAGCTCCATCGAGAGCGACGGCCACCTCCTGCTGCTGCGGGAGGTGACCGCCGAGTGCGCAGCCCGGGAGAGGGCGGAGCAGCAGGCGCGGCTCGCCGCCACCGGGCAGCTCGCCGCCGGCATCGCGCACGATTTCAACAACGTCCTCTCGGTGGTGCTGGCCCACGCCGACCTGCTCCGCAAGGATCACACGCTCCGCGATGACGTGCGCGTGAAGCTCCGGGGCATTGCGGACCAGGCCCGTCGCGGCGGACGCCTGGTCCGCCAGGTCCTGGACTTCGCCCGCCGCGCGCCCACGCGTCGCCAGCGGGTCGATCTCGCTGCGTGCGTGAGGGAGACCATGGACCTGCTCGAGCGGACCATCCCCGAGAACGTCGTCGTGAGCACCGCGCTCCCGACGGAGTGCCTGGCTGAGGTCGATCCGGTCCAGGTCGAGCAGGTGGTGGCCAACCTCGCTCTCAACGCGCGCGACGCCATGCCGGGCGGCGGACGTCTTCGGATCGAGCTCTCCCGCCGTACGCTGAAGGAGGGCGAACCCCCGCCGGTTGCGGGCATGACGCCCGGCGAATGGGCCGCGCTCTCGGTAGCGGACACCGGCTTCGGCATGTCCCCCGCCGTCCAGCGGCGCCTCTTCGAGCCCTTCTTCTCCACCAAGGCCGGGAGGGGAACGGGGCTCGGGCTGGCGCAGGTCCATGGCATCGTGAAGCAGCACGGAGGCTCCATCGACGTGACCAGCGAGGTCGGCCGGGGAACGACCTTCACCGTCTACCTGCCGCTCGCTGGTGCGCGGGTGGGGACGCGGCGAGCGCCGAAGGCGACCGATCTCGACGACGATGCCGGCTCGACGCTGCCGACCGGCTGGGGAGAGCTGATCCTCCTCGTCGAGGACGACGCGGCCGCACGGGTCGCGAGCGCCGACGCGCTCCGATCGCTCGGCTATCGCGTCCTCGTAGCGGAGTGCGCGGAGCAGGCCTGGGAGCTGTGGGTGCGCCACGGCGACGAGATCGCCCTGGTGCTCACCGACCTGGTGCTGCCGGGCGTGGGCGGTGCGCATCTCTGCTCGGCGCTGGCCAGGCAGGGCCGGGCCCCCGTCATCGCGCTCTCCGGCTATCCGATCGACGCCGAGGACAGCCGGCTGGCCGGGGTCGCGCACCGGCTCCAGAAGCCCGTCGGCATCGAGCGCCTCGCCCAGGTGATCCACCGCACGCTGGCCGCGGCGCGGCGCTGAGCGAAGCTGTCCCTTGCAGGGCTCGGCGCGCGTGCCATCATCGGCCGGTGCGGTGGTGGCAGACGGCGGTCGTCTACCAGATCTATCCGCGCTCCTTCGCCGACGCGACCGGCGACGGCGTGGGCGACCTCGAGGGCATCCGGCGCCGGCTCGACCATCTCGCCTGGCTCGGCGTGGACGCCGTGTGGCTCTCGCCGATCTTCCGCTCGCCCATGAAGGACTTCGGGTACGACGTCGCGGACTACTGCGACGTCGATCCCCTCTTCGGGACCCTCGCCGACTTCGACCGGCTCGTGGCCGAGGCGCATGCCCGCGGCATCCGCGTCCTGCTCGACTGGGTCCCGAACCACACCTCCGACCAGCATCCCTGGTTCCGCGCAGCGCGCGCCTCGCGCGAGAGCCCCCGGCGCGCGTGGTACGTCTGGCGCGACCCGGGCCCCGGCCGGGGCCCGCCGAACAACTGGCTCGCCGCCTTTCCCCGCGGCACGCCGGCGTGGACCTTCGACGCCGCGACGGGGCAGTACTACCTCCATCTCTTCCTTCCCGAGCAGCCCGACCTGGACTGGTCGAACCCCGACGTGCGGCGCGCCATGCACGACGTCCTCCGCTTCTGGCTCGACCGCGGCGTCGACGGCTTCCGGGTCGACGTCGTTCACGGGCTCGGCAAGGATCCGCGGCTGCCCGACCTCGCGCCCGAGCTGGCGGCCGTCCCGCAGTCGGCGCTGAACGACGAGGAGTCGACGCACGAGATCCTCCGCGCCCTCCGCCGTCTCGTCGACGCCTATCCGGGCGACCGCGTGCTGGTGGGCGAGGTGTGGCTGCTCATGGCGCGCACGCACGCCCGGTACTTTGGCCGCGGTGACGAGCTGCATCTCCTCTTCGAGCTGCCCGCGGCCGTCCTCACCGCCTGGGACGCCGGCGCCTGGCGCGAGCGCATCGCGGACGTTGCCGCGCGTCTCGATCCGATCGATGCGTGGCCGACCTGGGTCCTCTCCAACCACGACGTGCCGCGACACCGGACGCGCTTTGGCTCGGAGGCCGCGGCGCGCGCGGCCGCCGTCCTCCTCCTGACGCTCCGCGGGACCCCGTTCCTCTATCAGGGCGAGGAGCTCGGGCTCGAGGACGCCGTCGTCCCGCCCGAGCGTGCCGTCGACCCCGGCGCTCGCGACGGCTGCCGGGCGCCGATCCCATGGGACGCGAGCCCGGCACACGGCTGGCCCGCCCCGCCGTGGCTCCCGTGGCCGCCCGAGCCCGAGCGGTGGAACGTCGAGCGGCTGCGCGCGGACCCGGGCTCGATCCTCCATCTCTACCGCCGGCTGCTCGCGCTCCGCCGCGCCTCGGCCGCGTTTCACGCCGGCAGCTGCCGCCTGCTCGAGGCGCCGGCGGGCGTGCTCGCCTACGAGCGCGCCGCCGGGACGGAGCGGCGGATCGTGCTCGTGAACTTCACCGGCGAGCGGCTCCCGGTCGCCGCGCACGGCCGCGTCGAGATCGCGAGCGACGGCACGGGCGAGGACCGGCCGTACGCGGGCGTGCTCGCGCCCGCGCAGGCCCTCGTCCTGCGGGCGTAGAGGCCTACAGCGGCCCCGAGACCTCGGTCTCGGTCGCGCCGCCGTCGCGGCGCTGGTCGAGCGGCACGTACGGCCGCTCGTCGGAGCCGACGTAGAGCTGCTTCGGGCGCGTGATCTTCTGCTCCTCGTCGAGCAGCATCTCGGCCCACTGCGCCATCCAGCCCGCCGTGCGCGCGATGGCGAACAGGACCGGGAACATCGCGACCGGGAGCCCCATCGCCTCGTAGATGATACCCGAGTAGAAGTCGACGTTGGGGTAGAGCCGGCGCGTCACGAAGTAGTCGTCCTGCAACGCGATGTGCTCGAGCTCCAGCGCGATGTCGATGAGCGGGTTCTTCCCGGTCACCTCGAACACCTCGTAGGCGATCCGCTTGATGATCTTCGCGCGCGGGTCGTAGTTCTTGTAGACGCGGTGGCCGAAGCCGGTCAGGCGCAGCTCGCCGGCCTTGACGCGCTTGATGAGCGCCGGGATGCGGTCGGCGGAGCCGATCTCGTGCAGCATGCGCACGACCTCCTCGTTGGCCGAGCCGTGACGCGGGCCGCCGAGCGCCGCCGCGGCGCCGGCCACCGCCGCGTAGGGGTCGGAGTGGGCGCTGCCGATGGCCCGCATCGTCGTCGAGGAGCAGTTCTGCTCGTGGTCCGCGTGCAGGATGAAGAGCACGTCGAGCGCGCCCTCCAGGACGGGGTCGGGCTTGTACTTGAGCTCGGTCATCTTGAACATCATGGAGAGGAAGTTACCGGTGTAGGAGAGGTCGTTGTCCGGGTAGATGTAGGGGAGGCCGCGGCTGTGGCGGTAAGCGAAGGCTGCGATGGTCGGCATCTTGCCGATCAGCCGCCGCGTCTGCACCCGCCGCGACTCGAGGTCCATGACGTTCTTCGCCTCGGGGTAGAAGGTGGAGAGCGCGCCGACCGTGCCGATCAGGATGCCCATCGGATGGGCGTCGTAGCGGAAGCCCTGGATGAACTGCTTCAGGTTCTCGTGCACCAGGGTGTGCATCTTGATGTTGCGCTGCCACATGCGGAAGTGCGAGGCGGTGGGCAGCTCGCCCTTGACGATCAGGTAGGCGGTCTCGAGGAAGCTGCTCTTCTCGGCCAGCTCCTCGATCGGGTAGCCGCGGTAGCGGAGGATGCCGCGCTCGCCGTCGATGTAGCTGATCTTGCTCTTGCAGGCGGCCGTGTTGAGGAGCGCGGGGTCGTAGCTGACGATCCCGAGCCGCCCGAGCTCGACGGCCCGGATGGCGCCGTGCTCGATCGGCAGCTCGAGCTTCTTTCCGCTCCGGTTGTCGATGACGGTCAGCGTGTTGGCCATGGTCTCACCTCCCGGTTCGTGCGCCCCTCGACGACTAGCTAAGCCCCTTCGGAGGGGCAGGGTCAATCGGCCGGGCCTTCTCTCCGGCGCGGCGTCCGCTACACTCGTGGAGTGGCGAGCAAGGGGCGGCGGTACAGGACCGTCGTCGTCGAGGGGTACGAGGTCCTGATCGGCAAGGGCGACGCCGAGAACGACGAGCTCACCTTCGCGCTGGCGGCGCCCGGGGACTTCTGGCTGCACGTGGCGGGGGGCGTGCCGGGGAGCCATATCGTCGTCCGCAACCCGGAGAAGCTCGATACCCTCCCGCGCGCGGTCCTCGAGCGCGCCGCCGAGCTGGCCGCCTGGCACTCGAAGGCGCGCGCCGCGCGCCGGGTCGACGTCCACCTCTGCCGCGTGGCGGACGTGACCAAGCCGCGCGGCGCGCCGCCCGGGCAGGTGGAGCTCCGGCGCTGGGAGCGGATGCGGGTCTGCCGGGACGCCGGCGTCCCGCGCGCGGCGCAGCTCAGCCGTGGAGGGCGGCCCAGAGGCGCATGAAGAGGACCACGCCGCCGAGTGCGCAGAGGACCGTACCCACGAGCGTCGCGCCCGAGCCGTCCGTCCGCGGGTAGCGTCCCCAGCGCAGGGCGACGAGGCCGCCGCACAGGAAGGCCAGGCCGACCAGCACCAGGGCGAGGAAGTAGTAGTCGAGCACGACCAGCGCGCGACGGGCGAAGAACGGCGGATACGGCGAGCCGGAGAGGTCGCGCAGGGGCTCTCCCTGCACGAGCCACCCGACCAGGAAGCTGCCGACGCCCGCGAGGGACCCGACGACGCCCCCGATGAGACCCCACCGGCGCTCTCGCCGCGCGCTCACGCCCGCGAGCCGCTCGAGCGGAAAATCGGCCGCACGACTCGCCTGCTCCATCGCGGCTCCCTCCGTTCGCTGCGCCCCTTCATCCGGAGCCCTCGCTCAGGTCCCCGAGGCGCTTCCCCTTCTGCGCTCGCGCCCGGGCTCTCTCGACGACCTCCGCCGGCACCGGATCCGTCTTCGCCATGCCGAAGCGCAGGAGCGACGGCACGAAGAGGCGGAGGAAACGCGCCACGAGCAGCATCGGGTTCCGCTTGGGGACGGTCATCTCGTAGCGGCGCTTCTCGATCGCCTCGAAGATCGCGTCGGTCACGATCTCGGGCGGGTACTTCTTGCCGTCGTACCAGACCGGCTCGTCCTCCTTGAACCAGATCTCGGTGTCGATCGGCCCCGGGTTCACGATCGCCACGTGGATGTTCGAGCCGGCGAGGTCGTTCCACAGGCCCTCGCTGAAGGCGTTCATGGCGGCCTTGGAGGCGGCGTACATCGCCTCGCGCGGCGGGGCGACCTTGGCGGCGAAGGAGGAGACGTTGACGATCGTGCCGCGGCCCTGGCGGAGCATGTGGGGGATGGCGGCCATCGTGGTCCACACGCAGGAGAGGAAGTTGACGCGCATCACCAGCTCCGCCTCGTCGGCGGACATGTGGTAGAACTGCTTGTGCTTGGAGATGGCCGCGTTGTTCACCAGCACGTCCAGGCGGCCGTGGCGGGCGACCGTCTCGTCGACCACGCGCTCGGCGAAGGGGCGCTCGCCGAGGTCGCCGGCGAGGTAGTCGGAGGCGGGGGAGCGCCGGCGGCACTCGGTGACGAGCTGCTGGAGCAGCGGCTCGCGCCGCGCGACGCCGACGACGACGGCGCCGCGCTCGGCGAAGGCGCGGGCGGTGACGTGGCCGATGCCGGAGGACGCGCCGGTCACGATGACGACCTGGCCGCGATAGTCGGCGGGCATCGCGGCCTTCAGCAAGCACCCCGGGGGTGCGCCGTCAAGCGGCGCGCCCCACCGGCCACGCTCACGAGGGCGCGCGAGGAACCGCGGCGCGCAACTGCTCGCGCAGCGTGCGCTTGACGATCTTCCCGCTCGCCGTGCGGGGGAAGTCCGCCACCACCTCCAGGCGCTCGGGCAGCTTCCGGCGCGAGAGGCCGCGCGCCGTGAGCTGCTCCGCCAGCTCGGCGAGGGTCGGCGGCCGGGCGCCCGGCCGGAGACGCAGCACGGCGCACGCTATCTCGCCCGCCACGGCGTCCGGCACGCCCACGACCGCGACCTCGGCGACGGCCGGATACGCCGCGAGCAGGTCCTCCAGCTCGCGGGCGCTGATGTTCTCGCCCTTGCGGATGATGACGTCCTTCCGCCGCCCGGTGATGCGGAGGTAGCCCTCGGCGTCGAGCGTGCCGAGGTCGCCGGTGCGGAACCAGCCGTCGGCCGTGAAAGCGTCGCCGTTCAACGCGGGGTTGCGGTAGCCGAGGAAGCACTCGGGACCGCGCGCCAGGATCTCGCCCTCGCGCCCGGGAGCGACCGCGGTGCCCTCCTCGTCGACCAGGCGGACCTCGTTCGCGCCGATGGCGTGTCCCTCGCTGTCGATGCGGCGCTCGGGCGGGTCGTCGGGGCCGGTCGTGGTCACGGTGGGGAACTCGGTCGAGCCGTAGACGCGCTTGGCGACGCAGCCGAGGCGCGCCGCCGCCTCGCGCACGAGCGCCGGATCGACGTCGGCGCCGCCGCAGGAGAAGAGGCGGAGGTGCGCGGGCGCGCCGGGCGTGCCTGCCGCCAGGTCGCGCAGGAAGGTCGGCGCGCCCACCATGTAGGTGACGCGCGCGGCCGCGATCAGCGCGCGGGCGGCGCCGGCCTCCCAGCGGTCCATGAGCACCGCGGTCGTGCCGAAGACCGCGGGCACGAGGAGCGCGTGCACGATCCCGGAGATGTGCGTGAGCGGGGACGGCATGAGCACCGTGTCGGCGGCGGAGATGCCGTGCACGGGGCCCAGGCTGCGCGCCTCGGCGAGCAGCGTGTCGTGGGAGTGGAGCACGCCCTTGGCGTCGGCGGTGCTGCCCGAGGTGTAGATGAGGAGCGCGATCGCGCCCGCGTCGGCGGTGGGCGGAGCGGGCGTGGTCGCGGCGACCTCGGCGTACGCGAGCGCGCCGTCCGCCGGCTCGTCGCGCACCACGACCACGTGCTCGAGGGCGGGCAGCGCGGGCCGCAGCTCGCGCACCAGTGCTCGGTGGTCGCAGTCCCGGTAGCGGCCGGGGATGAAGAGGACGCGGGCCCCCGCCTCGGCGAGGATGAAGCCGAGCTCTCGCCGCCGGTAGATGGGCAGGACGGGGTTCGCGACCGCACCGAGACGCGCCGCGGCGAGCAGCACGACCAGCGTCTCGGTCCAATTCGGGAGCTGGAAGGCGACCACGTCGCCGGCGCGGACGCCGCGCGCGGCGAGGCCGCCCGCCAGCCGCTCGGCCGCGGCGGCGAGCGCCGCGAAGCTGGTCTGCGCGCCGCCCTCGACCACGGCAGCCCTGGCGCCGGCGCGGGCGGCGGTCGCGGCGAAGGCCGCCCAGAGCGTCTCCCCGCGCCACAGGCCCGTCTCCCGCCAGCGGTCGGCGAGGGGTGAGCGCTGCGTCGGAACGAGACTGGTCAGTCCGTCCTCACGGTGCCGATGTCATCGCGCATCGTCCCGCCGGCTTCTCCCCCGATATGGGTGAGCGCTCTCACGCTGGTCAAGCACGCCTGCCGCGTCCCGTCTATTGACGCCGCGACCCGAGCCGTGGTGTTTACCCGCTGATTGCGTGAGATCCGCCATGCCGTGGGGGGGCGCGGGCGGCACGTGGCTGCGCTCGCCTCGATCGTCGCCGGCGTGCTCGCCCTGCCCGCGGGTGCGCGCGCCGTGGTCGTCAAGGACAACCTCTACGGCGTGAAGGCGATGAGCGCGAGCGAGGCGTGGGCGGTCGGCAACTTCGGCTCCATCTATCACACCACGGATGCCGGCAAGACCTGGGAGGCGCGCGCCAGCGGCACCAAGGTCCCGCTCTTCGCCGTCGACTTCGCCGACGCCGAGCACGGCTGGATCGTCGGCAAGTCCTCCACGATCCTGGCCACCGCCGACGGCGGCAAGACCTGGAAGCCCGAGAAGAGCGCCATTCCGCCCGAGAAGCACCTCTTCAACCTGAAGGTGATCGACGCACGGACGGTGTGGGTGGTGGGCGACTGGGGTGCGATCGCGACCACACGCGACGGCGGCGCCACCTGGGAGGACCGCTCGCTCGCAGTCATCCGTCCGGACCGAGTGCCCGATGACGACGTCGTGCTCTACGCCGTGAGCTTTCCCGACGCGCAGCACGGCTTCATCGCGGGCGAGTTCGGTACGCTGCTCGCGACCGCCGACGGCGGCCGCAGCTGGCGGAAGCAGGAGGTCGGCACCGAGAAGACGCTCTTCGGCGTGAGCTTCTCGACCCCCGAGAAGGGGTGGGTGGTCGGCATCGACGGCCTCATCCTGCGCACGCGCGACGGCGGGCAGACCTGGGAGGTGCAGCACGGCGCGATGGAGCTCGGGTCGGTCGAGGAGCTCGGCTTCCTGGAGACGCTCAAGAACCCCGGCCTCTACGACGTCAGCGTGGTCGGGCAGTACGGCGTGGTGGTGGGGGACACGGGCAACCTGATGACGACCGCCGACGGCGGCGAGACCTGGACGGCGCGCGAGCTGCCCGAGGAGGAGCGGCTGGTGTGGCTGCGCGGCGTGAGCCTGCTTCCCGGCGGGAGTGCGGGCTTCGCGGTCGGCGCCAGAGGCTTCATGGCCGCCATCGACCATGGTCAGATCGTCCTCCCGGCCAACGGCCGGCGCGCGGCCGCGGGGCCCTGAGCGCGCATGTTCTCGCGCAAGACCATCGAGGCGTACCTCTTCTTCCTGCTCCGTCACCGGCTCGCCGCCTCGCTCGTGGTCGCGGCCGCCACCGTCGTCCTCGCCGCCTTCATGGTGGTGCGGATGCACATCTTCACCGACTTCCGCGACCTGTACCCGCCCAGTCACCCGTACATCAAGCTCTACAACCAGTACCGGAGCATGTTCGGCACGGCGAACACGCTGCTCTTCGTCGTCGAGGTGAAGAACGGGACGATCTTCGACGACCCGGCGACGGTGCAGAAGGTCG
>Ga0209156_10004238_pt1 | contig 10499 bp, 13 predicted proteins | sample GraSoiAngelo_124_FD_185881 | JGI IMG/M metagenome (GOLD analysis project Ga0209156, IMG submission 185881) | Grasslands soil microbial communities from the Angelo Coastal Reserve, California, USA - 14_0927_05_20cm (SPAdes) (version 2) | ecosystem: Environmental > Terrestrial > Soil > Grasslands...
TCGGCCGGATGTCATACTTTCCCTCGGCTTTAAGAAAGGCAGGCGGAACGCGGAAATTGTAATCCTCAGGCTTGAGTTCCGAGGCCATCTGCAACGCCTTCTTTCGGTCATAGAAGTAAGCCGGTGTGGCCGCGCGTAAGCGTTCAAATGCGGCACGGTCGGAGTCGGCTATATCGCGCGCTGGATCTTTCCAAAAGTCGCGAACTTCGAGTTCGCATGCACCGAGTCTGGCAATCTGATTGTCGGAAAACACTCCGAGATATTCCAATGTGATCGGACCCGAACCGATAGTGACAACTGCGCGAACTGCGTCGCAGTGTGTCCCTGCATAAGCAAGGCCAAGAATCATTCCCCACGAGTTTCCGACAACAATAAACTTTTCGGCGTGCACCTGCTTACGGAGCGCCTCAATATCTTCAATATATGCGTTCAGGTTGATCGTCGACGAGTCATACTTCGGCAGCTTCGATCTACCTGTCCCGCGTTGTTCCCACATGATGCATCGATATTTTTTGCCCAGCTCGTCAGCGATACCTTGCATCGAACGAATGTCTTCGCCCGGGCCGCCACTTAACACGAGCACGTAATCACCACTCGCGCCGGCGATGGTATAGAAAAGATCAGCGCCATCTCGCGCAATCTTGCCGTCAACCAAACTTTGTTGCGCTGGGGCGAGATCGGCCTGGACTGCTCCAGTTAAATTAAACAGACAGGCGGTTGTGAGCGCGGCAATATGCGATCTCACTCTCGCGCCATCGACCGAATGTGTCGCTCGCGATCTCATTCACTCAGCCTCACGAACTTGCTCTCGCCGAACACGCGTATATCGGAAGGTCCTTTTCCCGCTCTTCTGCTTGGACTGATAGGTCCATTCTTGCGTCAAATGATCGTTGTCTTCCTGGATCACTGTCAGGCCGGTATTGTGCCAATCGTCAGGCGATTTCAATCCACTGATGCGAGCAAGGGAAAATGCCAGCGGCTTCTGCACATCGGTGATGGCGGACGTCATCAGCTGTGGTTGATTCTTTGCCGAGCAGTAGTGGGTGGCGATCAGGTGATCACCGTCGACGGTAAACATCGTAATCATTACCGCTCCGCGCTCGGGTCGAAACTCCTCCATCAATGCGCTACCGTTTGCGGTCAGCGTATAAATCAAACTGATTTTAACGCCCTCTTGTTCTCCGCTCCATTGTCCCTTGAGCGTCGCCAGGCGATCAAACGCTTCCTCACTCTTTGTTTTGTCCGCTGCCGGAGGAGCCGCGACCAAGAGCAGAGCAATCATACTCACTGATCCCAATAACAAAGGTCGTTTCATATCATCTCCTATCTGCTTTGAGATTCACCGCTGCCCGACCCGGGGCTCGGTTAGGACTGCGTCTCGCTGATCGGGCGGATACCCGCCGCGTCCTGGCGTTAAGAGTTCCGGGCGTCTTGAAGACGGTTTCAAAAACAATTGTTTTGAATCGCTCAAGGGCCGCGGGTCCCTGCTCCACCTTCATTCGTAAAATTGCTCCTTCCCAGGACGCCAACAGGAATTCGGCCAGTTCGGTGGCATCAAACTTTGAATCGACTTCGCCCGCAGACTGTGCCGCGGCAATGCACGATGCAAATAGGGTGCGCCACTCTTGAAAAATTGCGTCGAGCCGCGCGCGCAAGCGTTTGCTCTGGGAACTGGTTTCCAAACTCAAATCGCCAATCAAGCACCCGATTCTCCAGCGATCGCACTCTAGCTTACCCGTGATGATATCGAGATACCGCTTCAGCCGCTGGCGCGGCGTGCGAGTCTCATCGTTTAGCGCCTGCTTCACCAATCCCTTTAAGTAGTCAAAGTATTGGTCGAGCACTTCCTCGGCGAAGACCTCTTTCGAACGAAAATGGTTGGTAAACGACCCTTGCGGGGCGCCAGCAGCCGCGCAGATGTCGCGCACGGTCGCTCCTTGATAACCGGACCGAAACATCAAGCGCATGCCGGTTCGCAATATTTTGCCGCGGAGAGAAGGCCTACCCATGCCAGGTTAAGAAATAATACGGACGTACGTATTGAAAAGTCAATTGGATTTTTATCGGGACGGGACCAGGAGTTGGGCAGAGATCAGAAATCAGACCCTGCCTCAATACAACGTCCAGCATTGCAAGGGGCGAGGCCGGTACTCAGCAGCTGCGCCGCTTGTTGGATTGTGTTCGAATTGCGGATAAAACTAGTGATAAGTGACGTGTGACGACTGACGTCACAAGTGCCCAGGAAGCGATAAGATTGAGACGATGACCGACCAAGTAAAAGGAGAGAATACGATGACTAAGCATAAGACCGGAACACGTGATCAGTGGCTTGCAGCCCGGCGGGAGTTGCTCGAGGCGGAGAAGGATCTTACTCGGCGCAGCGACGAGCTGGCGCGGCGGCGGCAGGAGCTGCCTTGGATTCGAATCGACAAGGAATATCGATTCGAGACCGACGAGGGAAGCACCTCACTGCCGGATCTCTTCCGAGGACGCTCGCAGCTCCTCGTCTACCACTTCATGTTCGGACCCGATTATACCGCGGGATGTCCCTCGTGTTCGGCGATCGCGGACGGCTTCAACGGGATTACAATTCACCTGGCCAACCATGACGTGATGCTGTGGGCGGTTTCGCGAGCGCCGCTGGCGAAGCTGCAGGAATATAAAAAGCGACTGGGCTGGACCTTTCCCTGGGCGTCATCGACCGATGGCGAATTCAACTCCGACTTCAGCGCCTCGTTCACGGAGGAGGAACAGCGCAAGGGGATAGAATACAACTACGAGCGCGAGGAACCTGTCGCCCCGATCTCTTCGCGCTCGACCTCCGATGGAGCCAGCAAGTTCGCCGCCATGTGCGGCACCGACGTGAACACGTACATACGCGAGCGGCCGGGCATGAGCGCGTTCGCGCTCGAGGACGGCATTGTCTACCACACCTATTCCACCTACGCGCGCGGACTCGACGGCCTCTGGGGAATGTACCAGTGGCTCGACCGCGCACCTAAGGGCCGCAATGAGGATGGTGTCTGGTGGCGTCGCCACGACGAGTATTAGGAAATTCCACCGCTGGCAAGTACTGGCGCAACGCAAGATAGTCGACGACCTGATCGTGAGAGCGAAGAAAATGAAACTACTGCTGCAAAAGGCCGTGTCGCTGTAAATGTCTTGATCTGGAGGATTGCGGTAAAGCCTTCCTCGCGCGCTCCGTGAAAAAACGATGAAAGTTACGGATTGTTAGTCTGTTGCATCACACATCAATTGCGGTAGAACGCCCGATCGAACCATCTGGAACGTTAAGAACGGAAAAATATCTATTATGCGAGCTAAAGAACAAGCGAAGTCGCCACCGAAGAATTCAAAGAAATGAATTCGCAAAGATGAATGTCAAATGTCGAGACGCGACCCCAATCCCTTTTCGTTAGAGGAGGCTTTTGCTCAAAAGGACCATAATTCTTGCTGCCTTCGTGAGTTGCCTGGCGGGCGCCGCCCAGGCGCCGGAACGCAAAGTTGTAAACAACAACATCATTATCTCGGATCACGACCCGAAAGCACGGATCGAGTTGCCGAAATCGGTCTGGTACGTCGGGGTCGATCGGTTTGTCTTACAGGATATTGCCGATTGTGAACTGTACGCGTTTGTCGAGGTCGATGATCAGAAAGATGTGCAGCGCCTGTATTGGATTCAATTCGAAGATTATCTTCCGAGTAAACCAGACTTGCAGCATCACTATGAATCGCCTCGACACATGACGATTGGCGGCTTCCGTTTTTATGTTGATACGTGGGTTAAGCGGACTAACGAAAACATCACGGCAGGTTCAGATGAAGATCACATCACGGCGTTAATTCTAAGCCGAGGATACAAAATGCCGGTTGGGATGATGTCGGTGCGTCTTGTTCATTTATTGGATGAACAAAAACGCAGGGAGTTGATGATCATCTACAGCGAAAACCTCAAGCCAACTGGATTTGCCGCTGCCGATCTTAAGAAAGGCGGTAAAGCAGAGAATCTCTGGCTGACTCTCGCGGATGATTTGCTTGTGCGAGCGCGGCAAGAAATCAAGATTGAGGCAACGAACCGACCGTAATCGGAAATGTTGATGGTTGATGGTTGAGGGTTGAGGGATAGCGCGCGCGTCTCGCGTGTTGGTACTGGCGTCTCGCCAGCACGAACTTCTCTTCGCTCTTCGCGTTCGGCGTTCGACGTTGGACGTTCGGCGTTTTCTTCGCTCTTCCCTCTTCGCCCTTTGCCCTTCGTAGTCAGTGGTCTTGTAGTCCTGTTGTCCGGCCTTGCCGTTCTGGGTAGGTACGCGTCGCGCGTGTTTGAGCGGCCGGGTAGAGTGCGACGCAGGCTTGCTCAACTTTTGAGTAAGCGATAAGCTTAAAATGGTGACTGCTGCAGAAATCGTCCGGGAAATAGAGCGGCTTCCGTCGGAAGAGAAGGCGGAGGTGCTAAGTGCATTGCTTCGCTCGCAGAGGAACGGAAGCAAGCTGTCGCCTGACGAACTGGTCGCCTTGGCTGATCAGATGATCGCAGCGAAAGATCCGAAAGAGGCAGATCGCTTGGAGGCGAAGATTGTAGCCGGCTTCTACGGAAAATAAGCGATGCCCCGGATTCGCCGCGAGCGCATCGCTGAGGGGCTGATGGCGCACCTGGTCAGGCGGGTTCGGGAACGGGAGATTTCGACGGCGCAGCTCGGTTTGCTCACGCGCTGGCTGGACGCTGATCCGGAAGTTCCGGAGGGCGAATGGTTCAAACGCTTTCCTGAGATGATTATCTGCGGAGAAGGCTCGATCGTTAAGACATTCCTGCGGGCCGGGCAGGCTCCGTCTGGCGAGGAAGTGCTATAAGTTCGTTTCGGACTGACAGGCGAAAGTCGGAGCCAGCATGCATCGCCTGAAACGCCGCCTAACCGAGCCAAGACCAAACGACTCTCAACTAAAGGCTCGCTTCTCGACAATTATGCCGCAAACCGCAAATGGCCGTGTCGTTCTCGCGCCTCGAGATTATGTGTCCATCCGTTCGACCCATTGAGCGCGCCATGCGGGTGCCACGAATGGATCCGCAAAGTACTGTGTTTCCCGCGCAATCTTGTCGCCCCTGAACTCCATGATGCTCACGGTGTAGGACGGCTTGCCGTCATATGTCAGGATGAATTCGGTGACCCAAAGATCACCGCCGCCAATGATTCGTCGGACAGTAAATCGCTTTTTGCTCGGCTGACTAGCGCGTTGGCTCTGTATGTTGCGTCGACCGCGGGTTCGCTCGCCTGACTGCGGGTATTCCAGCACCGCGTCCTCGTGATAGATGCGGTGCTCCGTTTCAAAATCGTTGGCATCGGATGCCGCCCAATGCTGATCCAGTGCCGTACGGATCCCTTGATCTCGTACTTCAGAATACTGCCCCTTCTTTTGTTGAGCCTTCAATTTGATAAGAATCTAAATGCTTTAGCGGGGAGAGCATAGGGGTGAGTCAACAAATCTTGACAGGATCGAGGATGCTACGCCGCTTAAATCACTTCCAAGCGCCCCTATAGTCAAAATATGTTGACCGACCCCCAATCCAATCCCTGATACAGCGCTTGCCGACGAGCGTCGGCAAAATCCCACCATCGGGCTAACGCGAAAAGTACACTCGGTTTTCACCGAGTAAGAGCAACGCCATCCGCCTAAGCAAGGTGGTAACACAGCTGCGTGTGAATCGTTGGATGATCCACGATTCTTTACTGAACAGAATTTTCTCCAAATAGTCGGGATGATATCTGACAAGATCGCCCAAATAGAAAAATATGAGATACCCGGCGAACAACTCGTCGAATTTCAGATGAAGACGATCTGAAATAGGTAACGCGAAAAAGAAATCAAAGTCTGACTTAAGAACGCTCGGCATATGAATCAACTCTATTGCTTTTTGAGATGGGGAGATAAGCTTGCGGAAAGTCTTACCGCTTTCATCAATCAGCATCGTCGTCTTCGATTGAAAAAAACGGCAAAAGGTCCGCGCAGGTGCGTCGATATCGAAAATTCGCTCGCACAGGAATTTGTTAAGATCAACTTCCTCGAAATGCTGAAAGAAAGATTTCGACGCATTCTTACACGACTCCAACCGTTCAAATCTGTTGACCGCAAGAAGAGGCCACGTCTCAGTAGAAGTCTCCGAGATTTTTTTTATTAGGCCGCGACTTTTTACCGGAACCACTCTGTGTTCTCCATACTTTGCTTGTCCGTACTCAAACTCGATATCTGACATGTATCCAAGAAGCTGCTGTATGTTAAAGCTAAAGCCGTTTGGTAGACGAGTGCCTACAACGAGTTCGTAAAACAATGGGAAAACACCATTGGCGGCAGTTGTAACGACTTGTTGCCGGAAGGTTTTCTTGGGTTTGTAATCGTGAAAGATACCATGACGGACCTTCTGGGAGAAAATCTCCGGACGTCTCAGGCAGATATATGCCTTCGCGAAGTTTAGAAAGCTATAGTAGTAAAAAAGGGGACTCGCTCGGTAATGCAGTTTTTCAGCGGACTGAAAAAATGCCTGGGCCTGACGTACAAAAGCTTGAAAGAGCTGATGTGTCTTCTTTCCGTCCTTCTTTTTCTTCCCAGTCAGCCTTGCGACGAATTCTAACCCGACGTTCTTGATGTCGGACACGAAATTCAAGCTAGCAAAGATTTCCTCGTCCGCGGCCGATGTCGTTGCAAGTTCCACTCGAGGGATAAAATCGAGAGGAAGCGCCATAAAGCTGTCTGACGCGCGAGCATCCGGAATTTTTGATGGCTTCGAAGAATCAGGCATATCTTGTCATCAGCACCTTTGGCTAGCTTTTCAGAGTGTATGGCGGATATCTGCAATCGGAAGAGAAGTGAACGAACGGAACTTCGATGGCCTCGAAGTGGAACTCGTAAACATGGTGGCGAAAGAAGAGAATGATCATCCAGCACCTGAAAGCAGATTGCAAAAATTCTGAAGACCGATCTTGACGTAAGGATATGATGAGCAGCAGCTTTTGCCAACGGGGAATAGAGGTCAAAACAAGGGGAAGTTGGGGGGTTAGTCATCACTAGTTGCAGTTTTTGGCTTTCTTTTGTGCTAACAGATTGAAGGACGGCTTCGGTTTCCCAATCTGAGACGTTGCGCAACCCACCTTGGATTAACAGAGATGCGGCTTCGCAGTTCGTTGGCGAGTCCTGAGCGAGACCCATTTCTTCCGTCAATTAAGAAAGTGCAAAATGACCTGCTTGCTCGATTGCTTTTCCGTCGTTTACGCGAAACCGGAAAGTCTGCTGTTAAAGCCTAAGTAATTTTGGTAGACGCAGAAGCGTGGCGAAATCTGCTTCGAGTGAACTCATAGCGCTTTGCGCGTCGATCATTAGCGATGGCGAAGTCTCTCCAGAAGAAGCCTATCAGCTGGCCGAGTGGCTGAATAACCATCCCGATGCTGCGACGACGTGGCCGGGAAGCGGGTTAATCCAGCCGCTTCAAGAAATTTGGGCTGACGGGAAGGTTAACAAACGCGACCTCCACCGGCTGGCGAGACTGCTGATCAGCGTTCAACGCGAATGGGCGCGGCACCCATCGACGGACATCAGTCCCGTAAATGGCGACACGACGGTTGAATTCGTCGTCGACGCACATTTGGACGATGCGCGGCTGCCAAGTGTCGAAGCAAAGTTTCGCGTGCCGTCGCAGAACGAAATGGGAAGGTTTTATGAGGTAAATCTGAGCGGTCCAACTTGCACGTGTCCCGACTGGCGCACGTGGAGGTCCCGTTTGCCTGCTGGAGATCTAACGCGTTGCTGCAAACACGTCTTGTACGTGTATGCGAAATTGGCCCGGCGCAAAGACACCGACGGCTGGTTGATGGCGTTCATCGATAACGGGTGGCCTCCTCATCCGGGCGCCGAGTGGCATCTGTTGAGCGTCGGTGCTAACAAAGTTTTATTCTGCACCGCTTCCGAAAAAGGCTGGGCCAATGTTTTCGCAAAAGACGGTCGAGAGTACGCACGCTTCGGGTTCAATGTTGATGAAGACCGGTGGGCTTATGGATCACAACCTTCCCACGGCGAAGTAATCGCGGAAGCGATCAGGTCACTGCGAAACAAGCAAGGTCGGCAGGATCGCGGGGATGGAATCGTGCCGAGTGAAAATAAGATACCACGACCCAGAACACGGTTTACGGCATTGTGGGTTTCGGCAGCGATAATCGCGGTCATTGCGTTCCTTGCAATGATTCAGCAGCGGCCTGCTCCAAATACGCAAGTCGATAGGCCGGCGATTATGACGCCACCTGCTCAGAGCCCGGCAGTTCAATCACCAACGGCAACGCCGTTGTTTCGAAATGTTCCGGTAACTCAGCCGACAACGAATTCGTTTCCACCGAGGGTGAAAACAATTCGAGCAATTCGTGCAGAGACTGGACAAGGCGAAATTTTGATTCCTAATAAGATAGAACTTCGCGTTCTTGGCCGTGAAGGATCAGATTTACTGGTGTCCTACAATGGTTGGACCGTCACCATTCCGGCTTCGGCTGTTTCTTCAACCGCGCGATGACGCGTCCTTCATCGGCCGAATATTTTACCGGCTCTGTTCGCATCGACCCGTTGTTCGAGGCAAAAGATCCAGCACGCGCTCGGCGCCTGTGTCACGTTCGAGCGGCCGCTCTCTCGAACGCTGAGGTGTTGACTCACTGCGCCGCGATCGCGCTCTGTCGCGCTCGTAAAACGTATTTCTGAATCTTTCCGGTCGCGGTCTTGGGTAGTTCCTTGACGAGAGATACACTATGCGCGCTTTGAAGTGAGCGAGGACTAAAGAGCAGGGAGCACGGAGCAAAGGGCTAAGAGAAGATGGAAGATCTTAAGTAGTGAACGAACCAGCTCGTATTGTCTTATCCTACTTCTCGCGCGCTCCGTGAAAAAACGATGAAAGTTACGCATTCTTAGTCTGGTGCATCACGAATCAATCGAGCCGATGGGAATCGAACGAGATAGACAGCGTCGACGTTGGCGTCTTGAAGTTGGGTGCCGGCGCTAATAGCGCATCGTCATCGGCCCGCAGCCTTTTCGCAACGCTCCAGCAGTCGCAGCGCTTTCATCCGATCCGCCCAGGCCGCGAATGCCGGCGTCGCACCGCGCCAGCGCAGCGTCTCGACCTTCTTGAAGAGCGGCGCATCGGTGCGCAGAGTCGCGAGATTCTTAAAGAGCAGCGCGAGATCACGCTGTTTGCCGAGAACGTTTGACGGGAAGTTTTCGATCTGACCGTAGCGGTTCAAAAGCTGGGCGGCGGTCCTGGCGCCGAACCCAGGGATGCCGGGGTAGCCGTCGGCCGCATCGCCCACGAGTGCGAGCAGGTCCGGAATGAGCGGTGGGCTGACGCCGAACTTTTCGCGAATCCCAGCCGCGTCGCGAATCGTTTTGCGCCGGCCGTCGATTTGCACCACGCGCGTGCCTCGCACGCATTGCGCCAGATCCTTGTCGGGCGTCCAGATGGCGACTTTCTGGACCTTTTTGTCCTTCGCCGCGAGATGCGCGGCCGACGCGAGCGCATCATCGGCTTCGAGCTCGATCATCGGCCAGACGACAACGCCCATCGCCGCGAGCGCCTCCTCGAGTGGATGGAATTGCGCGAGCAGCGCGGGCTCGATGCCGGCGCCGGTCTTGTAGTCCGCCCAAAGCCGATTGCGAAACGACTCGATCACGTGATCGGTGGCGACGCCGAGGTACGTGGGACCGCGTGAGGCGAAATCTTCAACGCTAGGACCACGTGAGGCGGAGCCTTTTACGTGGTCGATCATTTGGAGAACGGTCTGGAGCACACCGACGACTGCGCCGTAGGGACGGTCCTTGCCTTTAGTGAACCGGCGCAAACCGTAGAAGTGACGGAAGAGTTCGTAGGTGCCGTCGACGAGGTGAACGATCCGCGTAAAAGGCTTCGCCTCACGCGGCTGGTTGGTGGGCCGCGTAAAAGGCTTCGCCTCACGCGGTTTAGTAGTCGGTGGGCGGTACATTCTGATTTACGCCGCGTGGGGCGAAGCCCTTTACGCGGAGATAGTGACGTAATTGTGTACGCAGGAAACGCCGTCCGGCCCCGCTCTTCAGGAATTTCTCTCGTCCTTCGGCGTCTTCGCGCTCCGTGTAGGCTTCATAATAAATGAGCTTCCACGGACCTCGCGATTTCGTGGCGAATGAAGCGCCCAGCCTGTGCTCCGACAACCGCCTCTTCAAGTCCGTCGAGAAACCGATGTAAAACCCATTGTCCTTCGTCGAATGCAACAGGTAGACGTAGAACATCCGCTCTTTGTACCGCGCCAGCGGCGTGGGGCGAAGCCTTTTACGCGGCAACACGTACACATAGAACACCGCGTCAGAGTAAGCCGACGAGACCGCGTGAGGCGAAGCCTTTTACGCGGCAACACGTACACGTAGAACATCCGCTCTCTTTTTACCGCGACAGCCGCGTGAGGCGAAGCCTTTTACGCGGCAACACGTACACATAAAACATCCGCTCT
>Ga0209156_10004240_pt1 | contig 10498 bp, 10 predicted proteins | sample GraSoiAngelo_124_FD_185881 | JGI IMG/M metagenome (GOLD analysis project Ga0209156, IMG submission 185881) | Grasslands soil microbial communities from the Angelo Coastal Reserve, California, USA - 14_0927_05_20cm (SPAdes) (version 2) | ecosystem: Environmental > Terrestrial > Soil > Grasslands...
GCGCGGCAGGCTCCGCTCCCGAGCCCACCGCCCGTTGCCGTCCATGATGACGGCCACGTGGCGCGGAACGACCCCATTGCCGCGGATCTGCGCGAGCAGGTCGTCCGCCATCGCTACACCTCCATGATCTCCGCTTCCTTCGCCTTGACCGCCTCGTCCACCAGCTTGAGGTGCTCGTCGTGGAGCTTCTGCACGTCCTTCTCGGTGTGCTTCTTCTCGTCGTCGGAGACGTGCTCGGTCTTCTTGATCCGGTTGATCGCCTCGGTGCGCGCATGTCGCACGGCCACGCGCCCTTCCTCGGCGAACTTGTGCACCACCTTCACCAGCTCGCGGCGCCGCTCTTCGGTGAGCGGCGGCAGCGGGATGCGGATGATGTTGCCGTCGTTGGAGGGGGTGAGACCGAGATCGGACGCGAGGATGGCCTTTTCCACGGCCTTGAGGAGCGACTTGTCCCACGGCTGGACCGTGAGCAGCTTCGGCTCGGGCGTCGCCACGCTCGCCACCTGGTTGATCGGCATCTCGCTCCCGTAGGCTTCCACGCGCACGAGGTCGAGCAGCGCCGTGGTCGCCTTGCCCGTGCGGACGGTGGCGAACTCCCGCTTCACGGCTTCCACCGCTTTATCCATCGCCTGCTTGGCCTGCTTGACGTGGTCCGTGAGAGTGGGGGGGCTCATTGCACGATCGTGCCGACGCGCTCGCCGGCCAGGACCCTGGCCGTCGCGCCCGGCTGGTTGATGTTGAACACCACGATGGGGAGCTTGTTCTCCTTGCACAGCCCGAACGCGTTGGCGTCCATCACGGCGTAGCCGTTCACCAGGGCGTCGCGGAACGAGAGCTCCGGGAGGAACTTCGCCTTGGGGTCCTGCTTCGGATCCGCCGTATACACGCCGTCCACGTTCGTCGCCTTGAGGATCAGTTTCGCCTCGACCTCGAGCGCCCGCAGCACTGCCGCCGTATCGGTGGAAAAGTACGGGTTCCCGGTGCCGCCCGCGAAGATGACCATGCGCCCCTTCTCGAGGTGCCGCACGGCGCGCCGCCGGATGTAGGGCTCCGCCAGCTCTTCCATGCGGATCGCGGTCATGACGCGCGTGTCGACGCCCTTTTTCTCCAGGATGTCCTGCAGGGCGAGCGCATTGATCACGGTGGCGAGCATCCCCATGTAGTCCGCGGATACGCGATCCATCCCCTGCTCGCTCGCCGCCGTGCCGCGCAGGATGTTGCCGCCGCCCACCACCAGCCCCAGCTGGACGCCCAGCGCGGCCACCCCCTTGAGCTCGTCCCCCAGCCGGTCGATCACCCCGAAATCGATGCCCCCGCCCGCCCCTCGGTCTCCCGCGAACGCCTCACCCGACAACTTGAGCAGGGCCCGTGGGTAGGCGAGACGCGCGCGGGAGGCTGTCGCCACTCAGCCCTCTCCGACCTTCAGCCGCGCGAAGCGTCGCACGTCGATCTTCTCCCCCGTCTTGGCCGACAGCTCCTTGACCAGCTCGCCCACGGTGCGCTTGTCGTCCTTCACGAACTTCTGCTCGAGCAGCACGCGCTCCTCGTAGAATTTCTTCAGCATCCCGTCCACGATCTTGGCGCGGATCTGCTCGGGCTTCTTCTGCTCGGCGACCTGCGCCTCGTATACCTGACGCTCGCGCTGCACCACGTCCGCCGGCAGGTCCTCGATCCGCACCGCGAGCGGGTTGGTCGCGGCGATGTGCACGGCGAGGTCGCGGGCCAGCGTCTTGAAGGCGTCGGTGCGCGCCACGAAGTCCGTCTCGCAGTTGAGCTCCACGAGCACGCCGATCTTACCGTCGTGGTGCACGTAGTGGCCGATCAGGCCCTCGGACGCCTCGCGCCCGGCCCGCTTGTCGGCCTTGGCGGCGCCCTTGGTACGCAGCAGGTCGACGGCCTTCTCCAGGTCGCCGCCCGTCTCCTCCAGCGCCTTCTTGCAGTCCATCATGCCGGCGCCCGTGCGGGCGCGCAGCTCGGCCACGAGCTTCGCCGGAATATCTTTCACGGTCGCCATGCTCCTCACTCGCAAAAACGCCGCCCTCGGGCCGTTCGGCTCGGAGGGCGGCGGTCGGTTGTCCACCGAAACGCGAACGTTCGGCGGGCTCAGCCTTGGCCTTCGGCGCCGCCGCTCGATTCCGCTGGGGCGGGGGCCGGGGCCTCGTCCGTCTTGAGCCGCGCGGCAATGGCTTCTGGCTTGGCGCGGCGCTTGCGCCGCGCCGGCTTCTTCTTCTTGTCGCCCTCCGCTTCCGCCTCGACGCCCGTTTCGGTCGAGTACGTCACGCCTTCGCCCTCCTCGGCGGCCTCGTGCAGCGGCATCTGGCGCCGCGCTTCGCCGATCACGTCCGACACTGCCGCCGTGATCAGCGAGACCGCCCGGATCGCGTCGTCGTTCCCGGGAATCGGTACGTTGATCAGGTCCGGATCGGCGTTGGTGTCCACGATCGCGACCACGGGGATCCCCAGCTTGTTCGCTTCGGCGACGGCGATCCGCTCCTTTTTCGAGTCCACCACGAACAGCGCGCCGGGCAGGCGGGTCATGTTCTTGATGCCCGACAGATACTTCTCCAGCTTCCCCCGCTCGCGGTCGAACAGCAGCTGCTCTTTCTTGGTGTAGTTCTCGAATTCACCTTCCGCGGTGCCCTGGTCCAGCTCCTTCAGCCGCTTGATCTGCTTCTTGATCGTCTGGAAGTTGGTGAGTGTGCCGCCCAGCCACCGCTCCGTCACGTAGAACGCGCCACAGCGCTGCGCTTCCGCCTGGAGGATGTTCTTGAGCTGCTTCTTGGTGCAGACGAACAGGACCCCCTCGCCCTTCAGCACCACACCGCGCAGCAGGTCCTGCGCCGCCTCGATCTGCCGCAGCGTCTTCTGGAGATCGATGATGTAGATGCCGGAGCGCTCGGCGAAGATGAACCGGCGCATCTTGGGATTCCAGCGGCGCGTCTGATGCCCGAAATGGACGCCCGCTTCCAGCAGGTCCTGCAACTGAGGCTGCGCCATGCACTCCTTTGTGTGTGGGGTTAGGGGCTCGGGGCTAGGGGTTAGGGGCCTCCACCGAAGCCCTAACCCCGAGCCCCCAGTCCCCGATCACCGCTTACTGAACTGGAACCGCTTGCGCGCTCCCGCCCGCCCAGGCTTCTTGCGCTCCACCACGCGCGGATCGCGCGTCAGGAGTCCCTGCTCCCGCAGCTTCTTGCGGTGCTGCTCGTCCGCCAGGCACAGCGCGCGCGCGATCGCGAGCCGCAGCGCTCCCGCCTGCCCCGTCACACCCCCGCCCCGGCACAGCGCCCGCACGTCGAACGCGCCCAGTGTGTCCGTGGCCGTGAACGGCTGCTGGATGTGCGACACCAGCGACGGCCGGGGGAAGTAGTCCCCCAGCGTGCGCCCGTTGATGTTCCACTTCCCCGAGCCGGGCGTCAGATACACGCGCGCGACGCCTACTTTGCGGCGCCCCACCGCGTGCCAGCGCAGCTCCGGCGTGATGCCGCTGCTCATCGCGCGGCCGCCGCGCCGAGCGGCTGCGGCTGCTGCGCCGCGTGGGGATGGTCGGGTCCGCCGTACACTTTCAGCATCTGTTTCACCTTCTGGCGCGACAGCGTGGTCTTGGGCAGCATGCCCCAGACCGCCCGCTCGATCACGCGCTCCGGGTGTTTCTCCATCACGTTCTTGAGCGGCGTGAACCGCTCGTGCCCCATGTAGCCGGTGTGTCGGAAATACCGCTTCTGCTCGAGCTTGCGCCCCGTGAGCTTCACCTTCGCCGCGTTCACCACCACGACGCAGTCGCCGCCGTTCAGATGCGGCGTGAAGGTGGGCTTGTGTTTGCCGCGCAGGATCTGCGCCACCTGGCTCGCGAGGCGCCCGAGCGGCTGACCCGTCGCGTCCACCAGAAACCAGCGGTGCGTCACGTCCTCTTTCCGCAGGCTGAACGTCTTCATTTCCGAAGCTTCCTCGCGTAACCGGTCGACGATAGCCGCGAACTATACCCGAGGCGTAAGGCGGTGTCAACCCGAAGGTTCCGGGCTCGCGAGGGTGACGAGCGGCATCCCTTTTTCGACCGGCTGCCCCACCGCCACGTGCACCGTCTGCACCACGCCCGCGCGCGGCGCGCGCAGCTCGTTCTCCATTTTCATCGCCTCCACCACTACCAGGCCTGCCCCGGCGTCGACGCGCTGCCCGTCCGCCACCTCGACCCGGACGACCAGGCCAGGCATCGGCGCGCGCACCACGACCGGCCCCGCCCCGCCCGGGGCCGTCCCTGTGAGTGCCTCCATCGCGCGGGCTCGCTCGTCTTGCACCGCCACTTCCACGCGCTCGCCCACCACGCCCATGGCCCAGCGTCCGTCGCCTTCGAGCGGCTGCGCGGCCACCGTCCACGACTCTCCGCCCAGCAGCAGGTGATACAGCGGCGTGCCGGGCAGGGGCGCGAGCTGGGCGTCGATGGCTTCCCCGCCCACGAGCACACGGGCGCCGTCCACCTCCACCTCGATGGTCTGGGCGCCGATGGTGACGAAATACTTCACCGCGCCACCTCCACCCCCACCCCCGATTGCGGATTGTGGATTGCGGATTGCGGATTGACCGAACGGGTCTTCCACGAGCTAATCCGCAATCCGCAATCCGAAATCCGCAATTTCTTGTTCACGCCGCCTCCAGCACCGCGACTGTCTCCACGTGCGCCGTCTGGGGGAAGAGATCGAACGCCCGCACGGCCGTGAGCCTGTAGTTGACCCTCAACCGATAGAGGTCGCGCGCCAGGGTCGCGGGATCGCAGGAGACGTAGGCGATTCTGGGGACCGGCTGCCCACTCAGGCGCAGCGTCACGTTCCAGTGCAGCCCGCCGCGCGGCGGATTCACCACGACCGCGCTCGGCTCGGGCAGCGTCGGCAGCACGTCCTCGGCCCGCGCCGCGATGAACCGGACCGGACCGGGCGCGGCGCGCCGTTGGGCCCAGTCGATCGCCTTCTCGTCGGCATCCACGCTCACCACCTGCGCCCCCCGCTCGGCGAGCTGCACCGCCGTGTCGCCGATCCCGCCGTACAGGTCCCACACGACCGCACCGCGCACGTCGCCCAGCTGCTCCACGGCCCAGCGGCGCGTGAGCGCGCCCATTTCCGGGTTCACCTGCTCGAACGCGGTGGCCGGGAATCCGGTCGCGGGGCCGGCCACCACGCGCGCCGCGCCCTCCACCGGCTGCCACCAGCAGATCACGCCGTCGCGGTCGGGCACGGCGGCGCGCAGCGCCGCCGCGTCGCTCGCCGCCCACGGCTCGCCCGCCGACTCGGCGATCACGTGCCGGCGCCCCTCGCGGTCCAGCCGCAGCGTGAGACGCGCCAGCTTCGGCGGCAGCAGGTCCAGCCGCGGCTTGAGCTCACGCCACAGCGCCATCAGCCGGAAGTCGGCGATGTGACAGTCGATCAACGGAAACACCGTGCCGGGCCGGTCGTACGGATGGAAGCCCACCACCTTGCGCCGCCCTCCACCAGCCTTCACCGCCAGACTCAGCTTCGCCCGGTAGCGCCACTCCTCCACGGCTTCCACGATCTCGGGATCCGGGACGTCGAGCTTGGCGATGCGGCGCAGCGCGTCCCCGACGATCGCCCGCTTCGCGTCGAGCTGGGCCTCGTAGGCCACGTGCTGCAGCTGGCAGCCGCCGCAGCGGTCCTGCCCGTAATGCGAACAGGGGGGCGTGACGCGCGCCCCGGTGGGCGCGATCACCTCGGCGAGCTCTCCCCGCGCGAAGCTCTTGAGCAGCTTGACCCCGTCGCGCAGCCGCACGCGCTCGCCCGGCGCGGTCCGCGGCACGAACACGGCGCGCCCGTCGCCCAATCGGCCGACGCCGTCCCCGCCCGCCGCGATCGACGTGATCGCCACGATGTCGCTCATCCGTTTCCCCCCACGGCTTCCCGTCGAGCGGCGAGCAACCAGGCGGACGCTAGGACGGCCGGACGATCGGGGGGCGCCGGCGGGGGTGCCGCCGCGCGCCGCTCGTCGGCGAGGAGGGCGGCGACGACGGCGATCGGACGCGTCAGATCGGGCCGCCCTTCGCCCGAGAGCAGGCGCGTCCCCGCCCGGTCGAGATAGGTGATGTCCAGGTCGCCGCGCTGGAATTCCGCGTCGTCCATCACCCGCAGGTGAAACGGCTGTGAGGTGGGGATCCCCACGATCACGAGCTCCCGGAGGGCGCGCCGCATCCGCTCGAGCGCCACCCCGCGCGTTTCACCCCACGCGATCAGCTTCGCGATGAGGGAATCGTAGTGGAGCGTCACCTCGTTTCCCGTTTCGAATCCGGCGTCCCAGCGCACACCGGGGCCGCCCGGCACGCGCAGGTGCTGCACAACGCCCGTGACGGGCAGGAAATCGTTGAACGGATCCTCGGCCGTGATGCGGCACTCGATCGCGTGACCCCGCGGCTGGAGCGTGCCCGCGTGCACCCGCAGCGGCTGGCCAGTGGCCACGCGCAGCTGCTCCCGCACGATGTCCACACCGTACACGAGCTCCGTCACCGGATGCTCGACCTGCAGGCGGGTGTTCATCTCCAGGAAGAAGAACTCGCCGGTCGGTGCGAGCAGAAACTCGATCGTGCCCGCGCTCAGATAGCCGACCGCTCCGGCGGCGGCCGTGGCGGCGTCACCCAGACGACGCCGCAGGGCCGGTGTCACGGCGAGCGAAGGCGCCTCCTCGATGAGCTTCTGATGACGCCGCTGGATGCTGCACTCGCGCTCGCCCAGCGCCACGACCCGTCCGAACGAATCGCCGAGCACCTGAATCTCGATGTGGCGCGGCCGCTCCAAATATTTCTCGAGATACACCTCCCCCGCCCCGAACGCGTGCTGGGCTTCGCTCTGCGCCATCTCGAACGCCGGCTCGAGCTCCGTTTCCGTCTGGACCAGCCGCATGCCCTTCCCCCCACCCCCCGCCACCGCCTTGAGCAGCACCGGATACCCGAGCCGCGCCGCCTCGGGGCGCGCCTGCGTGTGGTCGGCGAGCGGCCGCGTCGTCCCGGGCACGATCGGCACGCCTGCCTGCTGCATGCGGCGCCGCGCCTCGGTCTTGTCGCCCATGGCGCGGATCGCGGCGGCCGACGGTCCCACGAACGCCAGGCCCGCCTCCGTCACGGCCTCCGCGAACGGCGCCCGCTCGGAGAGGAAGCCGTATCCCGGGTGGACCGCCTGACAGCCGGTGTCGCGCGCGGCGGCGAGCAGCTTGGCGGCGTCGAGGTAGGACTGCGCCGCGGGCGCGGGCCCGAGCGCGACGGCGGCGTCGGCCGCGCGCACATGGGGCAAGAGCCGGTCCACCTCCGAATACACGGCGACCGCCTCCATTCCTTCTTCATGGCAGGCCCGGATGATCCGCAGGGCGATCTCACCGCGATTGGCGACGAGCACTCGCTTGATCGTCGTCATCGCCGACAACTCGGCACGTCGACGGCAACTTTGAACGTCGCCATCGGCTCGCACAGCGCTCGCGTGGCGCGAGCCGCCCGCGTGTACACCGCGAGGGCGGGGTCGGCCCAGGGATCGTGGGCGTCGAGGCCCACGCGCAGCGCGGCGAACACGAAGTCGCGCGCCGGCACGCTCGGGCCCTTGCCCTGTGGTCCCGTCACCCACACGAGCGAGCGGGGCACCCATCCGAGCCGCGGGCGCACCTCGGGAGGCCGCTCGAACGCCATGCTGACGCACACGGGGCGCCGTTTCGCGAGCTCTCCCAGCCACGCGTCGTCCGCCGAACGACGCGCGAGCTTCAGGTCGCGCGCCAGCCGGGCGCGCAGCAGCGCGTCGGACCGCCACGCGGCCAGCGGCAGCACCAGCAGGTCGGGGCGCAGCGCGCGTGCGAACCGCATGTACCAGACGGCGTAGGAGTCGGCGTCACCCGCGGTGAGCAGCGCCCCGCCCGTGGGACACGCCCGCAACAGGTTCTCACCCAGCTCCTCCAGCACCGCGGGAACCCGCAGGTCGGTGGGGAGCGGCCCCCAGGCGTCGAGTGCGGCGGCGATGCCGCTCTCCTCCCACGTGAGCCGCGAGCGCGCGGCCCACACGGCCACGCGCAGCACGCGCGCGCTGTCCCCGGCGGCGCTCCCGCCCGCCGACCCGACCAGCGCGGCGGCCCGCACCAGCGCCGCCTCCGCGGTGTCGAGCGCGGCCCGCGCCCAGGCGCTGTCCGCCTCCGCGCGATGGGCCCGGCCGTGGGCTGCTTCGGCGAGCTGCAAGAAGCCGTGCCCGATCTGCAGCCACCCCGCACCGTCCATTGAGTCCCGCGCCACCCGCTCGCGCAGCGCGGCGAGCGAATCGGAGGGCGGGGGGGGAGCGGGGGGCGGCGGCGACGGCGCCTGGAGCAGCGCCGCCAGCGCGCCGACGCTACAGAGGAATGTTGCCATGCTTCTTGGGAGGATTGCGATCCCGTTTGGTCGCGAGCGTGGTGAGTGCCTCGATCAGCCGCGGTCGGGTGTCGCGCGGGTCGATGATGTCGTCGAGGTAGCCGCGCGCGGCCGCGAGATAGGGGTGCGCGAACTTTTCCCGATACTCGGCCTCGCGCGCCTCGGTCGCTTCGTCCTTGTACAGGATTTCCACGGCCCCCTTCGGACCCATCACCGCGATTTCGGCGGTCGGCCAGGCGACGTTGTAGTCGCCGCGGACATGCTTCGAGTTCATCACGTCGTAGGCGCCGCCGTACGCCTTGCGGGTGATCACGGTGAGCTTGGGGACGGTCGCCTCGCAATAGGCGAACAGCAGCTTGGCGCCGTGCTTGATGATCCCCCCGTGCTCCTGCGCCACGCCCGGAAGGAAACCGGGGACGTCCTCGAACGTCACCAGCGGCACGTTGAACGCGTCGCAGAACCGGATGAAGCGCGCGCCCTTGAGCGAGGCGTCGATGTCCAGCACGCCGGCCAGCACGGCGGGCTGGTTCGCGATCACGCCCACGGGACGGCCGCCCAGCCGCGCGAGCCCCACCAGCAGGTTACCCGCGAAATCACGATGCACCTCGAAGAAGTCGCGGTCGTCGACCACCCGGCGGATCACGTCGCGCATGTCGTACGGCTTGGTCGGGCTGTCGGGCACGATGTCGAGTAGCTCCTCGTCGCGCCGGTCGGGCGGATCGGTCGCGGGCCGGACCGGCGGATCGTCCAGGTTGTTCGCCGGCAGGTAGGAGAGGAGCGTCCGGATCGCCGCCAGGGCCTCGCGCTCCGAGTCGTGCACGAAGTGCGCGACGCCCGATTTCGTCGCATGCACGTCGGCGCCCCCCAGGCCCTCGAAATCGACCTCCTCGTGCGTCACCGTCTTCACGACGCTCGGTCCCGTCACGAACATGTAGGAGACGCCGCGCACCATGAAGACGAAGTCGGTGATGGCGGGGCTGTACACCGCGCCTCCGGCGCACGGGCCGAGGATGGCGCTGATCTGAGGCACCACGCCGGACGCGAGGGTGTTGCGCAGGAAGATGTCGGCGTAGCCGCCCAACGAGACCACGCCTTCCTGAATGCGCGCCCCGCCCGAGTCGTTGAGGCCGATCACCGGTGCGCCCGTCTTGAGGGCGAGGTCCATCACCTTGCAGACCTTTTCCGCGTGCGCTTCGGAGAGCGACCCGCCGAACACGGTGAAGTCCTGCGAGAACACGTACACCAGCCGGCCGTCGATCCGTCCGTGCCCGGTCACCACGCCGTCGCCGAGATACTTCTCGTCGGCCAGGCCGAAGTCGGTCGCGCGATGGGTCACAAACCGGTCGAGCTCGACGAACGAGCCCGGGTCGAGCAGCGCGTCCACCCGCTCGCGGGCCGTCATCTTGCCCTTGTCGTGCTGCGACTTGATGCGGTCGGCGCCGCCGCCCAGCTCGGACTCGGCGCGCTTTTGCTGCAATAGGTCCAGCTTTTCGCGCATGGACATGGGCGACAATCTAGACGCCCAGACGCCCAGACGCCTAGCGGTACGGAGCAAGAAAAGGGGGCAGGTAACCTCTGCCCCCTCAGCCCTACAACCCGCTAGGCGTCTGGGCGTCTAGGCGTCTGGGTTTTCCGGCGTCTAGGCGTCTGCCTGACCGTCTGGCTTTGCTACTTCCTGTATGTCGTCCTTGGGCCACCCGGTGGCCGCCAGCACGATCCGATGATGGATCGGATCCACTTCGAGCACCTTCAGTTCGACAGCCTGCCCCTCTTTGACGGCGTCCGCGGGATTCTGGATGTCCGCGATGCCGAGCTGCGACATCGGCACGAAGCCCTCGATATCGTTCCCGAGGTCCACGACGACGCCCTTGTCCATCAGTCGGAGCACGCGGCCACGCAGCTCGGTGCCCACCGGATACGTCTCGCCGATCCGCAGCCACGGGTCCTCCTGCGCCTGCTTCAGGCCCAGCGAGATCCGCTTGTTTTCGGCGTCGACGTTGAGGATCAGCACCTCGACCTCGTCGCCCTTCTTCACGACCTCGGAGGGATGCTGCACGCGCTTGGTCCACGACATGTCGGAGATGTGGATCAGGCCGTCGATGCCGGGCTCGATCTCCACGAACGCCC
>Ga0209156_10004243_pt1 | contig 10495 bp, 9 predicted proteins | sample GraSoiAngelo_124_FD_185881 | JGI IMG/M metagenome (GOLD analysis project Ga0209156, IMG submission 185881) | Grasslands soil microbial communities from the Angelo Coastal Reserve, California, USA - 14_0927_05_20cm (SPAdes) (version 2) | ecosystem: Environmental > Terrestrial > Soil > Grasslands ...
GGTCCCTCACGAAGGTGAGGCAGGCAAGCTCGTCCCAGCACTCGTCGACCTGGGTAGTCAGGAGCGGAGTGCGGAAGGTGATGTTGGCGGTGCCGGAGCCGTTCGCCTTGAAAAAGGCGCTGATCACTTCGTGCGTCCCCCGGGTGGCGTCGTTGAGGACGTAGTCGAAGCGGCCGCTTCCGTTCGAGTACCCCGCGTAGAAATAGTCGAACGGATCGAGCGCGAGGCCGCCTTGTCCGAGGTTGAGCTGCACCGTGCGCGGATCGCTGGTCTCGTCGTAGCGGATGACCATGTCGCCGTGCGGATCGTCCGGTTTGTTGGTGCCGAGCGCATATGCGGAGTCGAAATGGAGATCGATCTCGCCCTGCCCGCCCTTGGCCTGTCCCCCGAGGAAGAACCCGTCGATGACCGTCTGGAAGGGCCCACCGGTGCGGCGACCTTCGAACGAATACAGGTACGCGAGCGATTCCTTCGCGTCGGGCGGCGGCGGGAACCGCAAAATGTTCACCTGGTACTCGACTCCAGGGTGCTGCTGGTCGGCAAACGGTCCCCACACGCGAAGATCGGTCTTGCGCTGCGTGGGCGGGATTGCGCGCACGACGTCGACGAGGGCGAGGACGCCGTCCACCGCGGAATTGATCTGATCGCCCCTGTCCTTCGCCTTGCGCCAGTCGGCGGCGTCGCCGATGGCGCAGGCCGGCTGGGTCGACGACGACTGCACCGGGACCTGGACGTGGAGATCGCTCTTGCGCGGCAGCGCCGAGAGGAAGGCGATGTCCTCGTTGGAAAGGGTCCCGCAGGCGGCGCTGGCGAGGAAGACCAGCGCGGCGGCGCTACAGACCGAACGCATAATCCACTCCCGCTGAAAACTCGGCGTATCCGAGCGATTGGTTCTTGTCGATGTTGTAGAGGAGGTAGTTCACCCGGCCCCGCGCCACCGCCGAGAAGCGCGCGGTGAACCGCCAGGAAAGGCCGAGGGTGAGGCCGGGCGTGAAGGTGAAGAAGTTCTGGCCGGGGAGATCGCTCCGGCCGGGAAAGGTGCGCGAGAGATAGAGGAAGGCGAGGCGCGCGCCGGCGGTCGCGGTGAGCGAATCGGTGAGGTCGAAGTCGCGGAAGAGCGAGGCGCCGCCGGACAGCTCGCCGAACCGCACCGGAATGGAATCGACCTCGGGCAGCCGCAGCGTCGATGCTCCGCCGCCCACGGCGAAGTCGACGCCCCAGGCGAGCTGGTGCCCGAGATCGTCGCGGGACGAAAGCTCCACGCCGGCGAGCGCGGCCGGCGGGAAGAGCCCGTTGCGGGCGGCGGAGTCGAAGAAGATCTGGTAGCCGCCGGTTCCGAGGAGCGACCAGCGCGGGCCGCTCGCGCCCTTCTGCGGATCGTCCTCCAGCTTCCTGCGCGTGAGCCGCGCGTCGGCGATCTCGACCAGGTCGGTGGCGATCTTCACCTCGCCGACGAGGAGCGCGTTCTCGATGCGCTTCTTGACCAGGTAGTTGCCCGGAGCGAGCGAGAGCTGCCGCGAACCGCCGCGCGCCTTGGCCACCTCGGCGACGGCCTTGCGCGTCCCGTCGAGGACGACGTAGACGCCCTCGTCCGCGGCGCCGAATACTAGCCCGCCCCGGGCCGGGTTCAGCTCGGTGAGGATCACGTCGCCTGCGCCGCCGAGATCGTAGAGATAGACCGGGTGTTGAGCGCCGGCGCGCGTCTCGGCGGTGGATCCGACGGTGCGGCCGTAGGCATAGGCGTACGCCTCGGCGAGGGTGACCTTGCCGTCTCCGCTCGCATCGGCGTCGCCGAGCAGGCCGGAGGCGAGGTAATGGGTGAAGAAGCTCGCGGCGATCTCGTCCGATTCTTGCGACTCCTCGTCGGCCGCCGACGAGGCGATGAGGACCAGGCCGCGCGGTCCGGATTCCTTTGCGCGCGTGACGTCGAAGGCAGGGGCCGGACGCGCTCCCTTGCTGCGGGTGATGACTCCCGACTGGCAGGAATCGAAGAAGCCGATGCGCACGTCGGCGGGTGCGTCCTGCAACGCCGCGCGCAGATCGGAGAGCGGCAGGCGCGAGTCGCGCAGCCGCAGATCGCCGTCCTTGGCGTGTCCCGAGTAGTAGACGACGAGCAGCGTCTCCTCGCCGCGATCGCGCGCGGCCCGCGAGCGCGCCGAGAGCTCGTCGAGCCCGCGGAGGACCTCGCGCGCATCGGCGTTGGTGAGCAGGCGCGCGTCCTCCTCGCGGACTCCGCCGAGGCGGGTGAGGATGCCGTGGATGCGCCGCGCATCGCGTTCGGCGTAGCGCAATGGGCGGGTGCCGGCGCCACCGTAGGAATCTCCGACCACGAAGCGGCGCACCTCCGCGCGGGCGGCCCCGGCCACCGCGAGGATCGCGAGCGCCGCCGCGACGCGCTTCACCGCTTGCCCCTCACCAGCGGCCGCGCGATCACTTCGGAGCCCTCGGGAACGCCCGCAGTGCCATGTTCCGCGACCGCGCGGCGCACCGATTCGGCGTCGAGCGGCTGGTCGGAAAGGACGGTCACCAGGGTGGCGCTGCTCGCCGGCCCCACCCACTCGAACGGGGCGCGCGCCGCCTGCGAAGGACCGGCGTAGAGGACGCTCGCGTCATTTCCTTCGACGAGGAGCAGGACCGCTTGCGCGCGATCCGGCGAGGCGAGCTCGAGTTGCAAAGGCCCGGTTCCCACCACTCCGTCGGGCCCTACCGCAATCACTTCCGCGCCAACCTTCTGGTAGAGGCGCGTCGAGGTTCCGCCCTTGGTGCGGACCCCATCGCCCTCGCGGCCGCTGCGTCCGATTCCGATCCCGATGAGCAATGCTGCCGCGGCGGCGATTGGAACGAACTTGCGCCAGGCCCTGCGCGGTGCCACGGGCGCCGCGAGCTTCTCGGCAACGCCGGCAGCGAATCGCTCGAAGGGAACGTCGCGCAACACGCGAGCCTTCTCGGCCTCGATCTCGCGCAGCGCCTCCTGGCAGCGCGCGCAGCCTTCGAGATGCGCCTGCATCCGTTCGCGCTCGACGCCGGAAAGCTCGCCGGCTACGAACCTGCGCACGCGCAGCGCCGAGCAGGCAGGGCCCGGTCCTCCCAGATCGGCGATCACGGCTCGTCTCCTTCGGGCAAAACGATTCCCGGCAGCGATTCGGAAAGCGCCTTGCGGGCGCAGGCGAGGAACTCGCGCAGCCGCTTGCGCACGGTGGGGAGGCTGCGGCCCAACTGCTGCGCGATCTCCGCCTGCGTCATCTCGTCCACGTAGTAGAGCACGGCGGCCTCCTGCGCTTCTTCGGGCGCGGCGCCGAGGAGCACCCGCACCAGCTCCCGCCTCTCCGGCGGCTCGGACTCCACGCGGCGATCCTTTCCGAGGGCGGCCAGCTCCTCGCGCCAGGCCGCGCGCCGCGCGCGGTGCAGGTTCAGGCAGTGGTGGGTCGCGATGCGCAGGATCCAGGTGGTGGGCGAGGCGGCCGCGCGGAACTCGGGGAGCGCGCGGAGCGCCTTGGCGAAGACTTCCTGGAGCGCATCCTTCGCTTCGTCGTCGTTCCGCAAGAGGTAGCGGCAGCGTCCGTACACCGCCGCGGCGTGCTTCTCGTACAGCTCGGCAAGCAAGCCGCGATCGGCCGAGACGGCCGGCCCGGGCTCGTTCCCGGACCGGCCGCCTGGCAATACCCGGAGTGCGCTCACCGTAGCCATCGGCAAGAAGCCTACTGCGCGTCGTTCATGTGGGTGCCGGGCACGGCGGGCGTGATGCTGCAGGCCGCCTCCGTCCCGACATGGCCGAAGGAATCGAAGGTGGTCGCAAAGCCCGCTGCCGCGGTCGCCCAGCAGTTGCTCAGGGAGAGATTGCCGCTCGTAACCAGCGCGGTCACGTCGGCACGCCCGGAGCCATCGTTGAGCCAGCGCGAGTGGATGTCGTCGCGCTCGTTCGTGTTGGTGTTGTGCCAGGCGATTTCCATGTCGCCGCCGCCGGAGACGAGCTCGCGGAAGTCGTAGTAGGCGTTGCCGCGATCCCCGGCGTGATTCGGGCTGCTGTCGTTGACGCCGGTGAAGCGCGCCACGATATGGGCAGGGCCGACGTTCGAGTAATCGATTTCGATGGTGCCGTGATCGGTCGAGTGGTTGTTGAGCGTCGCCGCGGCGTCGAGATCGATGGTGACCTTGCCGCTGCCCCGATGGCGGATGCCGCTCGGCAACGCGTTCCCGTGGAGGATGGTCACGAAGGGCGTGCCGGCGGGAGCCGACTTCGACTGCGCGTCGAGGTGCCAGTCGAACGACTCGCCGTCAGCGTTCTTCGAGACGATCAGCTGGTAGGTGTTCGGATCGAGGGCATTGGATCCGGGACCCCACGTGCACGAGCTCTCGCTGCAGGTCGTGGCTGGAAAGCTCGTCACCGCCTCCACGACGCCAAGGGTCCACACGGTAGCGCCGTTGACCGAGACCACGAACCCGACGGTCGCCTTGTACCAGTCGGAGCTGCTCACCGCGAGGTCCTGCTGCAGCTGGCCCGACGCGCCGGTAGAGGGCTGCGAGTCCCCGGGATTGCCCATGTGCACGCTGCTGCTGCTCGGCATCGCGTCGCGGGCCTGATCCTGGAAGTTCTGGGCACCGCCGCAGGCACAAGCGGCGACGAGGGCGGTTGCGAGAATCTTGCGCATTTCGTTTTCCTTCCTCTTTCGCGGAGTGACGACCCCGCATCTGCGCAATAGACACGGCCAGGTCGGGACGATGGAAACCCACACGCAACCTCGTGGATTTGCGGGTACTCTCGACGTAGCGCACCGCGCATGCTGAGGTGCGCGCGATGCCCACCTGTCCCTTCTGCGCCATAGCCCGCGGCGAGATCCCCGCTTCCTTCGTTCTTCGCGAGGAGTCCGTCTGCGCCTTCCTCGATACCCGGCCGGTCTTCAAGGGCCACGTCCTCGTGGTGCCCCGGGAACACACCGACGATCTGCTGACGCTACCGGAGCCTCTCGTCTCGCCCTTCTTCACCACCGTCCAGCGCGTCGCCCGCGCGGTGGAGAAAGGCCTCGGGGCGGACGGCAGCTTCGTCGCCGTCAACAACAAGATCTCGCAGAGCGTCCCGCACCTGCACGTCCACGTGATCCCGCGCCGCAAGGGTGATGGCCTGCGGGGATTCTTCTGGCCACGGGGGAAGTACGAGTCGGACGAGGAGCGGGAGGAATTCGCGCGGAGGATCAGGGAGGCGCTCGAGTAGTCTCGCGAAGGCGAGCGGACAGCGGGCCGCGCGGTTTGCGCCAGTGTCACAGACGCATGCTAGTCGTTGCCCAACATGCAGCGCATCAAGGGGCGCAAAGTCGACGTGATGGCCTGGGCGGACCCGGGCGAGATCGAGTCCGTCGCCCTCGATCAGCTTCGTAACATCTCGAGCCTGCCCTGGGTCTTCCACCATGTCGCCGCAATGGCGGACGTGCACTACGGCAAGGGCGCCACGGTGGGAAGCGTCATAGCGATGAAGGACGCGGTCTCACCAGCGGCCGTGGGCGTGGACATAGGTTGCTTTACCGGGGACACGGCTGTGTCGCTCGCCGACGGCCGTACGGCCACGCTGCGCGAGCTGGATGGGCAAAGTTGTTGCGTCTATTCGTGTACGCCTAGCGGCCGCGTGGCGATGAGTCGCGCGGTCGCCCGCAGGACGAGGGCAGATGCGCGTCTGGTCCGCGTTCTTCTCGACTCAGGCGCACACGTCCGCTGTACTCCGGACCATCTTTTCATGCTCCGCGATGGAACCTACCGCCCAGCGGACGAGCTCGCTCCCGGTACGTCCTTGATGCCGCTCTATACCGCATCGGACAAGGAGGGTTACACGCTCGTCCAGCAGAACTACTCCGGCCGCTGGCAGAAAGCGCATTGGATCGCCGCGCGTTCGGGGCTCCTTGGACCGATCCCGAAGTTCCCTGGGCAACGAACAATCATACACCACAAGAACTTCGACCCCGCGGACAACCGCCCCGAGAATCTCGAGCTCCTGGGGGCAAACGACCACTCTTCGCTCCACCGCAAGCTGGTCGAGCGCAACGAGTATTGGCACTCTCCCGACTTCGAGCGCCGCCGCATCGCCGCGCTCGGCGCGAAAGCGCTGACACCCGAGGGATATCGCGAGTACGCAGAACGCGGGACACGCAACATCCTCCGGTACATGCGGGAAAGGCGTGAGGAGTTTCTGCAAGCCGTCGCTGGCAATGGAGCGCGGGGGGCTCCGAACCTGCGCGCGTACAACAGGAGCGAACGTGGAAGAGCGAAGAGTCGTGAACTCGCGAATCAACTTCGTACCTGCGAATCCTGCGGCGTCGAGGTCAAGAGTTACATCGGTTTGCACAACCACCGGCGCTACCGGCACGGGTACAACCACTCCGTTGTGTGCGTGCATCCACTCGAGGAACGCGAAGACGTCTACTGCCTCGCCGTCCCCGAGTACGGCAACTTCGCCCTCGCCGCCGGAGTCTTCGTCCACAACTGCGGAATGGCCGCCGTCCAGACCAGCCTCACCTCCCACGACCTCCCCGACTCCCTTCACGGCCTCCGCAGCGAGATCGAGCGCGCCATCCCCGTCGGATTCGAATCTCACAAGCGACCGCTGGACCGGCGCGAGGATCGGAAGCTGTGGGAGGAATTCGCCGACCTCACGCCCGCGGTGAAGGACCTCCTCGGCAAGGCGCGTGGCCAGCTAGGAACCCTCGGGGGCGGCAACCATTTCATCGAGCTGTGCCTCGACACCGAGGACCGCATCTGGCTCATGCTCCACAGCGGAAGCCGCAACATCGGTAAGTCTCTGGCGGAGATCCACATCGGCCGGGCGAAGAAGCTGGCGCACAACCGCGACCTGCCCGACCGCGACCTGGCCGTGTTCCTCGCCGGCACGAAGGAGATGGACGACTACCGCCGGGACCTGTTCTGGGCGCAGCGGTACGCGCGGACGAATCGCGAGGCCATGCTCGGCCTCTACCAGGACGTCGTCCGGCGCTTCCGGCCGCCGACGGTGTTCGGCGAAGCCGTCCACTGCCATCACAATTACGTCTCCGAGGAGGTCCACTTCGGCGAGCAGGTCCTCGTCACGCGCAAGGGGGCCATCCGCGCCGGCAACGGCGATCTCGGCATCATCCCCGGGTCGATGGGGACCCGGTCGTTCATCGTCCGCGGCCTGGGGAATCCGATGTCCTTCGAGAGCGCCTCGCACGGAGCCGGCCGGAGGATGAGCCGGGGCCAGGCCAGGAAGCGCTTCACGGTGAACGACCTCCGCGAGCAGACCAAGGGCGTCGAGTGCCGCAAGGATGGCGGTGTCCTCGACGAAATCCCCGCGGCTTACAAGGACATCGGCAAGGTCATGGAGCAGCAGAAGGACCTCGTCGAGGTGGTGGCGGAACTGCGGCAGGTGCTCTGTGTGAAAGGCTGACAGGGCTGTCGCGGCAACCGTCCCCAATCCCCGCAGCCCGGGAAATTTTCCCGGTCACCCGTCCGACAGTCCACGGACAAGTATCGGGAATCACGCGATGGCAGTTCCCGCGCGGGCTGGGTGTGATCCTTGCAGAGCAAAGAGCCATGAGCGTCCTCAAGACCATCAGCCTGGTTGGCGCCGGCGCGCTCTTCGCGCTCGCCGGTAGCGCCGTCGCAGCGGTCCTCCTGTAGCCTCCCCGGCCCGGCGCGTGGCGGTAAATCCGCCGTACCGCTCGGGTCCCGGCTGTGGCATCCTCCGCGCGCCTTGGCGATCGCGGAGGTTCCTTGAGCGCAAGCTTGCTTTTCGTCGTGATCGCGACGGCGCTCCTCTTCGATTTCACGAACGGTTTCCACGACTCGGCAAACGCGATCGCGACGTCCATCTCGACGCGCGCGCTCAGTCCAACGGTCGCCCTGGCGATGGCAGCCGTCGCCAACATCTTTGGAGCGCTCATTTCGACCGAGGTGGCGGCTACCCTCGGCAAGGGCATCGTCGAAACCGGCGCCGTGACCCAGTCGGTGGTCCTCGCGGCGCTCATCGCCGCCGTCGGCTGGAACTTCATCACCTGGTACTTCGGCATCCCGTCCAGTTCCTCGCACGCCCTCATCGGCGGCCTGGTTGGCGCGGTCGGCACGGCCACTTCCAGCGCGCAGGTGAAGTGGACCGGGATCCTGGAGAAGGTCGTCATCCCGACCGTCACCTCGCCGATCATCGGGCTGATCATGGGCGGTCTGCTCGCGACCGCGCTCTACTGGACCTTCCGGCGCATGCGTCCGCACACCGCCTCGGTCGGGTTCCGTCGCGCGCAGACGATATCGGCCGCGCTCATGGCCTTCAGCCACGGCTCGAACGATGCCCAGAAGACGATGGGCGTCATCGCCCTGGCCCTGCTCGCGGCGGGCCGCATTCCGCAGTTCACGGTGCCGCTCTGGGTGAAGCTCGCCTCGGCGGCGGCGATGGGGCTCGGCACCTTCTCAGGTGGAAAGCGCATCATCCGCACGCTGGGGATGAAGCTCGTCAAGCTGCAACCGATCGACGGCTTCGCGGCGGAGACCGCAGCGTCGGTGGTCCTGCTCGGCACCGCGCATCTGGGCTTCCCGGTCTCCACGACGCACGTCATCACCTCGTCGATCATGGGCGTCGGAGCGACGAAGCGCTTGAGCGCGGTTCGCTGGGGCTTGACCCTCAACATCCTCGTCGCCTGGCTCGTTACGCTGCCGATGGCCGCGGCGATCGCGGCGGTGGTCTACAAGGTCATCGCCCCCGTGGCGGGCCGGTAGCGAAGGAGATGGGATGGCGTTCAGCATACTTCCACGAGACGACAGCTTCTTCGACCTCTTCGATTCGCTCTCTGCCAAGGCGCTCGAGGCCGCTCGCGCGCTCGAGGAGACCTTCGAGCGATGGGATCGTCTGGAGGAGCGGATCCGGGCAATCAAGGACCTCGAGCATGCCTGCGACGAGATCACCCATCGCACGATGGACAAGCTCAACTCGACCTTCATCACCCCGCTCGAGCCCGAGGATATCCACACGCTCGTCTCGCGACTCGACGACATCGTCGATCACATCGATTCGGTGGCGGGGCGGCTGCTCATCTACGCCGTGAAGGCGCCGACCGAGGAGGCCAAGCTCCTCTCGCAGGTCCTGACCCGCGCCTGCGTCGAGGTGCAGAAGTCGGTGGCCGGCCTGCGCAACATGAAGGACCCGGAGATGCTCCGGCGCCTCTCGGTGGAGATCAACCGGCTGGAGAACGAGTCGGACGACGTGCTGCGGCTCGCACTGCGGCGGCTCTTCGCCCAGAAGAACGACGTCCTCGAGGTGATCAAGCTGAAGGAGATCTACGAAAAGCTGGAGACGGCGGTGGACCGCTGCGAGGACGTGGCGAACGTCATCCAGACGGTGGTGCTGCGGCACGCGTGAGTCAGGGCCCGAGCTCGGCGGCCGCGAGCACCTTGCGCGACTTCAGCTCCTGCACGAAGGCGACGAAGCGCGGCGCCTTCCAGGACGCCTCGAGAGTCGGCTGCACGTCCAACTCGAATGAAGGACCGGAGGCGAGGCCGATCCGTTGCAGCGATCGGACCACCGCCTCGTGAGTGAGGGTGCGCCCTTGGTTCTCGCCGCGCAGGACCCGATTCGAGAGCCCGTCTTCCACCACGGCGAAAAGCACGTGAGCATCGGCATGCGCGGGGAAATCCTGACCGGCGACATGAACGCCCTTGCCGCGCCGCTCCAGGCGGAGGGTGCCGTGAGGCTCGGCGGCAGCCCGTGCCACCGCGGAGCGCGCCGCGCGCTCGTCGCTGCCGAGAACGTCGACGCTGCCGCCCACCACCATCTGCGGCGTGTAGACCCGCCCGCGCGCGATCACCGAAGCGTAGTCCTGCTGGCGGTCGGTGAAGAGCGCATCAGAGAACGGATCCTTCCAGCCGAGCGAGTTCCAGTAGTCGACGTGCTCGGAGAGGCCGACCACGGTCGCCCCGGGAACGGGCTGGGCGCGCACGAGCCGCGCCAGAACGGCATCCGCGGGCGGACAGCTCGAGCAGCCTTCGGAGGTAAACAGCTCGACGAGGACGGGAACCGGGGAAGCGGCGAGCAATGCGGCAATGAGGAGCGGCATCCGTTACTCCATCCCAGGCCACGGGAGGTGGCCGGGAGGCATGGTAAGCGACCACCGACGCCCGCGCATCGGAAGCAGTGTCGGACCCCTCCGCTAGGGTTCCGGCCATGAACGAAGGGCAGCTCTCTCTCCTCGGCAGCGCGACCGTTCGCGACCGCGTGGTCGTCTCGGATGCGTTCGAGCTTCTCGGCACCCTGCCCGACGAGTCGGTGGACCTCGTCGTCACCGACCCGCCGTACGAGTCCCTCCAGCTCCACCGGGCCCGGGGAACCACCACGCGGCTGACCACCAACTGGTTCCAGACCGTTCCCAACGCGCGGCTGCCCGAACTGTTCGCCGCCGTCCATCGCGTGCTGCGCCGCGACCGGCACTTCTACCTGTTCTGCGACGAGGCGACGGCCGACGTCATCAAGCAACAGCAGGGGATCGGCGAA
>Ga0209156_10004246_pt1 | contig 10492 bp, 9 predicted proteins | sample GraSoiAngelo_124_FD_185881 | JGI IMG/M metagenome (GOLD analysis project Ga0209156, IMG submission 185881) | Grasslands soil microbial communities from the Angelo Coastal Reserve, California, USA - 14_0927_05_20cm (SPAdes) (version 2) | ecosystem: Environmental > Terrestrial > Soil > Grasslands ...
GTTGCCTCAAGAGCTCGACGATGTGCTGACGCGCGCTGGTAAATCCGCCACTGGCGCCACCGAGAGCCTTCCCCAGAGTGCCAGTAATGATGTCGATTCTGCCCATCACTTCCCGATATTCATGCGTACCGCGTCCTGTCTTGCCCAGAAAACCGGTTGCGTGCGCATCATCAATCATCACCAGCGCGCCATATTTTTCGGCCAGATCACAGATAGATTTGAGATCGGCGATCGTTCCGTCCATCGAAAAGCAACCATCGGTCGCAATCAGTTTTACCTTGGCGTTGCTAGCCTCGCGCAACTTCGCTTCCAGATCGGCCATGTCGTTATGCTTGTAACGAAAGCGTTGCGCTTTGCAGAGACGGATGCCGTCAATGATGGAAGCATGATTCAGTTCATCGGAGATCACCGCATCCTTATCTGTCAGCAGGGTTTCGAATAGCCCACCGTTGGCGTCGAAGGCGCTTGGGTACAGAATCGTTTCTTCGGTGCCGAGAAATTTTGTCAGCGCGTTTTCCAGTTCCTTGTGAATGTCCTGCGTGCCGCAAATGAAACGTACGCTCGCCATGCCGAAGCCGTGAGTATCGAGCGCTTCCTTGGCCGCGGCGATGAGGGTCGGGTGATCAGCCAGGCCGAGGTAATTGTTCGCGCATAAATTGAGAACGCGCTTCCCGCCCGCGACGGCAATGTGTGCGTCCTGCGGCGTGGTGATAACCCGCTCAGTTTTGTAAAGACCTTGCGCTTTGATTTCATCAAGCGTCTTCGTGAGTTGCTGATCAAATTCGGCGAGCATGCGGCAATCTTGCGCGAACCTGGCAGAGTGCAAAGCTGCCCGGCATTGGTTTGCCACGGAAATTTCGGTTGCGCAGCTTGTGAATAATCTGTTAATAACTGCGCCCATCCTTGAAATACGCTCGGATTTTCCTCTTTATCGCACTCGCGGGAATTAGCGCGATCCTGCTCTCTTCCTGCGGTACGACCGGTTCACGCGCGCTCCCGGCCTACGAGCCCCCGCTGGCAAAGTCAGACTTCCAAACCGTGCGCACCACGGCCTACACCCATACCGAGTCAGATCATGTGCAATTTACAAATCACAATGCGCTTGGGGGGGAGTTACAGGCAGCGGGGCGGCCGATTCACCGCGCTGAAAACACTCGTCTTCCATTAGAGATTGAAGGTGACTTAAGGATTGCTTCCTATACGCCGCCTTCGCAGCCCTTCTCGATCAAGGATGACGAACCAAAACCCGCCGTGCGGAAGGCAACCCGTGCGACGACCACAATAACTACGACAACAACGCGAACGGTAAAAGTTGTGGGTGGGAAACGTGTGGTGGTAAAGGGTAAACTGCAGCCTCCAAAGATTGGAAGCGCGGCCGCGGATTGGTCGCGTTGGCCGATGGGCACGACTTTCCGGTTGCTTTCGACCGGGCAGATTTATCGAGTTGATGACTACGGCTGGGCGCTGGCTGGACGCAACACCGTCGACCTTTATATGGCTACCCAGGCGGAGATGAACGCGTGGGGCGCGCGGGAAGAGCCGATTCAGATTCTGAAATGGGGCGACTCAGAGGAAAGTTTACGCTTTTTGCAGCGACACCAGGATTACAAACACATCCGCCGCATGGTGCTCGAGCTTCAAGGCAACGAAGAAGCCGCCGCGCAGCTGCAGTAATAGCGTCTTGTTCTGTAGCGGCGGTCTATGACCGCCGATTGACCGCCCCAATGTGCAAGCAACATTTTCGGCGCTCATAGAGCGCCGCTACAGAAAGTCTGTGCGGCTGGCACTGCACCAAATCAGCAGCGCAATTGCAATAGACTTTGCAGCAAACATGAATCTGTAGTGGCGGGCGTGTCGCCTGCACCCATCAAACAAATGCAGCCGACACGGCTGCCTCTACAGAACGGAAGTACCTTGAGCTAGGTAGTCTCGCTGAAGTCCAGCACGATTTTTCCGGAGTTACCAGACCTGGCGAGTTCGATCGCTTCTTTGAATTGTTGAAACGGGAAGCGATGGGTGATGACCGGTGAAATATCTACCCCGCTCTGGATGAGCGAGGTCATTTTGTACCAAGTCTCGAACATTTCGCGTCCATAGATTCCTTGCAGCGTCAGACTATGAAAGACGACGACATTCCAATCGATCGGCGCGGTTGACGGCATGATTCCGAGGAGCGCGATTTTGCCGCCGTAAAACATGTTCGGCAAAATATCCGCGAAGGCTTTGGGGTTCCCCGACATCTCCAGGCAAACATCGAAACCTTCCTTCATTCCGAGTTGCATCATCGCGTCGGCTAGTTTCTCGGTGCGGACGTCAAGCGCCAACGTCGCCCCCATTTTGCGGGCGAGATCGAGACGATAAGGATTGACGTCGGTGATGACGACGTGACGCGCGCCGGCGTGCTGGCAAATTGGAATGGCCATGCAACCGATCGGGCCTGCACCGGTGATGAGGACGTCCTCGCCGACGAGATCGAAAGTCAGAGCGGTGTGGACGGCATTGCCAAGCGGATCGAAGCAGGAAAGGACATCCAGCGAAATGGAAGGATCGGCGTGCCATGCATTAGTCGCGGGAATGGCGACGAATTCGGCCCAGGCACCGGGGCGATTAACGCCGACGCCTTGCGTGTTCGGACAAAGATGACGACGGCCGGCGAGACAATTCCGGCAATGTCCGCAGGTGATGTGGCCTTCCCCGACGACGAGGTCGCCTTCGGCAAATCCGCGCACATTTGTTCCCACCGATGCGATCTCACCGACAAATTCGTGGCCGATTGTCATCGGCACGGGAATGGTCTTCTGCGCCCAATCATCCCAATTATAAATGTGAATATCAGTGCCGCAGATTGAGGCCTTCTTCGTTCGAATGAGCACGTCGTCCGGGCCGACTTCAGGCACGGGGACTTGTTCCAGCCACAAGCCCGGGTCCGCTTTGGCCTTCACTATCGCCGGCATCATTTTTTGCATCGCGATCTAAACCTAGGCGAAATCAGGAAATGAGGAAAACAGGAATCGATGAGTGATTGCCGAACCGAGCTTGAGATGTCGCAACGGGATCCTTTCGCTCCAGATGACGAGGCTCGAATGGCTATGGACAATTTCCTTCATCATTCGGATGATGCAGTTCCATGTCCGCAACAGCCGAGACGCAAGAAATCCGAAACAAACCGGCAACGCCGCGCGCTGTTTTTATTCTGCGATTCAGCAGCACGATCGTTCTCTGGACGGTTGCGTTGCTGATTGCGTTCTCCGGATTCGAACTGGCATTCTGGGGTTTGATCAGCGCGTTCGGTTTGATCTCACTCTGGGAATTCTACGGCATGCTCGATCAGCGCGAGCTACCGAATTTCAAGCTTACGGCCATGATCTGCGGGGCTGCGATGCTGTGTGGAAGTTTTTATTATTTTTCCCACTTCGGATTGGCGAATTCCTATGAGTTCGAGACGGCAGTCCTGTTGCTGTTTTTACTGACCGTGATCACGCGCCAGATGTTTGCACGTTTACGCGAGGACGAACCGCTGCAGGCGATGGCCTACACCCTCTTCGGACTTCTCTATGTCCTGTGGCTTTTCAATTTCATGACCAAAATTCTTTATGTGGTGCCGCGATCGGAAACGGGCGCAGTCATGGGACAATTTTACTGCCTTTATTTAATCGCGATCACGAAGTTCAGCGACATGGGCGCTTATCTTACCGGCAGCGTCATTGGGCGGCATCCGCTGATTCCGCACATTAGCCCAAAGAAAACATGGGAAGGATTCTTTGGCGCGTTGGGATTTTCGCTGCTGGCGAGTCTGGCGCTTTTCAAACTGATGCCTGGACATCTCGCGGCGTTGAACTGGACCCATGCCACGATCCTAGGATTGCTGCTGGGTTTCGCGGCGGTAATCGGCGATCTGGCGGAATCGATCATCAAACGAAGCACCGGGGTGAAGGATTCCGGAAGATTGCTACCCGGCATTGGTGGAGCGCTCGACCTGGTCGATAGTTTACTCTTCACCGCCCCCCTGTTGTTTTTCTATCTGCGGTTGGTGGTGCGAGTTCCGTAAGATGCGCGTGGCAGCCGAACTTCTTGGGAGCGCACGCGCCCTCGCGTGCGCTCCCCGGAATTCTCCCTGCGAAAGTTTCGTATGAAACGTAAACGGGTTGTCGTTCTTGGTGCGACCGGTTCCATCGGCGAAAGCGCCGCGAAAGTTGCGCGCGACATTCCCGAGCGCGTTGAAATTGTCGGAATCGCGGCCAACTCGAAGGCGCGCGAGCTTGCGGCACAAGCCAATGAATTGCGCCCGCCCGCGGTTTGTATCGTCGATGAGACAAAGGTCAGTGAGTTGCGCAAGAACTTAAGCTACCAGCCGCAGATTTTTTCCGGCGAAACGGGCCTGCGTGAGATTGCATCGGGAGTCGCGAGCGACATGGTTTTGGTCGCAATTGTTGGGACCGGTGGTTTGCGTCCGGCGCTGGCAGCAATCGAAGCGGGGAAAGATCTGGCCGTTGCGAGCAAGGAAATTTTGGTGATGGCCGGCGAGATTGTGATGCGGGAAGCGCGCGAAAAAGGAGTGCATGTGCTCCCGGTTGATAGCGAGCACAACGCGATTTTTCAGTGCCTACAGAGTGGGAGGGGCCTTAGTGCCCCGAACGGTCGCGGTGCTGAGGCCGCTCCCACATTTCAGTCGGCCGATGTCCGCCGCATCATCCTTACGGCATCGGGTGGGCCGTTTCGGGAAACACCAGCCGAGAAGTTTTCGGGAATTACGGTGGAAGAAGCGTTGAAACATCCCACTTGGAACATGGGCCCCAAGATCACGATCGATTCGGCCACGCTATTTAATAAGGGACTCGAAATGATTGAGGCCCATTGGTTATTCGGGGTGGGAATGGCGCAGGTGGAAGTGGTGATCCATCCGCAAAGCATTGTGCATTCGATGGTCGAGTTCGCCGATGGATCGGTGCTGGCGCAATTGTCGCACTCCAACATGTGTTTCCCGATTCAATACGCCATCACCTGGCCGGATCGTGTGCCAAATTCGCTGCCACCGCTGGACTTCGGAAAACTGACGGAACTGAAGTTTGCGCGGCCGCGTTACGATGATTTCCCGGCGCTCAGCCTGGCTCGGCGCGCCGGTGAAACCGGCGGTACACTTCCCGCTGTTTTGAACGCGGCCAATGAAATTGCGGTCTCAGCTTTCCTCGAAAAACGCATGAGTTTCCCCCGAATCTGGCAAGCGGTTGAGCGGGTGATGGACGCGCACGAGGCGATTGCGCACCCCAATCTCGATGAGATATTGCGGGCTGACCAATGGGCGCGCGCGGAAGCAGGGAGGCGCGTTAAGGCGTTAAAGGGTTGAAGCGTTGAAGGGGCGCTGGCGCACTAATCACCTATCACTAATCACCATCCATGATTCTCCACGTCGCGCGCGTCATTCTCATCGTTTTCGAGGTCCTGGCTCTTTTCAATTTGCTCATCGTTGTGCACGAGCTTGGCCATTTTTTAGCGGCGCGCTGGCGCGGCCTCTATATCGAAAAATTTGGGGTCTGGTTCGGCAAACCGATTTGGAAAAAAACGATCAATGGCGTGGAATACTCGCTTGGTTCTCTGCCTTTCGGCGGGTTTGTAGCCTTACCGCAACTCGCCCCCATGGATATCATCGAGGGCAAGGCGGACGTCGATCGCGCGCAATTGCCGAAGATTTCAGCGTTCGACAAGATCATCGTCGCCTTCGCCGGCCCGCTTTTCAGTTTCCTGCTCGCGGTCGTTTTTGCGGTCTTTATCTGGATCGAAGGGCGACCAGTTAGCGAATCGGAAGCGACCACGATTATCGGCTATGTGGTGCCCGCTTCGCCCGCGGTGCAAGCTGGTCTTAAAGCAGGCGACAAGATTCTTTCGGTGGATGGACACGCAGTCACTCGTTTCGGTGGCATGAGCGAAGACTCAATCAGCTGGCGCATTGTCCGGAGTGAAGGCGAAACCATTCCGATCACGGTCGCGCGAAACGAGGACGGGGCGGTGCGAGTAATCACAGTGGAAGCAAAACCAATAATCCCGCCAACGCGCGCGTGGATGCGCAGGGGGCTGCGCCAGATCGAAATTTTCCCGGCGGAAACTCCGCTGGTTGCGCGGGTGCAACCGAACAGCCCGGCAGCGAAAGCTGGGTTACAAGCGAACGATTTGATGGTCGGGATCAACGGCAAGCCGCTTTATCACATTAACGGAATTGATGATTTTTTGCGCGAACACCCCTCGGTGCCTATTCAGTTGAACCTAAAGCGGAACGGCGCGGATGTGACGGTGCCTTTTGAACCAGGTCCGCTCGTTGTTGGGGAGGTGTCAAAGGATAGTCCCGCGTCGCGAGCGGGTTTGCAAAAGGGCGACGCTGTTCTCGCCATCGATCAGATTCCGATGAAGAGCACTGCTGCGGCCTCAGACTACATCCGACATCACGGCGGCCAGACGGTTCGCTTCTCCGTCGAGCGGGATGGGAAGAAGTTCGAATTGAATGTTACTCCGGAAGTGCCGCAAGGAGAACCCTACCCGCGCATTGGTATTTCTTGGGAGGACAATTATGGGATTGTCCTCGATACCTATGGAAGATTAACGCGCACACACCCGACACCGCTGGAACAAGTCCGCGCCGCGACCCTGGCGGTGGTCAATACCTTTGGCGCCATCGCTTCGCCCAAGTCGGACGTAAAACTCCAGCACATGAGCGGGCCAGTCATGATGTTACGGGTTTATTATTTAATGTTCGAAAATCGTGACGGCTGGCTGATGGCGCTCTGGTTCAGCGTTGTTCTCAATGTTAACCTCGCCCTGCTGAATTTGATTCCGATGCCGGTGCTGGACGGCGGGCACATCGCTCTCGCAATCGTGGAAGCATTGCGCCGGCGTCCGGTCAACGCACGTGTCCTGGAGATCGTGCAAACGGCGTGTGCCGTGGTCATCATCGGCTTCATGATTTACATCGCCTTTTTCGACGTGCAGGATTTGTTTGGGCGAGCCGGGCCTAAATTCGCGCCTAAAAACAACTCGAGCTCCGCGCGGTAAAATTTGGAAAGCCGGTGCAGCCAGGCTGAACCGTGCCTAAATTCCCGGTATGAACCCAGCGATGACAACCACGGCGTTTGAACTCGACGGTTACCGGATTGTGAAAAATTTCGGGGTTGTGCGCGGCATCATTGTGCGATCACGCTCAATTTTCGGGACAATTGGCGCAGGATTGCAGACCCTGGTCGGCGGCAACATCACCATTCTCACCGATCTGTGTGAGAAAACGCGCCAGCATGCGCTCGAGCTTTGCGTGCAACATGCACAGCAAGTTGGAGCTAACGCCATCATCGGTTTGCGCTATGACGCAACCGAGATCATGCAAGGCGTGACTGAGGTCCTTTGTTACGGAACCGCGGTCCAGGTCGAGCCCAAGCAATGAATTACTGCGCGAATCCATTTTCCTACCAACGGCGTGTCTCGCGGGAAGTCCGCGTCGGCAACGTCGGCATCGGCGGTGACAATCCGATCCGGGTGCAATCGATGATTACCTGCGACACGATGGACACGGAAGCCTCCGTCACGCAAACGATCGAACTGGCAGAGGCGGGCTGCGAGATCGTGCGCATCACGGCGCCGACAGTAAAAGACGCGGCCAACTTGCAACATATCGTGCGCGGCCTGCGTGAACGCGGCTGCGATGTGCCGATCGTGGCTGACATTCACTTCAAGCCGGAAGCCGCGATGGAAGCGGCCAAGTGGGTCGATAAAGTGCGCATCAATCCGGGTAACTACGCCGACTCGAAGAAGTTCAAGATCATCGAGTATAGTGACGAGCAGTATGCGGCCGAACTAACGAGAATTCGGCAGCGTTTTGCGCCGTTGGTGGAACTTTGCAAAGCGCGCGGGATCGCGATGCGGATCGGGACGAACCACGGCTCGCTCTCCGATCGGATCATGAATCGTTACGGCGACACCCCGCTCGGGATGGTGGAAAGCGCGCTCGAGTTCGCCCGGATTGCACGCGATCTCGATTATCACGCCTTCATTTTCTCGATGAAATCGAGCAACCCCAAAGTGATGATCGCGGCCTATCGTTTGCTGGTAGCGCGATTAAATGAAGAAGGAGCGGATTGGAATTATCCGATTCATCTTGGCGTGACCGAAGCTGGTGAAGGCGAAGATGCGCGGATCAAGAGCGCGATCGGAATTGGCTCGCTCCTGGCCGATGGGATTGGCGACACCATCCGCGTCTCGTTAACGGAAGACAGCATTCATGAGATTCCAGTGGCGAAAGCGCTGATCGATTCTGTAGCGGCGGGCGTATCGCCCTCAAATCTGCAGAGATCAGAAGTCAGCGGTCAGAGGTCAGAAATTTCATTCGATCCGTTCTCGTATCAGCGGCGCACGACGAAGAAGCTGGAGCGCGAAGGCGTGTATGTCGGCGGCGATGAACTCGTGCGCGTTGTCATCCGCAAAGAGCAGCATAAGAAAATCGCGCACAAGATCGAGCGGATGGGCGATTACAAGCCGGAGATTATCTTTGAAAACGCCAGTGTGATTGAGGTCGATCCGCGCGACGACGAAGCCATTGCGCGCGTGAACGATTCCGCGGAGACGGGACTTGTCACAGTCAAGGATGGAATCGATCTGCCGATGATCGCCGCGTTTCGTTTGCTTGCCGCGAAGTTGCAATCGCGGCATCCGATACTCCTCAAAGACACGCTGGACCGCCCTGCGGCAAATGACGAAGCACGAATGGTCCGAGCCGGACTGGCGTTGAATGACGAAGGAAATCCGGACGATCAAATGACGAAAAGCGGGCCGGATTTCGTCATTCCTTCGTCATTCCCTGCGAAGCACGGCGACATTCGTCATTCGTCATTTCTCCACACCCTTCTGATTGCATCGACCAACATCGGTTCTCTGCTTTGCGACGGCATTGGCGACGCAATCCTGGTGCAAGGCGAAGAGGCGCCCGGACAATCGCTGCGTTTGAGCTACAACATTTTGCAGGCGGCCGGTGCGCGCATTTTCAAAACCGACTATGTCGCCTGCCCGAGTTGTGGCCGCACCCTGTTCAATCTGCAAACGACGACGGCCCGAATCAAAGCGGCGACGGTGCATTTAAAAGGAGTCAAAATCGCGATCATGGGCTGTATCGTGAACGGGCCGGGCGAAATGGCGGATGCAGACTTCGGCTATGTTGGAGGCGCGCCGGGCAAGGTGAATCTTTATGTTGGGAAGCAGGCGGTAAAATTCAATATTCCTGAGGCCGAAGCAGTAGATCGACTAAAGGATTTGATTCGTGAGCACGGCAAGTGGGCGGAGCCGGCCACGCAACCGGCGTTGGCGGAAGCGAACGCCTAGCAAGCGAGTCATCTTCCAGATCCCGAGCCAACAAATCCCGAGCTAACAATTCTGTGTTGCAGGTGCAACACTCAAATGTTAGTTTGCCAGCGCCGCTGCCGCCTTCCGCGTTGCGGAAAGCACGCCCTACAATTCGTAAGTCGTGATCTCGATTTGGTGACCGTCGGGGTCGCGAAAGTAGATCGAGTGCGAAATCTGATGATTCTGAAAATCGAATGCGATCGCGCGTTTCTTCAGCTCATCCTGGGCACGCAGGAAATTTTCGCGATCGGCGCGAAAAGCAAAGTGAAGTGTTCGCAGCGCGGGGCGAGCGTGGGAGGTCGATCCGATTTCCTCGCACGCGGGAAATAATGCAATGGCGGCATCGCCGTTCCCAACAAAGATCGGGACTCCATCCCACATTCCTTCATGCTGTCGCTTGAATCCGAGGACATCAGCATACCATTGGGCGGAACGTTCGACGTCGCGAACGGCCAACGCGACATGATCAAGAGCCTCGATCTTAAACATTGAAATATCGATACCCTAGAACGCACTGCTCATCTCACAACATCGGACGGCGCTTCCGTGAACGCGTCCCAGCCCTGCCGGCTGAGAAGTTGACCTTTTCACGTTTTCTGAATGAGTTGTGTTCCAGGTTTATCGCGAACCGATCAATTCGCGAATGGCGAATAAAAGGCGTCCGGCGTTCGTCGTAATCCGATATAATATTACAGGTATGAAATGGAAAATTGGGATATTTCTGGCAGTGCTCACAGCAATGGCATCCATGGTAAATGCTGTCATTGTGAACGTCGAAGTTGGTGACCGGCCTTATTACGTCTATGGGCCGGGCTATTACGTCGGTCGCGTTTACTGGGTGTGGATTCCAGGCCATTGGGCTTGGCGTCACCATCACAGAGTCTGGATCCACGGCCATTACGCACCGCGCTAATTAGGTACGCTGACTTTCGGACCGATTGAGAACTATCGACTTTGCTGACTTTTAAGGCAAAGTTACTACGCTTTGTCCGACAATATCTTACGACATTAGTAAGAATGTCGTTCATAGACCGCCCTCGGCCTCTTTTTAATGAGGAATTTCGCCCAGATGGATTGCATTCTGTGACTCCCAAGGCTACTATTTTCCATAAATATGAAT
>Ga0209156_10004249_pt1 | contig 10485 bp, 7 predicted proteins | sample GraSoiAngelo_124_FD_185881 | JGI IMG/M metagenome (GOLD analysis project Ga0209156, IMG submission 185881) | Grasslands soil microbial communities from the Angelo Coastal Reserve, California, USA - 14_0927_05_20cm (SPAdes) (version 2) | ecosystem: Environmental > Terrestrial > Soil > Grasslands ...
CGGGCGTGCCGTGGAACGAGTCGAAGTACTCCAATCCGGAGTTCGATCGGCTGCTCACGCTGGCGGAGGGGACGCTCGACGTGGCCGCGCGGCGCGAGCTCATGGTGCAGCTCGAGAAGATTCTCCAGGACGACGGGCCCATGGTGCAGCCGGTGTGGCGGGCGATCTTCACGTTCCACGACAAGCGGGTGCAGGGCTTCCAGGTGCACCCGACGCTCTACATCTTCGGCCACCAGCTGGCGATCACGACGTAGGTCCGAGTCGGGTCGCGCGCGCTCCGCTCGAGCGCTCGCCGTCAGACGCGGTGCTTGGGGTGAGGCTCGGCCGTCCAGCGCGCGCTCGGCACCAGGTCGTTCTCGCGAAAGCGCGTCCACCTGAACGGCGAGATCTCGTAGTCCTTCGAGCGGCCGTGAAGGATAACGTCCGAGAGGACGTCGCCGATCACCGGCGCGTGCTTGAACCCATGGCCGCTCCAGCCGAAGTCGGCGAAGAGGCCCGCGTACGGAGGGATGGCGCCGAGCACCGGATGGTGGTCTGGCGTGGCGTCGTAGAGGCCCGAGTAGCCGCCCATGGCCAGGCCGTGCTCCATCACCGGGAAGCGGTGCGCGATCAGCTCGGCGTTCTTCACGATCTGATCGGGGTCGGCGCCCTCGTTGTACGAGTCCGGATCGACGATCTCGTCGTAGGCGAGCTTGCCGTGGATGGTGAGGTCGCCGTGCTCCGGGCGCATGTAGGTCATCTGCACCGTGTCGGCCACCGCCGGGTGCGCCCCGAAGCCCGCCGGCCGGCGGAAGAAGCACATCTGGTGGCGCTCGGGCTTGATCGACACCTCGACGCCGAGCGGGCGGAGGAGGCGGTCCGCCCACAGCCCCGCGCAGTTGACGACGACGTTCGCGTCGACATCGGCGCCCTCCGCCCGCACGCCGACCACCCTGTCGCCGACGGCGCGGATCGCGTCGACCTGACGGTACTGGACGATCGTCGCCCCCAGCTCGCGCGCCCGATTGGCGAGCGCGTTCGCCGTCGAGGACGGGTCGGCGTAGCCCGACTCGGCCTCATAGGAGGCCAGCGCGACGTCGTCAACGTTCGCGGCCGGCACCAGCGCCTTCACCTCCGCTGGCGAGATGAGCGTCACGCCGGCGCCGAGCTTCTGCGCCTGGCGGGCGTTGTGGCGCAGGTACTCGGCCTTGTCGGGGCCGGCGAGCGCCAGCATGCCGACCTTCTGGAAGCCCGGGTCGCCGTCGCCGCCGACGACGTCCTTCCAGTGGAGGAACATCTCGGCCGCCGCGCTCGCGGTGCGCGTGAAGAAGTCCATCGCGTAGAAGCGGCGCACGAGCGCGGTCGAGCGGCCGGTCGGGCCGGAGGCGACGAACTTCTTCTCGATGAGGAGCACGCGGCCGGCCTTCTTGCGCGCCAGGTGAAAGGCGAGGCTCGCGCCGTGGACGCCGCCGCCGATGATCACGAAGTCCGCGGTCCGCGGCAGCGCCCGGCCCTCACTCATCGCTCAGGATCAGGCGGGCGTGCGCCGTCGGCTCGTCGATCGCCATGCCCGCCATCCAGTGCGGGCTGAACTGCGTGGGGATGCCGAACCAGCTGACCCAGTCCTCGCGCATCGCTGCCGGCTCGTCCGTCGGCCACAGGACGTTCAGCGGCAGGGGGCGGACCGGCGGCCGGAAGGTCGGGAGCGGGATGCGGTCGAGGGTCGTCCCGGCGGCCCGGGCGAGCAGTAGCCCCACCTGCTCCCGGCAGCGCCGGCTCTGGCACGGCCCCATGCCCGCGCGCGTGAGCCGCTTGATCTGATCCTGGCTCACCGGCCCGTCGCCCAGGAGCGTCGCAAGGCTGCGCGCGTCCATCTGGGGCGAGTCCCACTTGAGATAACGCGGCGGCTTCGTCTCGACGAGCTCGCGCCGCGTGACCTCCTCGCACTGGCAGACGTTGACCTCGACGCCGCCGACGGCGATCAGCGAATCGAGCCAGGCGTTCCAGCAGGCGTGCGGGGCCGTATCCGCCTCCGGTGACGCAGCCGGCGCCTGGGTGTCGGGGCGAGGGCGGGCGCGGGCGCCGAGCGACTCGGCCGCGGCGAGCCCGGCCCGGCGCCCCTCTGCCTGCGCGACGTCCGGTCGGGCCAGGCGCCCCTCGTGGAAGCCCGCGCAGTCCCCGGCGGCGAAGACCGTCGGCACGCTGGTGCGCAGCGACGCGTCGACCTCGGGCACCCAGCCGCCGAGTGCCCCGACGAAGCGCAGCCGGGCGCCGACGAGGCTCAGCAGCTCGACGCCCGGCACGAGCCCGACCGCCCAGCAGACGGCGTCGCACGCGATCTCCTTCGCGCCGCCCCCAACCGGCTTGCCGACGCCGTCCACGGCGACGAGCACGACGGATTCGATCTCGCCGGTGCGCCCGCGCGCCTCCTGGATCGTGTGCGCCGTGAAGAACGGCACGCCGCGCCCGGCCAGCGCCTTGGCCGTTGCCGCGGGGCCACGCACGCGCGCGCCGACTTCCACGACGCCGGCGACCTCGACGCCGTGCTCCAGCGCCAGCGCCGCGGTGTGCAGGCCGAGGGCGCCCGAGCCCATCACGAGCAGCCGGCGCGCGGCCAGCGCGCGATAGCGGGCGAGCAGCGCGGCGGCGCCGCCGGCCCCCAGCGTGCCGGCGCGCTCCCAGCCCGCGAAGCCGAGCAGGACGTCGCGGGCGCCGGCGGCGACGATCAGCCGGTCGTAGCCGACGAGCCACGAGCGGCGGTCGTCGGCGAGCCCGAGCATCGGCCCGGGCAGCTCCTGCACGGCGGGGCCGTTGACGAACGCGCCCCAGACTTAGGTCCCGAGCTGCACGTCGACGCCCGCCTCGTACGCGCTCGCGAGCCCGGGGTTCGTCTCCACGACCCGCTCGAGCATGAGCGCGCGGTTGCGGACGGACGGGTCCATGCGCTGGCCGAAGCAGAGCGGGACGTCCATCGCCATCATGTCGTTGTCGACGGGGTGCTCGTCGACCAGCAGCACCTCGACGCCCGCGCGCGCCGCCTCGATCGCCGCCGCGACGCCGGCGACACCGGCGCCGACGACGACCAGCGGCGCGTGGCGCTCCGGCGTTGGCGCCTTGCCCGCGATGGAGCGCCGGTCGGTCCCGGGCATCAGGCGTCACCGCCGGCGGCCGCCCCGACGGCCGCCCGCGCCGCGACCCACCCGGCGCGCGCGCGCCACTCGCGCGGCGTGTCGGCGAAGCGGCTCAGGGCGAGAGCGCCGAGGTCGGCGAACCGGCAACGGCCCTGCTGCACCAGCTCGCTGATGGCGCGGCCGACAGCCGGCGACAGTCCGAAGCCGACGCTCGACATCGTCGCGAGGACGACGTTGTCGGGGCGGGCCAGGCGCTCGACGACGGGCAACCCGTCGGGCGTGTTCTCGACGAGCCCGCTCCACGCGCGGATCACGCGCACGTGCGCGGCGCCCGGGAACAGCTCGCCCAGTCGCCGGGCGAGGCTGCGCACGAGCGGCGTGTTCGCGTGCTCGGGCGTCGCCATGTCGGGCACGTTGACCCACTCGTGCGGCCCGCCGCCGTAGACGAGGTTGCCGCGCAGCGTCTGCCGGCCATAGAGCCCGTTGCCCGCGACGCCGCCCACGTGCATCAGCGGGATCGGCTCGGTCGCGATCATCTCCACCCGAGCCGGTGCCAGCGGCAGCCAGACGCCGAGCATCTCGGCGAAGGCGCCCGTCTGGGGGCCCGCGGCGACGACGACGACGTCGGCGCCGAACGTCCCGCGCGTGGTTTCCACCGCCGTGACGCGCCCGCCTCGCTGCGTGAGTCCCGTCACGGTCGTGTGCTGACGAATCCGTCCACCGAGGTCCTGCAGGGCCCACGCGTAGGCCTGCACGGTGCGCTGCGGGTTGGCGTGGCCGCCGAAGTGTAGGTACGTGCCGCCGAGGGCGTCGTCGCCGACGATGGGCACCAGCTCCTTCAGCTGCCGGCGGTCGAGCGACTCCCAGCGAAAGCCGCGCGCCTCGCCGATCTCGGCCCACCGGCGCGCCAACGCGAGTTGCGCCTCGCTCAGCGCGACACCGATGCGGCAGGGCTGATACTCGGTCGGATAGCCGAGCAGCTCGTCCATCTGCGGCCAGAGCCGCTGCTCCTCGAGACCGAACGGGCTGTAGACGTGCGTCGCGCCGCCGCCGTTGCGGCCGGACGCCTCCCAGCCGACGATCCCCTTGTCGAGGACGAGCACGTCGACGCCCGCGCGCGCGAGCCACCAGCCGGCGCTGAGCCCTGTCACGCCGCCGCCCACGATCACGACCGCCGCTCCGCGCGTCGTCGCCATGGCCCTCATCATCGTCCAGCGGTCGAGGGCTCGGCAAGCGCCGTCTGCAAACGCCGCAACTCCTCGCCGGGGATGTGGCAGGCGACCCGGTGATCGGCCGCGAGCCACTGGACGGGCGGCGGCGTCTCGTCGCAGATCGCGCCGACGCGCCGGGGGCAGCGCGTCGCGAACGGGCAGCCGCGCGGCACCTGGTCGGCGCGCGGCACGGGGCCTTCGAGCAGGACACGCGCGACCGCGTGATCCGGATCGGGCACCGGCACCGCCGACAGCAGGGCCTCGGTGTAGGGGTGGTACGGCGGCGCGAAGACCTGCTCGACGCGGCCGACCTCCGCGATGGTGCCGAGGTACATCACGGCGACGGTGTCGGCGAGGTAGCGCACCACCCCCAGGTCGTGGGAGATGAAGACCAGCGTGGTGCCGTGAGCGGACTGGATCTCGTTGAGCAGATTGATGATCGCCGCCTGCACCGAGACGTCGAGCGCGGAGACCGGCTCGTCGGCGACGATGACGTCGGGATCGCCGGCCAGCGCGCGCGCGATCGCCGCGCGCTGCTTCTCGCCGCCCGACAGGTGGCGCGGCGTACGCGCGGCCATCTCGGGCGGGAGCTTCACCACCTCCAGCAGCCGCGCGACGCCGGCGGCGAGGTCGCCCGGCGCGCGCTCGTGCAACTTTTGAAGCGCGCGTCCGATCGCGTAGCCGACGGTGTGGCTCGGGTTCAGCGTGCTGTCGGGGTTCTGGAAGACCATCTGGAGCTTGCGCTTGAGCTCGGGGCCGCGTCTGTCGACCGGCAGCGCGCCGACCTCGACGCCGTCGAGCCGCACGCCGCCGGCCGTCGCCACCTCGAGACCGCCGAGCACCTTCGCGAGCGTGGACTTGCCGCACCCGGACTCGCCGACGATCGCCAGCGTCCGCCCGCGGGCCGCCGTGAGATCGACGTCGACCACCGCGCGCACCGACGCACGCGGCGCGCCGAAGCGAAGTCGTCGCCCCGACTCGTAGATCTTGGTCAGACGCTGCATTGCGATCAGGGGCTCGCCGGTTCCGGCGGCGGCCGGCGCGGCGGCCGCGGCGCTCCGTCGCGTCCAGCGCGCCAGCTCGTCGGCACGCACGCACGCGACGCGGTGGCCGGGCTCGCCGCGCACCGCCGACGCCGGAATCGGGCCCGTCGTGCAGCGGCCGGTCTCGACGTGAGCGCAGCGGCCTGCGAAGCCGCAGCCGGGTGGCCGGGCCCGCGTCGGCTCGACCTGGCCGGCGATCGGGACCAGCGGCGCCTGCCGCTTGTCGCGCCCCAGCGTCGGCAGGCAGTCGAGTAGCCCGCGCGTGTACGGATGGCGCGGATTCGTGAAGATCTGGCGTACCGAGCCCTCCTCGACGAGCTCGCCGCGGTACATGACGCCGACGCGGTCGCAGACGCGCACGACGCTGCCGAGGTTGTGGCTGATGAACAGGATCGCCGAGCGATGGCGGCGGCGCAGCTCACGAACCAGGTCGAGCACCGCGGCCTCCACGGTGACGTCCAGGCCCGTCGTCGGCTCATCCATGATGAGCAGCGCCGGCCCGGTGATGAGCGCCATGGCGATGACGATCCGCTGTTGCTGGCCACCGGAGAGCTGGTGCGGATAGCGGTCCATGACCGCCTCGGGATCCGCGAGCTTGACTTCCCGCAGCATCGCCAGCGCCCGGGCGCGCGCGCTCGCCGTGTCCGCGCCCTCGTGCATGATCGGCACTTCCATGAGCTGGCGGCCGACCGTCATCACCGGGTTCAGGCTCGCCATCGGATCCTGGTAGACCATCGCGAGGCGCCGCCCGCGGACCTGCCGCAGCGCCGCGGCGTCGAGCGTGGCGAGGTCGCGTCCCTCGAAGAGGATGCGCCCGCCGGTGATGCGGCCGGCCCGGCCCAGGTAGCGCACGATCGACAGCGCCACCGTCGACTTCCCGCACCCGGACTCACCGACCAGCCCGAACGCCTCGCCGGCGTCGAGCCGGAGGCTGAGCCCGGGGATCACGGGCACCTCGCCGGCGCGCGTCGCGTAGGCGACGCGGAGGCCCTGGACGTCGAGCAGCGGGCCGTCAGTCACGGAGGCCCAGCTCCCGCAGCCCGACGGCGAGCAGGTTGAAGCCGACGACGAGCGACGAGATGGCCGCGCACGGCAGGAGCGCCATGTGCGGCCACACCACCATCAGCCCGTACGTGTCCTTGACCATGCCGCCCCAGTCGGGATCCGGCGGCGGCAGGCCGATCCCGAGGAAGCCGAGGGCGCCGAGGATGATGACGTTGTAACCTGTGCGCAGGCACACGTCGACGACGAGCGGCCCGCGCGCGTTGGGCAGGATCTCGACCAGCATGATGTAGAGCGCCGACTCGCCGCGCATCTTCGCCGCTGCCACGTACTCGCGCTCGCGCAGGTCGAGTGTCATGCCGCGCACGATACGGGCGATGATCGGCGCCTTGGTCAGCGTGAGGACGCCGATGATGTTCCACGCCGAGGAGCCGAAGTGGGCGAGGATGATCATGTAGAGGATGATGACCGGGAACGAGAGCACGATGTCGCACGCGCGCGTGATGACGAGGTCGATCCAGCGTCCGTGGTAGCCGGCCACCAGGCCGAGCAGCGAGCCGAGCGCCGCGGCGCCGAGCACCGCGAGCGGCGCGATCACGAGGACCGGGCGCGCGCCCCACAGGATGCGCGAGAGCAGGTCGCGCCCGAGCTGATCGGTCCCGAGCCAATGCGCCTTCGAGGGGGTGGCGTGGGCGAGCGCCGCCATGTCGTTGGCGTTCGGTGGGTACGGCGCGATCAGCGGGGCGAGCAGCGCCAGCGCCACCCAGGCCAGCACGATGGCGACGCCGACGCTGGCGGGCGTCGATTCGCCCAGCGCCGCGAGCCGCCGCCACCACGCGTACGGACGGAGGCGCGACGCCGCGCACGGTGACGCGGGAAGCGCCTCGGCGGTGACCCGCGTGCTCATGCCTCAGGCACGGATGCGAGGGTCGAGCAGCATGTACGCCAGGTCGCCGAGGACGTTGGTGAGGACGGCGAGGAAAACGGCGACCAGCGCCCCCGCCTCGATCAGCGCAATGTCCTTGAAGAGCGCCGCTTCCAGGATCATGCGCCCGAACCCGGGGTACGCGAACACCGTCTCGACGACGACGACGCCTGCGATCAGGTAGTTGACCTGCAGCATGATGACGGTGATCGGCGTCAGCATGGCGTTGCGCAGCGCGTGGCGCAGGATCACGGCGCGGAACGGTAGCCCCTTGAGGACGGCGGTACGGATGTAGGGCCGCTGCATCACCTCGATCATCGACACGCGGATCATGCTGACGACGTAGCCCGAGTCGAACAGCACAATCACCGTGACCGGCAGCACGAGCTGCGCCGCCACCGACCAGCCGCCGCCGGCGACCAGCGTGGCGGTGCCGGGCAGCCACCCGAGCCAGACGACGAACACGCTGGCGAGGAAGACGCCGAGCGCGAACTCGGGGATCGAGGCGACGACCGTGCTGAACATGAGGATCGCGCGATCGACCCGCGAGGACTCCCGCATGCCCGCCACGACGCCGAGCAGCGCGGACAACGGGACGATGCACGCGAACGCGATGGCGGCGAGCAGCACGGTGTTCGCGAGGTGTTTGAAGATCACCTCCGCGACCGGCAGCTTGAAGAGCGCGGAATAGCCGAGATCGCCGGAGGCGAGCCCGCCCAGATACTCGACGTACCGGACGAGCACCGGCCGGTCGAGCCCCATCTGCTTCGTCAACAGCTCGACCTGCTCCTGCGTCGCGTAGGCGCCGAGGATCTTGCGCGCCACCGCACCCGGCGAGAACTCGTTCAGGGTGAAGACGAGGAAGGAGACGACGAGCAGCGTCAGCAGCAGGAACAGCAGATGCTTGGCGAAGAAACGCGCCATCGCGCGCCGCCGCGGCTCACCCGGACGGCGACGGCGCCGAGCGGTAGGTACGGCGAGCGTACTCGAGGTAGTCCTGACGCAATCGCTTGTCGGTGCCGAACAGGATGTGTTTCGACATGTCCGGCGAGAACCGGCTGGCGGGCGGCCGCCGCCCGAGCGTCTCGGCCAGGCCGCGGATGTGGTGCGGCCCGGCGCCGCAGCAGACGCCGAGGTAGCGCACGCCGAGCGCGAACGCCTCCCTGCCGAATTCGGCGATCTCGTAGCGATTGCACACGAACGGGTCGAGCGCGGTCGGGAACGGCCGGCCGTCGGGGCCGGACCTGCCGTGCGGATCGGTCAGGCTCTGGAACGTCGGCTCGGCGGGCGTCGTCCGATAGGGCACCGGCAGGGCGGCGACGTGGCAGGTGACCGCCGCGCGGACCTCACGCAGCAGTGGCAGCATCGTCGCCGGCCCCCGTCCGCAGTTCATCCCGACCACATCACCGCCGGCGTCCTGCAATCGCCGGCACGCCTCGGGCGCGGTCCATCCCTCGCGCAGACGCCCCTCGAGGGGCACGGACAGCGTGATCACCGCTGGCTTGCCGGCACGCTTGATCGCCTCGAGCGCGAGCAGCGCCTCGCCGCCGAACGAGTACGTCTCGCCGACGATGAAGTCGACGCCGGCGTCGACGGCCCAGCCGATCTGCTCGTCGAAGATCCGTCGCGCCTGTCGGTGTGACGGCGCGTCGTCGATGCCGTAGATGCTCGTGTTGCAGATGTCGCCCGCCAGCAGCGTGCCGGTGGCGCGCGCCACCTTTCGGGCGATCGCCAGCGCTGCCCGGTTGATCTTCGCGAGGTCCTTCTCGCGGCCGACCATCCGGAGCTTGGCGCGGTGCGCGTAATAGGTGAAGGCCTCGACGACGTCGGAGCCCGCGTGCACGAAGTCGCGGTGGAGCCCCTCGACGAGATCCGGGTGCTCAAGGACGACCTCCGGGACGTAGGCGCCGGCCTGGAGATAGCCGCGGCGCTCGAACTCGAAGAGGTAGCCTTCGGCGCAGATGACCGGCCCGACGGCCAGCCGCTCGAGCAGCCCCAGCGACTTCCGGGGCGTCGAGGACTTGGCCTTCCTGACCGTCATGACGGAACGGATATACCACAACGGGCGCGCGCCTGCAGCCCAGTGAGGTGAGCGCATCCTGGCCACGACGCGTGCAACGGGTCCCGCGTGGCGGGATCAGGGTGCGGTATGCTGCCGTCGATGCCGCCTCGGCCCCGGCTCCATGAGCTCTCCGTGCCCAACCTCAGCGAGATCGATTTTGGCAAGCTCCGCACCGGCCGCCTCGCTCGGCTGCAGACGATGCTCGAGCGTCACGATTTCCCGGTCGCGCTCCTCTATAGCACGGCCAACATCCGCTATGCGACGGGCGTGGATGTCATGGCGGTCTGGACGGCGGGCACCTTCGCGCGCTACTGCCTCGTGCCGGCTAAGGGCGCGCCGATCCTATTCGAGTACAAGGGCTCGACGCACGTCGCCCAGAAGATCGTGCGCGACGTGCGGCCCGCGTACACCTGGCAGTACGGCGCCGCCGCCGCCCGCGACAAGGCGCGCGAGTGGGCGCGCTCGATCCGCTCGACCCTGCGCGAGCTCGGGCTCGAGCGCGAGCGCCTGGCGGTCGACAAGCTCGACACGGTCGGCTTCCTCGCGCTGCACGAAGAGGGCATCGCGATCGTCGATGTCGGACCCGCCACCGTCGACGCGCGCGAGGTGAAGACTCCGGAGGAGGTCGCGCTGTTCGCGATCAACGGGGGGATCGGCGACGCGATGCTCGCCGAGTTCGAGGCGGCGATCCGCCCAGGCATCCGCGAGTACGAGCTGCTCGCCGTCCTGAGCGACGCGCTCCTGCGCCGCCACGGCGAGGGACTGTTCACGCGCCTGGTGGCGTCCGGCACGAACACCAACCCGTGGCTGACCGAGGCGCACGACAAGCTCGTCATGCCCGGCGACCTGGTCGGGGTCGACACGGACGCGAACGGCTACGAAGGTTACGTGATCGACGTGTCGCGCACCTTCCTCTGCGGCGACGCGCCCTCGCCCGAGCAGAAGGAGGCGTATCGCGTCGCCTACGACTGCGTCAACGGAATGCTCGACCTGGTGCAGCCCGGGCTGACGTTCGCGGAGTTCGCGGCCAAGGCGCCCCGCCTGCCCGAGGCGTATGTCGCGCAGCGCTACCCGACGATGGTGCATCAGGCCGGGCTCGAGGACGAAGGGCCGGGCATCCCCTACCCCGACG
>Ga0209156_10004251_pt1 | contig 10482 bp, 7 predicted proteins | sample GraSoiAngelo_124_FD_185881 | JGI IMG/M metagenome (GOLD analysis project Ga0209156, IMG submission 185881) | Grasslands soil microbial communities from the Angelo Coastal Reserve, California, USA - 14_0927_05_20cm (SPAdes) (version 2) | ecosystem: Environmental > Terrestrial > Soil > Grasslands ...
CCCAGCGTCTCCGACCACAGGTTCCCCTGGATCCCCACGACGTGGGCCCGACCGTAGTCCGTGAGCCGGTCCTTGCCCACGAACACCGACGGGTCGACCGGGACGTTGCGGTAGTAGTCGAGCGGGATGAACTGGAACGGCTTGCGGAGATCGACGTAGCCTCCCCAGTCGAGCCCCGTCTCCTCGGGATTCTCGTTCCACGCGAGATCGAAGTAGAGATTGCTCACAGGACTCAACACGACGTCGTAGCCGCCGTTCGCGAGGCGGTAGGCGAGGTCTTCGGCGCCACCGCCCGGGACGTTGTTCCAGACGTAGGCACGCCAGCCGCGCGCGGCGAAGTCGGGATTGGGAATGTTCGTGCGCCGCCCGTCGCGGCTGGTCTTGCGCACCGCGATCTCCTCCCAGCCCGAGGGCACGAGACCCTGCGCTTTGAGAATCCGCTCCACCCGTCCGTAGAAGACGAACCACAGGTCGTCGACACTCGTGAGATCGTGCGCCTTCAGGTATGCCTGGACCGCGGGCGATCCTGCCCAGACGCCGTTCGGGACCTCGTCGCCACCCATGTGGATGTGACGCAGGGGCACGCCCGCTTCCCGGTGCATCGCCACGACATCGCCGATCACGCGCTCGATAAAGCGGTACGTCGACTCGAGGGCCGGGTTCATCACATTGTCATGGTAGCCCTGGGCCGAGGTGTACACCGAGCGGTCGGCCGGGTCGTCGAGCCGGTACGACTGATTGCTCTGCATGGCCTTGATCGCGGCGCGCGCGTGCCCCGGCATCTCGATCTCGGGGATGACCTCAACGTGCCGCGCCGCCGCGTAGCGCAGGATCTCCACGTAGTCCCCGCGCGCATAGAAGCCGCTGCCGAATGGCCGGTCCACGGCGGGGCCCGAGCCGAACGCGGGCGGAAGATGCCGGTCGGAGTCGGGTGGGTGACCGCGGCGCGCGCCCAGCGCCGTCAGCTCGGGGAGACTCGGGATCTCGATCCGCCAGCCCTCATCGTCGGTGAGGTGAATGTGAAAGACATTGATCTTGTAACGGGCGAGCAGATTGAGCGTGCGCAGCGCGGCCGCCTTCGAGTGGAAATTGCGGGCGACGTCGAGCATGAACCCGCGGTAGCCGAAGCGGGGAGCGTCTACCACGCGGATCGCCGGGAGGACGAGACCGCCGCGGGGCGTTGGCGCGGGCAGCATGCTGCGCAGCGATTGGAGACCGTAGAAGACACCGGCGGGTGAGACGCCCACGATACGGATGCCCTGGACGGGATCGACGACGAGCGTGTAAGCCTCGGGCGAGGTCTGAGCGGCGACCGTCCCCACGTCGAGTCGTAGGGGCGGGACAGCTCCCCTTCCCTTAATACCGAAGTAGGGGCCCAGGTACTCCGCCGCGAACGCCGCCTCGTTCCTCAGGGCCTCGGGCGCTTCGACCGGGGGCATCGCACTGAGCCGTAGCGCGCCCCCTGCCGATGTCAGCTCCACAGGCGTGGGGAACACCGCTGGCAGCTCGTTCGCCGGGATGACGCGGATGCTGGAATCGAGCGAGAACTGGTGCTCGGGCGTCACCACGCGGGGATCGTGTCCCGCGCCCTGCGGGGGCCGCTCGAAGGGAAGGGCGACATAATCGTTCAGCGAGGCGCCCACGTCCTTCGCGGTGTCGAACACAATGTAGGGGCCCTTCGGAACGAAGCTGCGGTTGAGGAGGAGATCGGTGAGGTACGGGATCCGAATGCTCGCGCCTGGCGCGAGTCCGGCAAACCCCGTTGCCGGTGCGAGGCGGTGCAGGTCGGCGATCACGTCCTCGATGACGAACCCGGCTCCCACGCTTCCCGGCTGGGCCGAGTGAAGCGCGTTATAGTAGATCGTCCATCCGCTCGACGGGAGCGGCGTCGTGCCGCGGTTGGTGAGCGTGAACGCGGCTCGAGACGCGCCCCGGTCGTTTGCGACGCTGTCGCCCACCAGCTCCCAGCGGAGCTGCAGCGATGTCTGGGCGGCGCCGGGCGTGAAGGCGAGCAACAGGGCGGGCAGAGCGGGTAGGAATGGGTTGCGCATGCGAGACATTAGACCCCTGCGGGCCGCGCTGTCCAGGGCTGGACGCCTAAACTGACCCTCCTCGCGGCGCTCGCATCTCGACCTGCTCTGTCGCCTGCGTCCACCGCTCGAGTCCCGCCTCGAGCTCGCGCTTGAGCATCTCGAGCTGTGCGCCGAGCTCGTGGGCTCTCGCTGCGCCGTCGGGACGGGTGTAGAGGGCCGGGTCCTCGAGCGCCGCCACCACCGTCGCCACTTGCGCTTCGAGCGCCGCCACCGCGGCTTCCGCCTGCTCGAGCTCGCGCTGCGCCCGGCGCAGTTCGTTACGGGGGTCGTTCGTCGGGGACCGGGCGACCCGGTGGCGTTCGTGAACCTGCCGCAACGCCTGCTCCTCGGCGGCGCTGACCGCCGCGGCGTGCGCCCGCTCCGTGCTGACTTCCTCCCACTCTGCGAAACCGCCGGCAAACTCGGTGATGTGTCGCTCGTGCAGGATCCAGATCCGCGTCGTCAGCGCGCGCAGCAGCGCCCGGTCGTGGCTCACGAGGATCACGGCGCCGTCGTATCCGGCGAGCGCGTCCTCCAGCGCCTCGATCGATTCGACGTCCAGATGATTCGTCGGCTCGTCCAGAATCAGCAGGTTGGCGCCCGACAACATCAGGATCGCGAGCGCGAGCCGCGCGCGCTCGCCGCCCGACAGTGAGCCGGCCCGGCGCAGCACCTCCTGGCCTGAAAATCCGAAACGGCCGAGGTGCCCCTGTATCTGACCGCGCACCCATTTCGGGCGCAACGCGGAAATCACTTCGTAGAGCGTGCGATCGAGCGGCACCTGTGAAAGATCCTGCCGGTAGTAGCCGGTGGTGATCGACGTGCCGAGCCGGAGCTCACCGCCCTGGATCGGGTGCTCGCCCAGGAGCGCCCGAAGCAGCGTGGATTTCCCCGCTCCGTTGCGGCCGATGATCCCCACCACGCCGCTTCGCTCCAGCGTCCCGCTGAACCGCTCCACCAGCGTGCGTGCGCCGACCGCCACGCTCGCGTTCTTTGCTGTGACCACCTGATCGCCGCCCCGTTCGGCCACTTCGAACCGCAGCGCCATCGTGCCTTCGGCGCCGATAACGGGGCTGAGCCGGGGCAGTCGCTCGAGGCGTTTGCGCCTGCCCTTGGCCTGCTTCGTGTTCTGGCCCGCGATATTGCGCGCGATGTAGTCCTTTTCGTGCGCGATGGTCCGTTGCTGTTGCTCGAACGCCCGCTGCTGCGCCAGCCGTCGCTCGGCGCGCTGGGCCACAAAATCGTCGTAGCCGGCCGCGTAGGGCACTGCGGTGTCACCTTCCAGATGCAGCACGTGATCCACGGTGGCGGACAGAAAGGCGCGGTCATGGCTCACGAGCAGGACCGTGCGCTCACTCGTAGCCAAGTATTGCTCGAGCCAGCGGGTCGTCTCGAGATCGAGGTGATTGGTCGGCTCGTCGAGCAGCAGGACGTCGGCGGCCGACATGAGCTGACGGGCCAGGCCGAGCCGGCCGAGCTCGCCGCCGCTCAGCGCGGAGAGCGGCGTGATGCGGGCCTGGGCGGGATCAAACTCGAGGCCGTGCAGCACGGCGTCGATGCGCGCCGTGAGGGCATAGCCACCCTCGCGCTCGAAGCGCTCCAGGTCTTCGCCGTACCGCGCCAGCGCTCGCGGTGAGGAGTCGTGGGCGAGATTCGCGGCCTGTTCCACCAGGGACTGTTCCAGCGCCAGGAGCTCGGCGAGCCCGCCGGCCGCGGCTTCCCAGACCGTCGTCGCGGCGCCGTAGTCGCGGTGCTGCTCGAGCAGCGACACGCGGAGGCCGGGCGCGCGCGTGATGCCGCCGCGCGTGGGCTCGAGGTCGCCGGTCAACAGCCGGAAGAGGGTGGTCTTCCCGGTGCCGTTACGGCCCACGATGCCCCAGCGTTCACCGGGTGCGACCGTGAAGGAGACGTCCGAGAACAGTTTCGTTGCGCCGAAGTCCACGCCGACGCCGGCGAAGGCGATCTGGGTCATATGGGTATCCCAGCAGCAGAATAGCCATGAATCCGGCGGCGGTATAGGATTGGGGCGGAAGGAGTTCTTCGACATGACCGTCCGACAGACGTTGCAGACGTGCGCGCTGCTCTGCCTCGGGGTGGGGTGCTCTCCCCGCGAACCGGGGACGCCGGAGGTGACCGGGGCAGGGTGGATCGATGTGACCGCGACGCTCGATCCGGCCAGGACTCCGGTGTACGAGGGCGACGCGCCGCTGAAGTTCGATTTTCTCAAGGATATGCGGAAAGGCGACAGGCTGACGCTATCGGTGTACGCCCTGGGCGCGCACAGCGGGACGCACATCGATGCCCCGATGCATTTCGTCGCCAACGGGGCATCGATCGACCAGGTGGCGCTGGCCCCACTGATCGGTCCGGCGCGCGTGATCGACATTCCCGACAGCGTCCGGGCGATCGATACGGGCGAACTGAACCGGCACGACTGGCGCGGTGCAACGCGTGTGCTGTTCCGCACGCGGAGCACGCTGCGTGGCTGGATGGACTCGTCGGCGTTCCATCGGGACTTCACGTACGTCGCACCGGATGCGGCGCAGCTGCTCGCGGACGCGGGAGTCGTCCTGGTCGGCGTGGACTACATCTCGGCGGAGCAATTCGGCGCTCCGGCGCCGCGCACGCACCAGATTCTGCTCGGGCGCGGGATTCCCATCGTGGAGGGGCTGGACCTACGCCCCGTGCCAGCGGGCGACTACGATCTGGTCGTGCTGCCGCTCAAGGTCCGCGGGCACGAAGCGGCGCCGGCGCGGGCCATCGTGCGGAAGAGGACTTGAGGCCCATGAGGACCCTCCGAGTCACTCGGCCGTTGTCGGGTCAATGATCGCCGCCACCCGCGCGACGCTGTTCGCCGGGAAGCCGCCCTCTTTCGCATGCCGGCGGACCATCTCCTCATTGGGAGCGTTGTAGACGCAGTAGATCTTGTTGCCGGTGACGTAACTGTGCACCCATTGGATCTGCGGTCCCAGGTTGTTCAGGACGCTGCAGGACTTTTGAGAAATGCCCTTGAGCTCGGCCGGCGAGAGCTTGCCGGCGCCGGGAATCTCGCGTTCGATCACGAACTTTGGCATGCGCCAGTCCTTTCAACATCGAGTGTGTGAAGTATTCTCGTTGGTCGCGCTCACGAGCCCAGCACGGCACGCAAGCGGGCGAGGAACCCGTCGGGATCGGCCGGACTCAGCAGCAGACTGTACCCGGCCGTGGTAGGAATATAGACGGCCCGCGTGCGGTCGGTGAGGTACAGCAACGCCTTCTCTCCGTTGCGCAGGCGGAACCACCCGGCCTGATACCCCGGGAGCGCCGTCCCCACGCGTCGCCACTTCGGCCGCAGCGCTTCCTCGCGAGCGAGATCGACCCGGCGAGCCGCGTCGACGCGGAGCTGCCTCTTGGGAACGAGACGGCCGTACAAGTCACCCTGCAGGCGGAGGCCGTCGACTAGCACTTCGAAGCGCGACGCATGAGCGCCTCGCACCGAGGTCGCGAGCAGCGCGATACCGCCGACGCAGACGACGATGAGGAGCACGGTTACCGGAATGATCATCCACAGGTAGCGGCTCTCGGCGGGCGCGATCGGGAATACGTTCACATGGGCCTCCAGCTGAGCGGAGCGAGGGCACTCACTGTAGTCGGAGTGTGACGGCGGTCTCGAGTGTGGTCGCCGGGAGGAGCAAAACATTCCCCTGAAGGTCTGAGCCCATTCGGCGCCCACCAAATCCCAAGGTATCGTAGCCGGTCGACGGGTTGAGCAAGCCCGCCACTCTCACGCTGTCACCGTCCAGGTACCAAGATATGAAGGTCGTGGAAGCTTGTTGACCATTCTGCGCGAACGTAACGACCATCGTCCCGCTGAGAGAATCCCCAATCTGCGTCAGGACAAGCGTAGCGTCACTGAGGTCGACGTTCGCCCCACGCCACGTCCCCGTGAACGGGACGGGCTCCTGGTTACAGCCAGAGAGACCAAGCGCAAGTAACGCGGCGAGCAGGGCGGAGACGAGGGGCCGGCAAGCTGCTGGTAGTGACATGCGAAGTTGGATTCCCATGAGGTGATCAGCGTGCATCTAATAGGACGAGAGGAAACCCGCCCATATTGGTCTGCAAAGCGCACCAAGGACGCCCGCGTCGAACAGCACTTGAGCCAGGCCGCTGCTCACCAAGTCGAGCCTGAACCCCAGTACGGCCATTCCCGCGAGGATGCACATAAAGACGAGCCGAGCCGTCTTCTGACCGTAAGCGGCGGCATCGGCGCCAAAGAGCTCCGCTTCAGCGCGTTAGACGGCGGCCTCATGCGGCTGAGGCGAGATCCAACACCTCGCCGACGCGCCAGAGGCCGATTTCGTCTGTGCGGATCGTCGTATTTGGCCATTTTGAGGCGAACCAGAGTGCTCGCACTGCCTCGAGACCGGCGGCGCGCGCTCCGGCTACCTCATCCGTACCGTCTCCAACGAAAAGCGCATGCTGTGGAGTAACATCGAGCTCTCGGCACGTGGCGATGTAGATCGCGGGGTCGGGTTTCATGACTCTGGCCACGTGTGAAAAAACCGTGACGTTAAAGAACGAATGCAGGGGAGAGCGCTCCCAGCCCTCCACGTCTTCTGGGAGACAGTTGGTTACCAGCGCCAGCTTAACTCTCCGGCGCCGGAGCTCAGCTATTGCGGTGAGAACCTCTGGTTCCACCTTGGCGAGGACGGCGGTCTTTTGAGCTACCCGTTCGGCACGTAACTGCTCCAGAACGGCATGATCCACTCGACTACCTAGTTTGTCACGGATCTGCGCGAGAGCCTCTTGAAATGTGTAGTGACCCAACAGGATCTCTGGGCGTCGTGATTTCCATTCGCGCTTGTATGCGGCTTCATCGACGCCTAGCTGTGTTGCAAGGGAGGAAGCTCTACGAACTGGAACCCTCAGCTCACTGACCAGCGTCTCGTAAAGATCAAAGAGAACAGCGTGCATCCGCACCGACCTCGAGACCGCCGCTCGCGGGGTGTTTGTCAGGAGCAAGGGCTAGTCGGGCGGCGCCGGACCGCTGCCTGCGGGCTGGGCGGGTACCGTCACCTGGATGGGTGAGCTGGCGAGTCCTTCGGCAGACGCCGTCATGCTGGTCAGGCCAGGCTGCAACGCGGTTACGAGGCCGCGGTTACTGACCGTCGCAACATCCGGCCTGGACGATTCATAGGTAAACCGATCTGGCTGGACTGAACCACCATAGCCAGCCTGTGATGCGTAGCGCACGCAAAGTCTGTCGCCACTATTGAGTACTCGGGCGCGAATTGTGGCCGTGTCTCCCACCTGCAGGATCGTTTCATGCTCCACGAAGCCGGCTTCGACCTCGGCGGGAATATCAGAACAACCGCAACCAGCACCGGCGATCGCTGGTAAGCAGACGTACCAGGCGCGAAGCAACGTAACGGCAGTCATTTGCGCCGCCTAACCGATAGTATCCGCACTCATCGGACCACCTCAACCTCGCCTCCCTCGCCACATAACCCCGCTACGCGCGCCCAGGTTGAAATACCGCAAGTGCCGGGTGGCTCGTAAACCAATTCGATGAAGAACCCCGTAGGCGCGAAGGCAATCCTTGCAGGCTGCGAGCCATAGTGCGCACGCAGCATAATCCGCATTGGCCCGTCGGTTGCGTCGGCCCAGCTCCAATGGGTGGAATATATTTCCACCATGCGAATCGGCGCGCTGGTAGCGCTCCTGTGCCTGGCCGCGTGCCGCACGCGGCCCTGGGGCAGAATCGCGCAGCAAAGCGATTCGGTGGATCTCGCCCAGCTCCTGCCCCACGAGTCGACCGACAGCTCGCTCGTCGTGCCGCGGGTGATCACGGCGCCGAGCGTCGTGTTGTTCTGGCTGCGCGCGGCGGACACGCTCTCGGGCGACGACCAGGCCGACACCTTCGACGACCTTAAGTACTACACGGCTCAGGTGGCGCCCGCCCTTGCGGCGAGCGGCATCGAGCTCCTCGCCACCAACGCCGACACGGTCTACGTCTCGCTCCCCAATGCCACGCGCCGCACCATTCTGCTGTCGGGGCTGGACTATCCTTACGGCTATCTCCTGATCGATCCGGGCGGCCCCGAGCGGATTCTCACGGGCGTGTACGGGGACGAGGACCTGATGGACGAGCTGCGGGCCTACTTCGACCTCCCCGACGACTCGACCAGCGCCGCGCCCCGGGCCACCACCTGACGCCCCCAGAGCAACACCTGCCGCACGTGCGGCTCGCCGGCGGCGATGTCCTGCTGCACGACGGCACCTGGCGCGTGGTGCGGGCGGACGTGACGGTGCGCGACGGGAGAATTGAGACGATCGGGAAGGTGGGGAAGGGAGACGAGGGACGGGGGACGGGGCCCACCCGCTCCCCTCCCCAGGTTCGTGACTGCCGCGGCTGCCTGGTCATGCCCGGTCTCATCCAGGCCCACGTGCATCTCTGCCAGACGCTGTTCCGCGGGCTCGCCGACGACCTGCGGCTGGAGGACTGGCTGGCGCGCCGCATCTGGCCGCTCGAGGCCGCACACACCGAAGAAACGGTGTACGCCTCCGCCCTGCTCGGCGCCGCGGAGCTGCTGCTCGGCGGCACCACGGCGATCCTCGACATGGAGACCGTTCGCCACACCGACGCGGCGTTCCGGGCGCTCGAGCGAATCGGCATGCGCGCCACGGTCGGGAAATGCCTGATGGACACGCACCCCGAAGGCGCCCCGGTCGACCTCGCTGAGTCGACCGACGACGCGCTGGCGGATGCGGCGGCGCTGGCCCAGCGCTGGCACGGCGCCGCCGACGGCCGGCTGCGGGCGTGCTTCGCCCCGCGCTTCGTCCCCACCTGCTCCGGGCCACTGCTCCGGGCGGCGAGCGATCTGGCGGACCGGTTCGACGCCCAGCTGCACACCCACGCGGCGGAGACGATCGTGGAGCGCGAGACGGTGCTCCGGACCACGGGCCTGGAGGAGATCGCCTACCTCGACTCGGTCGGCATCGCGGGCCGGCGGGCGGCCCTCGCCCACTGCGTCTGGATCGACACGGACGAGATGGATCGCCTGGCCCGTCAAGGCACCACGGTGGTGCACTGCCCGTCTTCGAACTTGAAGCTCGCGAGCGGCGTGGCGAAGATTCCCGAGATGCTCGCCGCCGGGTGCCGCGTGGCCATCGGCGCCGATGGCGCCCCCTGCAACAACCGGCTCGACGCCTTCACCGAAATGCGCCTCGCCGCCTTGATCCAGAAGCCCCGCCTCGGCACCGACGCGCTCCCCGCCGCCCAGGTGCTCGAGCTGGCGACGCTGGGCGGCGCCCGCGCCCTCGGGCTCGAGGACGAGATCGGCTCCATCGCCCCCGGGAAGCGGGCCGATCTCGTCGTGCTCGACCTGTCCGAGCCGCACCTCCATCCCCTGCTGGGCGACCCGGTCTCGCTCATCGTCTACTCGGCCCGCGCGAGCGACGTGCGCGACGTATTCGTCGCGGGCCGCCCCGTCGTGCTCGGGCGCGAACTGCTCACGGCCCCGGTCGACCACATCGTGCGCGACGCCGACCGGGCCGCCGCCGAGCTGTACCGCCTGGCGAAGCTCAGCTGATGCTCGCGGGCGTGGCGCTCGTGCTGGCGGTCCTGCAGGCGCCTCCGGACTCCGGCGCCGGGCTGTTCGCGTCATGGTGCAAGTCGTGCCATGGTGCGGACGGCCGGGGCACGCCCGCGGCGACCACCCGGCTCGAGCTGCCGCCCGCGGACCTGCACGAGTGCAAGGGCTCGACGGCCGAGACCGAAGATCGCTGGGTGAATATCGTCGCTCAGGGTGGCGCGGCCTTCGGGCTCTCGCTCGACATGCCGGCCTTCGGCGAAGCCGGAACACCCGCCCAGATCCGTGCGGTCGTGCGCTACGCGCGCTCGTTGTGCGGCGAGCTGGGCTGGCCGCCGGGCGAGCTGAACTTCCCGCGCGCGTTCCTCGTGGAAAAGGCCTATCCCGAAGACGAAGTCGTCATCGCCGATCAGGCTCGCGCCCAGGAATACATCTACGAGCACCGGCTGGGCAAGCGGTTCCAGGTCGAGGCCAGCGCGCGCACGGCGCTGGACGGGCAGCCGAGCGCATTCGACGGCGTGACCGGGGCGCTCAAGTACAACGTGTGGCACAGTCTCGAGCGGCGCGCACTCGTGAGCGTCGGCCTCGAGGCGACGCCGCCGCTGGGGCGTCAGGACGCGTGGGAGGCCGAGCCGTTCCTCGCGTTCGGCGCCAACCCTGCTCGTGCGCTCGTGCTGCAGGGCGAGATCGTGGGCACGTGGGAAGAGGGCGGCGGGTTCAAAGGCATGTCCTACCGGCTCGGCGCGGGCCGCGAGGTGGGGCGCTTCGCGCCCATGCTCGAAGCCGGCTGGACGGTCCCGACGGCGGGGGAGCGCGTCCTGTCGGTCTACCCGCAGGTG
>Ga0209156_10004253_pt1 | contig 10476 bp, 9 predicted proteins | sample GraSoiAngelo_124_FD_185881 | JGI IMG/M metagenome (GOLD analysis project Ga0209156, IMG submission 185881) | Grasslands soil microbial communities from the Angelo Coastal Reserve, California, USA - 14_0927_05_20cm (SPAdes) (version 2) | ecosystem: Environmental > Terrestrial > Soil > Grasslands ...
GAATAATACTCATAGGTTGTTGAATTCCTTTCTCTAAAATTGTTCTCGGAAACCACTATCAGCTTGCGAAATGCCAGCTTGAATCCGAAATATATAATTAGTTGAATATTATAGGCTTACACGCAAAACACAACCGATATTCTGCGCTTGAGACGAGACATTATTGCACAGTTGCAGCTAGGTCGCCCCTGATCGCGCGCGCCAATGCGACGCAGATACTGGGTTGCCGCAAGTGCCGTTGGTCGCGTACCTTCACCCTGTGCCGCAGCAAGGTAGCGACGAAAAGTTTATCCAGGCCGCCTTGGCGGAGGCGGAAAAGGGATTGGGAACAACAAGCCCGAATCCAGCCGTCGGAGCCCTGCTTGTTTGGAGAGATCGTATTATCGCGCGTGGGCATCATCGGCGGGCCGGCGGCGATCATGCCGAAATAGATTGCCTTCGAAAATTACCTGACCCAATTCCAGCGGAAGCGGTCCTTTACGTTACGCTCGAGCCTTGCTCGACCCGTGGACGAACTGCACCGTGCGCAAACTATATCATTCAACGCGGAGTTCGACGCGTTGTCATCGGCACGGTCGATCCCAATCCGAAACATCGGGGGCGTGCGATTGGGCTTCTCCGGGCCGCCGGACTCGATGTTAGTGCTGGCGTATTGGAAGACGAATGTGCGGGGCTGAACGAAGCGTTTAACAAATGGATCGTCACCGGAGAACCATTTGTCATTGCGAAGTGTGGCATGAGTCTCGATGGCTACCTGACTCGCCCGCCAGGCGAAACGCGCTGGTTGACTTCGGAATCCTCCCGCAGTCATGCACACCAGCTTCGCGCGCTCGTCGATGCCATCATTGTCGGCGCCGAAACCATCCGGCGCGATAATCCACGTCTCACCGTGCGCAACGGGCCGCGACGCACTCAACCCTGGCGAGTGATTCTGACCAAGTCGGGCCGGCTTCCGCGAAAGGCCAAAGTTTTTCGAGATTCGAGGCGAGAGCGCACGCTGGTTTATCGGAGCCAATCACTGCGAGCGATATTGCGCGATCTTGGCCGGCGCGAGATTACGAGCGTGCTCATTGAAGGCGGTGGCGATATCCTCAGTCAGGTCCTCGATCAAAGATTAATCGACAAAGTTCAAATTTATATCGCTCCGATTTTCACTGGCGGAGGCGTGCTGGCGTTTGGGGGCAATGGTATCGCTTTGACGCAGCGATCGCTGCGATTGGATTTGCCACGCTACCAACGCATCGGTCCAGATATTTGCATCACCGGCTATCCGAAAGAAGCGACAGATTTTTCCGGACAATAATCCGCAAAACTTTGCCTCCTATTTTCGGTTAAATTATGTAGAAGGAGGTGGAGGAATGAAAAAGTTCATCCTGATCGCCCTGGTTGCGATCGGCTTCATCGTGGTGGCGACACCCGAATCGAACGCGGGCGTTTCGATCGGCATCGGGTTCGGCTTCCCGGGTTTTTACGGATATCCCGCTTATTACCCCTACGGTTACTATCCTTACGGCGCGCCTTATTATTACAGGCCGGTTGTCTATTACAGTAGCTATCGGCCTTATTATTGGTGGCATGGCCGCCGGATATATTATCGGCACCACCACTACTGGCGCTAAATTCCTTACAACCCGCGGGCGCGGTTCTATCCCAAACCCGCCTTAGCTCCCCGAATGTTTTCGGTCAGAGATCTCGCCACGCAAGGAACACAGGTCTGAGACCTGTGTGGCGCACAGGCTTTCAAGCCTGTGTTCCGTCGCGGTCACTTGCCGTCCCAGACCGGTGACTTCGACCGCTTCAAATTTTCTGCTGCCTTATTGATTCGCAGCTGGGAATCAGAGAAGCGACGTGTCATCGTCATCGTCGTTGCTCGCCAAAAGATCGAGATCAGCGGCGACCTCTGAATCTTGGACCTCTGCCGAGGTTAAACCACGGTGGGGCAAACGATGACGAGGCTGCAACACTTGGAACGTGAACACGGCGATCGCGACGATAGCGGCACCTGAAAGCGCCGGCGCCAGCCTGTAAAGGCTGAACCAGGCCATCAAACCATGTTTTTCCGACGTTTCGGCGCGCACAGCCCGGAGTACATTCCGAGCAAAAAAAGGCGAGGGTGTCGGCCCTTTTGAGCGACCAAGTAAATCCCAGAGTGGTGGATCTTCCTCGCGATTCATGTCTATTAATTCAACCGAGGAATTTAACCAAAGTTTCGGCCTATAAGCTACTGTAATCGCAAATGCTACGTAATCTCAGATCTGCAGTGGCGAAGCTTGCCCTCACCTGCCGCGTCTTCCTTTCCCCGGGGAGAAGATTTGGGGGTGAGGGCCGATTTTTCGTAGCTTCATGAGCGATTACCGTCCAGTCGTCAAAGGAAAACTCTGGTTAGGAATTCGCGCGCGATTTTATCTTCCCAATGTTTCGGCTGCGCAAGTCGCTAGACCTCGGCAGCGTCCAGAAAACCTTCCAGCTGGCGGATGCGGGTAGGATGCCGCATTTTACGCAACGCTTTGGCTTCGATTTGCCGTATCCGTTCGCGAGTGACGCGAAACTGTCGACCTACTTCTTCCAGAGTGCGACTATAGCCATCGACTAACCCGAAGCGCTGCTCCAGTACTTGCCGCTCGCGTTCGGTCAACGTTTCAAGAACGTCTTTAATTTTTTCCTTCAGCAGTACGATCGCCGTGACGTCACTCGGATTTTCCGCACCTTTGTCTTCAATGAAGTCGCCGAAATTGGTTTCCTCGCTCTCACCGACCGGCGATTGCAACGAGATTGGTTGCTGCGCCATTTTTAAGACCGCGCGCACGCGATCGACCGGCAGCAAAATCTCTTCCGCCACTTCTTCCGGAGTCGGCTCGCGTCCATATTCCTGGACCAACTGTTTCTGCACTCGCATTAGTTTATTGATCGTCTCAATCATATGCACCGGAATGCGGATAGTGCGCGCCTGATCGGCAATGGAACGGGTGATGGCCTGGCGAATCCACCAGGTAGCGTACGTGGAAAATTTATAGCCGCGGCGATACTCGAATTTCTCGACCGCTTTCATCAGGCCCATGTTGCCTTCCTGGATCAGGTCGAGAAAAGAAAGACCGCGGTTGGTGTATTTCTTGGCAATGGAAATGACGAGCCGCAGGTTGGCTTCCACCATTTCGGTTTTCGCGCGCAAAGCTTTGCGCAGCCATGTCTTCAGCTCCTGATAGTGCTCGAGATATTCTTCGGCGGAGAGCCAAGCCGCGCGCTCCAACTCTTCCATCCTCGGTAGCTGGCGGCGGCGGCCGTGACTGGCTTTGAGGCGCTCCGATTTCAACGCCGTCACCAAGGCGAAATGCTGATCTGCCAGATGGACAAATTCTTCGGTCACCTTTTGTTTGAAATAAAATCGTGGATAAAGCCGTTGCAGGGCATTGATTGAACGCTCAAATGCTTTCGTCCGTGCCTTGACGGTGCGGGAAGATGCTCCGCGCATCTGAGCGTACTGCATCGTGGTTGTTTCGCCGAGTTTCTCCACTTTCTGGCAAAGACGCGGCAGTAACTTCATGTAGCGTTCGCGGCTCTCGATTTTTTTGTCGAGAATCACGCGGTCGAATCGTTCGAGTCCTTCGGCAAGTTTCTGCGCCAAATCGAGATGCGCCTTGGCCGTAAATCCGAAACGATTGATGTGTTGCTGGACAAGATGCTCCGCTTCTTCGATTCGCTTTGAAATTTGCACTTCCTGTTCGCGGGTCAGCAGCGGCACCTGCCCCATCTGCTTGAGATACATCCGCACCGGATCGTCCAGAATCTCGAAGCGGGTCTCGGGCTTTTCCTCCTCCTCTTCTTCTTCGGTTTCCTTTTTGCCTTCCTTGAAACGATCGACTTCGGATGCTTCGATAATATCGATCTCCATTTTCCGGAGCTGGCTCAGAATCGCATCCAGCTCGTCCGCGTCCGTCACCCCTTCAGGCAAAACGTCATTGAGATCGTCGAACGTGACGTAACCCTGCTCCTTTGCCAGCTTGGCCAGCTCGCGGATTTTTCCTTGCAAATCTTCCGGCGCAAGCGCAACCCGATTGGTTTCCTCATGGCGGCGCGTGATCAAGATTTTCTGTGACACCGCAACTTGAATTTTTCGCGGGCGTCCTCGCTTTCTCGCCACCACCGGCGGTACACTTTTGGTCGTTACCTTTGGTTCCGGCATTGCGTGCCGAGAATTGCCATTGGAGTGTGGCTGCCCCCGCACGCTACGTTTTAATTTCTTGGCCACGGGCAAACGTCAGAATCTCGTGCCCGCTGTTGCTGGAATGTCCGAAATTTTATGGCTCGTGCGCACGGGCGGGCGAAAACCGAGGAAGGTCGTGGAGTTGGCCTCGGAGGTCAAGAACTTGTTTCTGGAGTTGCATAATTTCACCGGTGGTCAGATTGGGGAGCCGCAATCGGCTTTCTGCCGCTGCCAGTTCGCGCCGCAAAATCGCCTGTCGAAGACCATTCCACCACTCACGCGTCACCGTGGCAGGATCAGCCGGCATTTTTTGCAGAAGCCAGCCGGAAACGAGCGATTCCTCCGCCGGTGACAGAGTCGTTTGAAACAAATTTAACGAGGCTGGATCGCCCGGACGAAGATCGGCCTGGAGGATTTTTGTCAGCAAATCGGCGCCCGGAACGCTCGCCAGTACTTCGCGCCAATTTTGTTCAAGTAAAAACGCACGCGCCGCTTCGTCCCTAAGCGCGAGCAGACAAAGCATCGCAACGTCGTGTGACGGAGCAGAGATCGGCGGCACAACCCTCGCGTCACCTTGCCGATGGGACTCGCTACGTTTAACCAGCGTCTCAAAATCGGCAAAGCGAATCGCAAGCCGGGCAGAAATTTTGTTCATTACTTCACCACGCATGACCGCGTCGCGCACAAAGGCGACGCTGGCCGCGAGTTCACGTGCGACCTGCATTTTGGCGCCGAGTGAATTCAAATCGGTAGTGGCAGCTTTTTTCTCGATCCAATAATCAAAATAATCCGGCGCCGATTGGATCAGCTCATCGAATTTTTGCCGGCCTGACTTTCGCACCAGTGAATCCGGGTCTTCCTGCGCGGGCATCTCCGCCACTCGCACCACCAGATCATTTTGTAGCAAGGCTTCGAGCGAACGCTCGGCCGCGGTTTGACCCGCCGTATCAGAATCGAAACAGAGAACCACTTCTCGAACGAAGCGCTTCAGCACATGCGCCTGGTTTTCCGTGAACGCCGTTCCTTGTGGCGCGACCACATTTTGAATTCCCGCTTCAAAGAGCGTGATCAAATCGAGCTGTCCTTCGCAAACGACGGCGCAATCGGCGTCAATTAGCGCTCGTTTCGTTTTATGCAGTCCGAAAAGGACACGACCCTTCCGAAAGAGCGGCGTTTCCGGCGAATTGATATATTTAGCAGTCGTTGCATCAGCGGCGAGAACGCGCCCGGAAAAAGCGATGACTTCGCCAACGTCGTTGCAGATCGGAAACATCAGGCGACCGCGAAAGCGATCGTAGAATTCGCCATCACCGCGTTCCTCATCACGCAGTTTCACCAGCCCGCTCGAGAGCAGTTCTCGCCGGCGATAGCCTTCTTTGCTCGCCCACTGACAAAACGCATCCCAACCTTCCGGGGCATAACCGAGTTTCCACGATTTCGCGACCTCCCGGCTGATCCCGCGCGTTTTTAGGTAATCACGCGCCGGAGTACCCAGGTCGCGCTTGAGCAAATTTTCATGAAACCAGTCCGCCGTTTCCACGTGCAGCCGCAGCAACAAACGCCGCGCTTCGTGTTGCTGCGTTTCATCTTCGCTACGGCGCTCTTCCACAATCGGGATTCCGACCCGCGCCGCCAGCTTGTGCACGGCCACGGGAAATTCGAGATGCTCGTAATCCATCACGAAGCGAAAAACGCTCCCCCCCGCGCCACAGCCAAAACAGTGAAAGGTCTGGCGTTGTGGGCTGACCGTGAAGGACGGCGTTTTTTCCCGATGAAATGGACAGAGCGCCTTAAAACTCGCGCCCGCCCGTTTTAGCGGAAAATAAGTTCCGATCACTTCCACGATGTCGTTCGCGGCCGCGACTTGCTCGATTGTTTCCGACGGGATCGCCATTTTTCGCTCGTTCCAGCGTGCTTACCGTGGCAAACTTAGCGCGTGAGCAGCGGCTTCCAAATTTTCCGCAAAATCGCCCCGATCGTGTTGTGCATCGCGATGCTCGCACCGGCCGTGCAGGCGCGCGAAATCATTCGTAAAGGCGATACTGTTATCATCCCGCTACGAGGCGAAGTTTCGCCAGCGCTGTATCTTTTTCTGCGACGCGGAATCAAGCTGGCGGAATCGGCCGAAGCGAGCGCGATCGTGATTGAAATGAATACCTACGGGGGGCGCCTCGATGCGGCCGAGGAAATCACCGGCGCTCTCAATCGCGTTACTATTCCCACCTACACCTTTATCGATTCGAACGCCGGATCGGCTGGCGCCCTTATTGCCCTAGCCACCAAGCATATTTACATGGCGCCAGTCAGCGCCATCGGCGCCGCCGCGCCTGTTCTTTCCACCGGACAGGATTTACCCGAGACGGAACGCGACAAAACCATTTCTTATTTTTCCGCACTCGTTCGCAGCATGGCCAGTCGGAACGGACACAATCCCGATCTTGGCGAAGCGTTCATGAATAAAGAAAAGGAAGTGAAAATTGGCGACCGCGTCGTGCACGCGAAAGGTTCGCTCCTTACCTTGAATGCGCAGGAAGCGAGCGAGATGATCAACGGACATCCGTTGCTGGCGGATGGGATCGCTCAGTCCATCGATGATCTTGCCCAAAAAGCGAAGCTGAGCGGTCAGCTCGTCCGCTTACAGCCGACCGGTTTTGAGCAATTCGCGTTTTGGATCACGGCGCTGGCGCCGTTGCTTCTGCTCCTCGGAATTGTTTGCGCCTATCTCGAGTTCAAAATCCCGGGCGCGACCTTGCCCGGCGTGATCGCCGGAATTTGTTTCGTCCTCTTTTTCCTCGGCCATTACTTGGCCGGTCTGGCGGGTTGGGAAGCAGCGGTATTTTTCGTGCTCGGCGTTACCCTCGTCCTCATCGAAGTGCTCTTCTTCGCCCACTCCACCATCATCTTTGGAGTAGTCGGCGCCTTTCTCATTCTCGCCTCGCTCTTCTGGGCCATGATCGATCGCTACCCCGATCAGCCGCTCGTTCCCTCGACCAAAATGTTGCTCGTCCCGATGTTGAACCTGTCGATCGCAATCATCGCCTCGATGATTGTCATCGCGTTGCTCGCGCGTTATTTGCCGCGCACCAGCTTCTATCGCCGTTTCGCGCTAATGGCCGCAAATCCTTCCGGGCCGTCCTTCAGTGCACCGCGAGAATTCGTCACCAGCAGGTCCATTGCACCAGGGACGCAAGGCCTGGCCGTGACGACATTACGCCCAAGTGGAAAAGGCAGATTCGGCGACCAGGTCGTCGATGTCATCACCGCTGGCGAATTTATTTCCGCCGAAACGCCGATCATCGTTTCTCAGATCGACGGCATGCGCGTGCTCGTCGCACGCAGCCGAACACCTGCCTAACGCTTTACCGACGATTCGTCTCCCAATCCTTCACGGCCCTCAGATATCTGGTTAGGCTGTACCTTGGCGTCGCAAGTAGTGCCATGGAATGTAGAGGGCGGCGCATATGAACGTAAGACAAATAGTGGACCGTAGTAGCTGCATCTCGCCAAAGACGACAGCAGGCGCGACCTCCGGAGCAAGCGGACTACCGGAGATACTCAACGGCAACCGCGAGAACAGCAGCAACGGTGGGTGGAAAAATACTATCGTTCCGAAGTGCAGCGACCAACCGGCCGCGGCTAAGACGACCAAGAACAGGCGCCGGTTAAAGCCGGGCCGAAAGAGCACGATCAATAGTACAGAAGTCGTCACAGCAAGAAGTGCCATCGAAACGAAACGATCGCTGTAGCCACAGTCGCTGCTGACCGCGCGCACATGATCGCGGATCTCGTGCCAGCCGAGACGCCAACCGGGGTGCGGAAGGAGCAGCAGCGCGTAGATCGCTAGCCAAGCGAATCTGCGTCGATGCCACTCGACGAGGAATGATGCTAAAGCAGCAGCGCCAGACAAAGCAATGCCCCAATAGGCGAATCGGTAGCTGTTGTCGATGACCCAGCCCGGGGCGAGACAGCCTAGAAAGAATGTCACATTCACGAGACACTCAGCGGCCTAACGAGACGGAGCTGAGCGACCCGTCTTAGGCGGGCGGGAGAAGAGCGTCGCTCGTGGTCGTAGTCAGTAGTCAAGTTGTCGTCTGCTTCACACGGGGCGCTCACGGTTTCAATTCAAATGGGGCAAAGACTTCAAGCATTTTTTCTTCCGACGCCGGTGTCAGCACGCTCTGCACGGCAAAGTCCTCCGCCTGGGGATACTCTGTGCCCCGAATGCGTTCCGCCGCTTGATTAAAATCGTAAAGTGTCCTGCGCAGTTGAACATCGGGTCCAAGTAAGAGCCAATACGCACCCGGTTCTCCAAAGGGCACCCCCACACTACCAGCATTCACCACTCGAGTTCTTCCAATCATTCGGTCGAACTGCATGTGGGTGTGGCCGCAGACGAGCATCGAAACCTGAAGTGGCTCAAAGAGCGGCAGGAGGCGGTCTTCAGGCGTCAACCGGGTGAAGACCTCTGTTTCGCTGCGCGGCGTACTGTGGCAGAACAGCACCTGGCCTAGGCCATCAATCTCCAGCTGGAGCGTTTTAGGCCAACGCGCGAGCACCAGGTCAAATTCCGGCTGAAGCTGTGCGGCAGTCCAACGATAGATTTCGACGATGCTTTCCGGAGGACGCACACCTGAGGTCGTGCCCCAGTAGGTGACCGATCCGGTCCGAGCTCCCGCAACTTGGGCCAATATGGATAGTTCGCCATTGCCGTAAATGAAGTGCGTAGGCAGGCCCAAGTCCAGCAAACGCCTAAGCGTTTCACGCGGCATGGGACCGGGAACGACATCTCCGCCGACAACGACCCGGTCCGCGTGGGCGCGGGCTACGTCCTCCAGCACCGCTTCCAATGCAGGGAGATTGCCATGAACGTCATAAAGCGCCGCGACCCGCATAAAGAGCAAAGGACCTAACGAGCAAAAGATCAGCCGCGACGAGCGAGAGCGCGCTGAGCTGCTGGTTGAAGTGTTCTAGTCATGTGAAAGCTAAGTAGTGCGCCGGCTCGCCGTCGGCTGCAGCGATTGGTTAGATGCGGTTGGTGGCTTGGCTTCACGAATTCGGAAGGGGAGTCCCTCCGGCTGACGGCGAACCAATCCTATACCTAACAGGAATGTCGACCGCTTTCCACCTTCCCGGCTTCCAACGCCAACGTGCCAAGGCAACCACAGCACACTCATCGAGTGCCTTAAATCCCGTCGACTGCAGCACCGACACGCTCACGACGGTACCAGAGCGTAGATCGAGTTTGACACGAAATCGCCCTGCGCCTTCATGATGGAGTGCGCGCTCTTGATCTGGATACTGGGGCCCCAATGTGTGAAGCAGGTCCTGAAGCCAAGGTACTTGTCCTTTGGGGTAGTCAGTTGCGCTGTGCTGAACTCCTGCTGCATCCACGGCGGTACTTCCTGGTCCTGGAGTCGCTTGGGGCGGTAGCGTTTGACAGCCCGTGAATAGCGCACACTGAAGTGTCGCCACCAACAGGTAACGCTTTGTTCTATGGCGCCGCCCGGCTCTCATCTAACGAGACCAAGATCATCCGCGGCTGGCGAGAACGCGAGTGAAAATCTCCGAAGGTGTTTTCATAAGGTGGACTGGGGCAGTACGCCGGCCGGCCGTCGGCTGCATCGGCTGGTTAGATCGGTTCATTTTCCGTGGATGAAAACAATGTAGGCGAAAAACATGCTGAATAGCAGAACAATTGCCCCAATGACCCGCCAGAATGTCAAAAGCACTGTGTAGAGTCGTGTGTTCTTCTCTGGCAGAGCTAACTGCGTCCATTGAACGCTACGGAACAGCCAATCGGACGATGCGAAGAGCAAAGTCAGTCCAAACGATGCAAACGGTAATATGATAAGTGTTGCAAGTAGGTAATACAGGCTCACATGATCTAACGAGGAGTCGGCGGAATTATTCCGCAATATATTACCGAATAATTCCGTCTAATCTGCACGCTTTCGAGGCTGCCGCCCGTGGAAGACGGAGTCATGCCTCATCTTTTGCCCGATCCCCTCACACAAAACAAGCCGAATCAGAGGCCACGCGGAAGCGCGTCTCTCCTTGAAGAGCCACCGTTCGCACAGAAGGGCTCGGGGGCCAAGTCTAGTAGGCAACCTCCAGCTGACGTCGCCGAACCGATTGTCGGTCGCCCGATTTCGTAAGCCCTGACTGAAGCGGCTTCACTGACTGCTCCAAGAGCGGACCTCCGATGAGGCGCTCGAGCTGCATTACCTCAGCGCCATCGCGACTCTCGCTGCAGCGCCGGATGTTGTGCCGGATAA
>Ga0209156_10004259_pt1 | contig 10466 bp, 9 predicted proteins | sample GraSoiAngelo_124_FD_185881 | JGI IMG/M metagenome (GOLD analysis project Ga0209156, IMG submission 185881) | Grasslands soil microbial communities from the Angelo Coastal Reserve, California, USA - 14_0927_05_20cm (SPAdes) (version 2) | ecosystem: Environmental > Terrestrial > Soil > Grasslands ...
TTCATCATCGGCTTTGAGCATGAGAAACCAGCGGCCGACCGCCATTGGAAATTCACCCGTTGGGATCTGGTCGACCTCTCCCATTTCCAAGTGAAACTAAAAGCGGAATTTCAGGGAAGTAATCGCGACATGTATCGGCCGGAGGCGATCGTCGCGACCAGCGCGAGAGCGGTGGAGTGATGGCCGTCTCCGCAGAGCGTCGCTCTACCAGGACGTGCCGAACGCAAATTGGTAGGGCGAGACTCTGTCGAGCAGAGGGAAACGCCGATTCCCGAGGGGGGCCTGGAGAGCACGCTTCCCGAATACTTCGAACGGACTAAAAGTTGCCGTAAGCGACCTCCGGCGCAATTGTTAGCCCTTGTGATTTCGCAGGTAACAACCCCCGAAACATTCGAGTTCGACGCAGTAGATGATGTCGTCGCCGATGTCGCCTCGGGGAAAATCGTAATTGTAACCGATGACGCCGATCGCGAGAACGAAGGCGACCTGGTGATGGCAGCGGAAAAGGCGACCGCGGCATCAGTGAATTTCATGGCAATGCATGGTCGCGGCTTGATTTGCGTTCCCATCTCGAATGAACGCGCGGAACAGCTGGGTCTGAAGCGCATGGTCGCGGAAAATCGCGAAATGTATTCGACCGATTTCACCGTGTCGGTCGATGCCGCGGACGGTGTGACGACCGGGATCAGCGCACATGATCGGGCGCGAACTATTCAAGTCATCGCCAATCCCATTTCCGAGCCGAATGATCTCGTGCAACCCGGCCATGTTTTTCCTTTGCGAGCAAAAGACGGCGGTGTCTTGCGCCGCGCTGGGCACACCGAAGCGGCAGTTGATCTTGCCATCATGGCCGGGCTGCAGCCTGCCGGGGTGCTCTGCGAAATTCTGCATGACGATGGCACAATGGCGCGTTTGCCGGAGCTGATGCGGTTCCGCAAAAAACACGGCCTACGCATTTGCACCATCCAGAGTTTGATCGCGCATCGCCGGGTCCGAGAAAAATTGGTCGAGCGCGAACAAATTGTGAAAATGCCAACGGAGTACGGCGATTTCGAACTCCACCTTTATCGCTCGAAACTGGATGGTTCACATCACCTCGCCTTGGTCAAAGGCACGATTTCTCCGAATAAACCAACGCTGGTGCGGGTGCACAGCGAATGTCTCACCGGTGATGTTTTTGGTTCGCGACGCTGCGATTGCGGAAATCAGTTGCATGCGGCCTTACGCCAGATCTCGGAGGAAGGCGATGGCGTTCTCGTTTACATGCGCCAGGAGGGGCGCGGAATTGGGTTAGCAGCCAAAATTCATGCCTACAAATTACAGGAGGAAGGCCTTGATACGGTGGAAGCGAACGCCCGGCTTGGCTTTCCGATGGATCTGCGCGATTATGGATTAGGTGCACAAATCTTGTTTGATCTCGGTGTGCGACAATTTCGGTTTCTGACGAATAACCCCAAGAAAGTGATCGGACTGGAAGGCTACGGAATTCAAATGATCGAGCAGGTGCCGATTCGCAGCCCCGCCAATCCGCACAACGAAAAATATCTCGAAACCAAAAAACAGAAAATGGGCCACTTATTATGATCGAACCTTCTGCTAATCCTCGCGTGTCGCACTTTATTTTGCCGCGCCCGCGCGTCCTCGCGGCCAAACGCACCTTTGCCATCGTGGCCAGTCAATTCAACCCGTCCTATGTGCAGGGATTGATCGATCACGCCGCCCGGGACCTAGAAACGCCGATGGCGAAGGTGGCACTCTATCGAGTGCCAGGCGCGTTTGAAATTCCAGTTGTCGTGCGCGAGCTGGCACAACAAAAAAAAGCGGACGTAATCCTCGCCCTCGGCGTCATTATAAAGGGGAAGACCAATCACGCGGAAAATCTGTCCCGTTCCGTCACTGACGCGCTCCAGCGGATCGCGCTGGATTATGGCATTCCGGTAATCAACTGCGTCCACACTTTTACCAAGGAACTGGACGCGCGTGAACGTTGTCTCGAAGACAAAATCAATCGCGGCACCGAGGCCGCCCGCGCGGCGATCGAAATCGCCAATGTGATTTCGGATCTGCGCACCCGACCGTAGCGATGGGCCGGCGGCGGGAGGCGCGCCAGGCCGCGCTGCAATATCATTTCTGGCGCGACATGCAGCACGGCGATAGCCCGGAAAAAATGGAAGATTTCTGGGAATTTCTCCCGACTAAACCGCGTGTCCGCGAATTTGCCCAGCCGCTGATTGATGGAATGAACGCGCATCTGGCGGAAATCGACGAACGCATTCGACGTTATGCCGAGAATTACGAGTTTCGTCGCATCGCGGCGGTTGATCGCAACGTTCTGCGCCTGGCCATTTATGAGATGTTGTTTCGCGATGACATTCCGCCCGTTGTCTCCATTAACGAAGCAATCGAGCTCGCGAAAAAATTCGGCGGAGCGGAATCGGGCCGTTTCGTTAACGGGATTCTCGACCGGGTCCGGAAAGAGCTGACGCGACCGGCGCGCGAAGCGGTGGTGAGGAACAGCGCAGAATAGCGATCGGGCTATTCCGTTATCTCCAAGCGCAGCGAAGTCGAGGGATCCCGTGGAAGTTACCTTAAAGGCTTCGTGACGGGATTCCTCGACTACGCTCGGAATGACGAACTTTTGGAATGAAATTTTTCAAAAACATCATCGACACATTTGCCAGCAAACCGGTGGATTGGGACGAATTGGAAGAATCGCTCATTCGCTCCGACATCGGCGTACCGATGACGCTGCGCATTCTAAAAACACTACACGAGCGTGAAGCCTGGTCGTGGGTAACGGCAAATGACATCGCCGAGGTGGCGCGAGACGAAATTGGTCGTGTTCTTCCGATCAAACCCCCACCCATTCGTCCCCTGCCGGCGCATCCGAAAGTCATTTTGATCGTTGGCGTCAATGGAACCGGCAAAACAACCTCCGCAGCCAAGCTGGCACATTTCTTCAAAACAAGGCGCCACACGGTTTTATTGGCGGCAGCCGACACTTTTCGGGCGGCAGCAATCGAGCAGTTAGGCATTTGGGCTGAGCGGATCGGTGTTGAAATGATTCGCGGACAATACAACGCCGACCCAGCTGCGCTTTGCTATGAGGCCTATGAGGCGGCAGACAAACGTGATGTCGAGTTTCTGATTTGTGATACCGCTGGCCGGCTACACACGAAATCGAATTTGATGGGCGAGCTCGCCAAAATAAAACGCAGCCTGTCAAAGCACGATCCGAATGCGCCGCATGAAATCCTGCTGGTGGTCGATGCGACTACGGGCAGCAACGCACTCGCACAAACGAAACAATTTCACGAAGCGATCGGATTGACCGGATTAATTGTGACCAAACTCGACGGCAGCGGAAAAGGCGGAGTCGTCGTGGCAATTCAAGATGAACTTGGAATTCCGACGCGCTTTGTCGGAACGGGAGAGAAACTGGAGGACTTTGCCGAATTCGACGGGCGCGACTTTGTCGCGAATATGTTATAGCTTGGCCGAAGTCGTCGCTCTACTCCGTCGTTCCGAGCGGAGCGAGGAACCTCACAGTTGGTTCACGTGCTTTCGGACGATCGTGAGGTCCCTCTCGTCCGAGCCGGACTGGCGTTTTCTGCGCGGCTCGGGATGACAAGAACGGCAAACGGGTAATCGCAAAGTCGTTCGTGATTTTCACTTCAGCGGCACCAGAAAAGCTGGCATAGTCCGCGGGAATTCCACGCCGGCGACTCGAGATCGTTTTAACCTGGATTTGAAATCTGTGGGACAAATTACGGAACAAAGCCTGCCCTTGGAAGAAAATGTTGGACCCGCTGTTCAAGGCGGGCTGCGAGGGTTTTTCGCGAAGTTTACTGTGCTTGGCGGAGCTCAACGCGAGTTGTGGCTCACCTTTGTTATCAAGCTACTAATCATCTCCGCCTATTCGGTCACCAACAAAACGCTGATTTTATGGCTCTCATCGGATCTTGGGTTCAGCGATCAAGCGGCGGGAGCTTTAGTCGGTTGGGTCTGGGCGCCAGCGATGACCGTGTTCACGCTCTTAGCCGGTTCGCTCACGGACGCGCTCGGTCTTCGCCGAACATTCTTCTTTGGCGTCTTCGTCTGCTTGGTTGCCCGAGCGGTGATGGTCTTTACCGCAATACCGTGGCTGGCACTCGCCGGCGGTTTGTTCCCTTTGGTCATCGGCGAGGCCTTAGGTACGCCGGTCCTGATCGCAGCTACGCGGCGGTATTCAACGACGCAACAACGCTCCATCTCCTTCTCGATCATCTACATGGTCATGAATGTCGGTTACCTGATCGCGGCGCAAATTTTCGACTATATCCGGCAGTCATTAGGCGAACATGGTCACATAACTCTCTTTGGATCAGAGATCAGCGCCTACCGCTCGCTGTTTCTGGTAAGCCTCGGTTTCGAACTACTGCTTCTTCCGACGATTTATTTTCTGCGCCGGGGAGCTGAAGCGACAGATGAAGGGGTCAAGTTTACGGCCGAACCAATGCTACATGCCACCGGTGCGTTTTGGGACCGCATCTTCTTGACAGTTCGTGACACGGCGCTTGATACCATCCGGCTGTTTAAGCGACTACTCAGCCAGTCCGGTTTTTACCGACTCCTCGCGTTTCTTATTTTGATCGGATTTCTGAAGCTGATCTTCCTGCAAACGGATTATGTTTTTCCGAAATTTGGTATTCGCGAGTTAGGCGAGGGCGCTCCAATAGGTCACCTCTTAGCGATTAACTATCTTCTCATTATTGTACTCGTCCCCGTGATCGGTGCGCTCACGCAACAATTCTCCGCCTATCGAATGGTCGCAGTTGGTGGAGCTATTTGTGCAGCTTCAGTCTTCGTGATGGCTTTGCCGACGGCGTGGTTCCAAAGCCCTGCCAATGGCGCAGTCGGACAATGGCTCGGTCACAGTTATCTCGGGGTGAAAGGCAGCATTCACCCGTACTACATCATGACTGCGATCTATACCGCGATCTTCTCGGTCGGGGAAGCGTTCTACTCGCCGCGAGTCTATGAATATGCTGCCGCGATTGCACCGAAAGGCCAGGAAGCGTCGTATGGCGCGCTCTCCTATGTTCCTTTTCTTTTCGGGAAGCTTCTCGTGGGCACTGGTGGTTGGTTACTCGCCGCCTTTTGTCCGGAACACGGTCCGCGACATTCCGGGACAATGTGGCTTATCTTCGCTCTGGCGGCGTCGGTCGCGCCGATCGGATTGTTACTCTTTCGCTCTTACATTCGCGTGCCCGAAGCGGGACGTGAACAGACGAGCTGATCGAGCTGTCTAACCCTCGATCGTCTATGATGAATTTACCCAAGCATCCGGAGCCGCGCTCTCGCTTTCTGCTCGTCATTTGTGTCATGGTTCTGATGGGACTGATTGGCGCGCAGACTTTCTTGAACCGCGCCGGCGCACAAAAACAGGAGGAGAAGAAAGTGGAAACGACAATATCAAACGCATCGCCGGTGGCGACATCGGCCGCAGCTACAACGAAACCTTCCGCTGAAGAATTAAAGAAAAAGCTGACACCACAGCAGTATCACGTCACGCAGGAATGCGGGACTGAGCCTCCTTTCAACAATGCCTACTGGAACAATCACGCGGAGGGTATTTACGTTGATATTGTCACTGGCGAACCGCTCTTCACTTCGCTCGATAAATTCGATAGCGGTAGCGGATGGCCCAGTTTCACCAAACCGATCGCGAAAGAAAAAGTCGTCGAGAAATCCGATCGCACTCTAGGAATGGATCGTACCGAAGTCCGCGGCGCGAAAAGCGATGCCCATCTCGGCCATGTCTTTGACGATGGGCCTGGTCCAAATGGATTGCGCTACTGCGTCAATTCCGCTGCGCTCCGCTTCATTCCAGTCGAAAAACTAAAAGAAGAAGGCTACGGCCAATTTCTGCCGTTGTTCGAGGAGAAGAAATAACGCTGCTGCTCGTAGCCCGCCTGTTATAGAAGCGCGGTCTTATCAAGTGCGAAGCAGACGTTGCGAGGCGGGCAAGCGCCGGATCGCGGTGTCAAGACTACAGAGCAGCACAACAGCGATAACCGCTAAAAACAGTGTGCAGCCTGAATCAGGCACGTCCCCGATTTGAAAGTGATTATGCCAAGGCTGTGAGGCGTTCGGGAACAAGCCAATTTCGCCACCAATCACGTCGAAGGTCGAATCATTCGGCAGCGTTATGTCAAGGTGAGCGCCGTAAATATCCGGCGGGAAAGCCCCATCAGCTAAAAGCGGGAAGAAACCACCAAGAGCAAGGCGAAGAGCTTCTCCACCCGGGTCAGTGGTAACCGAGCCTCCGAAAGATGTAACTGAACTAATTGGGTTACCGGCCTGATCAAACAGGTAACCGTTACCGGTTGGATTGTTGATCGTGCCCGCGCCGAACACGTCTAGCATTGGAAGCAGAAGAAATGTTGAGTTTGTGCTCTTGAAGAGTCGGACGAAGCCATTGTCGCTAAAGACTAAATCCAAGGAGAGCGTTTGCCCGCTAAGCGGGAGATCATTCAGTTCGCTAAAGCTCACGATCTTTTCGCCCGTGACCCGGCCGGGCGGCCCAAGATCGATCGTGATGGTAGTAGCGTGCGCCGGGACCCACGAGATCGAACACCCGAGCGTAGCCAAAAGCAGAAGTCTTTTTCTCATTCAGTTTTCCTCAGCAACGACGACCAAACCAATCAAACAATGAAGGCAGCAGTTGAGGTGCCAAAACCGCGCTTTCGTCGCACCGAATCGCGAACGCTTGCGCGAGGGCAAAGGACGCCATCAGACGATGGCGGATAACGACGAATTTCTTTAGATTTGTTCTGACTTACGTTCTGAATATCGGTTCCTAGGACACGCGGGTCGCAGGTAAGTCTCCTTCGATAAATGTAATGAGGCGGGGGCGGGAATCGAACCCGCGAGACAAGTCCAACGCTAGGCGATTACACTCGTCAGCTCTTCTCGCGTCTGGCTGTAGTAGGGCTTAATTCGCGGTAAAAAAGTGCATCACAACATATCTCATTTTTAGGCCAATTGGATCATAAATAGACCATGAAACGCGGAGGCTCCTTTTCTGCGGGGCCGATACAACCTTTCTACTATGATTTGTATCTTGCTCACCTCGAGCGACTTGCGTTGCAGGATGAGAAATCGGATTGTGAAATTCCGAATTTATGAAAGTTGGCGCGCAAAGTGTTGAAGTGAGGCCAGAACGTGATAACCAGCAATTAACCAAACAGAATCCCATGTCTATCCTGATCTTCTACATTTGCTCCCGCTTTTTCGATCTCTGTGCGGGGTGGCAAAAGTTTCTCGCTCACGCGTAATCAACTAGCGGTGACCGCTCGCGTAGCTGGGCGTGGCACGCGCACACGTGTAGCCGAGCCCATCAGTCTTGCGCGCGGAATAGGGGAACAACGGTTATGATTTCGGGGCGAGGGAGGCGACGATTTTTTCGAAGCAGGGATCGCCGCGGAGCGGGTCCCACTGGGGCAGGAGTTTCAATTGTCGGTAGGTAAGCAATCCAGAACCTGAAAGGCCCCCTCGCCTTTGCCATGTGTTGCAGGCAAGTTCCTTCTCGCCCATCCAAGCGCCGGAAAACTCGATCAAGTGGGGCCCGTTGACCGAATGTGTCGCCAGGGGCAGAAGCTCCATCGCACGTTCCCCCTTCCCGATCTGGACAACGCCATGCCGCACACCGTGCGCCATAGAAGGTCCGCTCAGCTTGCCGTGCCCATGCGAGTTGCGTTAACGAATTCCTCGGTCCGATGATCAATCTGCCGGCCGTTGCGTCCTCGATTTTCGTGAATGTAAAGCCTCCTCTGCTGCGCAGTGGCAACCGAAGGCGGCGGCAGACTGATTTCGTATTTTACCCGCCGACGGTGATCGGCGAGTTGGAGCTCAGGACGATACACGCTGTTGAACTTCCACAGCATCCGGATGAAATTGGTTTGTCCGCAAAGCAATTTCCGGATGACAACTCCCGCGCACTGGCGCAGCGCCGCCCAGCCAAGATTTTTACGGGCGAGCACGCGCTGGCATTCCACAAGTTCCTTGTAAAATTCCGGTAGCGGCAACTTGGTCGGCAACACCGCGTGCTGGATGTCGAACAGCCGGTAGTCGCGGGTCGTAAGACGACGCGATTCGGTATGCCAGGTTTCCGTGCCGGGATACGGCGTATTAATGCTGATATTAACGACCTCGGGAACTTCCAGGCACCAGTCGCGCACGACCTTGAAGCGTTCGCGGTCCCACGAGGGATCGGCAATGATGTTGACTGCAACATTTACGTCGAGCGAGCGGGCATACTTGAGTGCTTCAAAATTTTTGGAGAGTGTGATGCGCTTTCGGTAACGCTTCAGTCCCTCCTCGTCGATTGCTTCAAGACCAAGGAACATAGTATTCAGGCCGAGTCGCTTCCAAAGTTCGAAGACCTTCTTATTGCGCAAGAGCACATCGCCGCGCGTTTCGAGATAATAACGTTTCCTGATTCCGCGGCGGGCAATCGCTTCGCCAAGCTGCATACCGTGCTCGGCTTGAATGAAGGCTACGTCGTCCACGATGAAAATTCCCGGCTCGCGGACTTGTGCCAGTTCCTCGACCGCGCGCTCCGGTGTCTTCACGCGGTAGTTGCGACCGTAGAATGTCCACGCGCTGCAAAAGACGCAGTCCCATGGACAGCCCCGGCTGAACTCAATGGAAGCAGCCGGATCGAGCTGGCCTATAAAATATTTCCGGCGATGCCGAACGATATCACGCGCAGGCAAGAGATCATCCAGCGATTTCACGAAGGTTGGCGGCGGCCCGCGATGATCGAGCGTTACGCAGCCAGGCACCTCCCTCAGGTTCGCCCGATCTTTCGCGAGAGCATCCAGCAAGCTGGTGATCGCGGTTTCGCCTTCGCCAATCAGCACGCAATCCACAGCGCCCTCAGTGTGCCGCAAAATCTCCTCCGGAATGAACGAGACGCTGTGCCCTCCGACAGAGATAAAGGCAGTGGGCAATAAGGCTCGCGTGGCGCGGGCAAGATCAATAATTTCTGGAACATTGGCGAGATAATTGCCGGAGAATGCGATAACGTCCGGCCGCCAGTGTCGAATCAGCCGGAAAAAATTCTGGTGCGATTCGCATTGCAAATCAATCAAACGGACCGAGTGGCCCGCCTCTCGGGCAGCTGCGGCGACAAGCTCAAGGCCCAGCGGCTCAAGACGAAGATAAATCTTCGAATACATCAAACAACTCGGGTGAACTACGAGTAATTTCATCTGCTTAGCACAGGTGTTGGTCTATTCGATTTTCCCAAAGACTGAAAGCACGTTGTTCTCTTCGCGCAACAACGGCGTTTGGCGATCAAAGAGCATTCCTCGCGCGCGTGTGCGCGGGGAAAGAGCGTAATCACGGTCACTCTTCAGCGCGACGCTGTCCCAAAATTCAAACGTCGAACGGTGCTGCAATGAAAATCTGAGGATTTCGTTATCGCCCAAGGCGAACATCCATCCAAACGGCCAGCGATAAAACTGCGCCGCGGGTGATAAATTTAAATTCGGGTGAAACTGCCAGCAGTGTCATGCCGTTAAGCAGGGATGCCATTATGAGCGCACCGAAAAGAACTCCCAGTACTGTGCCGCGTCCTCCCTTCAAGCTGACTCCGCCAATGACGCACGCGGCGATGGCATCGAGTTCCATGAGATCGCCCACTGTCGTTGTCGAAGCGCCGGAGTAGGCAGTCTGCATGAAGCCAGTGATCGCGACGATTGCTCCCATTATGCTAAACGAGGCGACAACCACTTTCTCGACAGGAACACCGGAAATGACCGCAGCTTCCTCGTTGCCGCCAATCGCATAAAGATAACGTCCGAACGGCGTGTGCGTGGTGAGAACATAAATAGCGAACGCAATCAGACCGAGTATGACCGCTGATAATGGGATGCCGTGGAATCTGTTTGTCACTACGACGAAGAGAAAGATGAGTTGTGCGGCAAGAAACAGTTTGAGGAAGACAAGTTCTCGATCTTCGACGGCAAATCCGTAACCCCGGCGCGCTTTGCGCGAGCGAAGTTTTGCGAAAATTAGGGCGACAACGATCAGGGCGGCCAGCGCGTATCCAGCAATCGGCGGCAAATAAAACGTGGTGAGCACCGAGTAAAGATTGGCTTGCCCGCCTTGCACGATCGGAATCGTGGAATTGTGAATGACAAGCCAGAACAATCCCTTAAAAATAAGGAGCCCACCCAGGGTAATGATGAAAGCCGGTATTTTCTGGCGCACGATCAAATTGCCCATGCAAGACCAAATAAGAACACCAGCCATCAAAGCTATTCCCATCGCCAGCGGCGCCGGCCATTTGTGCTCGAACACAAGAACGCTAGCGATTCCGCCAAGAAGACCGACACCGCTTCCGGCCGACAAGTCGATATTACCCGGAAGAATCACCAACAGCATCCCGATGGCGAGCGTGGCGGTGATCGACAGCT
>Ga0209156_10004261_pt1 | contig 10464 bp, 11 predicted proteins | sample GraSoiAngelo_124_FD_185881 | JGI IMG/M metagenome (GOLD analysis project Ga0209156, IMG submission 185881) | Grasslands soil microbial communities from the Angelo Coastal Reserve, California, USA - 14_0927_05_20cm (SPAdes) (version 2) | ecosystem: Environmental > Terrestrial > Soil > Grasslands...
CGACGTGGTCGAGACGCTCGGCCTGGCGTCGGTGCTCGCGCCGCCCTACTTCGCTCAGGCGCAGGTCGTCCCGTTCGACTATCAGTCGTGCACGCTCCGGGGCGCGGCGGCGAAGATCGACGCGCTCCTGCTCCGCGAGTACCTGCACCGGCGTCAGGCGGTGCCGCTGCCGCGGCCCGTCGCGCCCGTGGGCGGGGGCCACACCGCGATCCACCAGCAGGGCGTCGCCCGCCCCGTGCTCCACGTGGACGTCACCTCGCTCTACCCCTCGCTGATGCTGGCCGGCGGGATCGCGCCGGGCTCCGACGCCCTGTCGGTCTTCCCCGAGCTCCTGCGCCACCTGCGCGACTTCCGCGTGCGCGCCAAGCGTGGGATGCGCGAGACGGGCGACCCCGCCGAGCGCGCCCACCTGGCCGCGCTCCAGCAGTCGTTCAAGATCCTGATCAACGCGTTCTATGGTTATCTCGGCTTCTCCGGCGGGCACTGGAACGACTTCGAGGCCGCCAACCGCGTGACGGCCGAGGGCCGCGCGGTCGTCGGCGCGCTCCTCGACCGCCTCGCCGAGCTGGGCGCGACCCCTGTCGAGGCCGACACCGACGGCGTCTACTTCGTGCCGCCGCCGGGCCATGGCACGGGCGACGACGAGGCGCTCCTGGAGCGGCTCGCCAACACGCTGCCGCCCGGCATCCAGCTCGAGCTCGACGGCCGCTACGCCGCGATGTTCAGCTACAAGATGAAGACCTACGCGCTCCTGGACGAGCGCGGGCGGCTCCTGCTCAAGGGCTCGGCGTTCCGCTCGCGCGGAATCGAGCCGTTCCAGCGCCAGCTCATCGAGGAGCTCGTGCGCGCCCTGCTGCTCGGGCGGCGTGACGAGGCCAGGAAGATCGTCGATCAGCGGCTCGAGGACTTCGCCTCGCATCGCGTCCCGCTGAAGCTCTTCGCGCGGACCGAGACGCTTCAGGAGTCGGTCGAGGGCTACCGGGAGAAGGTCACCGCGGGCCAGCGTCCTATCTCGGCCGCCTACGAGCTGGCCCTCGCGTCGGGGCGCGCCGTGCAGCCCGGCGACCAAGTCTCCTACTACGTCGTCGGCCGGACCGCCGGCGTCGCCGTGAACGAGTACGCGCGCCTCGCGAGCGAGTGGGACCCCGCCCGCCCCGACGAGAACGTCGAGTACTATCAGGCCAAGGTGCGCGAGATCTGGGAGCGCTTCCGCGCGTTCACCGAGTTCGACGGATTGAGACCGTTCGTCGAGGACCCAACGCCCGAGAGCCAGCTCTCCCTCTTCTGATCGCGCTCACCAGATGAGGGAGAGCTGGCGGGGGCGTGGGGTGTCGAGGGGACGGTCGCTTCGGCGCCGCGTCGGGAAGCCGGCGGCGGCGCCGAGCCGGCGGACGCGCGCCTCGATCTCGGCGACGTAGCTGGCGGGCGCGTAGGCTCCTCTGGCGTAGAGCCGCTCGTACTCGGGCACGAGGCGGGGGAACTCGGCCCGGAGGAACGCGAAGAAGGTCTCGCGCGTACCCGAGCGCAGGAAGAGCACGTTCGACTCCGCCATGGCGGCGCCCGCCGCGCGCCCCGCGGCGAGCAGCGCCTTCAGATTTTCTTCGCCATCGGTCAGCAGCGGGAGGACCGGCATGATGAAGAGTCGGGTCTCGACGCCCGCCGCGGCGAGCGCCTGCATCGCCGCGAAGCGGAGGTCGGGGCGTGGCGCACGCGGCTCGAGCGTCCGCGCGAGCGCCGCGTCCAGGGTGACGATCGAGAAGTTGACCGAGAGCTCACCGCGGCGCGCGAGCTCGCCGAGCAGGTGCGCGTCCCGGGAGACGAGCGTGGACTTGGTGGTGATCGAGAGCCGGAGGCCGGGCACCTCGCGCGCCGCCTCGAGCAGGCGCCGCGTGACCTCGAACCGGCCCTCGACGGGCTGGTAGGGATCCGTCGCGGTTCCGAGCGCGACGAGAAGACCGCTCCTGCTGGCCCGCACGAGATCCCGCCTGAGGGAGCTCGCGTCCGTGCGCTTCACGTAGACGCGCCGCTCGAACGTCGCCGGGTCGTTGTGCCCGAGGAACTCGTGGGTGTAGCGCGCGTAGCAGTACCGGCAGCCCATCTCGCAGCCGCGGTACGGGTTCGCGGTCCAGCCGAACGGCATCGGCCGCCCATTCAAGCGGTTCACCAGACTGGCTGCTCGAAGCTCCTGATATTCAACCCCTCGACGCTCGTCGAGTGTCGAACCGAGACGCGCCGCCATTCCGGGCGCCGGAACGCCTGGCTTGATCGTCGATCGCTTTCGCGAAGTCGCCATGTGTCGAGTGGTTCGGCGAAAGAAAAAACCCGGGGATCGGCCGATCCCCGGGCCTTCGACCTCGCCCTATCTCCTCCAGCCCCCGCCGCCGCCGGCACCGCCACCGGGGCGCGGTCCGCGATCCCCGCGAGGGCCGCCGGTCCCTCGCTGCGGCTGTGGACGCGCCTCATCCACGACGAGGTTGCGATCTCTGAAAAGCCGCCCGTTGAGCATCTCGATCGCCTTGGTCGCCTCTTCCTTCGTGGCCATCTCGACGAACCCAAACCCGCGAGGCCTGCCAGTGAACTGGTCGGTGATGATCCGGACCGTTTCGACCGTTCCGGCCTGAGCGAACAGTTCCCGTAGATCTTCCTCAGTGGCCTGGAAGGAGAGGTTACCGACGAACAACTTTGCGGCCATCGCTCGACCCTCCTAGCCCTAGCGAAAGCGGCGCCGAAGGAACACTTTTCGCAGCCTTCAGCCCAGAGCATAGTGACAGCGGGTGACGCATGTCAAGGAGCTGAGTGACCATAGGCGGCGTCAGACGTAGACACCGCGTGTCGCGCCGCCGTCCACCGTGATGCAGATGCCGGTCAGGAACGAAGCACGCGCAGAGGCGAGGAAGCAGACGAGATCGGCGACGTCCTCGGGCCGTGCGATGCGCTTGAGCGGATAGGCTCCCTCCATCTCCTTGCGATACGCCTCGACGCTCTTGCCGGCGGCGGTGGCCTGCTGGGCTGTCAGCGCCTCCCAGCGGCTCGTCGCCGTCGCCGCGGGAGACACGGCCGTCACGAGGACGTTCGACGGCGCCCCGAGATCGGCGAGCCCCTTGGTGAAGTTGATGAGCCCGGCGTTCGCGATGCCGCCCGGCAGATAGCCGACGGTCGGGTTTCGCGCCGCCGCGCCGACGACGTTGACGATGCGCCCGCCGCCCTGCGCCTGCATGACCGGAAGGACGGCGCGCGCCATCCGGACATAGCCGAGAAGCTTGAGGCTCCAGTCGCCCGCCCACTGCTCGTCGGGGATCTTCAGGAAGTCGCCGCCGCGGATCGCGCCGGCGTTGTTGACGAGGATGTCGATCCGTCCGAGCCGCGCCTTCACCGTCTCGACGACGCGGTTCACCTCCTCGAGACGGCCGAGATCCGCGGAGACGGCGAGCGGCTCGCTGCCTGCCTGGCCCCGGATCTCGGACGCGGCGGTCTCGAGCGTGGCCTTGTCGCGCGCGCAGAGCGCGACGCGCACGCCCTCCTTCGCGAGTGCCAGGGCGATCGCGCGGCCGATCCCCCGCGAGCCGCCCGTGACGAGTGCGGTCTTGCCCTTGAGCTCGAGGTCCATGGTTCCTCCTATCCCGGGAAGCGGGGCACCAGGTTCGAGTCGAAGTCGTCGATGCGCGCGACGGAAGCCGCGACGTCCTTGGCGAAGGCGTCGAGGGCGCGGCCGGCGAGCGCCCGGCCCCGCAACCGGTCAGCGCCCTCTCCGAGCAGCGCGCGGGCGCCGGGCAGGTTGCCGTTGGCCAGGTGCTGGTAGCCGACCGCGGCCTGGATGAGCCCCTGGAGCGCCTCGCGCGTCGCGCCGGTGGCGTCACGCCAGTAGGGCTCGAGCAGCTCGTGCACCTCGAAGTAGAGACCCGCCTCCCACAGCGCCCCCGCGTCGCCGAGGGCCTCGTCGAGCGACACCGCCGGCGGATGCAGGGGCCGGGGCTCGAGCACCCGGCAAGCGCTCCGGGCGCGCGCGCCGAGGAGCGGCGCGTAGCAAGCTTCCTCGGGCGCGAGCCAGCCTTCGAGGGCCGAGCCGTCACCCGGCGCGAGGCGGCGCAGCTCCTGGCGCGCCCTCTCGTCGTGGAGCGCGGCCAGGATCAGCTCGGCCAGCCGGTTCCGCGGCGCCAGCGGCAGCGTCGGGATCACACGACCGCGGCGCCGGCCGGCGGTCCGGCCGGCGCCGACGCGGTGGACTCGTGAGCCTTGGGCACGCGCTCCACCCGCGTGCCGGCGATCAGGTCGTGGAGCGCCCGCTTGTCGCGACGGAGCGCGGCCATCAGGTAGCCCACACCGAAGCTCGCGACCGACGCGAAGTAAGCGCAGAACCGGAGCAGCGACACGCCGAACGGCGGCGGCCCGTCGCCGGCGAGGACACGGACACCCACCAGCAGCTTGCCGAGCGTCTGCCCGAAGAGTGCATGGAGGACGATCGTGTAGGCGGCGGCGAAGAGCAGCGTGAAGAGCGAGAGCAGCGGCCCGTACGTCCAGTCGTTGTCGGGGACTCCCGGGACCGCCCGGGCGAGCGCGCGGTAGGAGGTCCTCACGATCAGGAAGATCGCGAAGTCGAGCGCGAGCGCCAGCGCGCGGAGCCAGAACCCGGCTGGGCGACCCTCGGTCATGCCGCGTATCATATCCCCTCCCGCGAGGAATAGAATCGCCCCGGCGCGGGTTACAGACATGCAGGTGTCCCGGGGAGGGGCTCTGATCCTCTGGCGCGGAACGGCTCAAGCCGGTGACGGATTCGAGCAGGTGGCCCTGCCCCATCTGGACGCCATCTACCGCGTGGCGCTGCGCCTCACGCGGAACCGCGCCGAGGCGGAGGACGTCGTCCAGGAGGCGTGTCTCCGAGCGTTTCGGGGGTTCCATCGGTTCAACCCCGGCACGAACGTGCGGGCCTGGCTCTTCACCATCGCGAGGAACGTGTTCCTCAACCGGCTCCGTCGTGAGGGGCGCGAGGTGACGGCGGACGGCGCGACGCTCGAGTCGGAGCGCGAGAGCACGACCGGCGAGGCCTCCGCGGGCGGCAGCCCGGAGGAGGAGTTCTTCCAGACCGTACTGCACGGCGACGTGGACCGCGCCCTCAACACGCTGCCGCTCGCGTTCCGAGAGGTCATCGTCCTCGTCGACCTCGAGGAACTCAGCTACAAGGAGGCCGCCGAGGTGGTGGGCTGTCCGGTCGGAACGGTCATGTCGAGGCTCTCGCGCGGGCGCAGGCTCCTGCGCGTATCGCTCGCGCACTTCGCAAGGGAGCACGGCTATCTCAGGGAGCGGGCATGAACTGCGCCGAGCTCCAGGCGCGACTCCATCCCTACGTCGACGGCGAGCTGCCGGTCGCGGAGACGACCGCGGCGGACGCCCACGCCGCAGCGTGCCCGAGCTGCGCGGCGCGCGTGGGCCACGAGCGCGAGTTCCGCCGCCTCCTGCGCCGGCAGCCCCGCGAGGCGGCTCCGCCCGAGCTCCGGGCGCGGATCGTGGCAGACGTGCGCCGGGCGCGGCGCCGCGCTCGGGCCGCGCCGTGGCTCGTCGCGCCCGCGGTCGCGGCCGCCGCGGCGGCGCTCGTCGTCGTCCTGCTCCTGCCCGTGCTCCGCCGGCCGGCGCCGCTCGTGGCCGAGCTCGTGAACAAGCACATCGCCTACGCCCAGGTGGAGCGCGCGGCCGAGATCACCTCGGGCGACCCGGCGGCGCTCGAGGAGTGGTTCCGTCAGCGAGCGGGCCTGCGCGTCGTCGTCCCCGACTACTCGCCATCGGGGATCCGGCTCCTGGGCGCGCGGCTGGCCGAGGCGCACGAGCAGAGGGCGGCGTACCTCCTCTACGAGAAAGGCCACACGCTCCTCTCGGTCTTCATGGTCCCCGGTGTGGCGACCGAGCTAGAGCCAGGCGCGCGCGTCACGTATCGCGGCCACGAGTATGCGCAGCTCGAGGTGAAGGGCTACCACGCGGTGGCCTGGAGCGACGGGCGGGCGACCTTCGGTCTGGTCTCGATGCTCTCGTACGACGCCCTGCTCGAGTGCGCCGCCCGCCTCCGCGCCGAGCGTGAGCAGCGGGCGAGCCTCTGAGCGGGCATCAGGAGGCCGCGCGTGCGAGCCAGGTCGTCAGCCAGTAGAGCCCCGCGTAGACGACGACCATCGCCGCGGCGACGGTCAAGAGCAACCGCCACTGCGCTGCTCGTAGAGCGTGGTGCCTAGGCTTATCGCGGCCGAGACGGAGCTACTTCAGCGCCTCGACGTCCACGATCGCCAGGACCTTCTGGCCGCCAGGCGCTTCGTAGAGGTTTCCCTTGATCGTGACGATCCGTTCGAGGTGCTCGCGGATCTTCGCGTTTGGGTCCACGACGGGCTTGTCGGCCATGAGCGCGTAGAGCACGTTCGCCTTTTCGTCGAGCAGGGACATGCGCACGCCGGCCTTGTCGCAGGCGATGGCGCAGTCGCGGTGGCCGTCGCCCTTGAGACCCATGCCGAGCATGCAGATGTTATCCACGACGCGCCCCGTCACGGTCACCTGCTTGAACTTCGCCCCCTGAGCCCACCCCCCGCTGGCTCCGAACAAGACCAGGACGACTGCCGCCCCCGAGAGCCTCAGCCAGTTCCTCATCGCGCGCCTCCTTGTTGGCTAGATAGCCTTTATCCGATGAACCCCGGGAGACGCCCGTCTATTCCCAACGGCGTCTCGACAGATCGGACGACGGGAGCTCCTCGAGAGAAGCGAGTTTGCATTGGCGACAGGGGTATACGCGACTCTTCTTAGCACGCTCCTCGATGGTGCCCTTCAGCTTGCGCGTATGCTCTCGCATGAACCTCCGGAGGAGCGGACTCACGACGAGCTGGCCCTGCAGCCAGCCGGCCACGCGATGTCCTGCAGGAGAATACTTGAAACGCCAGCCGACGGTCGGCGTGGACGTGCAGCTCGACGGGCGCCAGGCGAATCGGGACGATCACCGCTTCGCGAGGGGTTCGCCGTTGAGCAGCGTGCTGGTGCTGACGGGTACGGGTCTGAGGAGCGCCTGCATCACGAAGCATCCTCGCTCTGCGTTCTGGATGACCCGGGCGACCCTGGCGGGCGGATCCGGAGACTCGACCTCAAGGAAAGTCTGAGCATCGACCATCTCGCCCTGGGATCGTGTCGTTGAGCACCGAGCCCGCGACACGATAGGTTGCCTTCACGCGCATCCGCATTCTGCCGACGCTGACCTTCAGCATGTGCCCGTACCTGGACACCTGGGTCATCAGTCAGAAACGCGAGCGCGGCGCTGAAATACATGAGGGGGGTGGGCGCCGAGCCCAGGCCGCCGAGATTGGCGCCTTCGTCGGAGGCGAAAGTCATGTGGCCTTCGCCGTCCCGGCTCACCGTCGCCACCTTCAAGAACGGGGTGACGGAGGCGACATCCGCTTCGAAGACGATCTCGCGCCGGGTGATCGCCGGATCCAGTCCAGCCGGAATCTTGCTCATGACAGTCCTCCCACGAGGCAACCGGCTAGCTCCGCGTGTGCCTCAAGGACGCGCGTATAATATCGCCATGATCTCGGTGCAGGACGGGCAAAATCGGGTCCTCACCCAGATCACACGACCGACCGCCCCCGAGATCCTCCTCCTGAGCCAGGCGCGCGCCCGCGTCCTCGCGGAGGACGTGACCGCGCCGTTCGACGTCCCGCCGACCGACAACTCCGCCGTGGACGGCTACGCCGTGGCGAGCGCGGACATCCCCTCCTCCGGGACGCGCGAGCTCACCGTCGTCGCCGAGCTGGCGGCGGGCGCGGTCTTCGACGGCGCCCTCGCCGCCGGCCAGGCCATCCGGATCATGACGGGCGCGCCGATACCGCGCGGCGCCGACACGGTCTATCCGCAGGAGGTCGTCGAGAAGCTCGGGCGGACCATCCGCGTCCCCACGCTCAGGAAGGCCGCGAACGTGCGGATGCGCGGCGAGGACGTCCAGGCCGGCACGGTCGTCATCGAGCGCGGCACGGTGCTGCGCCCCGCGGAGCTTGGCCTGCTCGCGTCGCTCGGGCGCGTCCAGGTCCTCGCCCACCGCCGGCCGCGCGTCGCGCTCCTGTCCACCGGCGACGAGGTCGTCGAGCCCGGCTCGCCGCGGAAGCCCGGGCAGATCTACGACGCGAACCGCTTCACCCTCGCCGCCTCGATCGAGAGCGCGGGGGGCGAGGTCCTCGACCTCGGCATCGTGCCCGATCTGCGCGACGAGCTCCGCGTGCGGCTCCTCGAGGCGAGCGCGGCCGACGCCGTCGTCACCTCGGGCGGCGTCTCGGTCGGCGTGTACGACCTCGTGAAGGAGGTCCTCGACGATGTCGGCGCGATCGACTTCTGGCAAGTGGCGATGCAGCCGGGGCGCCCGCTCGCGTTCGGCCGCGTCGGCGCGGCGCACTTCTTCGGGCTGCCCGGCAACCCTGTCGCCTCGATGCTCGCGTTCCTGCTCTTTGTCCGCCCGGCCCTCCACAAGCTCGGCGGCCGGCGCCGGCTCTTCGGCGACACCTTCGAGGCGCGCGCGACGGAGGCGATGCCGAAGAAGAAGGGCCGGCGCGAGTTCAAGCGCGGCGTGCTCCAGTGGAAGGACGGCGCCTGGCAGGTGCGCACCACCGGGCCTCAGGGCTCGGGCATCCTGTCCTCGATGGCGGCCGGCAACTGTCTGATCGTGCTCGACGAGGAGCGTGGCGACGTGGCCCCCGGCGAGACGGTGCTCGTCGAGCCGTTCTGAGAGGCCGAGCGTGGCGTCCCGTCTGAGCGTCGACCTGATCGAGACGATCAAGCCCGTCGCCGAGGAGTGCCTGCACGACGCCGCCCAGCGCCTCGCGCGCCTCCGTTACGCCGATCTCCGCCTCGAGGTGAGCGAGGCCAAGTGGGCGGCGGCCGAGAACGGCTCGCCCAAGGGCTCGGGCGACGACGAGAGCCTGTCCCTCGGGGTGCGCGTCCTGGCGGGCGACCGCACGGTCGCCCCCGGCTACGCCGGGCTCGCGCTCGGCGCCGCTGACGCGCCCGACCTTCCCCGGATCCTCCGCGACGCCCTCGAGCGCGCCTACCGGCGCGCGACGGCCAACGCCGAGCAGAAGGCGGAGGCCAGGGAGAAGTTCGGCGGCCTCGGCGAGGCGCTCGGGGAGACGCGTCTCCACCCGGTCGAGATCCGCCGCGACACGGTGCCCGCCGCATATCGCGTCGACCCGCGCGCGCTCGACCTCGGCGAGATGACGCGGTTCGCGACGGACGTGTCCCGCCAGGTCGCCTGCGTGGACCCCGCGCTGAAATACAATGGGATCGCGACGCTCTCGCGCCTCTCGCGCGAGCTCTTTGCCTCCACTGAGGGCGCGTGCATCGATCAGGCGTTCGCCCTGACCCAGGGCTCGTGCTCCGTGGTCGCGGTCGCGGGCGCGACCAGCCAGGATCTCTACGACGTCCTCGGCCATCAGCGCGGCTGGGAGATCCTCCTCGAGGGCGTGGACGAGCCGCTTATCCGCTTCCCCAAGTTCTGCGACTGGGCACTCGGGCTCGCCCGACAGGCCAAGGCCCTCGCCGTGGCGCCGCCCCTGCCGACCTCCGACCGCGAGGTCGTCGTCGTGACGGACCCCCACTACAACACGCTCGTCTCCCACGAGATCATCGGCCACCCCGTCGAGCTCGACCGCGCGCTGAAGATGGAGACGGCATACGCCGGGCGCTCGTGGCTCCTCGCCGGCCTCGGCGAGCACCAGGTCGGCAAGCGCGTGGCCTCACCCCTCGTCACGGCCTACTCCGACCCGGCACTCCCCGGCTACGGCCACTACACGTACGACCACGAGGGCACGCCGGCGCGGCGGGTCGTCCACATCGACCGGGGCGTCTTCCAGGGCTTCATGAACAGCCGCCAGACGGCGGCGATCTTCGGCGGCGCGCCGAACGGCCACTGGAAGGCGGCGGACGCCGCACTCGTCCCCTTGATCCGCATGTCGAACACGGTGTTCGGCGCGGGCACGCGCCCGCCGGAGGAGATCCTCAAGGAGGTCGACCGCGGCTGGTACTTCGCCGGCCACCGGACGCCCTCGATCGCCGAGAGTCGCGAGAACTTCCGGATCTCCGCGCGCGCCGTCTACGAGATCAGGGACGGCGCGCTGGGCCGGCTCCATCGCGATGGCGGGATCGTCGCGGACAGCCGCGACTACCTGATGAACGTGGATGCGGTCGGCGCCGACTTCCGCCTCTACCCGATCCCGAACTGCGGCAAGGGCCAGCCGATGCAGGTCAAGAAGCTCGGCAACGGCGGCCCGACGATGCGGAGCCGTGCCCGCGTCGCGGGGGGCTAGCGATGCGCCGGACGCTCGGGGCCCTCGTCGCGGCGGCGATCCTCCTGGTCGGCGCGGCGCCGGCCGCGCCGCCCGAGTCGCCGGTGAGCTTCATCGCGGTGGACGAGCTCAAGGCTCTCCTCGACCGCCGGACGCCCACGGACATCATCGACGT
>Ga0209156_10004262_pt1 | contig 10463 bp, 8 predicted proteins | sample GraSoiAngelo_124_FD_185881 | JGI IMG/M metagenome (GOLD analysis project Ga0209156, IMG submission 185881) | Grasslands soil microbial communities from the Angelo Coastal Reserve, California, USA - 14_0927_05_20cm (SPAdes) (version 2) | ecosystem: Environmental > Terrestrial > Soil > Grasslands ...
GTCGCTGGCGCGCGTAGGGCCGCGCCAGATCGCTTCGCAGCGCCAGCCGTCATGGCCCCGCTCGATCTGGTGGAGGTTGTAACCGGCGCAATCACGCTCGCGCGGCGGCGGTGCCGCTGCGGACGCAGACGACGCGCCGACGACCGGGATCCGGCGGTACGGCCCATCGAGTTCGATGAGAGAGTGTGCGTGATCGTGCCCGTGGATGACGAGTTCCGCCCCGTGCCGCGCCAGCGCCGCCCGAAAATCGGCGCCGTCGACGAGCCGCTTCAAGTGTCGCGCCGGCTTGCTGATCGGCGGATGGTGGATCAGCACCACGCGAAAGAACTCGCGGTGACGCTCCAGCGCCGCGGCAAGCGAGGCGATCTGCTCGCGGCCGAGCCGGCCCGTGGCCAAGAAGGCGGCGCTCGGTACCGCCGTCGATAATCCGATCAGCGCCAGCGGGCCGCGCCGGCGCACGAACGGAAAGCTCGTCCCGGCCGCATCGTCTCCGCGCATATAGTCGCCCCAGTGGAACTGCGGATACGCCGCGGCGGCACGCACGTAGATATCATGATTGCCGGGCACCAAGGTGACATCGTGCGGCGGCCCGAGCGAGGTAAGCCATGCACGCGCGGGCGCGTATTCCCCCGCAAGCGAAATATTGACGAGGTCGCCGGTCACCGCGATGTGGTCCGCGGCTTGCGCCTTGAGGTCGGCCGTGATGCGCGCGAGCACGTCGGCGCGGTGGATGCGGTGGCGCTTGCGCCGCCAGTTGAAAAACCCGGCCGCCCGCTTGCCTGCAAGCTCGGCGAGCCGAGGCCTCGGCAATGGTCCAAGATGCGGGTCCGACAGATGCGCGAGGACGAACATAAGTCTCGGGACCGACTTCACGAACTTCCGATCAGAATCCCCGCGACGAAGACCAACGCGCCGCCGACGATAACCTGAAAAGTCGCCGCCAGGAACGGTGTGTCCATAAAGCGATGGCGGATGTAGGAGATGGCCACGAGCTCGACTGCGACCACGGCGATCGCGACGGCGGTCGCGGTCCAGAAATTGGGAATGAGATACGGCAGCGTATGACCGAGCCCCCCGATCGAGGTCATCACGCCACACACTGTGCCGCGCACCAGCGGCGCCCCGCGTCCGGTCAACGAGCCGTCATCGGAGAGCGCCTCGGCAAAGCCCATGGAAATGCCGGCGCCCACCGAAGCGGCGAGGCCGACCAGAAAAGTCTCCCACGTGTTGTGCGTGGCGAAGGCGGCGGCAAAGAGCGGCGCCAGCGTCGAGACCGAGCCATCCATCAGTCCGGCAAGCCCGGGCTGCACGTATTGCAGCACGAACACCCGCCGCGCGGCTTCGTCCTCCTTGGCGCGCGCGCTGGGTGTCAGGATCTGCTGGCCGAGCTTGTGGGCGAGGCTCTCGTGCTCGACCTCGGCCTCGGCGAGTTCGACCAGGAGCTGGCGCACCGAGGTGTCACGCGTGGTCTCAGTAGCGCGTCGGTAGAAACGCGCCGCCTCGTACTCCATGTTTTCGGCGAACTTGCGCACCTCTTCCAGGTTGAGCGGGTGCATGAGCCACAGCGGCTGCTTTTGGATAAAACCCTTCACGTCCTGACGGCGGATCAGCGGCAGATATTCGCCGAACTTCGAGCGGTAGAGGTCGAACAGCATGGTGCGGTGGCGCACCTCCTCCTCCGCCATCTCATCGAAGACCTTGGCCGAGGCGGGATATGTATTGCGCAGTCCCTCGGCGAAGCCACGGTAGATGCGGCTATCCTCATCCTCGTTGGTGATCGCCAGCGCAATGATTTCCTGCTCGGTAAGTTCAGCAAAGCGTTTCACGGGCCCGCACTCAATAATTTGAGCTATCTTAGAACCCTTCTAGACAGCAAAGCCGGGCTTTTGACAAGCCGGAGGCGATTGCCTCACCTGCGACTGAAGGTGGTGAGACCGGCATGAGACGCCTCAGCCTCGACGCGACGCGCCGCGCACTCGAGCCGGTGCTGCGACGCGTCTTGCATGCCTATTGGCGCTTCGCGCGGGCCATGACGCTCGGGGTGCGCGCGCTGGTAATCGACGAGGAGGGGCGGGTGTTTCTGGTCAAGCACAGCTACGTGAGCGGCTGGCACCTGCCGGGCGGCGGGGTCGAGGCCGGCGAGACGATCAGTGAGGCGCTAGCGCGGGAGCTGCAGGAGGAGGGCAATATCGAAATGACGGCCCCGCCGCAGCTGCACGGCTTGTTCTTCAACGATCGCGACTCTCGGCGCGACCACGTCGCGCTCTTCGTCGTGCGAGCATTCCGCCAATTGGCGGCACCGGTTCCCGGCCGCGAGATCGTCGGGCATGGTTTCTTCGCCCTCGATGCGCTGCCCAATGACACCACCGCTGCAACCCGCGCCCGCATCATCGAAGTGCTCGGCGGCGCGCCGGTCAGCGAGCGCTGGTAAGTGGGGCCGCCGAGGCGTTGTTAAGGTAACATTCCGTGCATCCGCGTCTGCAGGCCATCTATCTCGTGCGCTGCGATGCGCCCGCGATCGAGGAACGCGCGCGCGCGATAGCGGTCGAGCAAAGCGTTGAGATGCCGCTTTCGGCGATTGCCGATGATTTCGTGCGCTCGCAGATCGTCGGCCGGGTCGAGGGCATCACAGAGCGGCAAGATCGCCTGTTCGCGGTCCGCATCTCGCTGGCCGCCGAGACGGCCGGCCGCGACCCCGGTCAGCTCGTCAATATGCTGTTCGGCAACACATCGCTGCACGAAGACGTGGAGCTTGCGGACGTTGTGCTGCCGAAGGACTTGATCGCATGCTTCGGCGGCCCTCGGCACGGCCTGCACGAGTTGCGGCGGCGGGTTGGCGCGCCGGCGCGGGCTCTGACCTCTTCGCCGCTCAAGCCGCAAGGCTTGCCGCCCGCCGGTCTCGCGCGGCTTGCCGAGGATTTTGCGCAAGCCGGCATCGATTACATCAAGGACGACCACGGGCTAGCCGAGCAGGCCTATTCGCCGTTCCTGGCACGCCTCGAAGCGGTAGCGCGCGCGTTGCGAAACCTCGAGCAAAGAAGCGGCCGGGCGGCGCGCTATGTGCCAAGCCTGTCCGGCGATCTCGACACCATGCGATCCCAGATCGCGGCCGCGAAGGACGTCGGCGTCGATACGGTCATGGTCGCGCCGATGATCGCAGGGGTTTCCAATTTTCATCGGCTCATATGCGAGAATCCGACCGTCGCTTTCATTGCCCATCCCACCCTGGCCGGGACGACGCGGATTGCTCCTCCGCTGCTGCTCGGCAAGCTGTTCCGCATCCTGGGAGCCGACGCGGTCATCTTCCCGAACTATGGCGGACGCTTCGGCTACTCCCCAGATATCTGCCGGGCCCTCGCGCGTGCGGCCTTGGACGAGTGCGACGGCTTGCGCCCCGCCGTGCCGGTGCCGGCCGGCGGCATGCGCACCGATCGCGTGGCCGAGATGCTTGATTTCTATGGGGCCGACGTGATGCTGCTGATCGGCGGGGCGCTGCTCGAGGCACGCGAGCATTTGCGCGAAGCGACCACGGCCTTCGTCGCAGCGGTCCACCGACATGCCTACGGATGATGTCATGGCCACCCGCAACACGACGCTTCACCGTGAGGCCAAAGGTTTCCGCTGGGACGGCGTGGAAGAGCTTCCGTACAAGGAAGACGATCGCGCGCTGTTCAAGTCGGTCACCCGGCAAGTGCTGTTCGCCGATCCAAAGCTCTATGGGGAGTTGCGGTATTTCGAGGTGGCGCCCGGCGGCTACTCCACGCTCGAACGGCATCAACATATGCATGCGGTCATGATCCTGCGCGGACGCGGTCATTGCCTGGTTGGCGAGGAGGTGAGAGCGGTCGAGACGCGCGATCTCGTCACCATGCCGGCAATGACCTGGCATCAGTTCCGCGCTACCAGGGGCGAGCCGCTCGGCTTTCTCTGCATGGTGAACGCCACGCGCGACAAGCCGCAGTTACCCTCGGCGCAGGATCTCGCCAAGCTGGAGCGCGATGCGCGGATTGCCGCCTTCCTGCGCAACGAGCCGATTTAGAACGTGTCGACGTAAACAGTGGCTTGAGCGCTCACGCGTGACACCTTCTCCTACAGTCAGGCTCGGCGTCGACATCGGCGGCACGTTTACCGATGTCGCGCTGGAAGTGGGGGAGCGGCGATTCACCGCGAAGATCCTAACCACCCCGCAGGCGCCGGAGGAGGGTGTGCTCGCCGCTTTGCGCTCGGTCACTGCGAAGGCCGGCGTCGAGGCGGGCCAGGTAGCCCTGATCGTTCATGGGACGACGCTCGCGACCAACGCGCTGATCGAGCGCAAGGGCGCCAGAACTGCCCTTCTCACGACCGAGGGCTTCCGTGACGTGCTCGAGATCCGTCACGAAAATCGCTTCGAACAGTACGATATCAATATGGATCTGCCGCCGCCGCTCGTTCCCCGACGGTTGCGCCTGCCGATCCGCGAGCGGATTGATACCCACGGCGAGGTGCTCCTCCCACTCGATGAACTGAGCGTTGCTCGCGCGATCGAGGCGGTCGCTGCAAACCACGTCGAGGCCGTGGCAGTCGGATTCCTGCACAGCTTCACCAATCCAGATCACGAGCACCGCGTCGGTGAGGCAGTTGCCCGGCGCTTGCCCAATGTATCAGTGACGCTGTCCTGCGAAGTATCGCCGGAGATGCGGGAATACGAGCGCTTCTCCACCGCCTGCGCAAACGCGTATCTCCAGCCTTTGATCGGCCGGTATGTTGCGAAGCTCGAGCACGAGTTAGTGCGTGCGGGCTTTCACTGCCCCTTGCTCCTGATGACCTCGGGCGGGGGAATCACGACCACTGAGACTGCGATCCGCTTTCCCGTGCGGCTGGTCGAATCCGGCCCGGCAGGCGGCGCGATATTCGCCGCTTGCATCGCGCGTCAACATGGGCGCGATCAGGTTGTGTCTTTCGACATGGGCGGGACGACCGCTAAGATCTGCCTCATCGACAAGGCGCAGCCGCAGACCGCGCGTGCCTTCGAAGTGGCCCGGATTTACCGCTTTCTCAAGGGTAGCGGGCTGCCGCTGCGCATTCCAGTGATCGAAATGGTGGAGATCGGCGCAGGCGGTGGCTCGATCGCGCGTATTGATACGCTCGGACGCATCGTTGTCGGTCCCGACAGCGCTGGCTCGGAGCCGGGACCGGTGTGCTACGGCCGTGGCGGCAAAGAACCGACCGTGACGGATGCGGATGCGGCTCTCGGGCGCATCGATCCGACGACGTTCTCGGGCGGCAAAATGCCTCTCGACGTTGCTGCGGCCCAGCGCACGCTCGCTGAGCGCATCGGTGCTCCCCTAAAACTCGCAACCGAACATGCAGCACTCGGCGTCAGCGAGATTGTGGACGAGAACATGGCGAATGCGGCGCGTGTGCATGCCATCGAGAGCGGAAAAGATCTTCAGCCGCGCACACTCATCGCCTTCGGCGGGGCCGCTCCGCTGCACGCCGCGCGCCTCGCGGAAAAGCTCGGCATCAGCCGAGTGCTTGTTCCGGTCAACGCCGGCGTTGGTTCGGCGATCGGGCTGCTGCGCGCCCCCATCGCCTACGAGGTGGTTCGCGGCCAACTGATGCGTCTTGGCAGCTTCGAGCCTGGCTTGGCCAATCGCCTGCTCGCAGGCATGCGCGCTGAAGCCGAGGCAATCGTGCGGCGCGCGGCGCCCGCCGCCAATTTTGCCGAGCATCGCTCGGCGTTCATGCGCTACCGGGGTCAGGGCCACGAGATCGCCGTCGAGCTTCCGGTGCGGGACTTTACTGCTGCCGATCGATCGGCGATCAGGGAGCTGTTCGAGGCGGCCTATCGCCGGCTCTACAGTCGAGCAATTCCAGGCGTCGAGATCGAGATACTGAGCTGGGTCGTCTCCGTGAGCGCGCCATCGGAAGGCCATCTCGGCGCGCCGGCCCTCGAAGCGCCGAGCGAGCCAAAACCGCGTTCGCGGCGACCGATCTTCGACCCGGCGACCGGCGAGTTCCGGGAGGCGGACATCTATTGGCGGGGCGATCTTGCGCCTGGAGCGCGTATCAGCGGCCCGGCCGTCATCGCAGAAGACGAGACCTCGACTGTCGTCAGTCCAGGCTTCGACGCCAGCATCGACCGGTTCGGCTATATTGAGCTCATCCGCAACGAGGCTTGATCATGGTCGCTCGCCCCAACGCCGCGCTCGCGCAGATCCACACCCAAATCATGTGGAGCCGGCTCATTGCCGTGGTGGAAGAGCAGGCGCAGACCATGCTGCGGACTGCGTTCAGCACTTCCGTGCGCGAGGCGGGCGATCTTTCGGCCGGCGTGTTCGACCGCCACAGCCGCATGCTAGCGCAAGCGGTCACCGGCACGCCGGGGCACGTGAATTCGATGGCGAACGCGGTGCGACATTTTCTCGATGTCTATCCGCTCGCGACAATGAAACCCGGCGACCATTACATCACCAACGACCCCTGGCTCACCTCGGGCCATCTCCACGACATCACGGTGGTGACACCAAGCTTCTATCGTGGCGAAGCCGTCGGGCTGTTCGCCAACACGATCCATGTGGTCGACATAGGGGGGCTGGGGATGGGCCCGGACGGACGGCAGGTCTTTGAGGAGGGCCTGTCCATTCCGATCATGCCGCTCGCCCGCGAGGGGCGCATGAATGATGACTTGTTGCGCCTGGTACGCGCCAATGTACGCGAGCCTCTGCAGGTGGAGGGCGACATCTACGCGACCGCGGCGTGCAACGACGAGGGCAGTCGTCGGCTGGTCGAGATGATGGACGAGTTCGAAATCGCCAATCTTGACCGGCTCGGTGAGACGATCATCGAAGCCTCGCGCGAGGCGACGCTCGGCCGTATCCGTGCTTTGCCGAAGGGCACCTATCGCAACAGCATGACCATGGACGGCTATAACAAGCCGCTCGTCCTCAATGCAGCCTTGACCATTTCCAATGACGGCATCCACGTCGATTTCGCCGGCACATCGCCGGCGTCGTCGCACGGGATCAATGTCGTGTACAATTATTGCCTCGCCTACACCGCGTTCGGCGTCAAATGCCTGGTGGCGCCCGAGGTACCGAACAATGCGGGGTCTCTCGCCCCGATCAGCGTCAGCGCGCCCGAAGGCTGCGTCCTCAATGTGAAGCGTCCGTGGCCGGTCGCGGCGCGCCATACGGTCGGGCAGATGCTGCCTGACGTCGTGTTCGGCTGTCTGCAGCAGGTGATGCCCGTGCCGGCCGAAGGCGCCTCTTCGCTATGGAACCCGCAGATATTCGGCGGCGGCTCGCTGGTCGACGAAGTCGAAGAGGGGACGGACGCGAACGCGCTGCCGGAATTCAGCACCGTGATCTTCCACTGCGGTGGGGCCGGGGCACGGCCCACCAAGGATGGGCTCAGCGCAACCGCTTTCCCGTCGGGCGTGCGCACCATTCCAGTGGAAGCGACCGAGAGCGTGGCTCCCGTGGTGTTCTATCGCCGTGAATTCCGCGAGCGCTCCGGCGGTGCGGGCAAACTCCGCGGCGGGCTCGGCCAGGTGATCGAGCTCGGCGGGGCCGGCGCCGCGCCGGTCGCGCTGTTGTGCAACTTCGAGCGCGTGCACAACCCTGCGCGCGGGCGTCAGGGCGGCCGTTCTGGCGCGGCGGGGGCGGTGGCGCTGCGCTCCGGCCGGCCCATCCGCCCCAAAGGACGACAGACGGTGCCCCCGCGCGATGCGATCCGTCTCGAGTTGCCGGGCGGCGGCGGCGTCGGCGATCCGCGCACGCGCGACCCGCACCGCGTCCTCGAGGACGTGCTCGACGGCTTCATCACCGCGGAGGATGCGGAACGCGACTATGCCGTGGTCATCGATGCGGAAGGACGGCTCGATCTCGCCGCCACCGCGCGCCTGAGAAAGGGCAATGCTTCGGCAGACACGGTCTAGTTGTCGAACCTGCCGCGGTCGTGCGGCGCCAAAAAGTCGAGTTGTGGCCCGAGCGGCACGATGCCGGTTGGGTTCACGTGGCGCTGGCTGCCGTAATAGTGCCGTTTGATCTGATCCATATTCACCGTCCCGGCGATGCCGTCCTGCTGGTAGAGATCGCGCAGGTAATTGGAGAGATTGGGATAGTCGACGATGCGGCGCAGGTTGCATTTGAAGTGGCTGTAATAGACCGCGTCGAAGCGAACCAGCGTGGTGAACAGCCGCCAGTCTGCCTCCGTGATGTCTTTGCCGACGAGGTAGCGTTGGCGCGAGAGCCGCCGCTCGATCTCGTCGAGCGCGCCGAATACCGCGCGGAACGCCTCCTCGTAGGCTTCCTGCGAGGTGGCGAAGCCGGCCCGATAGACGCCGTTGTTCACGTTCTCGTAAACGAGCGCGTTGACGCGGTCGATCTCTTCGCGCAGCGCTGACGGATAATAGTCAGTGTGCACGTTGGTGAAGCGCCTGAAAGCGCCGTTGAGCATCCGGATGATCTCGGCCGATTCGTTGTTGACGATGGTGCGCCGCTCTTTGTCCCACAGCACCGGCACGCTCACGCGACCGGTGTAGCGTCGATCGGCGCGGAGATAGACTTCATAAAGCTCGCTGGTGCCGTTCACGGTATCGGGAGTGGTGCCCGGGGTTGTGCCGAAGCGCCAACCGTGCGGTCCATAGAGCGGCTCGACGACCGACATCGAGACCGTATCCTCGAGCCGCTTGAGCATGCGCATGATCACCGTGCGATGCGCCCAAGGGCAGGGAAGCGCCACGTAAAGATGATAGCGGTCGCGCGCGGCTGCAAAACCGCTTTCGCCGGTCGGGCCCGCGCTGCCGTCCTGCGTCACCCAATTGCGAAAACGCGTGGTCGGGCGCTTGAAGCGTCCATCCGGCGTGCGCTCGCTGTGTTGCTCCTCGCGCCAAACTCCATCGACTAAAAAGCCCATGGCCGAGCTCTCCATTCCCGAGATAACCGTCTACTTAATCACTCGCGCGCGAGCTTTCAGCTCTTTCGGCAGTGGCGACCCGTTTCCTGCCGGACAATGGACCTCGCCGTCGACAAATGCTAAGCGCGCGGCTTGAGCAGATGACGGACCTGTCCCTCACGATCCTGCCGGAAACGGCCGACGATGCGCTGCCCATCGAGCGCTTGCACGAGCGCACGTTCGGCCCTGGTCGCTATGCCAAGTCGGCGTACCGGCTGCGCGAGCGCATGGGGCATCAACTCGATCTGTCGTTCACCGCGCGCATCGGCACGCTGCTGATCGGCTCGGTGCGTCTGTCGCCGATTTGCATCGGCCAGGCCAAGGCGCTGCTGCTCGGGCCGCTTGCCGTCGAGCCGGCCTTTCGCGAGCGCGGCGTCGGCTATGCGCTGATCGAGCGGGCGCTCGCGCAAGCGAAGGCCAATGGTCACCGGCTGGTCCTCTTGGTCGGCGACGAGCCGTACTACGGCAAGAGCGGCTTCAAAGTCATTCCCAAGGGCCGCGCGACGATGCCCGGTCCGGTCGATTCGGCGCGGCTCCTCGTCTGCGAGCTTGCCGACGGCGCGCTCGACGGCGTGTCGGGACCGATCCGGCCGGATTGGAGCGCGGCCTGAGATGGCTCCAACTCCTGCAACCCGTTACGTCAAGAGCGACGATGTTCACGTCGCCTATCAGGTGCTCGGGGAAGGTCCGATCGATCTGCTTTGGGTTCCTGGCTTCGCCTCGAACGTCGAGGCGGCATGGCAATTACCGGAAATGGCCGCCTTTACGCGGCGGCTGGCCTCGTTCTGCCGTCTTATCGTCTTCGACAAGCGCGGAACCGGAATGTCGGATCGGGGCTCGCAAATCTTCACGCTCGAGCAGCGTATGCACGATGTGCAGGCCATTTTGGATGAGATCGGTTCGGAGCGCGCGGCACTGTTCGGCGTTTCCGAGGGTGGGCCCATGTCCATACTATATGCCGCCACCTATCCCGAACGCACTTCGTCGCTGATTCTGTATGGCGCCTACGCAAAGCGCAGTTGGGCGCCGGATTACCCGTTCGGATGGAAAGACGAACAATGGGATCGTGTCCTTGCAAACATGGAGCAAAATTGGGGAACATCCCAGGAGATAAGCATTTCAACCAGGGCTCCGAGTCTTATGGGCAAGCCGGGCGCTACTGAACAAATGGCTTCCTATTTCCGCGCCGCGGCAAGCCCAGGCGCGGCAATCGCAATTATGAAGATGAATCGCGAGATCGATGTGCGCAATATTTTGCCTGCGATCCGCACTCCCACGATGATACTGCATCGGATTTCGGATCGCGTCAGCGAGATAGGGCACGCGCGCTATATGGCTGAGCATATCCCCGATGCGAAGCTCGTCGAACTTCCCGGCATCGATCATGCATGTTGGACCGCTGGCAGCGATACCATCCTCGATCATATCGAACAGTTTTTGACGGGCCGACGTCAAACGGGTCAGCCGGACCGCGTGCTCGCAACGGTACTGTTTGCCGACATCGCGGGGTCGACGGAACGCGCGGC
>Ga0209156_10004268_pt1 | contig 10459 bp, 7 predicted proteins | sample GraSoiAngelo_124_FD_185881 | JGI IMG/M metagenome (GOLD analysis project Ga0209156, IMG submission 185881) | Grasslands soil microbial communities from the Angelo Coastal Reserve, California, USA - 14_0927_05_20cm (SPAdes) (version 2) | ecosystem: Environmental > Terrestrial > Soil > Grasslands ...
AGGTGCGCCACCGGCGTGAGGGCATAGAGGTCGACCGTGTTGACGGACGATGCACGCACACGCACGAGCACGCCATCGTCCGGGACGGCCGGCCGCGCGACCTCCTCGACCTTCAGCGCGGCCGGTGAGCCCGGGCCCCTCGCGACGACCGCTTTCATCTTCACCGCCGTCGAGACGATGACCATGCCGTCAGCTCAACCGGAAAGGCGGGTACTGATCGGTCACCAGCGTGAACGCGTAGGCATTCACCCGGTTGGTCCACCGGAGCACGCCGACGACAAAACCGAACAGGCCGCGGGGATACGTGCCGGTGAAGAGAATCGCGAACCACGCCGCCATGACCGCGATCGCCGCGCCGAGCCACAGGAAGAACAGGACGACGTAGTGCGGGATCGCCAGCAGCCACTTGACGAGCGGCAGCCAACGGTTCAGCTGGCGAGCGTCGGGATAGGCGAAGTCAAGATGGACCGCCTGCTCCTCGTCCGTCGACGGGTAGCGATCGTCTAGGAGGGCCATATACGCGGTGACGCGGTTGGAGAAGCGAAGGAGATTGAGGTTCCAGTCGAACCACCAGCGCGGATACTTCCGCCGGAAAACGAGCATCAGCACGAGCGGCAGGAACACCGCCGCGCCGCCGATGACGATCGCGTTGGTGTTGTCGTCGTCGCGAAGCGTCTCTCCCGTCAGCATCGTGATCACGATCACGATCGGAATCGCCAGCAGGAGACGAAAGGCCGTGCTGAGCCGATCGAGCGGGCGGCTCGGGAAATCGACATCGAACTGAACGGGATAGTTGCTGACCATGCGTTTTTCACACTCCTTGGTGAACTGACTTCAAGCCGATGACCTCGTGGCCGCGAAGCGCCTCGAGAAATGGTTGGAAGCTGCCGTGCACCGTGCAGCGCAGGACCCGACCCTGGACCTCCACCTCGCTGACACCGAGGGCGCGCTCGACCTGGTGCATGGGCGGAACCCCGACGAAGGTCACCTCGACTCGCTGCAACTGAAGCTCATCAGCCATCAGTTGTGAGCCTAGGGAGCGGGCGTGGAGCGGAAATCGGTGGAATCACCGATTGGACACCTACGAGCACGGGCGGGTAGCCCGCCGCCGTAGTACTTTCGGCTACACGATGGCCAGGCCCGTGCGCCGTTTGGGCAACCTCCCGGCCGAAGCGACGAGCTTCGTCGGGCGCAGGCGCGAGCTGGCGGAGCTCCGCAAGAAACTAACGAACGTCCGGATCGTGAGCCTGGTCGGCCCGGGCGGGGTAGGCAAGACGCGTCTGGCCATCCGCGCCGCCACCGATCTGGCGAGGGCCTTTCCCGCCGGGGCGTGGCTGGTCGAGCTTGCCGATGTGCGCGATTCAGGGCTCGTCGCGAACGCTGTCGTTGCCGCCCTGGACCTGCGCGATCAGGCCGCCACCGATCCGATCGCGCTGCTTCTCGGCCACCTCGAGAGCAGGGAGCTGTTGCTGGTTTTGGACAACTGCGAGCACCTGCTCGACGCAGCCTCTCTCCTCGTGGCCGAGGTCACACGCGCCGCGCCGGGGGTGCGGGTCATCGCCACCAGCCGTGAGCCTCTGTCGGCGCCGGGTGAGCACGTGCTCCCCGTGCCGCCGCTCGAGCTGCCTTCTCCAAATGCCACCGAGCCCCTGAACCAGCTCCGTCAGAACGAGGCGGTCAGGCTTTTTGTGGAGCGGTCGGAGGCCGCGTCGGGCGCATTCGAGCTGTCTCAGGCAAACCAGAGGGCGGTCGTGGATGTCTGCCGGCGGCTCGACGGCCTGCCGCTCGCGATCGAGCTCGCGGCGGTGCGGACCCGCGTTCTGACGGTGCAGCAGATCCTCGACCGCCTGACCGATCGGTTCGCACTGCTGACGAGCGGGAGCCGGGCGGCGCTGCCGCGTCATCAGACGCTCGAGACCGCGATCGACTGGAGCCATGACCTGCTGACTGACGCGGAGCGGACGCTCCTCAGGCGCCTGTGCCTGTTCACCGGGAGATTCACGCTGGACGATGTCGAAGCGGTCTGCACCCCAGACGAAGATCCTGCATCGCGCGCCCTGGACCTGATGTCATCGCTGGTCGACAAATCCTTGGTGGTGAAAGAGGACGCTCGCGGCATTGCGTGCTACCGGCTGCACGAGACGATGCGCGAATACGCTGGACGCAAGCTGCACGACGCCGGCGAGGAAGACGCCGTCCAGCTGCGATGCACCGAGTACTACGTGTCGAGGTGCCAGCAAATGGCGCTCGAAGCCCGTTTCCAGCTTCCGTCGTGGCTGGCCTGGATGGACCTGGAGATTGACAATATCCGCTCCGTCCTGCGGCGGTGTCTTGTCCGCTCCGACTCGATGCGAGGAATTCAGCTGGCCACCTCGCTGAGCTGGTTCTGGATCACACGCGCGACCACTGAAGGTGTGCGCTGGCTGGACGAGCTGCTCGCCTCAGGTCCCGGAAACCCCGAAACGCTTGGGTGGTCCTACTTCATCCGCGGCTTCCTGGCCGTGTTGCAGGGTGATTGGACCGCGGCCCGGCCGGCGCTTGAGCTTGCGATGCGCGCGTCGCGCGATGCCGGGCAGCCAGTTCAGCTGGCGAACTCGCTTTCGATGGCGTCGATCGCCGCCAACATGGCGGGGGATCGCGGCTCCGCGCTTCGCCTGCTCGCCGAGGCGGACGAACTGGCGGCAGAGCTCGACGACATACCGACCAGGGTCGCCGTGCTGCAGGCGCGGTCGCTCAACGCCGTGTTCGAAGGTGATTTCGAGACGCTCACGCTGGTCGCCACCGAAGGCGCGCGCCTGAGCCGGCAGGTGGGCGACCTCTACGCGCTGCACATGATGAATCTCAATCTCGGCGGCGCCGCGTTGCTCGCGGGCGATGCCGAGGAGTCAAAGGCGCGGTACTCCGAAGCCCTGCGCATCGCGTACCAGATCGACGACCGGATCGGACAGTTCTACCTGCTCGCGGCGCTGGCTTTTCACGCCACGGTGGAGGGCAGGGCGAAGACAGCGGCCCAGCTTCTCGGCGCCTCGGAGACAATCCGAATCGGCGCCGGCGCCGTCATCATGCCGGCGATGAGTCCGGTGATCACCCAGGCGGAGGAATCGGCGATCGCGGCGCTCGGCAAAGCGAAGTTTGAGGTGGAGTTCGCCGCAGGCAAGCACCTGACCCGCGAAACCGCCGTCGCCGCGGCCCTCGGCGAACCAGCCCAGGCGACAGCCGCGCCTCGAGAGGATGCAAGACCGGGAGTGCTCGCGAAGCGAGAGTTCGACGTCGCGCGCCTCATCGCCGACGGCCTGAGCAACAAGCAGATCGGAGCGCGCCTTTTCATCTCCGAGCGCACCGTCGACAGCCACGTCCGCAGCATCCTGAACAAGCTGGGTTTCAGCTCCCGAGCTCAGATCGCCGGGTGGATGGCGTCAACGAATCCCGGTAAGTAAGAACGACCACCGCCAGCGCGCCATTCGCAGGAATTCAGCCACTCACCTGTTAACCTCTCCCGACTTCTCAATGAAAGGTTGGCTTAACAGCAGGGTCGCCATGGCGCCGGCGCTGATCGCGGCAGTAGTCGCGTCGCTCCTGCCCACGGTTGGTCGCGCCCAATCGGAGGTCGCTGCAAACTGGGTTCAGAGCGCCGCACAGGGACCATCAGCACGAGCGGGTGTCTCGTTGTCTTACGACTCATCCCGACGACAGACAGTTCTCTTCGGCGGTGCGGCCGGCTCGACCTACATCTCAGACACCTGGCTGTACAGCGGCACGGCCTGGACGCAGGTTCAAGCGCCTGGGCCATCGGAGCGTTATCTCGCTCCAATGGTGTTCGACTCGCTCCGCGGAGTGAGCGTGCTGTTCGGCGGCTACGGTTACCCGGGTTGGCTGCAGGACACATGGGAGTGGGACGGCTCGGCCTGGGCACCGCGCTTCACGGCGCACCGTCCGCCATCCCGGGATTGGTCCGCGATGACGTACGACTCCAGGCGCCACCTGGTCGTCCTCTTCGGCGGCACCGGCTCCGCCGGTTTGCTGAGCGACACCTGGGAGTACAACGGCAGCGACTGGACACAGGTTGCGACCGTGCACTCGCCTCCGGTGAGGCGCGGCCACGAGCTCGCCTTCGACTCGGTGCGCGGGAAAACAGTCATGTTCGGCGGCCAGGCAGACGTCAACCTCAACGACACCTGGGAATACGACGGCACCGATTGGATGCAAACAGCGGTCACGGCTTCGCCCTCGCCCCGCCTCTGGTACTCGATGGCGTATGACGCCGCACTCGGGAGGACCGTCCTCTTCGGAGGCACCGGCTCAGCCGGGTTGCTGAACGACAGCTGGCTCTACGACGGCGCTTCGTGGCAGCAGTTCACGCCGACAAACCAGCCCAGCGCCAGGTTCTGGGCTCCCGTCGTCTACGACTCTGTCCACGCTGAGCTGGTTCTCTTTGGCGGGACGCCGGACACAACGCTGAGCCCGGTCTACGCCGATACGTGGTCGTTGCGCGGGATCCAGGCATCACCTGGCAGCTGGGCGCAGGCGACCCCGAGCGCGACCCCCGCCGCCCGCGTTTTTGCCGCGATGGATTACGACTCGTCGCGCGGCGTGACCGTCCTGTTCGGGGGTGGTACCGGCGGATCGGGCGGCTTCCAGGACACCTGGGAATGGGACGGCTTCAACTGGTTGCCGAGGTCGCCGCAAACTTCGCCGCCCGCTTTGTCTGCGGCTGCGATGGCATACGACACCGCGCGACGAGTTTCGGTTCTTTTCGGAGGATCCCCCAGCTCGGGCAGCTCCAACTCATCAGCCACATGGGAGTGGGATGGCGCCAACTGGAGGCAGAGAGCCCTTTCGAGCAGCCCTCCAGCCCGCGTCTGGCCGGCCATGGCCTACGACTCCGCGAGGGGACGCATCGTGATGTTCGGCGGGAGTGGCGCAACCGGTCAGTTGAGTGACACGTGGGAATTCGATGGCAACACATGGACACAGCTCAATCCCGCCGGCTCGCCCTCACCGAGGTACGGCGCAGCAGCGGCCTTCGACCCCACCCGCAACCGAACGGTGCTCTTCGGTGGCCAGGGATCTGGCGGCCGCATGGCGGACACGTGGGAGTGGGATGGAACCAGCTGGACCCAGGTCGCGACGCCGACGGCTCCATACGCTCGACTGTGGTCGGCGATGGCCTTCGATTCCCAGCGGAGCAAGCTGGTGCTGTTCGGGGGCGATCACATCCAGCCCTATGCCCTGGGATCGACCAACGACACGTGGGAATGGGACGGCAGCCAGTGGAGCCGCGTTTGGACGGACGCCGCGCCCGCGCCCCGAGCCGGCCAGACGATGGCTTATGACGCCGGCCGTGGCCGCGCGGTGGTCTTCGGCGGAGACAACGCGGCGACGTCACCGGCGACTTTCTTCAACGACACGTGGGAGTTCGGCGGCGGAATCATGACCCCTGCCGGGTCTCCGGCAGCGACCATCACCCCTTCAACGATGGATTTCGGCTCGGTCGACCTCGGGACGACGAGCTCGGCGGCTGCCGCGTTCATCCTCAGCTCGGGAACGGGGCCGTTGGTGACGACCACGTCGACTTCCGGTGATTTTGCGATCTCGAGCACCGACTGCCCCAATGCACCGAATCCTCTGGCGGCGGGGACCACATGTCTCACTTTCGTCACGTTCTCGCCGACCGCCGCCGGCGACCGTTTTGGCAATCTCATCCTCACGGGTAATGTTCCCGGCGGAGCGCAATCGGTTCCGCTTCACGGCGTTGGCATCGCACGTGACTTCTCGATCTCCGCGAACCCGACCTCGATCAGGATGATGGTCGGCGGCCCGAACCCGACCAGTGCGGTGAGCACGACGATCATCGGCGCCGCGGGCACCGTCGCCCTGTCGGCGCTGACAACGGACCCTGGTGTGACCGCTACGTTCAGCCCGCCCTCGATCGCCGCCGGCACCGGCTCAACGATGACAATCGCGGTTGCTTCCTCACTTGCTCCTGGCTATTACGGCGTCAGGGTGGTGGGCGATGAAGGTGCGGTGACTCACTACGTCGATGTGTCGTTACAGATAACTCCGGTTCCGGACTTCTCGATGACTGCAAACCCGAACAGCTCGACCATTGCCCAGGGCTCCAGGGCCGCGGCCACAGTAACCACAACTGCGACTGGCCCTGTGGGGAACGTCGACCTGTCGGCTTCGGTAACTCCTGCTGGGCCAACCGCCGTGCTCAGCCCATCGACGGTCGTTGCCGGCGGGGTCTCGACTCTGACTGTCAGCGTGGGCTATGGGGTCGCGCCTGGGAGGTACACCGTCACCGTTGCAGGCGTCGAAGGGTCAATCAGCCATTCGACAACCGTGATTGTGACCGTGACCCTGAAGGGAATCGTCAACGCCGGGTTCGAAACCGGCGACCTGACGGGTTGGAATCAGACCGGCGTTGCCGCGACCGTTCGGTACCCGCACAGCGGGCTCTTTGCCGGCCAGATAGGCTCCTCGTCCGCTTCGTCGACAAGCACGCTTGCGCAGACATTCACGGTCGCGGCCACGGGTGGCAAGCTCACGTTCTGGTACAAGACGATCTGCTCTGACAAGGCCAAGAACGACTGGTTCACTGTCAGCCTTCTGGACAGCGTGACCGGTGCCAGCTCAACACTGGTGGCGCCAGTGTGTTCCAACGGGCAGGACTGGACGAAGGTGACTGTCAATCTCTCCGCGCACGCCGGCCACTTCGTGACTCTGACCTTCCTGAATCACGACGACGGCGTCCCTTCAACCCCGACCTTCACTCTGGTGGACGACGTCTCGCTGACCTAGTTCCGGGAACGCGCGGGATATTCCCGCACGTCGCCTCGCGTTACGGTCGCGACTCGTCAGATTGTTTGGCCCGAACCCTTCGGAGCTTGATTGAGGCATCCATTCGCTTCGGTAGCCATTCGATGCAGGTTTCGCAAACGAGCTCAGTTAGATCGCTTCCCGGTCCGAGCGCCGAGCGTGGAAGACCGCAGAGCGCGGCTTCGGAGCCTTCGCGGACGAGGTGAAGGACTTTATCGCCGTGGCCGGCGCGGACCATGAGCGCGACGTACTTGAAGCCCAAGCTGCGCCGAATCGTACGCCGGAGGCTCGCTGTGTTATGAGGCGCCGACGTGACCGTGAATCGTGCGGCAAGATCTGCCACGTGAGTGTGCGGAACCTTGCGAAAAAAGACCGCAGAGACGGCTATGTGATCGGTACGCTGGATGACGGTACGACAGTCCTGATCGATCGCAAGGCGGCCGCACGACTGCCGTCGCGATTCCGGATCACAGTGCGGGGGCTAGGCCCTATGAAGCACCTCGATCTTGACCTTGACTGCCAGCAATGGGGAGCGTTGCTCTACGACTGACGCCGATCGCAGGTCGTCCTGGCAGCTTTGTTAGGACGCGTTGCCACTACCGAGATGTCCCTTGACGAGATGGCCAAGCGGGCGTATGAATGCGTTGATCTGTCGGTCGTAGGGGTGGAGCTGCGGCGCAGTGTGCCAGAGCGACCAGAGAGTCTTCGTCACGCACTACGCGTTCTCGCTCCGACGTCTGCCTTCTCGCTTCTCTTCTGAAAGGCAGCACTCCCTTTGAGGGGCATGTGAGAGCTCACCCTGGATCGACCCGTGCGTAAGGGAAGCAGGAGGAAGAACTCCATGAAAGATCTGCGACTCAGCCGCCGGCAGGTTCTGAAAGGAGCGGGCGCCATCGGGGTGCTGGGAGCGCTCGGGATTCCTACAACGGTTTTCGCAGATGGCAAGCGGGTCCGATGGGACATCATCAACGTCGACTTCGCGACTGGCACGCTCTCGGCGGGCGGGGTCGCGTCTGCTCGCGCAAACGACGATTCAAAGATCACTTTGACTGGCTCCGGCACATTTGACTCGGGTGAAGATCGCGGGGTTACTGGAGGCGGGACCTGGAAGACCTTCAACCCCAGTGGCACCCAAACGGCGAGCGGCAATTACACGGTGAGACGACTCTTCAGCTGGATCCCAGCGCCGGGCACACCGCCCCTCCCGAACGACAACATCGGGATCCGCGCAAACCAAAGCGCAGGCCTGGCCATCCTCGGGATTCGGTACTCGGACGGAAGCAAAGGCTCGCTGACGATCAGCTGTCACCTGGTTGGAACCTCCGACGCGGTATTCGAGGGAATCACCGCCTCGAAGTCCTACGTCGATTACTGGAACCGGGAAGCACCGCCCGCGCCACCTGGAAATGCCAACCGCACGAATTTCCATGTCACGTCGTCCGAGGAGGATTAACCGCCAGCAGCCCCAGGCAACGACACGGTGAATCGAAGGCTGGACCAGCTCCGCCGCTGGTCCGGCCTCTGTGGCTCAAAGAGCGTAGGAGGACAGCCATGTTGCTGGGCACTTTGATTTCTGGAAGGAATGGGCGTACGCTCCTCGGCCGCTTGGGGCCGAGGGTGAGACTCGGCGTCACGTTACTGGCCTTGGTCATGATTGCTTTGTCGTCCGGTCCAGCAAACGCCAGCGCCGGGAGCGATAACCGTCTTCAAGTCTCGGGCGCCGGGCGCACAATCATCGAAGGGGGTACGGGTGGCGCGTCAGCTGTCCCGGTGATGACCGTGCTGGCTTTTCACGCGAGTTCGCAGGGTGGCGCCTTTGAGTGTCTTGCCCTCGCTCCGGCAGCGGCGACTGGCGACGGGAGCGGCCGCTTCGAAGTCAACGCGATGTATGTGACTGGAACGATAAGCTCGGTAGCACTCAACGGCCACACGGCGGTTTTGCATGGAACCGCAAATGTCACCGGGCTAGGCGCGGGTCACAACCTGCCGTTCACGGCTACCGTGCAGTCAGGGGGGCCGGGCAGCACAGTTACTCTGGAAATCTCTGGATTGACCTTCCACGAGATCCTCTTGGAGGGCCAGATCAATATCAAGCAGTCCTGACAATCCGGGCCAAGCTGCTGCGGAAAGCAATTTCGCGAGACGCTCCGCGAGCCCAATTACAAGACGACAATTCTTGACAAAGGTTGGCGCCGGCTCCGCGCTCTTGCTGGTTCCACAACTGGCGTGGTCTCATGGCTATCCGCTGGTCGCAAGACAAGCGTCGCGCGCGGAAGCCGGCGACAGCGTGGTCCTGCTCTGGAACGAAGCCGCGCTGCAAGGCGTCAGAGATTCGAGGCTCGGCCCGCCAATCGTCGCGCGGGCACTTGCCGTCGTCCACACGTGCGTTTACGACGCGTGGGCAGCCTACGACGGGCGCGCTATCGGAACGCGGTTCGGGGCCGCGCTCCGCCGCCCGCATAGGGAACGCACGCAGGCGAACAGGGAAACCGCGATCAGCTTCGCCGCCTACCGGGCGGCGGTCGACCTCTTCCCAGGCGACAGGCAGAGCGTCTTCGATCCGCTGATGCGCAGCCTCGGCCATGATCCCGACAACATGACAACCGACGCCACGACGCCGATCGGGGTTGGGAACATCGCGGCGCGGGCAGTCCTGGAGTTTCGGCACCGAGACGGCGCGAACCAGCTCGGCGACGAGCCAGGGGGACGACCGGGAGTTTCCTACTCGGACTACACAGGCTACATGTCCCTGAATGCGCCGATGGACATGCGCGTCCCCTTGGATCCGGCGACCGTTCATGACCCTAACAAGTGGCAACCGCTGAGCTACATCGACGCGACCGGAGCACTTGTGACCCAGCCGTTTGTTGGTGTCCAATGGCAGCGGGTGACGCCGTTCGCGCTTGCATCAGCAGCCCAGCTCCGGCCTTCTTCCGGTCCGGCGACGTACGGCACAGACCTCTTCCAGTCGCAGGCGAACGCTCTACTCGAGCTCAGTGCCGGGCTTACAGATGAGCAGAAGATGATCGCTGAGTATTGGGCGGACGGTCCGCACTCCGAGCTGCCGCCCGGGCACTGGGACCTGTTCGCCCAGTTCGTGTCCCGCCGCGACCGCAGCAGCCGGCACGGAAATGGTCTCGAGGCAGATGTCAAGCTGTTCTTCGCCCTTACCAACGCCATCTTCGATGCGAGCATCTGCTGCTGGGACAACAAGCGGGCGTTCGATTCGGTCCGCCCTGTGACTGCGATTCGTTTCCTTTTCCGGGGTCAGCGTGTGCGGGCCTGGGCAGGACCTTATCGAGGCACGCAGCTCATTGGCGCTGAGGACTGGTTCCCCTATCAGGCATCCACCTTCCCGACTCCGCCCTTTCCTGAATACTCGTCGGGGCACAGCACTTTCAGCGCGGCAGGTGCTGAGATTCTGAGGCTCTTCACTCGAAGTGAAAAATTCGGGGCCAGTGTTACGTTCCCGGCAGGGAGCTCGAAGTTCGAGCCGGGTGCAGTCCCGGCTCGAGATCTGACTATCAGTTGGACCACATTCAAGAATGCTGCTGATCAGGCCGGCCTGTCACGTCGGTACGGCGGAATCCACTTCGAGCAGGGCGACCTTGACGGACGAGCTGCTGGCCGGCTTGTCGCA
>Ga0209156_10004271_pt1 | contig 10456 bp, 8 predicted proteins | sample GraSoiAngelo_124_FD_185881 | JGI IMG/M metagenome (GOLD analysis project Ga0209156, IMG submission 185881) | Grasslands soil microbial communities from the Angelo Coastal Reserve, California, USA - 14_0927_05_20cm (SPAdes) (version 2) | ecosystem: Environmental > Terrestrial > Soil > Grasslands ...
TTCCGCAGACATTGTGAGGTTCGAAACAACGCTTCAAGGAATGAGACTGGCGCGCAATCCCGATTTCCAGGCGGGCCAAATGAAAGTTTTTCGAGTTTATTCGGGCGCCTGGGGCGCGGCGGGATACGTCATCAAGCGGGAAATCGCGAGTTGGCTTGCCTCTAGCCCGCCTCGTACGTTTGGGCCGGTCGATTGGTTTCTGTTCCATCCTGAATCTACGGTCGCGCCGGCCTTAAGGGTTTTTCAGCTTGATCCAGCTCCGTGCGTTCAAGACCAATACCATCCTGATGTTCATTCCCGGCAGAATCTTGGTAGCAACACGGTGATCCCGATTGGGCCTGTTCAAACCCTGAAGTCTGGAAGCCGTCGGCTACTATCGCCCATGGTCAGAAAAGCTACGGGTCGGCGAGGTATCCCCTACGCGTAGTCTTGTTCCACATTTCGCTGTGCTGGCGGGAAGTGGCAAGTGGGGAAAAGCACTAACACCAGTCGTCAAATAGAGCTTCGGTCAAATGAAGATCCTTTCGATCGTCTCCACGTTTCCTCCGTTCGTCTATGGGGGTGGAGAAGTGTCCGCTCTAAGCCTGACGAGATGGCTGGCCGCAAAAGGTCATCGCATGGGAGTGTTGACGGCGGCCGAGGACGGACAATCTGAGTTAAACGGCGAAGTAATTGATGGACTGGAGGTGTGGCGTCTAAGGTATCGCAGGCAATACACGTACAGCACTCATATGAAAGCACCCAAATGGCAAAAGCCATTGTGGTATTTGCAAGATCATCTCGATCCCGACAATCGACGAAAAATGTCGAGGGTACTCGACGAGTTTCGGCCCAACTGCGTCATGGTGCATGTCATCGCGGGCCTTGGCTACAACAGTCTGTATGAAATCGGACGTCGTGATATACCCACGGTCTATTTCATGCACGATCTAAATCTGGTTTGCGCAAAAGGGGCGTTTTTCAGCAATGGCAAGGAATGTGTCGGGCGATGCCTGGCGTGCGTAGCGATTGGCAAGCTTCGTTTTTCGGCGGTCTCCAGCATTGCTCGATTGGCACTTTGTTCGCCGTCAAAAGCAAACCTTGACGCTGCAGCCGAATATATTCCGGTCAAAAAATTCCTCAATGCGGTCTTGTTGAACGCAAATGAATATCCCGAGCCCACGGTGATCCATTCGTCGAGCACAAAGATCAGGTTCCTGTATGTTGGGCGTCTGCATGCTGCAAAAGGCGTTCATATTCTTTTGAGCGCTTTGGATAGCCTCGCAAAGTCGTTTGAATTTCGTGTGAATGTCGTCGGTAGCGGTCCGGAAGAACAGGTATTGCGTGAACGGTTTGGCGACCACGGATGGTGTCACTTCCATGGACATCTGACAGAGCAGCAGGTTAGCGATTTCATGGAGCAAAGTGATGTCCTTTGTATCCCCTCGGTCTGGCAGGAGAACTCTCCGGGCGTGGTGATCCATGCCCTCAGCCAAGGCCTTCCAGTTATTGGAAGCGACAAGGGAGGGATTCCTGAGCTTGTCTCAAATAACCGCAATGGATTGTTAGTGCCCGCTGGGGATACGGCCGCATGGCGCAACGCGCTGGAAGCTGTTTTGAGGGAGCCCAAGACTTTGGAAGATTGGAGAGCAAATTTGGCCCAAGAGACAGAGTTGTTCGATCAGGATCAGTTAGGTCAGAAGCTGCTGCATTTCATTGTCGAGACCGCAGAGATGCAAGCAGGGAACGCCATCCGAAAAGCTTATGCACGCTGATCCAGTGACGTGGATTGATCGGGTTATTGGGATCATTGGAAAATAGTTGGACGACGATGCAGGCGGCACAGCACAAACTGATCTACGACGTTGGAGCTCACAAGGGTGAGGACACGGAATTTTATCTAAAGAAGGGCTTTTCGGTGGTGGCGATAGAGGCGAACCCCGCTCTTTGTCTTGGCTTAACGAAAAGGTTCGAGGAGTTCATTAATAGTGGACGGCTTGTACTGTTGAACCTTGCTATTTCCGATCATTCGGGCGAGGTCACCTTATTCATTAACGACAAATCAGATTGGGGAACGACGGATCCGGAGTGGGTAAAAAGGAATCAAGCACTGGGCTTTCCGAGTCGGCCGATAACGGTAAAGAGCGATCGGTTTGAAAGGGTCCTGCAACGCCACGGTATCCCCTACTTCTTGAAAATAGATATCGAGGGAGCTGACTTATTGTGCCTACATGCGCTCAAGGAATTTGATTTAAGGCCGAAGTTTCTATCCATCGAATCCAACAAAGTCAGTTGGAAAAAGCTCAACGCCGAATTATCAGTTCTGCAATCACTCGGATACAATCGCTTCAAGGCAATAAATCAAGGCTATGTGCCTCACCAGCGGCAGCCAAATCCGCCAAGGGAGGGCGTATTCACTTCGCATTGCTTCGAAGAGGGCAGTTCGGGTTTGTTTGGAGAAGACTCGCCTGGTTTATGGATGTCCCGCCCTATCGTCACAGTAAAATATTGTGTGATTTTTGCTCGATACAAGCTGTTCGGCGACAACACATTCGGGTCAAGGATTCTGTTGAAGCTCTCCAAACGATTTCCGCCATGTTTGAGATTGCTGCCGAGTTGGTATGATACGCATGCTAAATTAGGTGGCGCCTGATAGGCGCTTTAACGACCGGCTACCGGTGTGGAGGTTCACTCACTTTTGTTTCACGTTGATCCAGAGATCTTCGGTCACATTGATGGTTCCACGCCTTAGCCCAAACTGTGACAAAATAGGCGCGTCAAATCGCAGGCTCTTAGGAGCGTGGGAGCATCTGAATGTCTAATTGCGCGGTGACCGTATTGATGCCGGTCTACAACGCAGAGAGCTATCTTTCGATGGCTATCGAAAGCGTGCTCTCACAATCCTTTCACGATTTCGAATTAATCATCGTAGATGACGGTTCGACCGACAAATCATTTGCAATTTCAAAAAAATACTCGGAACGGCATTCGAGAATTCGCATCTTCCGAAAAGATAATTCTGGAATCTCGGACACCCTCAACGTCGGTCTTTCAAATGCGCGAGGGGGCTTTATCGCGCGCTTTGATGCAGACGATATAATGTATCCCAATCGACTAGAAACGCAATTCAAGTTCCTTGGTAGCAATCCAACCCTCGGCTTTTGCGGATGTTTCCTTGAGTTAATTGATGCCGACGGCGCCGCCGTTGGGTGGAGCAAGCCGTCGCCAGTGACGCGCGCCGAATTTGAGAAGCTCATCAGTGAAAGACGCCCGATAACGTTCAATCATTCCTCGATCATGTGCAGGACGACAGCTATGGCGGAAGTCGGCGGATATGATCGGTCGATGGAGCCTACTGAAGATACTGATCTCTTTAACAAGATTCTTGCCCTTGGATACGACGCGCTCATAATTCCAGAATATCTTTTGAAGTATAGGTTGCACTCCACGAGCATCGGAGCTCACAAGTTGAAAACGCAAATCGAGAACAGGAATTTTATCGCTTATAATTTTTACGCCCGTCGTTTCCGAACTCCAACGGTGAGCCGAGAGGAATACACGCAGATCATGGCGAGCCGTCCGTTGCTGCAGAAGGTTCTATACAGCACGGAGAAGATGTATTTGGTAAATAGGCATATGTCACTGTATGACTATGCCAATCGAAGATACGTCAGGATGACGATCCATTTTGTATTTTCGGTGCTGTTGCGGCCTAATCGAGCGCTTCGGCGCGTTCTCGTTCTCGCGGCACGAGGCCTTGGCTATTCACTTGGTGCGCGCAACGCCGGAGCTTGAATGCGCGGCTCTTGTTGGCCGCAGCTGCGGCGGCTCGGGCGGATCGGATTGAGACGACTTAAGCAACCGAACCCATCATGGGTGACGTGACCGCTCGATCGCCGGGATATTCCGTCTCGTATGCGAAATCCCGTGCGCTCAGATACCCGTACAAAAACCAGATCAGGGACGCCACCTTGATCGAGAAGAACGAGTAGCTCACCATCAGGTTCAGCGGGATGAATATCGCGATAGCATGAACGTAGGCGCGCGATGTGGACGTTCGTCCCGGCGCAAGCAGGCAAACTGTGAGCCAAATAACCACCACGCCGATCAAGGACTGCGAAAGGATAAAATATACGATGCCGTAATCCGCTGCATTTTCCGCAGCCCTGGCATTAAGGCCCATCAGCGCGAATAGGTCGAGCTGGGATAGTGCATTGATCGTACCGGCAACCCGGCCGACGAAGTTGTCGTATCCCCCGTAGTTGTGAGAGAGGCGGACGTATCCCGCCGAGAAGAGCACAATGACCGGGAGGTAAAATGCCGACACTCGACTTGAGATGTTGTGCAGCACGACCACCGAAAGCAGGACGATCGCAATGGAGACCGAGGCTAGCCTGCCGTCGCAGGCGACGAGAAGAAAAAGCGTCGACCCGATCAGATAGAATCCGGCCGCCATACCTAGCTCACGCCAGCACACGACGATCAGGATCGTCGCGATCACGCAGTAGTTGCCGAGGGAAACCGGCTCCAGGAAGATCGACGACGCACGGTGCCAGTCAACGAAGCCAAAAAAGCGTTCGCCCGGGCGCGTCGCGCTGACAAACAACGTTGATTCAGTGTTCCAGAACGAGTTAGCGGTGAAATCACGCGTGTTGATGTAGTACTCCAGGATCTTGAAAATTGTCGCGTAGGTATCTGGACTGACGATCTCCAGAACAGCAACCAGGAATACGATCGTGTGAAGAACAAGAAACGGCCTCGAGAAGGTGTTGGCCTGATACGTCATTCCCAACATGATAAAGACGGGGATAACCAGAACGTCTCTGATGTACTTCGCATTAAATTCGCCGTTTCCAACCGAGACAAACATGCCCATCAGAACGATGAAGAATATCAGCAACAACCAGGGCAACATTCTGCGATCGGCGCGAAATACGATAATCGCGAACGCGCCGGCATATACGGCGACCTCAGCTAAAATCACGTGACCGCGTGCGAGCGTTATGACGTGACCATTGATCACCGCAAGGATGGCATTGAAGGAGACCGCACAAATCAGAATAAACGCCGGAAGGAACGAACTCATGCTGAGCGCTCTGCGCGTGCAAGTTGATCCCACTGTGCGTCGGAAGGGCGCACGAAACTATAAGGCAATTCGCGAGTTGCAGCGAGAGGCTGCGTCTGCCTTGGATCGGTGCTCGGTTCTGGCGGTGCTGTTTTCAAGCAGGTTATTTGCGCAAGGGTTCACCACAAGCGATATCGCCGAGCCAAGGCATTGGTTCCAATCCGCGGACCGGTAAATTGTTGGCCGGTGGGTGAACTGAAACGAACGGAGGACCGAGGTCTTGGTTCACCATGGAAAAACCGCCGTGATGCACGCGATCGTCGCGCTGCTGACGTTCTGTTGCCACAACGCATCCGCGCAGCAAACTATCGAACCCCTCCCGCTTATAGGCGTAAATTTTGCCGGAGCATCTTTCGGAGCGGAGAAATTACCGGGTCGAATAGGGTGGGATTACTTCTATCCTGATATCGCCGGTATCGGGTACTTCGCCGGCAAAGGCGCGAACGTCGTTCGGCTGTGCGTGCTGTGGGAGCGTCTTCAGACCCGGTTGGGGTCGGACCTGAACGAGTCCGAGATGAAGCAAATCGACGCCGTCATTGCCGAAGCTCACAGCAAGGGGATACGGGTGCTGCTCGACATACACAATTATGCAGCCTTCGAAGGCAGCAGGATCGGAAGTGACAAAGTCTCGGTCCACGACTTTGCGGACCTTTGGCGACGCATTGCTGCAAGATACCGAGACGACCACAGTGTCATATTCGGACTGATGAACGAGCCCGTCAAATTGGCCACCGAAACCTGGTCGGATGCGGCAAATGCTGCGATCGAGGCAATCCGGACGGCCGGCGCCGATAATATGATCATGGTCCCTGGCAACGGTTGGTCTTCCGCGCGTGATTGGTTCAGCTCTTCCTATGGCTCTCCAAATGCGGCGGTCATGCTGCGGACGCGCGATCCGCAAAACAACTTCGTCTACGAGGTGCATCAGTATTTCGACCCGGGCGCTTCGGGAACTCACGCCAACTGCATCGATGCTGCATCGGCGACCGCGACCATTGCCCCATTTACCGAATGGGCGCGCCAGAACGGCCACAAGGCCTTCCTTGGCGAGTTTGGCGCCGGCGCCGACTCCAACTGTCTGGAGGCGCTCCAGCGCGTGCTGCAATTTATGCAGGACAATCGAGACGTCTGGATCGGCTGGACCTATTGGGCCGCAGGCCCTTGGGCAAAAGACTATTTCACCAACATCGAGCCTGACGGCGGCGCGGACCGCCCGCAAATGGCAGTTCTGGAAAAATTCATGGCGGCAGGCCGGCGGAATTGAGCGGCTGAGCGGGAACTTGGGAGAACAGACCAATTTCGTCATGGCTTGACGAGAAATTGAAGCGAACACTGAAACGTGCGGCGGCGTATTCGCGAAAAAGCACAATTTCGGTGCGAGGTGCTGACCTATCGTGGTGGTCGGATATGTTTGTGGCAAAAGCCCAAAAGATGAGCAAAATGCGTTGGTATGGTCCAGCAATAGCCGCGGTCACCGTGCTCTGTTCGAGCGCCCTGTTCGCGCAAGGCTTTAGCAGCAGTGACGTTGCGGACCGAAAGCATCTTGATCTTGCCGGCAAGCCCTGCATCGAGACCACCGGCCGCTCGGTTCCGCTCGCTTCCAATCCAAAGATACAGAGTCATTTGGTCACCCTCAATAATCGCTGTATCGACCGGATTAAATTGAAGGTCTGCTATTACAAAACAGATGACTGCATGGACGTCGAAGTGCCAGGTCGGGCCCGCAAGGAACAGCTTCTCGGCGTGTTCCCCCAGCTGCAGCTGTTTAAGTATCAGGTCAAAGAGCAGTTTTAGCCGGCGCGTTAGTTTCTCGGTCCTAGGAACTTCGGAGCGGGCCGGACATTCTTGTGCTCGGACTGGGCTCGGGCAGGCATCTCGCGGAACAGGCGATGACATGAAAAAGGAGGTTTGGTGGCATGGTTTTTGCGCGGATTGCCAAGCTCATGAGTGTAGATCCTAAGCCGATAGCTGCATGGAGCCGGCTTCATTGAGCAATAAAACTCGCGACTTGTTCTGAAGGCACCGATCGCCCGCGATGCTACAAATACCTAGTGCCAAACCGCTAGCTGAATTCAAGATGCCCCGGTCGACCGCAATGTCGCTCGGCGATCTCATTGCTTCGTTCGTCAGCCTTGCGCGCCGGCGGCTCGGCATTCTCATCCTGATTTTCTGCGTGAGCCTGCTTTGCGGCGTCGTCTATCTCTACGTAGCGCCGCCGGGATTCATGGCCAAGGCTGAGCTGTTGATCGACACCAAGAAAGCTCAACCGTTTCCGCAGCAGCAATCGTCGGCCACAGACCTTGCGATGGACTCGGCCGCCGTCGACAGTCAAATTCAGGTGTTGAAGTCGGAGAACGTCGCCTCAGCTGTCATCAAAGAGCTGAATTTGACGAATGACCCGGAATTTATCGGATCCAGGCCGGGCGTCCTTGGCACGATCCTCGGGTATCTCACCACCAGCGGTGGTCCTCCGTCGGAATTTGAAGTTCAACAGAGGGCACATAAGGCCTTTGAGAGAGGACTCATCGCGCGGCGAATCGGAACAACCTACGTCATTGAAGTTGGCTTCCTTTCGCTTAACCCGGAGCGCGCCGCCCAAATCGCGAACGCGACAGCGGAGGCCTACATCGTCGACCAGCTTGAAGCGAAATATGAGGCGACCCGTCGGGCCAGCAGTTGGCTTCAGGATCGAATCCACGAACTGCGTCAGCAAGCTTCGATCGCGGAAAACGCCGTGCTGGATTTCAAGAAGGCGAACAATATCGTCGACGCCGGCGGTCGACTTATCGGCGAACAGCAGCTAGCGGAACTGAATAGCCAACTCGTTACCGCTCGCGCTAACACAGCCGAGGCGCGCGCACGCCTCAATCGGATCACCGAGATCACCAAGCGTGACGTTTCCGATATCGACAATATCTTGAAGGCGCCGGATCCCGCTGTAGCCGACGCGCTGCATAACGACGTCATCAACAAGCTGCGAAGTGAGTTCCTGGACCTGGCAAACCGGGAACAGGTCTATTCGGCTCGGTTAGGCCATAATCATCTTTTTGTCGTCAACCTGCGCAATCAGATGTTCGAAATTCGTCGTTCAATTATGGATGAATTGAAGCGGATCGCCGAGACCTTCAAAAGCGATTACGAGATTGCGATCGCGCGCGAGCAGAGTGTCGAAAAGAGTCTGGCAGAGACCGTGTCGCAAAGCCAGGCGACCAATCAGGCGCAGATCAAATTGAAGGACCTTGACAGCAACGCGCAAACCTATCGGGCGCTGCACGATACCTTTGTGCAACGCTATATGGAATCACTGCAACAGCAGTCGTTTCCGTTCACGGACGCACGCGTGATCACCCATGCGGTCAGGCCGCTCACCAAGAGCCAGCCGAACTCCATGTTGGTCATGGCCTCGGCCGGTGCCGGAGGGCTGCTGCTGGCATTTGGCGTTGCGATTCTGATCGATATTTCGGAGCGTGGGTTTCGAACCAGCGAACAGGTTGAACAAGAGTTGAATGCGAGCTGCCTGGCCGTCGTTCCAACCGTCGGGGCCGAGCCGGAAACGCCGTTACCAGCTTATTCTGCGAAGCGAGATGACGGCCGCTTTGGGCGGACCAAACAGGCGGGAATTCTGTGCGGCGTGATCGCCAATCCATTTTCGCGGTTTGCCGAAGCGTTCCGGAGCATCAAGGTCGGTATTGACCTATTTTCGCTGACCAAGCCAAACAAAGCTATCGGGATCACATCCACCCAACCCGGCGAGGGCAAGTCGACGATCGCCGCCAACCTGGCGCGCCTCGTCTCGCATGCGGGCGGGAAAGCGATCCTGCTCGATTGCGATCTGCGCAATCCGTCATTGTCTCGTGCGCTCGCACCGGGAGCCGAACTGGGGTTGCTCGACATCGTGTCGGGAAGGGCATCGTTTAAGGACGTCGTGTTGCAAGATGCTGCGACAGCACTGCCGTTTGTTCCCATGGTCACCAAGACGCGCTTGTCTCATACCAACGAGATCCTGGCCTCTCCCAGTATGAAGAAGCTCATGGACTCGCTGTGCGAGGTCTATGATTACGTTTTCATCGACCTGCCGCCGCTCGTCCCCGTGGTCGACGTGCGTTCCACAAATCAAATTGTCGATTCTTACCTCTTGGTCGTTGAATGGGGACGAACCAGCGTCGACGCCGTAGAGCGCGCTTTGGGATCTGCGCCGCTAATCTATGAAAATCTAATGGGTGTTGTTCTCAACAAGGCCGATTTGGAGGCGATGCGTCATTATTCCCGCGGCGCGGGCGACACTCACGAGAACCGGTATTTTGAGCGTTATGGATTTGAAGATTGAGCTGGCGGCGTCGGCCCAGCATCCGCTCTAGAGCAACCAGCCGAGGAGCGACCAGGCCGCTCGCGCCACGAAGTAGAGCCAGCCAATGGTCGCAATGCCCGCGGCAGCAGCCCATCCGGTCACAAGCAGCCTTCTGCGCGTTGGCATGAGCATCCTGTGCGTTCCACTTTCTGGTTGTTCAGTTTCGAAATTTGGGGAGTCAGGCAGCAAAGAAGTCGACATGAAGATCTCAGCCGTTTCGATTGGCGCCTCTCGGCTCCTTGCTGGGCAAGTTCCAAATGCCCATCGCCGTGCGAGATTGCGGCTATAAGCACTCGCGGGCGAGTTAGTTCCTTAGAACCACCTCAACGCGGCCGATCTTCGAAAGCTCGAAACCGTAGATTGCGTCCTCCGCCGGAAATACGGTTTTCATGACGCTTCCAGTCATCACGACCTGGCCTGCCTTCAACCTCGCGCCGCGTGAAGCCAGCTCGCTGGCAAGCCATCCGACTGAATTGAAGGGATGTCCGAGGATATCGCGGCCGCAGCCCTCGCCGATCGCAACTTGATCCTTCGCCGCGCGCCCGAGGACGCTTTCCAGATCGGGCCATCTGGTCGCAAATTCCGACAGCACAATCCCGCCGTTCCAGGAATTGTCCGCAACGAGCGAAAGAACATCGAGGTTGGCATAGTCGGCGCTCCGATCGTCCACGAGTTCAATTGCCGCGCAAACGCCGTCGATGTGACGCCGGATCGTTTCGGCGGTCCACGCCGTGCCCGTGGCCGGGACGTCTGATTTAATGCGGACAGCGATCTCGAACTCGAGGCCCAGCCGGCCGAAATCCGAGCGCCGGATGGTCGCCCCCGATTGATGCACGCGTCTTGCGAGCACGACGCCCGCGATCGGGTGGTCAATCCCGCAAAACACCTGCATCGGAGCCGATGTAAGTCCGACCTTATAGCCCACCGCGTCGCCCTGCTTATTCCGCAGATGCGCCACGTACCTGTCCTGGATATCGTAGGCGTCCGAGATCGTGGCCGGCCGG